>Ga0208195_1000428_pt1 | contig 55156 bp, 37 predicted proteins | sample AD_UKC077_MetaG_FD_184441 | JGI IMG/M metagenome (GOLD analysis project Ga0208195, IMG submission 184441) | Active sludge microbial communities of municipal wastewater-treating anaerobic digesters from USA - AD_UKC077_MetaG (SPAdes) (version 2) | ecosystem: Engineered > Bioreactor > Anaerobic >... | reverse complement strand
GACTCAACTCTAAACATACGGTCTAAAAAATCACCGTCGGTTGTTCATTGCGATGCAAATATATAATTTTTTTTACTATGTTTGCACTGTGGTTAATAAATTGTCCGAATAATAGGGGGTCAAACCATTAGTAAGCGATACTCTTTATGTTATTTCTGATAATAAAATTTATGGAATAAATATTAATGATGGTAATGCAATTCCAATAACAAATAAAGATTTTGAGCTGAAATCATATAAATATAAATGGAAAAGACTTAGAGGTTGGCATTTGCGAAAGTATAAAAAGTATGATTTACTTTTAAAACAGAGTGAGGGTAACGTCCCACATGCTACTTTTTAGTAAAATAGTTTGCAACATTTTGATAGTAAAGTGTTTATGTTAGTAAATCTTTTTGTAATTTTGTAAATACAAAATTATTATATTTTTTAAACTATAATTTTGTCCTATGAATTAGGGGGCTGAAATATTAAAAGATATTTGTTATGTATAGATTATTTTTATTATTAGCGTTATTCCTTATGAATTTTAATGGATTTTCACAAAGCAGTTATATGGTTAGAATGAAATCTGTAGAGATACCAAAAGACAGTATAATTAAAATGGACTTTTTCTATATTCCATGGTCTATGAGATTTTATGGTACTTATCATGAGGATTATGTAAGAGAAAGTGAATATAGTTCATTTTATAGTATAAGTGATAATAAAATTATTGATGAATTTGTTGTAGCAATGAATTTGCTAAATGTTAAAATGGTAAACGAATGTGAGGAAAGGTATTTTTGTGTAAAAATGGTAATAGACTTTTACTATGCATCAGGTAAAAAAAAAACCATTCTAATTAATAGAAACGGTACTATAAGACACAATAATGATTGTTATTTATCTAATTTGCATTTTATGAAAAAAATATTAGATTATGTGCCAGAGGCAAAACTCCCTTCATACTTTGAAATCATGTTGCAAGACACATTGAGGTAGCAGGTGGAGCACAATGTGGAGTCTTTCGAAAAATAAATTATCATTTTTTTCTATTAAATTAATTATTAGTTTAATTTTTAATTCTCAGTTAAAAAAAATAATATAACTTTGCATTTTAGGCGGATAGTGTTTGTAATTTGTCAAAAAATACTTATCTTGCACGATTAATTAAAAATTATTTTTATGGGTTTGTTTTCGTTTTTACAACAAGAAATAGCAATGGACTTAGGCACTGCCAACACCATTTTGATACACAACGACAAAGTAGTTGTTGACGAGCCTTCTATTGTAGCCTTAGATGAAAGAACTGGAAAATTAGTAGCAATTGGTCATAAAGCTCGCCAAATGCATGGCAAAACACACGAAGGAATAAAAACCGTTCGTCCTTTACGCGATGGAGTTATTGCAGATTTTAATGCTGCTGAATTAATGATTCGCGGTATGATTAAAATGATGAATAAAAGGCGTTCGTGGTTTAATCCTTCTTTAAAAATGGTGATTTGCATTCCGTCAGGCTCTACAGAAGTTGAACTTCGTGCTGTTAGAGACTCTTCGGAACATGCTGGTGGACGTGAAGTTTATATGATTTATGAACCTATGGCAGCAGCTATTGGTATTGGAATGGACGTTGAAGCACCTCAAGGAAATATGATTGTTGACATAGGTGGCGGTTCTACAGAAGTTGCTGTAATTTCTTTAGGTGGAATTGTTTGCAACCGCTCTATACGAATTGCTGGAGACGACTTTACAGAAGACATTCAAGAATACATGAGGCGACAACACAATATTAAAATTGGTGATAGAACTGCTGAAGATATAAAAATTAATGTTGGTGCTGCAATTACCGAACTCGATAATCCACCACCTGATTATATGGTTAGAGGTCCACACCAAATGACTGCTCTACCAATAGAAATTCCTGTGTCATACCAAGAAATTGCTCTTTGCTTAGATAAATCAATAGCTAAATTAGAAACTGCTATTATGAACGTTTTAGAACTAACACCACCTGAACTATATTCTGATATTTTTACAAAAGGAGTGTATTTAGCTGGTGGAGGTGCTTTACTTAGAGGTCTTGACAAAAGACTAACGGATAAAACAAATATCCCTTTTTATGTTGCCGAAGACCCTCTACATGCAGTTGCAAGAGGTACAGGAATAGCTCTTAAAAATGTTGAAAACTTTCCGTTTTTAATACGATAAAAATGAAAAATGAGAAATTTAATAAATTTTATTTTTAAATATTCTTATACAATTCTATTTATCATACTTTTGGTAATTTCTTTTATTTTTATTTTTTCTAATTCTCCTCTACAAAGAGTAAGCTATTTTAATTCAGCTAACCGACTTAGTGGAATTGTTTCAAAAGAATGGCAAAATATAGACAATTATTTTAATTTAAAAAATATTAACAAATCACTTTTACTTGAAAATCAATATCTTAGAAACAATCTCGAAAAATATAGAAATGAAAAAGTTCCTACTATAGATAATATTAGCTTTGAATATATTGCTGGAAAAGTAATAAATATTTCAGTAAATAAGTCAAATAATTTTATCTGTGTTGATAAAGGCAAAAAACATGGTATCAAAAATGAAATGGCAGTAATTGGCACAAACGGTGTTGTTGGAACTGTTGTTAGTGTTAGCGAAAATTTTTCTACTGTTATGCCAATCATTAATAAAAAATCGGCTTTGAGTGTAAAATTAGAAAAAAATAACTATTTTGGTTCTTTAACTTGGGACGGAAACTCACCATCAGAAGCAATTTTAAGCGAAATCCCTTCGTATATATCATTACATAAAGGCGATAAAGTTATTACCACAGGTTTTTCTTTAATATTTCCAGAAGGAATACCTGTTGGAATTGTTAAAGATTTTACAATAAACAAATCTGATAAATTCTATTCAATAACTGTTAGCTTGTTTACTGATTTTCATAATTTAAATCATGTTTATTTTATTAAAAACAATTTTGTTGACGAATTTAACACACTAGAAAGTAAAAACAAAGAAAATGAAAAATAATTTAAGATACATATTATTATTTATCATACCTCTTATTTTTCAAGTTTTAATATTTGACAAAGCATATTTTTGGGGATATGCCAATGTTTATATTTACATTTTACCTATTTTATTATTACCTATAACTTTAAACAAACACTTAGCTTTACTACTTGGATTTGCACTTGGATTTATTGTTGACATTTTCAACTCTACACCCGGCATTCATGCAGCTGCAACAGTATTTATGACCTACTTCAGACCTTTAGTTTTAAGAATTTATGCTCCCCACGATTCTTATGAAGTCAATAAAAATTTAGGAATTATAAATTATGGTTTTAAATGGTTTTTCAAATATGCTATTAGTTTAATTTTATTACATCATACTTTTTTATTTATTGTTGATACTTGGAGTTTTGCTAATTTCGGTCATACAATTTTAAAAATATTTTTAAGTTGCTTTGCATCATTACTATTTATTATTATGGGTCATTTATTAATAATGAAAGATTGACATGAGCAATTGGAGTAATAGGAAATATATTATTGGTGCAATAATTTTAATAGTTTTTATTACTATTTTTATAAAACTATTTTACCTTCAAATTTTTGACGAAACTCTAAAACAATCTTCTGATAATAATTCCCAAAGACATGTTACCGTTTACCCAGGACGCGGTTTAATTTATGATAGAAATTCTGTTTTATTAGTTTGCAACGAGGCTGCATACGACTTAATGTTAGTTCCTCGCAACATGGACGAATTCGACACTTTGAGTTTATGCAATGATATTGATATTAGCATTGAAGAATTTTATGAAAAATTAGAAAAATGTAGAAAATATTCAATGTATCGTCCTTCAATTTTTCATAAGCAGATTAATTCTTCGCAATATGCAGTATTACAAGAACATTTATATAAATATCATGGATTTTTTGTTCAGGCACGTAGTTTAAGAAAATATAACGAAGGAATTGCTGCTCACATACTTGGAGATATTGGCGAAATAGATATAAAAACTCTTGAAAATGACAGCTATTATAGTGGTGGTGATTATATTGGAAAAAGTGGAGTAGAAAAATCTTACGAAGAATTACTTAGAGGAAGTAAAGGAGTTGAAATATTTTTGGTTGACGTTAGAGGCAATATTCAAGGTTCGTATCATAATGGCAAATATGACAAACCTGCTACGCCTGGAAAAGACATACATTTAACTATAGATATTGAATTGCAACGCTATGGAGAATTATTAATGAAAAATAAAGTAGGAAGTATTGTTGCTATAGAACCCAAAAGTGGCGAAATTTTAGCCTTAGTTTCCAGTCCTAGCTACGACCCCCAATTACTTGTTGGACGAAAGAGAGGACATAATTATGACAGTCTTTTAAACTCGCCTGCAAAACCATTGATAAATAGAGCTGTTTCTTCGACTTATCCACCTGGTTCTATTTTTAAAATTGCAATTGCTCTCGTTGCCTTACAAGAAGGTGTAATTAAAACCACATCATATTTTCCATGTGATGTATCAAAAGTTGCTTGCCACGGACATCCGCCAGCTAATAGTGTAGCTAGAGGAATTCAATATTCTTGTAATCCATATTTTTATTTTGTTTTTAAAAATACTATACAAAGAGGTTTTGAGAAAAGTATTTTCAAAGATTCGAGAATAGGCTTAGATTTATGGAAAGAAAAAATTATGACCTTAGGTTTTAATCAAGCATTAGATATTGGTTTGCCAGGTGTAAACAAAGGACTTATACCTGGTTCTGATTTTTACGACAAATGGTATGGAAAACATAGATGGGCATTTTCTACTATATATTCACTAAGTATAGGACAAGGAGAAGTATTAGTATCGCCTTTACAAATGGCAAATTTTTGTGCAATACTCGCAAATAGAGGTTTTTATCACAATCCTCATATCTTGAAAAAAATAGACAATGAAGAATATGTAGGAGAAAACACAAAAAAAATATTTACTCCTTTTGCTAGAGAATATTTTGAAGAAGCAGTAAAAGGTATGGATTATGTTGTAAACGAGGAATATGGTACAGGATACTACGCTAGACTACAAGACATTAGAGTTTGTGGAAAAACAGGAACTGCACAAAACAGAGGGAAAGACCATTCCGTATTTATTGCCTTTGCACCAAAAGACCAACCTAAAATTGCCTTAGCAGTATATGTCGAAAATGCAGGATTTGGAGGCACTTGGGCAGCACCAATAGCAAGACTTATGATAGAAAAACATATCAGAGGCTATACAAATGATAGTATTTTGGAAAAAAGAATTATTGAAACTGAAATTTTAAGCAATGAATAGAAGTAAAAGAGGAAATATTTTAGTGAATATAGACTGGATTACTGTTGCGATATACCTTATTCTAGTATTTTTAGGCTGGATAAATATTTACTCTGCCACTTACAATGAGTCACATATAAGCATTTTTGATATTTCTCAAAAATACGGCAAACAACTTATTTGGATTGGAGCAGCTATTATTATTGCCGTTTTTACTTTAATAATTGACAGTAAATTTTACTCTTCTTTCGCCTATGTTTTATATGGAATAGGAATTTTACTTTTACTAAGTGTTTTATTTTTTGGAATAGAAGTTAATGCCTCAAAATCTTGGTTTCAAATTGGCGATTTTAGAATTCAACCTGTTGAGTTTACAAAAATTTCTGTATGCTTAGCTCTTGCTCGACTGCTTAGTGATGAAAATTTTAGTTTTAATAAATTTAGCGATGTAATTAGAACCGCTATTATTTTTGCTTTACCAATTATTCTTATTTTTCTTCAAAACGACACAGGTTCTGCTTTAATGTTTTTCTCATTCATTTTTGTCTTATTCCGACAAGGAATGAATAAAGTTGTTTTTATTACTTCGTTTGCATTAGTCGTTTTTTTTATTTTAGCTTTGATAATAGACCTAGAAATTTTATTAATAATAAGTTTAGCATTAAACATTATTGGTTTTACAATACTGAATAAGTATTCTAGTCAAAAACGAATAGTCTTTTACACATCACTTGTACTTGCAATCATATCATATGTTTTATATAAATACACAAATATTTTTGTTGACAAAACTTTGACTCTAGTATTGATAAACACAGCAGCGATTGCATTGTTAATGTTAGTTTTATTTATAATTAAAAAAAATAAGACAATAATTTTATTTCTTACCACAATAATTGGGATTACAATTTTTGTTTTATCAGTTGATTTTGTTTTCAACAATATTTTACAGCCTCATCAACAAAATAGAATTAATGATTTATTAGGCATAAGCTCCGACCCTTTAGGTGCTGGATATAATGTAAACCAATCAAAAATTGCAATAGGTTCTGGTGGTTTGTCTGGCAAAGGCTTTTTAAAAGGAACTCAAACAAAATATAATTTTGTGCCAGAACAAAGCACTGACTTTATTTTTTGTACTATAGGCGAAGAATGGGGCTTTTTAGGTTCTAGTTTGGTTTTGTTTTTATTTTGCTTTTTAATTTTAAGATTAATTTTTCTTGCCGAACGACAGAGGTCAGTTTTTAGTAGAATTTATGGCTATGGGGTTGTCTCAATTTTATTTTTCCATGTTGCGATAAATATGGGTATGACAATTGGCTTAGCCCCTGTAATTGGAATACCTTTACCATTTTTTAGTTATGGTGGTTCTTCGCTTTGGGCTTTTACAATACTTTTATTTATTTTTATAAAGTTAGATTCAGATAGATTACAAATTTTTAGATAAAATATTCTACAAATATTTATCTAACCAAGCTTTAAATTCTCTTTGCCACAAAATACTATTTTGAGGTTTTAATACAAAATGAGTTTCTTCAGGGAAAATCAAAAGTTTTGATTCAACACCCATAAGTTGTGCCGCATTAAATGCTTGCAAACTTTCTGTATAAGGAATTCTAAAGTCGTATCCGCCAGAAATTATTAAAATAGGAGTATTCCAATTTTGAACAAAATTATGAGGCGAGTTTGCGTAAGAACTTTGAGCCTTTTTATTATCTTTTTCCCAATAAGCACCACCAAGGTCATAATTCACAAAGAACATTTCTTCAGTTGCAGCATATTGAGATTCTAAATTATACATTCCACAGTGAGAAATAAAGGCTTTAAAAGTTTTATCTTGGTTATGTCCTGCGAGCCAAAATACAGAAAAACCGCCATAGCTTGCTCCTACTGCTCCTATTCTATCTTCATCAACATAAGATTCTTTTTTCACATAATTTACAGCCGACATATAATCTTTCATATTTTGTCCACCATAATCGCCAGAAATTTGTTTACACCATTCGCTACCAAAACCTATTACTCCTCTTCTATTAGGTGCAATAACCACATATCCATTGGCAGCCATAATTTGGAAATTCCATCTGTATGAGAAAAACTGCGACATAGCAGATTGTGGTCCACCTAAGCAAAATAAAATAGCAGGATATTCTTTTGTTTCATCAAAATTTGGCGGTAAAATTACCCATGTTAACATTTCTTTGCCATCTGTTGTTGGAACCCAAACTTCTTTATAGTCGCTAACAGCAATATTGTCATAAATATGTTTATTTGTGAAAGTGATTTGAGTTTCTTTACCATATTGGTCGAATGTAAAAATTTCAGTAGCTGATTTTATCGACATTTTTTCGGCAATAAATCCATTTCCATTCCACTTTATAGATGTAATATCATGGTCGCCTTCGGTAATTTGAACTACTTCGCGAGTTTTATAATTAATTTTAAAAATTTGATGAGTAGCTTGGAAACAAGAAATAAAATACAAATTATCATAATTTCCTTCTACTTGGGGCCAAACTACATTGCTTGCGCCATAATCAAAATGCTCGGTTAAATATTCTTTTTCTTTGGTTTCTAAATTCATTATAAACAATCTTTCTTTATCAGCCTCATAACCAGGAGTTTCCATACTTATCCAAGCTAAATATTTTGAATCTGGAGAAAACACTGGATATTTATCATAACCCAACATACCTTCGGTTAAATTTGTTGTTGATTTTGTTTCCAAATCATAAAGATAAATATCGGAATCTGTACTTACAGCATAATCTTTTCCCGACATTTTTTTACAAGTATATGCTATTTTTTTGCCGTCTGTGCTCCAAGTAATTTCTGAATCATCAAAATATGGACTCATTGGTGCATCAAATTTTTCATCTTTCATAATATCGTAAATATTTTGAAGCGATTTTTCATCAAAATCAGCAATAAAAATATGAGAATAAGAATCATCAGTCCATGCATTCCAATGTCTATACATTAAATCATCTGCCATAACTACATTTGTATTTGGCAAATCAGGATAAATATCTTGAGGATTATTTTCTAATTTCACATCTGCCATAAACAATATTTTATCGCCGTTAGGTGAAATTTTAAATGAATTTATACTTTTATCTAATTCCGAAATTTGAGTTTTATCGCTTCCGTCAACATTCATAGCCCAAAGCTGAACATTTTCAGTTTCGGTTGATAGATATATTATTTTACTTCCATCTTTGCTCCATCTTGGATTAAAAAAGGCATTTTCTCCACCAGTCAATCGTTTAACAGCGCCACCTCCGGCAGGTATTGTATAAATATTAGTAAAACCTCTATTTTTTTCAACATCATAATGAGTAATATTATACACTATTGTTTTTTTATCTGGACTTAATTGAGGGTCGCTAATTCTACCAAATTTCCACAAAATTTCTGGAGTTAAAATTCCTTTATCAATTTCATCTTGAGTAAGTGCCACATTTGGAACAAAATCATTGTCTATTTGTGTTCCATCTTTTTTCTTGCTATTACAAGAAACCATAAAAATAATTAACGAAATCAAAATTAAGTTTAGTGCTTTCATAATATAAAGTTTTAATTAATTTAAATTAAATTTATTTCATTTGTTTATCAATCACAATATTAAGTCCTTCAACTGCTGGGTCGTAATTTGGAAATATTGTTAAAGCCTTTCTATAATCATTTTCGGCTTGTTGCAATTTATTCAGTTGTTCATAAGAATAACCTCTATTATACCAAGCTTTATGAGAGAGAGAATCACATTCAATTGCTTTTGAAAAATAATCTATAGCTTTAAAATAATCTTTTAAATTATTTGCACAAATATATCCTGCATTGTAATATGCTTCGTAATACAAGCTATCTATACTTATTGCCTTATCATAAAACTCCAAGGCATTTTGAGTTTCTCCAAATTGTTGATGAACCCAAGCTGCATTAAATTGAATTTCATCATTTTCGGGGAATAATCTTGTTGCAGTTTTATAATAATCTAAAGCTAATTTATCATCTTGTTCGGCATAAATCTTTCCTATTAAATTATATGCTTCCCAATTGTTATTATCGTAGTCTATAGATTTTTTCAAAGCTATTATAGCATCTTGATAAGCAAAAGTTTCGTTCAAAATAAGTGCTTTAACAAAGTAAGAGTCAGTGTTTTGCAAATTATTGACTTCTATTTTTAAAATTTCAGACATTGCTTCTTGATACATCTGCACATAAAAATAAATTTTTGCTAAATCTATTCTTGCTTGTACATTAAATGGATATCGAGTTAAGCAACGTTCTAAAACTTTTTTTGACATTTCTGAATTTGCAACAGACAAATACATTTCTGCAAGTTTTATGTAAGCGTCTTGCATTGTTGTATCTGCTCGCAAAGCAGATTCCATATCTAAAATTGCTTTATCAATATTTTTTTCTTTTGTCAAATAAAAATCTGCTCTTTTTAAATAAAGTTCAGCATTATCGGGATTTTTACGAATAAGTTGATCTAATTGTTCTAAATTTAATGTTGTATCGTTTAAAATATCATCACTATTTTTAGCACTTCGATTATTGCACGAAGACAAGAATAAAAGCGATACAATTAGAATAAAAAAATATTTTAGCATTCTACTTTAGTTTTTCAATAATTTTATTTTCGATTTCCTCCATTAGTTCTGGATTGTCTTCTAAAATAGTTTTAACGCTATCTCTTCCTTGCCCTAGTTTAGTTTCTCCATAGCTAAACCAAGAGCCGCTTTTTTTAATAATTTCTAAATCAACTCCAAGGTCAATAATTTCTCCTATTCTACTAATCCCTTCGCCATATATGATATCGAACTCAGCTTTTTTAAATGGTGGAGCTACTTTATTTTTCACAACTTTCACTTTTGTTCTGCTTCCAGTAACATCGTCACTATCTTTAAGTTGTCCCGACCTGCGTATATCTATACGAATTGATGAGTAAAATTTAAGAGCATTACCTCCTGTTGTAGTTTCTGGATTTCCGAATAAAATTCCAATTTTTTCGCGAAGTTGATTTATAAAAATACAGCATGTATTTGTTTTGTTAATGCTTGCTGTTAATTTACGCAATGCTTGCGACATAAGTCTTGCTTGCAAGCCCATTTTAGAATCGCCCATTTCGCCTTCTATTTCGGCACGTGGAGTAAGAGCTGCCACAGAGTCAATTACTATAATGTCGATAGCACCTGAACGAATAAGATTATCTGCTATTTCTAAAGCTTGTTCTCCATTGTCGGGTTGAGAAATTATTAAATTTTCTACATCAACTCCAAGTTTTTCGGAATAAGCTCTATCGAAAGCATGTTCTGCGTCAATAAATGCAGCTATTCCGCCAGCTTTTTGAGCTTCTGCTATAGCATGTATAGCCAATGTGGTTTTACCCGAGGCTTCGGGTCCGTAAATTTCGACCACTCTACCGCGAGGATAACCACCAACTCCCAAAGCAATATCTAATGCTATAGAACCTGATTTAATAACTGGAATTTCTTCTACTGGTTGTGAACCAAGCATCATTATAGAGCCTTTGCCATAATCTTTTTCGATTTTTCCCATAGCCAATTTTACGGCTTTGAGTTTTTCGTTTCTAATATCTTCTGGTGTATTTGCCATATTTTTAAATTTTATTTGATTTCGTTAAGAATTTGATTTGAATGTTCTTTTGTTTTTACTTTTTCAAAAATATTTTCTATAATTCCCTTTGAATTAATTACATAAGTTTTTCGCAAAACACCCATGTATTTTTTTCCATACATAGATTTTTCGCCCCAAGCATTATAAGCAATTAAAATCTCTTTTTCTGTATCGCTTATTAAATCAAATGGTAAATTATATTTTTCGATAAATTTTTGATGAGATTTTTGACTATCAGGACTTACTCCTAAAATTTCGTAAGACTTGCTTTGCCACATTTGATAATTATCTCGTAAATCGCATGCCTCAGCAGTACAACCTGGAGTTGAATCTTTTGGATAAAAATATATAATTAAGTTTTTGCCCAAAAAGTCAGATAATTTAACTTCTTTCCCATTTTGATTAAGTCCCTTAAAATCAGGAGCTTTGTCGCCAACCTCTAATTTTTTCATTATTTTAACATTTTAGTATTCTACAAGGTACAAATATAAAAATCATAATCGGGAAAAATAAATTTATTTAAAAAAGTTTATTAACATTTAATTAAAATTTAATAATTTGCATAAGAATATGTAAATTTGCATTCATATATTTAGTTCTTTAAACTTTTTAAAAATGGAATTTTCACTTAATAAAGAATTTTTTATCAGAAACAGAAAAAATCTCTTTTCGCTTTTACCAAACAATTCAATGGCTATTCTTTTTCCTGCCGAACAATTTGTAAGGAATGGAGATGCGTTGTATAAATATCGTCAAAACAGCGATTTGTTTTATTTTAGTGGTTTGAAACAAGAAAAAACTGTGATTTTATTATGTAAAATTAACAACTTGACAGATGAATATGCTTTTATTATTGAACCCAACGAAAAAATGCTTATCTGGACCGGACATAAATACTCTATTGACGAAGCCAAAGAAATTTCAGGAATTAAAAATGTTTTTTATTTGAATGAATTTGAAAAATATTTTAAAGAAAATTTAAACAACGACACTTTAGTATATTATTCAATGTCGTCTAACACAAGAGGATTTGATTATAAAAACAAAATTATTTCTGAATGGAAAGGAGCTGTGAACAACGATAAAATTCAGTTTAAAGATTTAGACCCTTTATCAATGCAATTAAGGTTGCAAAAGCAAAAAGAAGAAATTGCTATCATTCAAAAAGCTATTGATATTACTGGCGAAGCATTCAAAAAAGTTTTAGAATTTATCGCTCCCGGAGTTTATGAATATGAAGTTGAAGCAGAAATAAGTCATCATTTCATTAAAAATGGAGTGGAGGCACATGCTTATTCACCAATAATTGCAGCTGGAAAAAATAATTGTGTTTTGCATTACGAAACAAATCGAGAATTATGCAAAGACGGCGATTTGCTACTTATGGATTTTGGAGCTGAGTATAATTATTACGCTGCTGATTTGTCAAGAACAATTCCTATATCTGGAAAATTCACAAATAGGCAAAAACAAGTCTATGCTTCGGTCTTAAAAGTTTTGAAAGAAATGAAAACTAAATTTGTACCAGGTCAAACAATTAGAAAACTAAATAAAGAATGTGAACTTTTAATACAAGAAGAACTCTTAAGTTTGGGGCTATTAAGCGAAGCCGACATCAAAAATCAAAATGAAGACTCTCCCGCTCTTAAAAAATATTATATGCACGGAGTTTCACACTTTATAGGACTTGATGTACATGATGTAGGAGTAAAAGACACTGTTCTTTTGCCAGATATGGTTTTAAGTTGCGAGCCAGGAATTTATATTGCTGAAGAAGGTTTTGGAATTAGATTGGAAAACGATATTCTTGTTGCTGAAAATCCTATAGATTTGTGTAGTAATATTCCTATTGAGATTAGTGAGGTTTGTAAATGAGAAGAATTAAAAATTAAGAATTGAGAATTGATAATTGAGAATGAAGAAGGAAGAATGAAGAATTCAGTTAAAAGTTAAAAGTTAAAAGTTAAAAGTTGAAAGAATTTGGGATTTTAGATTTGGAATTTTAGATTTGGGATTTATGATTTGGGATTTGGGATTTGGGATTTATGATTTGGGATTTACGATTTGGGATTTGGGATTTTGGATTTAAGATTTAAGATTTAAAAGTGTGAGTATGAAAAGAATTGAGAATAAAAAGTTTGTGAATATGAGACGAGTAAAATTAGTATTTATAGTTTTAATATTAGTTTGTTCAAATATTTTTGCACAACAAGTTGAATCTCGTTTTCGTGTAATTATTGATACAGATTGTGCTCCTGATGATTTAAGAGCGATTTGCCTTATTTTTGCTTCTAATGATTTTGATGTTATAGCAATTAGTACAAGCGATGGACTTTTAAGTCCAGAACAGGGATATAAAAAAATAAAAGCTATGCTAAAACATTTTGGATATCAAGAAATACCTGTTGCTTATGGAAAAAAATTGAATAAAGACAATAAATTTTGCAATAAACTTTGCTTATCAGTAAATTGGGGAGATGAAAAAGGTATAGAAATTCCTGAAAAACCTCTATCAGTCGAACTAATTACAAAAGAAATTCTCAACCAAAAAGAAGATATTTATTTAATTTGCTTTGGTCCGCTTACAAATATTGCAGAAGTATTGAAAAATGAAAACACACATTCTAATATTAAACAAATTTTGTGGTATCAAGGTTCGCCTAACACAGGATACAACGCAAAGTCAGATTTTGAAGCAGCAAAATTTGTAACAGAATGTAAAACTGTGAATAAAGTATTTTTTAATACACCTTCAACTAAACAAAATTTATTTACAAAAAAATTTTTAAATAAAATTTCAAAAATTAAAAACCCATATTCTGATTTCATTTTTGAATCACATCAAAATCAAGGAGTACAAGAAAAAATTAAAGCTAAATTTTACAAATTTTGGGACGATTTATTGCCAATATATTTAGTAAATCCTGAACTATTTGACACGACTAAAGAAAACAATATTATTTATGCTTCTCCTAAGAACAAAAATTTTAAAAATGCTTATTTACAAATTTTGAGCTGTAAGCCATAATAAAACAAAACTTCTTTAAAAAATTATTTTTGACACGATTTTTGCATGTATTTCATTTTAAATTATTATTTTTGCTTAAAATGATTTAATTAGATATGAAAAAAGTTTTTGCAAAGTTATTTTTTTCACTATTTGTGATAATAGCTTGTACTAATACTACATTGGCACAAACAATAATATTAGAAGAAGGATTTGAAGGTGGTTCATTGCCTACAGGCTGGACAGTTGTAGATGCAGATGGCGATGGACAAAATTGGATTGTTACCAGTGGTTCAACTAGTCATAGTGGTTCTTATTATGTTATGTCTAGATCTTGGAGTGGCGATCCTCTTACCCCAGATAATTATTTAATTACACCATTAGTAGTAGGTGCAACAAGTGTTAAATACTACTTTGCAGTAAATGAATACTACCCTAACGAACATTATGCTGTAATGGCTTCGACAACAGGTAAAGCAATAGGAGATTTTCAAATTATATTCGAAGAAACAGCGACTGCCACAAATGAATGGACAGAACGCCATATAAATCTTCCTGCAGGTACAAAGTATGTGGCTTTTCGCCATTACAATAGTACTGATCAAGACTATTTAAGATTAGATGATATAACTATTTTCAGCGGTAGCTATGCTTGCCCACCTGTTACTAACCTCACAGCAACAGTAAACACAGACAATACAGTAACACTTAACTGGATAAATCCACCAACAAGCACTTGGCCCAGCGAATGCGATGGAGATATATATTTTGAATTTTATAATGGAACAACAAAAATCGGACAAAACGATAACGATGATTTAACTACTTGGACAACGTCTGTGTTTCCAAATGGAAATCATTCGCTTGGAGTACAAATATCTTATTGGAAAAATAGTAATCAAAACGTATGTTATGCCGATACTGTATTTAAAGAAGTAACTATTACTAATAGTTATGATTGTCTTCCCATCACTAACCTCACTGCAGAGATAAACTCAGACAATACAGTAACTCTTAACTGGACTAATCCACCAGAAAGCGAATGCCCCAGCACAGATATAGATTATTTCTTTTATGATGGTGCGACTCATATACACTCTGATTATACTGACGAATTAACAACTTGGACAACTCCTGAACTTACGATAGGAGATCATTCTCTTGGTGTAAAAGTAGGTTATTACAATAATGGTTATATTTGCTATTCCGAAATTATTTATGTAGATATAACAATTGAAGAAGAAGCCACTTGTCCGCCTATAAGCGACCTCACTGCAACAGTAAATATAAACAATACAATAACACTCAATTGGACTAATCCACCAGAAAGCACTTGGCCCAGCGAGTGCGATGGAGATTTATCTTTTACTTTTACTGGTATTTATCCTAATGGAAATAGTTGGATAGGAGAAAACGATACCAACACTCTAACTACTTGGACAACGCCTATAAATATGCAAGGACTTCACTATCTTGAAGTAAAAATAAACTATTACAATTCTGGAACTTTAATTTGCACATCTGATATCGTCGGTACAGAAGCATTTGTTGAAGAAGAATATTGCCTACCTATTAATAATCTGCATGCAACAGTAAACGGTAATAATGTAAGTTTAACTTGGGATCCTCCAAAAACACCTATATTAATACTAAGCGAAGATTTTGAATCTGGGATGCCTTCAGATTGGACTTTGAGTGATGCAGACGGCGACGGACAAAATTGGCATTTAAACACATCAGGAGGAGAGAATAGCAATAATTGCGTAACTTCTTTATCATATGACTCTAGTCCTCTAAACCCTGACAACTATTTAATTTCACCATTATTAACAGACGCAACTAAAATACATTATTCGGTTCGTACACATGCAAATATTACAAATAGCGAACATTATGCAATAATGGCCTCAACAACAGGAAATAATGTCAGTGATTTTACAATAGTTTTTGAAGAAATATTGGAATCTTACTCATATTGGGAAAAAAGAATTATTAATTTGCCAGAAGGTACCAAATATATTGCTTTCCGACATTATGATTCCGACAATAATCAGAGTGTGGATATTGACAATATAAGAATATATGGCAACACCACTACTACTACAAAGCCACACATGTACTCTATTTCTAGAAATAATATAGTAATTACAAGCGGACTTACAAATACTACTTACACAGATACTTCCGTAGCTACTGGTGAGTATAATTATTGTGTAAAAGCAGATTATGAAGGTTGTTCTTCCGAAAAAGTTTGCACAAACGCTACCGTAACTTGTGCGCCTATTACAAACCTAAATGCAGTTATAAATGACAATAACATAACTTTAAATTGGGATGAACCTAAGGCTATACCAGAAATTATATTGACTGAAAATTTTGAATCTGGAATACCTTCAGATTGGACATTGAGTGATGCAAACAACGATGGACATAATTGGCATTTAAATACAACGGGAGGATATAATAGTAATAATTGCATAACTTCTTTATCATTTGATCCTGATAATTCGGAAATTTTAACACCTGACAACTATTTAATTACACCATTATTAGACGACGCAACTAAAGTACAATTTTGGGTTAGTGTAAATACATATAGCCCTTATGAACATTACGCGGTAATGGCTTCAACATCAGGAAACGACATTGCAGATTTCACAAGTGTTTTTGAAGAAACTATGACAAATTTAGAAACTTGGTTTAAAAGAAATATAAATTTACCATCAGGAACTAAATATATTGCTTTCCGTCATTATAATTGTAGCAATCAAGGTGGTTTACAAATTGACGATGTAAGCATATATGGCAGTATGCCTACTATAGAACCACACACTTACACTATTACTAGAAACGGTGAAGAAATTGCAAGCGAACTTACAGAACTTACTTATACAGATTCAGAATTAAATTTTGACACTTATAATTATTGCGTACAAGCAGTTTACGAAGACTGTACTTCCGCAACAGCCTGTACAAATGCTACAATAGAAGATAATTATTGCCTACCTATTACTAATCTTAATGCGACAGTAAACAACAATAATGTAAATTTAGCTTGGAATGCTCCAGAGTTTGCACCAGAAGTTTTACTAAGCGAAAGTTTTGAATCTGGCATACCGTCAGAATGGATATTAATTGACGCAGATGACGACGGTTATAAATGGACAGCTAGCAATAGCTACACTGCTCATAGTGGTAACTATGTTGTTGCTTCTTTCTCTAAACGTTTTGGTTCAGCACTTAATCCCGACAATTATTTGATTACACCATTAGTAGAAGGAGCTACAAGCATTAAATACTACTTTACTGTACTTGCTGCAAATCCTGCTGAACATTATGCTTTGATGGCTTCAACAACAGGTACAGATGTTGCAGACTTCGAAATTGTTTTTGAAGAAACAGCAACAGGAACACCAACAGGCTGGATAGAACGCGAAAAAGAACTTCCAGAAGGAACAAAATATGTAGCTTTCCGTCATTATAATTGTAGTGATCAAGGCTATATTTTATTAGACGATATAACTGTATATGGAATAGCAGGCATAAACTGCACTTACACTATTACTAGGGACGAAGTTGAAATTGCAAGCGGACTTACAGAAACTACTTATACAAACACAGACTTAGATTTCGGAACATATAACTATTGCGTAAAAGCAGTTTATCCAGAATGCGCTCCTCAATCTATTTGTAAAGACGTTATAATAGAAGATCTAAGCACTTGTCAACCTGTAAATAACCTAAATGCAACAATAAACTCAAACAACTCCGTATATTTAAGTTGGAATATCCCAGCATCAATAGATTGGCCCAACGCTTGCACCGAAGATCTTGCATTTAAAATTTATAACGGATCTACTCAAATAGGTTATAGTGATGCAAACAATCTAAACTCATGGACAACCGATATACTTCCAAATGGAATCTACACACTAAAAGTTGTTATATTTTATTATGATAATGCTAGCAATCTTCTTTGTTCTGCCGAAGCAAGCACTACAATAACAATCAACACTAGCTTTACTTGTCCACCTGTTAATTATCTCACTGCTACAAAAAACGAAGATAATTCTGTAACATTAAACTGGACAATTCCAGAAGAATTGCCTATAGGTTGCGATGGAAATCTTGCTTTTAAGTTTTATAATGGCGATATTAACATAGGCTATAGTAATAACAACAATTTAACTTCTTGGACAACGCCTGAACTTTCAGATGGAACACATACTTTAGCTGTTGTTATATATTACTTAGATAATACAAATATAGAAATTTGCTCTAACCAAGCATTTACGACAGTAACAATTGAAGATATTATTTGCCTACCTGTTGAAAACCTTAGTGCATCAATTAACGAAGATTTTTCAATAAACTTAAGTTGGACACTACCAGAAGAGCTACCAACTAGTTGCAATGGAAATCTTGACTTTAAGTTTTATGATGGAAACACTGAAATTGGTTCTGATAATAACGATGATTTAACTTCTTGGACAACACCTGTACTTCCATCTGGCACACATACTTTGACTGTTGTTGTATATTATTATGACGATACAAATACAGAAATTTGTTCTGCAGAAGCAAGCACAACAATATTAATAACTAATGTCGAAGAAATAAAAACCTCTCTTTTCTCAGCAGAAATATATCCAAACCCTGCTAAAGATTTAATAACCATTAAATGCGATAATGAAATAATAAGCTACGAACTTTATGATGCACTTGGCAGATTGCTGATAAACAAATCAGAAGTAGCTAATAATGAGAGTATTGTAAATGTATCTTCGCTAAAACATGGAATGTATATGCTTAAACTAAATACTACAAAAGGAACTGGAACTTTTAAAATAATTAAGAATTAAGAATTTTGGATTTGAGATTTTGGATTTGAGATTTTGGATTTGAGATTTTGGATTTGAGATTTGAGATTTAAAGAGTGTTGAGTGTTGAGTAATTTAGTTTTAAAATTGAGAATTTCTCAATACTTTTTTCAATTTTTTAACTTGTAAAACAATTTATTAAAAAAAAACATTATTTTTACAATCAAAAATACACAAATTTCTAAATTGAATTTCAACATGAAAAAGCATTTTACAAGCATAATTTTCTCTCTTTTGATATTAGCTTTTGTCCCATTTTGTGGAGTAAAAGCACAACAAGTATTAGAAATTACAGGTGATGGATCTGATGCAACACACGATATGATACCCGTATGTGGAATGTGGTTTAGTGAATTACAAAAAAGCCAAATAATTTACCCAGCAACAAAACTAACTGCTTTACAAGGTAAAAAAATAACAAAAATTACTTTTTTTACTAATCAAGGGAATAACTATAATTGGAAGAATAACATTCATATTAGAATGGCAAGCACAACGCAAAACGATCTTGAAACTGGCTGGTTCATAGGCTCAAAAACAGAAGTGTTTTTAGGTAAATTGTTAATTAACTCTAGTAATGAATTAAATATAGTGTTAAACACTCCTTTTTTCTATACAGGGGACAACCTCTTAATAGAGTTTGACTTATCCAATAATATGAATTTTGGTAATGAAGATGTCTATTTTCAAGGGACTACTGAAGCTACTTACATTTCAAGACAAGTTAGTGGTTCAATCGAATACAATGGTGTAGGCACAGCCTTTGACTTTTTACCAAAAATGCGAGTTGAATATACAGATGAAACTTGCCCGCCTTTAAGCGAATTTAGTACGATAGTAAACCATGATAATACCGTAACTCTTAACTGGACTAATCCACCACAAAACTTTTGGTCTCCTGAAGCAACAAATTTGACTTTTAAGTTTTTTAATGAAACAAATCAAATAGGCGAAAGTAACGACAGCTATCTAACTTCATGGACAAGCGATGTGTTTACTATGGGAAGTACTAATAATTTTAGTGCTAGCATATCTTATTATGACAATAATCAGACTCTTATGTGTGAAAGCTATCCTATTAAAAAAACTGCAACAATTCCATGCCTACCGGCTAGCAATCTAACAACAACAGTAATAAACGAAAATGACGTAATGCTAACCTGGGAAGAGCCAAAAATCCCTACAGAAATTTTATTAAGCGAAAACTTTACATCTGGAATGCCTACAAATTGGACATTAATTGATGTTAACGGCAATGATCAAAACTGGTGTATAGGAACAAACGGATATAATAGTGCAAATTGTGCATCTTCTTATTCTTCTTATCCATATCCCAACAACTATTTAATTACACCAGAATTAGCAAGTAACGCAACTAAACTCAAATACTGGGTTCGTAAAGATAATGAAATATATGATGACAAATACGCTGTAATGGTTTCTTCAACAGGAAATAGTATTAGTGATTTTACTATTCTTTTCGAAGAAGAGCTAACTACTACAGGTTGGAAACAAAGAAATATTAATTTACCTTTAGGAACTAAATATATTGCTTTCCAACATAATGCCGAGAGTGTAGGTGGTGTGCATATTGATGATATAATCGTACATACTGATGCTCTTGTACCAATTACAGACCCACACACCTTCACAATTACTAGAAATGACGTAGAAATTGCAAGCGAACTGACAGAACTTACTTATATTGACTCTAACTTAAGCGGCAATATATATGATTATTGTGTAGAAGTAGTTTACCAAAACTGCACTTCAAATCCAATTTGCTCACAAATTTTTGTAGAAGATATTGCTCGCCCACCTGCAAGAAATCTTAGTACAACAACAAACAACTATGACGTAAGTCTAACTTGGGATCCTCCTCTAAATGTTTTATTATTAGAAAGTTTTGAATCTGGAACATTACCAGAAGGATGGCTAGCAGTTGACCACGACAGCGATGGATATAACTGGCATTTAGACACATATAATGGTGGATATAATAGTGGATATAATAGTTATAATTACATGTCTTCTGAATCAATAATCGAAAGTAATTACGACCCACTATACCCCGATAACTATTTAATTACACCACTAGTAGAAAGTGCAACAAATATACAATATTGGGTTAGGTTTGGTTCGTATAACGAACACTATGCCATAATGATTTCAACAACAGATAATAATATTGCTAGCTTCACAGACATCATTTTTGAAGAATCAACCTCAATATCAGGAACTTGGCTACAAAGAAATATCAATTTGCCAGAAGGTACTAAATATATTGCTTTTCGACATTTTAATAGTACTAATAATTGGGACATAAATATTGATGAAGTAGTAATATATGGCAACCAACCTGTTACAGAAGACTATACTTACACTATTACTAGATACGATACGGAAATTGCAAGCGGACTTACTGAAACTACTTATACCGCAACAGATGGCTCTTATGGCTCATATGATTATTGTGTAAAAGTGGTTTACGACAATGCTACTTCCGACCCAATTTGTGAAACTATTATAATAGATGAATTGCCATGCAATCCAGTAAAAAATCTTAGTTCAATAGTTAACGACAATAATGTAAAATTAATTTGGGATACTCCTGATGATTTGCAGGTGCTTATATTAAGCGAAGACTTTGAAAGCGGAATACCTTCGGATTGGGATTTGATTGATGCAGACAGCGATGGAAATAATTGGTACTTAGACACATATACAGGACATAATAGTAATAACTGTGTAAGTTCTGAATCTTATGATTACAATAATTCAGAAGCCCTAAGCCCCGACAACTATTTAATTTCACCATTATTAAACAATGCATCTAAAGTGGAATATTGGGTTTATGCAGTTGAAGACACGCCTTACGAGCACTATGCCATCATGGCTTCAACAACAGGAAAAAACATTAGTGATTTTACAAGCGTTTATGAAGAAACTATGACAAACTCTAATCATTGGTACAAAAGAAGCATTAATTTACCACCAGAGACCAAATACATTGCTTTTCGTCATTATAATTGCACCAATCAAAAAGGTTTAAAGATTGACGATATAAATATATATAATATCTCACCTACTACACAACCACACACTTATACTATTACTAGAAATGGTGAAGAAATTGCAAGTGGACTTACTGATAATGCTTACGAAGACCTAAACCTAGATTTTAGCTTATATTCGTATTACGTAGAAGTAATTTATGAGTATTGTACCAATACATCTTATATTGAAATAACAATAGAAGAAGAAGAAAATATTTGCCCACCTGTAACCAATCTTAGTATAACAACAGACTATAACAATGTTTATTTATCTTGGGATGCTCCTGATGTTTTGCAAGAAATAGGAATATTATTAAATGAAAACTTTGAGTTTGGAATACCTTCAGATTGGACATTTATTGATGCAGATGGAGACACTTATAATTGGGCAAAAAGCACTAACTACCCAGCACACAGCGGGAACTCTGTTGTTGTTTCTTACTCCAAGTATTTCGGTTCAGCATTAGAACCCGACAATTACTTGATTACACCATTAGTAGATGGAGCTACAAATCTCCAATACTACTTTGCAGTAAATGCAACATACCCTACTGAACATTATGCTGTAATGGTTTCTACAACAGGAATTGAGATCGAAGATTTCGAAACTATATTTGAAGAAACAGCTACTAGCACATCTGACTGGACTAAACGCAATATAGAACTTCCAGAAGGAACAAAATATATAGCTTTCCGTCACTATAACAGTACAAATCAAAACTATATTTTATTAGATGACATAACTGTACATGGAATAGCAAACATTAACTACACTTACACCATTACTAGAGAATTTGATGAAATTGCAAGTGGACTTACAGAAACTACTTATACAGATTATACAAACATAGATCTAGATTACAACCATTATTATACTTATTGTGTAAAAGCTGTTTCCGAAGATTGCATCTCTTATATTGTTTGTGAAAACATCGCAATTATAAACTATTGTGCATCTGTAAACGACCTTAACGCAACAGTAAATGAAGACAATACAGTGAATCTAAACTGGACTATTCCACAACAAGCAGAGTGGCCCAACAATTGCACTGAAGATATTGCCTTTAAGATTTATGATGGACCTACTCAAATAGGTTATAGTGATGTAAATAATTTAACTTCGTGGACAACTAATGAGCTTTCAAACGGAACACACTATTTTAAAGTTGTTATATTTTATTATAATAATAATAGCGAACTTATTTGTTCTGCTGAAGCATATGCATCAGTAACAATTGACGGAGGCTTTGACTGTCCGCCTGTAAATTTCCTTAGTGCAACAGTAAACGAAGATAATACTGTAACTTTATACTGGACACTGCCAGAAGAATTTCCTGCTGGTTGCGATGGAAATATTGCTTTAAAATTTTTACATGGCAATACCAACATAGGTTATATTTATAATAGCAATTTAACTTCGTGGACAACACCTGTACTACCAGGAGGCACTCAACTTTTAACTATTATTATATATTATTTTGATAACTCAAATATAGAAATTTGCTTTGCTGAAACATTGATAGGAGTAACAATTGAAGACAGTACTATTTGCCTACCTGTTACCGACCTTAGTGCAACAGTAAACCCAGATAATACTGTAACACTTAACTGGACTACTCCACCATCAAGCACTTGGCCTGTAGGTTGCGAAGGAGAACTTTCGTTTCAATTTTTTAATGGAGCTTCTCTATTGGATTTTTTTAGTGCAGACGATTTAACTTCATGGACAACTGGTGTGCTTGCAAATGGAACACATACACTAAAAGTTATTATACTTTATTATAACAGTGATGTCAACTATTATATTTGCTCTGCCGAATCAAGCATAACAGTAACTATTACTAATAGCTTCGCTTGTCTCCCTGTTAATAACCTTAGTGCAACAGTAAACGACGATTATACTGCAAACTTAAATTGGACACTACCAGAAGAATTACCACCTGGTTGCAATGGAAATCTTGCTTTTAAGTTTTATTATGAAAATTATGAAATAGGTTCTGATGATAACGACTATTTAACTTCGTGGACAACTTCTACGCTTTCAGATGGAACACATACTTTAGCAGTTGTTGTACACTATTATGACGATGAAGATAATGAAATTTGTTTTGCTACAAATAGTGTAGATATTACAATTGATATATATGCTTGCCCAACTATTACCAACCTTAGTGCTACAATAAACGAAGATAATACTGTAACTTTAAACTGGACACTGCCAGAAGAATTTCCTACTGGTTGCGATGGGAATCTTGCTTTCAAATTTTTACATAACAATACTAACATAGGTTATAGTTATGATGACGATTTAACTTCGTGGACAACACCTGTACTACCAGGAGGCACTCAACTTTTAACTATTATTATATATTATTTAAATAACTCAAATATAGAAATTTGTTTTGCTAAAACAGTAATATTCATAACAATTGAAGACAGTACTACTTGCCTACCTGTTACCGACCTTAGTGCAACAGTAAACCCAGATAATACTGTAACACTTAATTGGACTACTCCACCATCAAACACTTGGCCTGTAGGTTGTGAAGGAGATTTTATTTTTGATTTTTATAATGGACCTACTCTATTGGATTATAATGATGCAGACGATTTAACTTCATGGACAACTAATGTGCTTGCAAATGGAACACATACAATAAAAGTTGTTATAAATTATTATAACAGTGATTCCCACTATACTATTTGCTCTCCCGAAGCAAGCATAACAGTAACTATTACTAATAGCTTCGCTTGTCCCCCTGTTAATAACCTTAGTGCAACAGTTAACGACGATTATACTGCAAGCTTAAACTGGACACTACCAGAAGAATTACCACCTGGTTGCAATGGAAATCTTAAGTTTAAGTTTTATTATGAAAATTATGCAATAGGTTATGATGATAACGACTATTTAACTTCGTGGACAACTGACGTACTTACAAATGGAACACATACACTAAAAGTTATTATACATTATTATGACGATGAATATAATGAAATTTGTTTTGCCGAAGCAAGTACTTCAGTAACAATTGTAGAAGCAACTTGCCCTGCTATTACCGACCTTAATGCAACAGTAAACTCAGACAATACCGTAGATTTAAGTTGGAATATTCCAGCAGAAACAGAATGGCCCAATGCTTGCACTGGAAATCTTGCTTTCCATTTTTATAACGGATCCACTCAAATAGGTTATAGTAATGAAGATGATTTAACTTCATGGACAACTGGCATACTTCCAAATGGAACACATACACTAAAAGTTGTTATATATTATTATGATAACAGTACCAATCTTATTTGTTCTGCCGAAGCAAGTATAACAATAACAGTTAACAACAGTTTTATTTGTTTACCTGTTAATGACCTCAGTGCAATAGCAAACGAAGATTATACTGTAAATTTAATATGGACACTACCAGAAGAATTGCCTACTGATTGCAATGGAGATATTAGCTTTAAATTTTATGACGGAAATACTGAACTAAGTTCTGATGATAGTGATAATTTAACGGCTTGGACAACACCTGCACTTTCAATTGGCACGCATACTTTAGCTGTTGTTGTGTATTATTATAACGATGAAAATGAAGAAATTTGTTTTGCCGAAGCAAGTATTTTAGTAACAATCGCAGAAACAACTTGCTCAGCTATTACCGACCTTAATGCAACAGTAAACACAAACAACACCGTAACTCTAAACTGGACTAATCCACCACAAAGCGAGTGTCCAAGTGATTATCCATACTATTGGTTTTATAATGGCGAAACTGAAATAGGAACTGATAATACTGATAATTTAAGCTCATGGACAACACCTGAATTTATGCCAGGAACTTACTCTATCGGAGTACAAATAGGTTTTTACAGTCCTTATGCTGAAGATTATATTTGTAAAGCTGATACTAGCTTTGTAGATGTAACAATAACTAATATCGAAGAAATAAAAACCTCTCTTTTCTCTGCAGAAATATATCCAAACCCTGCTAAAGATTTACTAACCATTAAATGCGATAACGAAATAATAAGCTACGAACTTTATGATGCACTTGGCAGATTGCTGATAAACAAATCAGAAGTAGCTAATAATGAGAGCATTGTAAATGTATCTTCGCTTAAACATGGAATATATATACTTAGACTTAATACTGAAAAGGGAAGCGGAACCTTTAAATTGATAATTGATAATTGAAGAATTGAGAATTAAGAATGAAGAATTAATTCAGTTAAAAGTTAAAAGTTAAAAGTTAAAAGTGGCTGGCGCGTCTATTGCTTCGCAGAGTTCGCAAGCTCACTCTGCTCGCTTGGGCTTATCGTGAAGATGAATGAAGAATGAAGAATTATGGATTTACGATTTTGGATTTTGGATTTGAGATTTTGGATTTGAGATTTTGGATTTGTGGATTTACGATTTGTGGATTTACGATTTTGGATTTTGGATTTAAAAAGTTTTTAGTGTTTAGCATGAAGATAAATGAAGAATGAAGAATGAGTTAAAAGTTTATAAAGTGCAAACCTATTTTAGGACATAACAACTTTCGACTTTTAACTTTTAACTGATTTATTGATTTGTGATTTTAATCATATTTTTGTAAATTTGCACAAAATTTTGACAATATGAGCATATATTTTGAAGAACCTAATTGTAGAGATTGTAATCTTGTCTTTTCTACTGTTTTTAAAAAGCTAACTGTAGCTCAATTAGACTATTTGTCAAAAAACAAAGTGTGTTCTCAAATAAAAAAAGGAAAAACACTTTACAAAGAAGGTAGTCGCATAACAGGTGTATATTGTATCAATGATGGAATTTTAAAAGTTTATAAAACTGGTTGCGAAGGAAAAGAACAAATTGTAAAGTTTGCTAAAAAAGGCGACATCATTGGTTATCGCTCGGTTATAAATGGAGAACCTGCTTGCACAAGCGTAAAAGCTATTGAAGATTCTATTGTGTGCTATATAAATACTCAAGAACTTTATGGTTTACTAAAAGAAAATAGTGAACTTGGAATTGAACTTTTACAAATAGCATGTGCAGAACTTGACGAAGCAAATAATTATCTCACTGATATTGCTCAAAAATCTGTAAGAGAAAGACTCGCAGAAATATTACTGAAATTACAAAACGATTTTGGAACTAATAAAGAAGGAATAATAAACATTACTTTAACACGCGAAGAACTTGCTAATATTATAGGTACTGCTACCGAATCTGTTATTAGATTGTTGTCAGAATTTAGAAACGAAGGACTTGTTGATTTACAAGGTAGAAAAGTTAAAATCTTAAACATTCAAAAACTTAAAAAAATTAGTAATGTTTTTAAATAAAAATGCCTAACAATCAAAGGATTAACTCAATATTAGAAAAAGCTAACAACCTTGAATTTTTATCGTTTAATGAATGTATATTTTTGTATCAACATGCAAGTTTAAGTCAGTTGCTATTTGTTGCTAACCAAATTCGACAAAAAATTCACCCAAATAATATTGTAAGTTATATAATTGATAGAAATATTAATCTTACAAATGTCTGTGTTTCAAATTGTTTGTTTTGTAATTTTTGTAGAAATAAAAATTCTGAGCAAGCATATGTTTTAAGCATTGAAAAATATATTGAAAAAATTGAACACTTAAAATCTTTGGGTGGAAATCAAATTTTATTGCAAGGTGGCATGAATCCATCTCTTAATTTGGAATATTACGAAACTTTATTTAAAGAATTAAAAAAATTTTATCCTGATTTAAAACTTCATGCTTTAGGTCCACCAGAAATTGCTTTTCTTTCAAAACAAGAAGGAATAAGCACAAAACAATGTCTGCAAACACTTATAAATGCTGGTTTAGACAGCCTGCCAGGTGGAGGTGCAGAAATTTTGTCGGACAGAGTTCGCAAATTAGTTTCACCTGCAAAAGTTTGCTCCGAGCAATGGTTAAACATTATGCACGAGACTCATCAACTAGGCTTAACAACTTCTGCTACAATGATGTACGGACATTTAGAAACTATAGAAGAAAGAATTGAACATTTTTTAAAACTTAGAAATATTCAAAAAATAAAACCCGAAAATGCAAAAGGATTTATTTCGTTTACTGCATGGTCTCTCGCTGGTAAAAATACAAGATTGTTAAAAAAATATCCTAAAATTAAAGCTGTTAATTCTACAGAATTTCTAAAAATGTTGGCTTTGAGCAGAATAATATTGATAAATATTCCCAATATTCAAGTCTCGTGGCTAACTAGAGGTAAAGAAATTGCAAAACTTGCCCTACACGGAGGAGCAAACGATATGAGCAGTATAATGATAGAAGAAAATGTGGTTTCTCAAGCTGGCAAAAACTTTAAACTCGGCGTTAAAGAAATGAAAGAAACAATTTTAGAAGCTGGTTTTATTCCACAATTAAGAAATCAAGAATATGAATATTTATAAAATTTTCTTGTAAATACCGTAATATTCGCAACTTGCACCAAAACTTTTGTAAAATCTTTCAACTCCCTCAAGAGAAGAGCCCTCAAAATCAAATATTTTTCCTTGCTCTATAGCAGTTTTTATTAAATCATTGATTATAAGCACCATAGACATAGTTTCTTTTCCTTTTTGAGATGACGCAGGTGCAAGATAGTATATTCTATTATTAAAATCAAGAATAAAAACAACAGAGCTAACTTCATTTTCAACTGTTGTAGCAAGCAATTTTCCATAACCTAAGTCCAAAGACTTTTCAACAATTTTTTTCAATGCGTTTTGCAATTTTTCATCATAAATATTGCTAGCTTCTTTATTTAAAAAATTAAAATATTCTTGAATTTCTATTGTTATAATTTTATGATTAAAGCTATCAGCTTTTTTTAAATTTCTAATTGTATTTTTTGAAAATAATTGTTGCTGCTCTTCAAAATTTTCAGAATTAATAAAATAATTTGGCTTTAGTTTATCTTCGCTAAAAATCATTGAATCAAAACTATTTCCATGAATTATTACAAAATGATAACCAAGATTTTTATAAAAATTTTCAATTTGATTTTTATCAATTTCAGTTTTTGCAAAAACACCTAATTGCTGACAAAACATTGGCTGAATTAAATAAGGAATACCAAATTTTTTCTTTTTTGGGAGTGGCATCACAATATTATAATTTTCATCACATAATAACTCCCAATTTGGCGACACAATATCTAAATACCAAGACATTGCATAAACCCTAGCCCACTTACATTCTAGCAAAGTTTTATCATACTTTTCAAAATCTATTTCACTATGTTTTAGCTTTATTATTTTCATTTTGCCTTTGATAAAAACTTTAGCCAATATTACTCAACATTTTTAAAGTTTCAAAATTTAATATTTCTATTACTCTATTATTAATTGCAATAATATTATCTTTTTTCAATTCAGATAAAATTCTTACTAAATTTTCGGTTGCCAAACCCGAAAACTCTGCAATATCTTTACGTGTAACACTTGTGTCAATTATATTTGATTTAAAAACTTTTTCTGATAAATACAATAACGAATCACATACTTTACCAATGGCTTGTTTGTTGGCAATACTTCCAAGTTTATCGTAAACAGTTTGTAAAGACTTTGAATAAATTTTCATAATTTCAATTGCAAAATCGGGATTTTTCCTAACAATTTTATCAAACTCACTTCTTTCGACCAAATAAAATTTAGAAGGCACTAGCGCCTTGCACGAAAAATGATAATAAGAATCGCCATACAAAGTTGATAAACCAATTATATTAAAAGCACCTGTAAATTTAAAAATATGACTTTTATAGTGAGAATTTTCAATAAAAGATTTTACCATTCCCGACTTTATCAACATTATAAATGAAGCAAAAGTGCCTTGCTTGCAAACAGTTTCTCCTTTTTTAAAATCTACTTCAACTTTTGTAATTATTTCAATATCTTCGTTGCTAAGTTTAAGACTTTTTAGATAATCAGTAAAACTTATGTCTTTCCCATGAAGTTTATTTTTACTTTCTATGGTATTTGCATAAAATTCTTTTAATTTTCTAAAACTCAGATATTGATTAATTTTTTCAACTATAGTTTTAAAAAGTCGTGTTTCTTCTGGCAAAAATACTCCTTTTTCTGCTCTAACAGAATTTATATAGCAAATAATAAATTCTCCTACTTTCTCTCCATCAACTTCCAAATTTGCACTAAGTTTAAGGTTAGAATTTTTAAAACCATCACTTTCTACAACAAAATCATCTACAATAATTTTAGCCTTACAAATATCAGAAAATCGCCAACCTATTGGTGCAAATTCACAAATACCGATTAAAATATTCTTCAAATCTGAATCAAAATCTTTTAAAAGCTCATCTATTTTATAAATACAATCAAGCTCTTTTTTTCTCTCAGTCAGAGTTTTAAATACTAATTTTATATCGTCTTTATTCTTGCGCATTTAATTTAAAACTTGATGCAAAATTAATAAAAATCATATACCTAACAAAAATCATTGATAAATATCAATAAAAATTATCAAAACAAATCAAGTATAAAATTAGCTATATTCCAAACTTTATTTTAACTTTACATCGTTAATTAAAAAAAATAAACCATAGTGGTTTTATAGTAAATATTTAAAAATTTATAAAAATGAACGTAGAAAAATTCATGAGTGACCTGGAACAAAGACATCCAGGAGAAAAAGAGTATTTGCAAGCTGTGCATGAAGTAGTAGAATCAGTTAAAGAAGTTTATGAAAAACATCCTGAGTTTGCTGCTGCCGGCATTTTGGAACGCATTGTTGAACCAGACAGAGTTTTTACTTTCCGCGTTGCATGGGTTGACGATAAAGGTAAAGTTCAAACAAACATAGGTTACAGAGTTCAATTTAACGGTGCAATTGGTCCATACAAAGGTGGAATCAGATTTCACAAAGCTGTAAATCTTTCGATGTTGAAATTTTTAGGATTCGAGCAAACTTTTAAAAATGCTTTGACAACACTTCCTATGGGTGGTGGTAAAGGTGGTTCTGATTTTGACCCTGTTGGAAAATCAAATGGTGAAATCATGCGTTTTTGCCAAGCTTTTATGTGGGAATTATGGCGTTGCTTAGGCAAAGACACTGACGTTCCTGCTGGAGACGTTGGCGTTGGAGCACGCGAAGTTGGTTTCATGTATGGTATGTACACAAAACTTGCTCGCGAATATAACGTAGGAGTTTTCACTGGTAAAGGTATCAACTGGGGTGGTTCAAAAATTCGTCCAGAAGCAACTGGCTACGGAGCTTTATATTTTGTTGACCACATGTTAGCAGCAGCTGGTAAAGACATAAAAGGTAAAACTGTTGTTTGCTCAGGTTTTGGAAACGTTGCTTGGGGTGCTACTCAAAAAGCAAAAGAACTTGGTGCTAAAGTTATAGGTATTTCTGGACCTGATGGCGTTTGCCACATTCCAGATGGTATGACAGACGAAATGAACGCTTATATGTTAGAACTAAGAGCTTCTAACAACAACGTTGTTGCACCAATGGCTACTAAATTTAAAGGCGTTACTTTCACACCTGGTAAAAAAGCTTGGAGCATAAAATGTGATATAGCTCTTCCATGTGCATTCCAAAATGAGTTAGACGGTAATGATGCAAAAGAATTACTCAAAAACGGAGTTATGTTAGTTGCAGAAGTTTCTAACATGGGCTGTACACCTGAAGCAATTCACGAATTCCAAAAAGCAAAAATTATGTTTGCTCCTGGAAAAGCTGTAAATGCTGGTGGAGTTGCAACTTCAGGTCTTGAAATGACCCAAAATGCTATGCACCTATCTTGGAGCGAAAAAGAAGTTGATGACAGACTTCACGAAATTATGCAAAGCATACACGAAGCATGTGTTACACACGGAACTGAAAAAGATGGTTATATAAACTATGTGAAAGGTGCTAACATCGCTGGTTTCATGAAAGTTGCTCGCGCAATGGTTGAACAAGGAGTTGTTTAAACTCAATATAATACTTAATGTGTAAAAAATGAGTTGGCTGAGCTTAGGCAAAGCCAACTTTTTTTATTTTATCGCAAAAACATTTCAAACATTTTTTTCTTAAATCCTTCGATTTTTGACTGTGGATAAGTTTTGTTAGAATGTAAATAATCTAAAGCAAAGCCTTTTAATATCGAAATAAATAAAGTAATCTCGATATCAGGCTCTTTAAAACGTTCTGAAAAATACCTATTTATTAATCTTTGCGTTTTTTCCATCTGCTCACTGTAAGAATCATTTACAAGCAAATCAAATATTTCGCTTTTAACAGACAACTGAAAATACAATTTCCAATAAAGATGATTTTGTTCAACTAATTGAAAATAAGAAGATAAAAAATCTCGCATTTCTTCTGTAGTAATTTCATCATCGTGGTTAGGATTCATTAAATCCATAATTATTCTGATAAAATCTTCGAAAATTGCACGTAACAAAGCTTCTTTGCTATCAAAATAATTATACATCAAACCCTTTGATATTTTCGCTTCCTTAGCTATCATACTTATAGAACTAGCATGATACCCCTTGTTAGCAAAAAGATTTAATGCTGTATCAATAATGAGCTTTTTTTTATCTGCTCGTATTTCTTTAAACTGACCCGATGTTTTTGGCGACATTTTTTTTAATTGAACGATTGGTCAAAGATAAACTATTTTAATTTATTTTAAAAATTAATTTTAAAATTATGCTTTTGCTAAAACTGCTATACTTAACTTTAAATTTTCTACAGACAATAAAATTTCCCCACAGGCTTCAATTGTAGAACCTGTAGTAACTACATCATCAACAAGCATCACGTGTTTACCTACAAGTTCAGAAGCATTGTTTAACAAAAATTTTCCCGAAACATTTGCCCACCTCTCTTCTTTTGTCATTTTTGTTTGTGTTACAGTTTCTTTAGCTCTAACAAGATTATCCACAACAAGCGGAATTTTTGTAATTTGTGAAATGCCCTGTGCTATCATCTCACTTTGATTGTAACCTCTTTGTTTTTTACGTTTTTCATGCAAAGGAACAGGGATTAAAAAATCTATATCCAAAAAATTATTAGACTTTAACATTTGTCCTCCAAGCTCTCTTCCTAAAACAATTCCTATTTCTGGTTTATTTTTATATTTCAAACTATGTAATAATTTTCTAAATCTACTTCCTTTGTGAAATGTAAATAAAGCTGTGCCTCTTTCAATTTTTAACCTTCCTGCAAATAATTCAGTGATTGGATTTTCAATAAATTCGCAATAATCTGTTCGTGGCAAATCGTAAAGACATTTAAAACAAATTATTCCTTCATTCTTATTTAAAGCCACGCCACACGCCTCGCATGTATGAGGATATAATAAAAACCAAAAATCTTCGATATATGTTTTTAAAAATTTCAAAAAGTTTTTGTATTTTAGATTTATTGTAAATATAGGTTTATTTTTGTAATAAAAAATTAAAAAAATGATTTTTAGAACTATAATAGAAATTCCAAAATTTGATTTTGATATTTCACATTCTGATGCTTGCGTGTTTTCAGGTTCATGCTTTGCCGAAAATATTGGTAAAAAATTATTTGATAATAAATTTAATGTTTCTGTAAATCCAACAGGAATACATTATAATCCAATTTCTCTCGCTAAGTCTGTTAACATGGCTATTACCTCAAAGCAAATTACTGAAAATGAAGTATTTAAAGTAAATTCTTTGTTCAATCATTTTAGTTTCCACTCTCAGTTTTCCAACATAGATAAAACTCAAGCCATAGATAATTTTAATAAGGCAATTCAAACTTTTAATAAAGCTCTTACTAAGTCAAAATATTTTTTCGTAACATTCGGAACTTCATTTGTTTACAAACTTAAAGAAAATAATGAGATAGTTTCCAATTGTCATAAACTGCCTGAAAAAGTATTTGTTAGAGAATTTTTATCATCACAAGAAATTGTTGAAACTTGGATAAATTTAATTAAAAATTTAAAAGAAATTAATCCCGAAATTAAACTAATTTTTACTGTAAGTCCTATCAGACACCTAAAAGACGGTGCAATACAAAATCAACAAAGCAAAGCTAATTTAATTATAAGTGTCAAAAACATTATTGAAAATACAGACTGCTGTTTCTATTTTCCTGCTTACGAAATAATAAATGATGAATTAAGAGATTATAGATTTTATGCAGAAGATATGATTCACCCCTCTAAGACAGCAATTGACTATATTTACCAAAAGTTTTCAAATTCATTTTTTTCGATAAAAACACAAAATATAAATAAACAAATTGAAAAAATTATTTCAGCCTATAATCATAAAGTTTTTAACCCAAATTCTGAAGCACATAAAAAATTTTGTTTAAATATTTTGAAAGATATAGATAACTTGAAAAGACAGGGTATTAATCTTGATTTTGCTAATGAAATAAAGTATTTTCAGTCATTTTTTAAATAATAAACTATATTTCGAGAACATTCCGCATAGATTTTTGTTAATAAAAATTCATTGATAATACAATAATTTGTATTATTTTTGTTAAAATTAAAAATTACTAATTAAAATAAAAAAATTATGAAAAGAATTTTATTAATAAGTTTAGCTGTAATATTTAGCAGCACAATTTTTGCTCAAAAGATTGAAGTAAGAGAAGTAACAGGAAAATTCCGTAATGGAAATCAAAATGCCTTATCTACTTTTGTATATCACAGTAATATAAAAACTGTACAAAAAGAATTTCAAAATTTACTAAAATCTTACAAAGGCAAAGTCTCTACAAAAAAACGCGAAATGTTTGGCGATGATTTACTAATTACTTCGGTAAGCAACAACACTTTAGATGTTTATGCTTATTTTGTTGACACAAAAGATGGAGCTATTGAAGTAGTTGCAGGTTTTGACTTAGGCGGTGCTTATTTATCTTCTTCTATGCACCAAGAGCAATATGCAAGAGTTGCTCAAATTATGAGAGAGTTTGCATTAAAAATTACTGAAAAAGCTTATGCAGATTTCCTTAAAGGCGAAGCTAAAGATTTAAAATCTGCAACTAAAGCTCACGAAAAAATGGTAAAAGAAAAATCAAAACTTGAAAAACAAAATCAAGATTACAAAAAGAGAATTGATCAAAATGAAAAAACTATAGAAAAGTTAGGCAAACAAATTGAAGAAGATGCTACAAGACTAAAAGAAATGACAACTGAGTATGAAAAACTTAAAAAAGCAGAATCGAAAATTAAATAAACATTAAAATAAAAAATAAAAAAACTTGTCCAAAACGACAAGTTTTTTTTTGAAATTAACCAAAGGTGGCATCTCATAAGTGTCAAACTGCTAACCTGAGTTATTGTGTTGCCCTTGCGGGCAAAGCTTTTGATGGTCTTGTGCTGTCCTTCGGACAACTAACACGCTCGATTGGATTTGTATAGTGTAAACGGCGCATGCGCCGTCTCTACTATACTGCATAATTTATTGAATTTCAAACGTTTAACTGAACTTTTGTGGACGCGTCAGCCACTTTTAACTTTTAACACTTCAACTACGTTCAGTGCATCGCTTTTAACTTTTAACTGATTTAAACAGTCATTATTTCTTTTTCTTTGTTATCGATAACGACATCAACTTTTTTAATAAAATCTTCGTGAGTTTTATGGACTTCTTGCTCTGCCATTTTAGCTTTATCTTCTGACAAACCGTCTTTTTTCATTTTTTTAAACTCTTCAATAGCATCTCTTCTTTGATTTCTGATAGCAATTTTTGCATTTTCACCAAGAGCTTTTGTTTGTTTTACTAATTGCAAACGTCTTTCTTCTGTTAGTGGTGGCACCATAATACGAATAACTTCGCCGTTATTAGCTGGATTAAAACCAAGATTTGCTGCTAAAATTGCTTTTTCAATAACTGGAATAACGGTTTTATCCCAAGGTTGAATAAAAATTGTTTTCGCATCAGGACATGTAACATTTGCTACTTGTGAAATAGGCGAAACAACTCCATAATAATCAACTCTAACACTATCCAACATTGCAGGACTTGCTTTTCCTGCTCTAATTTTTGATAATTCTTTTTCTAAATGTTCAACCGCAGCTGACATTCCTTCTTCTGCTGTTTCAATATATAATTCTAAATCTTCCATATTCTTAGTCATTTTTTTATTAAAGTTCCTATTTTTTCTCCACTCATAAGTTTTTCTAAATTCCCTTTTATATCCATGTTAAATACAATCACAGGCATATTATTTTCTTTACATAAAGTAAATGATGTTAAATCCATTACTTTTAAATTTTTGTCATACACTTCATCAAAACTTATTGAATCAAATTTTGTTGCCTTAGGATTTTTTTCCGGGTCATCGGTATAAACTCCATCAACTCGTGTTCCTTTTAAGAAAACGTCTGCTTCAATTTCAATTGCACGTAAAGCAGAAGCAGTATCTGTAGAAAAGTATGGATTTCCTGTACCTCCAGCAAATATACAAATAAAATTTGAATTTAAAGCTTCAATTACCTTAGGTTTTGCAAACTTTTCGCCAATAGAAGCTATGCTTATTGAAGTAAAAAGTTTAGTTTTAACACCTAAAGATTCTAAAGCCGACTGTAATGCAAGAGAATTTATAACAGTTGCCAACATTCCCATTTGGTCGCCTTTAACTCTGTCGAAGCCCTTTGCAGCACCGGACAAACCTCTAAAAATATTTCCTCCACCAATTACAATTCCTATTTGAATTCCTTTTTTAGAAATAGTTTTTATTTGTTCAGAATAATCTAACAAACGACTTTCGTCTAAGCCTTGCTTCTTTTCTCCCGCAAGGGACTCACCACTAAGTTTTAATAATATTCGTTTATATTCCATCATTAAAAATGAATTTGTTTACAAAAATAAACAATTTAATGTTAAATAAAATATTTAATCCATATAAATTATATGAAAACAAGATTATATATTTGTAGCAAATGTTAAATATGAACGGGTTGATTTATAATAAAAGTGATGCTGAAAGGTTTTTAATATTAAAATCTTTTTACGAAAAACAGGAGCAAATCATTGATAATGACACAAATGCAGGCGAAGTTCTAAGTGCAAGAATTGAAAAACACTATAACATTTTTGAAAAACTAAAAGCTTACGAAAGTTTTGTTAGAGAGCAAAAAGAAAAAGAAGACAAAGAGTTTAAAGAACTTTTTAATAAGGCTAAAATTTTTGTTGTTCATTATTTTCAGGCTTTATACATGGCTATTGAACGTGGAGAACTTAGTCCTCAAACTGCAAACTACTACGGATTAAACTTTCCATTCGAGATTCCAAACCCTAAAAAGCCTGAAAACTTACTTAAAATAGCAGAAGATTTATTTAATGCAGATGCTGCAAGAATTGCTGCTGGTGGAAAATATTTTTCAAATCCATCACTTGGTGCAGTAAGAGCTTGGGTAGAAAAATTTAAAGAAGCATGGCTATTTAGAAATAGTAAACTAAAATCAAATAAAGCAGAAGTTGAGAACATTGAGAATATTCGTAAAGATAGCGACAAACTTATTTACGAACTTTACGAACTTTTAGACAAGCATTTAGAAGATCTTGATATTATTGAAAAAGCTAAAATATTCGCTGAATACGGATTAATAATCCAAACTTATGAAGAAAATACTGATACACCTATTAATAATATAAATGAAAGGAAAAGAGCTCTAAAAGCAGAAGTAAACCAACTAACTTTTGATTTTGTTTTTCCTGAGAATTAATCTTTCAAAAGTTCATCTAAATATCCTGCTAAAATCTTGGTTTGATTTTCCACAGTATATTGTTCAATATTTTCAACATTTAAAATGTTTTTATTTTGCAAAAATTTATCAAAAACTTCCAACAAAAACTTTTTAATCCCCTCATAATCATCATATTCGAAAGAGCTTCCTGTATTTGTTGTTTTAATAATATTCGAAACATCGCTACCCTTAGGACCTAAACACAATATTGGTCGTTTTGCTCTTAAATTTTCAAACAACTTTCCAGGAATTCTGCCTTTTGCATTATCGGCGATATTTAGAGGTAAAAATAAAACTTGTGCTTTTCGTGTTAATTCAATTGCTTGCGGTCGCGAAATATTTCCAAAAGCTATGTAATTATCTTCCAAACCTGCTTCTATAATCATTTCTTTAATCGCATAATCGACAGTGCCTGCAAATTTTAATTTTAAATGTTTCCCAAATTCTGGATTTTCTTTCTTTAAATCACCCAAAAGTTTTATAAAAGTAGTTGGTCGTCTGTCGTATCCAAGTTGTCCTGCATGAATAATGCTAAAATCTGAATCTAATTCTGGCTCGTCTGTTTTAAAATCATCTTCATCATATCCCCAATAAATTACGTCAACATTTTTTGCACCAATTCCTTCCAAATCCCTTTTCCAAGTTGGACTTACAATTGTTGTTTTAGTAGCAGTTTTAAAAGCTTCTTGCTCTAATTTATGATGAATTTTGTCGGCTCTTTTTCCGATTTTTAGCATTTCGTAATAATCAACTTGTGTCCAAGGGTCTTGAAAATCCATAAGCCATGGAATTTTTGTTGCTTGAGACAATTTCATACCAATAACAGTGTTTGTATGTGGCGGTCCGTCAGTAAAAATGGCATCTACTGGATTTTCCTTTAAATATTTTTTCAAATATCTTACTGATGGTTTTATCCAAAATTTACGTGCATCTGGAATGAAAAAATTTCCACGCACCCAAATAGCAAAATTATCAATCTTGCTTAATTTTCTATCCCTAACATACACAGGGTTTGCTGAATCGTTTTTTTTACGTCCCGAAATCTTTTTAAAAATGTCAAAAGGTTCAAAAATTTTAGTTTTTAAAACAGTTACATTTTCAGGAATATGTTGAAAATTTGACTCGTCAAAATATGGATACTGAGCATTTTTTGGTGCATAAATTACAGGTTTCCAGCCAAAATTTTGCAAATATTTTGCAAACTTAAGACAGCGATGCACTCCTATCCCACCCGATGGGGGCCAATAATAAGATATTATTAAAACTTTTTTCACAGAACAAAATTAATAGTATTTGTAAGAAATTACAAAAAAAACATGTTTTTATTCAAAAATTTGTGAAGGATAAAAAAAACCATTATACTCTTTTGCTGAATATATGTAAGCTCCGGCAGGTTCGATGCACAGAATTTCGCCTTTTTGTATTGATTTTGGTAATTTTACTGAGTAAGAAAAAACATCGTGAGAATCACAAGTTGGTCCACACACAACAAATTCTTCAAATTCTTCATTGTTATTTTGTTTTTCAGCACGAATATTATAATTTATTCCACTTAAAGTCCAGAAAAAACCTTGAAAAACTCCAGCATCAATAAATACCCATTTTTTATCTTTACGTTTAATAATTTCAATAATTTTTGTGTGTAAAATTCCTGCATAAGCTACTAAGAAAGAACCTGGTTCAGTAATTAGTTTAATATTTTCGCCACGCCATTTGTTTAAATATGGTAAAATTATTTTTGAAATTTCTTTTAAATTTTCTTTTCCATCATTCTTATGTGCAGGAAAGCCTGAACCAATATTTATAAAATTAAAATCAGGGAATTGCTTTTTTAAATCATTTTTAATTTCATCAATATATTCAAAAACATTTCTCCAATTTTCCACATCAGCATTATTCCAACCAACATGGAAACTTATTCCCATAGGGGTTAAGCCAAAAATTTTACTTTTTTCAAACAGTTCAAACAAATCAGTTTTAGAACAGCCAAACTTTTTTGTCAAAGCCCATTCCGCACCATGATTACTAATATCTAACCTAAAATACAGTTTTGAATTTGGTGCTATTTTTGAAATTTTTTCCATTTCCACAAAACTGTCAAGTCCAAAAGTTCTTATTCCCAAATTATAAGCTTGTAAAATATGCTCATCTGCTTTTACTGGATTTCCATAAATAATATTTTGAGGCGAAACTCCAAGTTTAATCAATTTTTCGATTTCAGAAATAGCTCCAGTTTCAAAATTCAATCCTTCATCTTTCAATAAAGATAAAATTTTTATGTCAGAATTTACTTTTATTGGATAATAAATTTCCTGTTTTTTAAAACCTAAAGTTTTAGAAAAGAAGTTTAAATTATCTTTTACTGTTTTAAGCGACAGTTTGATATATGGTGTTTTATTTTCTTTCATCAAAAATTTTATTTTGCCTTGCAATAGACTCTTTATGAATCATTTGTAAAATTTTAAGCAGAAAATCTTTAGAAATATTATCAGGATTTGCATAATTTAAGCGAGATTCAATAATTGACTTCCACCTTTCTAATTGTAAAACAGTTATATTATTATCTTTTTTCAAATTACCTATTTCATCAACAAGTTTAAACCTATGTTCCAACATATCAATTAGTTGAAAGTCTATTGCATCAATTTTTTCGCGTAAATCGTTTAAGTTGTTTCTATATTCAGAAGTATCAGCGGATAATTTTCTAAAACTTAATCCAGAAATTATTTTAGCTAAAAAATCAGGTGTAATTTGTTGTTCTTTATCGCTTAGAGCCATTTCAGGTTTATAATGAGTTTCTATCATTATTCCGCACATATTCAAATTTATTGCTCTTTGAGCAATTTCAGCAATATACTCAGGTTTTCCTGCTATATGACTTGGGTCGCAAATAATTTTCACTTGCGGCAATCTGCGAGCTAGTTCAATTGGAATTTCCCAGCGAGGAATATTTCTTAAATGAGTTTTTTCGTAAGGATAAAAACCACGGTGAATCGCATACACATTTTCAATTCTTGCCGTTAAAAATCTTTCAATTGCTCCAATCCAAAGCTCTATATCTGGGTGTATAGGATTTTTAACAAAAACACTTATATTTTTTTTATCGCAAGCATCAACAATTTCTTGAACAGAAAATGGATTTGCTACAGTTCTTGCTCCAACCCAAAAAGCATTTAGTCCATGTTTTAAAATTTTTTCTACATGATTTGCACAACCTGCTTCAGTAATTGCAGGAATTTTATATTCTTTTTGTACTTTTTTAAGCCATAGCAAACCCTTGATCCCAACACCTTCAAAACTTCCTGGACGAGTTCGCGGTTTCCAAACACCAGCACGAAAAAAATCAGGTTTAACTTTTTGACTAAGTTTTTGTGCTGTTAGCAAAATCTGCTCCTCAGATTCTGCACTACATGGACCGGCTATTATTTTAAAATCCATACTCATAAGTCGCAAATATAAGCAATAAAATTAAAAAATTTTAAATCTACGATTCTTAAACATATAATTTAATTTCTAACTTTTTACAACATTTTACACTTCGCTGTTTATCAAGACATTAACTTAATTTAACAAACTGCTAATTTAATAAAAATTTCAAATAGCAAGATTATTTTCTATGAATATTGAATTATTTTAAAATAATTAAAAAAATATAACTATCTTTGCATAATCAAAGACAGATACTTTAGATTTATATAAAACTTTGATTGTTTGACAAGTGACTAAAATTATGAACATATTAATAGCAGATGATGAGATAATAAGTCATTTTTTTTATCAAGAAATTTTTGATGAAAATAAGTTTGATATTTTATTTGCTCAAAACGGTTTAGAAGCTTTAGAAATATTTAAACAAAATAAAGATAAAATTGATCTTATTCTAATGGATATGGAAATGCCTGTAATGAGCGGATATGAAGCAACTAAAGAAATTAGAAAAATTAATTCTCATGTTCCAATTTTAGCTCAAACAGCACATGCTTATAAAGAAGAATTAGATAAAGCTTTAGATATTGGTTGCAACGATTTTATTTCAAAACCAATAAAAGAAGATGAGCTTTTATCAAAAACTAAAAAACTTTTAAAAATTCAATAAAATCGATTAGCTTTGTATTTATGAAACTATTGATTTTAAATTATGAATATCCGCCTTTAGGTGGCGGTGCTGGCGTTATCACACAAAACATAGCTGAAGGATTAGCCAAGTTAGGACACGATGTGAGTGTTGTTACAACATGGTTTAAAGGCGAACAAGAAGTCGAAATAGTAAATGATAATTTAAAAATAATTAGACTAAAATCAAAAAGAAAATACTTATTTAGGTCAAACCCTCGCGAAATGCTTAGTTGGATAAGTTATGCTAAGTCGTTTTTAAAAAAACATTTAGTTACTAATAAATATGATTTATGTTTTGCAAACTTTGCATTACCTGGTGGTGAAGTAGCTTATAGTCTAAAAATGAGATTTCAATTACCTTATGTTATAATATCTCACGGACATGACATTCCATGGTTTATGCCTAAAGAAATGATGTGGTATCATGCTTTAACATATCATTGGATTAAAACTATTTGCGTACATTCAAAACGTAATTATGTGCAATCTAATGATATGAAAACTAATATAGATGCATTTTTAGGACCTAGTTTTTCACATAAAAACAAAATAATTTATAACGGTTGGGATTCCAATGTTTTTAGTCCTGATTACAGTTTAAGAAAAAAGCAATTTACAATTTTATTTCCTGGTCGATTGGTAAAACAAAAAGACCCTATGAGTTTTTTAAAAGCGATTAATATTATAAAAAATCAAATTGATGATTTTAAAGTAATTATTTTAGGAGACGGGGTTTTACGTAAAAAAATGGAAAAATTCACTAAAGCTAATGGCTTAGATAAAATTGTTGAATTTAAACTTTGGGTTAGCAAAGAAGAAATGTTATACAATTATCGCTCTGCGTCGCTCACAGTTTTGCCATCTTTAAACGAAGGTATGAGCATAGCAACATTAGAAGCATTAGCTTGTGGGCAATATCTTATAGCAACAGAGGTTAGCAATAATAAAAGTTTGATTAAGGAAGATTACAATGGCAATTTTATTGAAACGCAAAATCCAAAAGACATAGCAACAAAAATTTTAAACTTTTATAATACAAAATTTTTAAACAAGTATTTAATACCTATAGAAGATTTAAACAAGTATCATAAATTATTTGAGTGGGATAAAATAATTAAAGAATATGAGCAAGATTTGCTAAGTTTAATATAAATTTGCTCAACACCTTATTAAAACAAATGTTCTTGAATAGTATCTAATTCTATTATATCTGATGGCTTGTTAAAAATATTTGCACATGAATCCTTGTCATAATCAAAAGTATTACAAAAAACTGGTTGAGTTCCATATTTGAAAATAACCATATTAAAGTCAACTTTTTTTCTTTTAATAATTTCCTGACTATCAACGTTTTTAATCAATAAAATTTCCTTATCACAAAAATAATTTTTGATATTGGCAGCATCTAAACTAATAGCGACTTCCGAAGCTATAGAAATCATTTCTTCTAAAATTTCAGAATAAGAGTTTGGGTGTTTAATTTTTAAATCTTCAATTTCTAAACTATCGGGCCAAAAGAAAATAACACAATCTTCGGATATAACTAAAGTGTCGGATTTTTGTGTATAACTCTGAATTATAGGCTCTTCAAAATAATCATAACTATCACCTGTATCGGATTTTAATTTCAAACTATCCTTATCTTCATACTTAAGTAAAAAAACGTCTTCATCATCACCATAAGTATTATCTTTCTTTGACTTTTCTGCTGAATTAGTACAAGAAATCAGTAATGAAATTATAATAACAGATGAATAATATAGCCGTTTCATATTTAGTTAAAAATTAACTTTTACAAAGTTATTATAAATTATTGATATTTTAACAATTAAAATAATGTTTGAAAATATAAATTCAGTTTTTATAAAATTTTATGTTAGATAACAATTTGAGATATTTTTTGAGTTTTTGCATTGCATTTTTACATATTTTTTTGTAAATTTGCTAAAATTGAAATTTATGATTAATATTAAACTCATATCAATTCTTGCAAACTTCGTTTTTTTAAATATAAAAAAACGAGATTCATACTGCATTTAAGCTCATTTAGCTAAAAATCAACCATAGAGATTATTATTTTATTATTTATTTAATTTTTAAAAAATTTAATTATGAATTTACCATTTGCAGAACCTTATAGAATTAAAGTAGTTGAGCCAATAAAACGCAGTACAAAAGAAGAAAGAGCTCAATGGATAAAAGATGCACAATATAATTTATTTAAACTTTCAAGCGATCAAGTTTTTATAGACATGCTTACAGACAGTGGAACAGGTGCTATGAGCGACCGTCAGTGGGCAGCAATAATGTTGGGAGACGAAGCTTATGCTGGTTCTCGTAGCTTTTTTGAATTAAAAAACAGAGTAAAACAACTTATGGGCTTTGATTATATGCTTCCTACACATCAAGGACGCGCAGCCGAAAATGTTTTATTTTCTGTGTTGATACAAAAAGAAGGAATGATTGTTCCTGGCAACTCTCATTTCGATACTACAAAAGGACATATAGAATTCCGCAAAGCTACAGCCATCGACTGCACTATTGACGAAGCTTTTGACACAACTTTAGACCATCCTTTTAAAGGCAATATAGATTTAAAAAAGCTAGAAGACGTTTATAAAAAATATCCAAGAGAACAAATTCCTTGTGTTGTTGTAACTGTAACATGCAATACTTCGGGAGGACAACCTGTATCAATAGCAAATATGAAAGCTGTTTATGAATTAAGTAAAAAATACAATATTCCTGTATTATACGATTCGGCTCGATTTGCAGAAAATGCTTACTTTGTTAAATTGAGAGAAGAAGCATACAAAGATTGGACTATTAAAGAAATTGTTGCAGAAATGTACAAATATGCCGACCTAGCAACTATGAGTTCTAAAAAAGACGGACTTGTAAACATTGGTGGCTTTATAGGTTTCCGTAGCGAAGAGCTTTATCGTCAAGCTTGTACTTTCAACATTATGTTCGAAGGATATGTAACTTACGGCGGAATGGCTGGACGCGATATGGCTGCCTTAGCTGTTGGTCTAGACGAAAGCACAGAGTTTGAATATCTAGAAACAAGAATTAAACAAGTAGAATATTTAGGAAATAAACTTATTGAGTACAATGTCCCTATTCAATATCCAATTGGTGGACATGCAATTTTTGTTGATGCAAATAAAATTTTACCAAACGTTCCAAAAGAAGAATTTAGAGCACAAACTTTAGGAATAGAACTTTATATAGAAGGCGGTATTCGTGGTGTTGAGATTGGAGCTCTTCTTGCCGATAGAGACCCTGTTACTCGCGAAAATCGTTATCCTAAATTAGAATTACTAAGATTAGCTGTTGCTAGACGTTCTTACACAAATAGTCATATGGATTATATCGCAGCGGCACTTAAAAATGTTTATGATAGACGACATGAAATTACTTCTGGCTACAAAATTACTTGGGAAGCACCTATCATGAGACATTTCACTATTGAATTAAAAAAAGCATAGTATAATTTTTTCATAACAGTATAGAAAAGTAAAACGGGTAGCGAGAGTTATCCGTTTTTTTTTACGCTCATTTCGACTTTGCTCAATGAGCGGTAGTGTCTAAAAAATTTCAGATATTTGAAAGGAATAATAAAAATCCTCATTCAAGCATTGCTCTTTTAAATTTTAGAACAGCCTGAATGAGGACCTGTAACAATGAAAAACTAATAATCATACTTTTTATTACAATAAAAAGCTTTTTAATAAACTAAAGTAACTGTACCTGTATAAGGTGTACTACCATCATACAATTCTATAACATATAAATAAGAACCTGCTGGCATTAGTTTAGAATTACGTTTACCGTCCCATTCATCACCAGGATAGCCCACCCAAACTTCTTGACCCCATCTATTGTAAACATATATTTTAGCACCTGAAAAGAACTCTATGTTTTCTATTATCCATGTCTCATTTATTCCATCGCCATTAGGTGTAAATGCATTTGGTATTCTTAAACAATTAATATTAGATTCAGATAAAATTATATTTTTAAATTTAAAACTACAATTATTTGCATCTGTAATAATCACATCATAATTTCCTGCACTTAATCCACTGAGCAATGGAATGTCAATAATAATATTATTGGTTTCAAATAAATAAGGCTCAACTCCACCAACTACAGAAAGCTCAATATAACCGTCTCTTGCTCCAATACAACTTGGATTTTCAAAAACATAAGAAGCTTCTATAGGAGCGGGACTTACAACCATAACTATAACTGTGTCTAAACATGAATTTGCATCTGTTACTGTATAAGAATAAGTGCCTGACGTTACAGTAAAGTTGCCTGTACCTGTATATGAGCCTGTGCCTCCTGTAGCACTTATTACTACTGTAGTAGTATCACCATAACAAGGAATAGTGGCAACACTTGAACTTGCTTGCAACAATGCGGGCTCTGTAATTGTAGCATTTAGTACTATTTGACAAGAATTGGCATCACTTACTGTAATTGTATATGGACCAGCAGTTAAATCAGTAATGGTATAATTAGAAGAACTTGTAGTTGTACTACCGCTATTCCAATTTATAGAATAAATAGGTGTTCCTGATGGAATTGATATATTTATCCTACCGTCCTTACCGCCATAACATGATATATTATTATTTACTGTAGCAGTAGCAGAAATAGATCCTTCATCAATGATTGTTATTGATTGAACAGTAGAACATAAATTTGCATCTCTTACTGTTACATAATAAGTACCTGCTGGTAACATGCTAGCTGTACCACCTGTAACACCTCCTGCTCCTGCGGGCCATTGATATGTATAAGACGGAGTACCACCTGAGCCTAAAACTGTTGCTGAGCCAGGAGTAGAACAAAATTGATTTGTTTGAGCAGTTATACTGCTTGTTAGAACAGGTGGCTCTGCTAAATTAACACTTGTTGTAGCAACACAACCATGTGCATCAGTTACAGTATAAGAATAAGAACCTTCATTTACAGTATAAGTTCCTGTGCCTGAATACGGTTCTGTTCCGCCACTTGCACTTACTGTTACTATTGTTGTACCCCCATTACATGCTATAGGTGCAAAAGTAGCATTAGCAACAGGATTTGGGCTTATGCTAACTAATACACTACCTGAATTTGTACAAGAGTTACCATCTGTTATAGTTACATGATAAGTTCCATTAACTAGGCTAGTAGCATTATTAATTTGTGGATTTTGCAATGTTGAGCTAAAGCTATTTGGTCCGCTCCAGCTCCAATTTATTGCAGCACCTCCAGTTTCTGATAAACTTAAAGTCCCTGTTTCGCAAACAGGAGTATTGTAAGCTACTACTACTGAAGGTAGTGTTAAAATACTCAAATTAAATGTTTGTTGTTCTACATCACATGGTGTTCCAATAGGATTATTAGTTGTAACAGTTATTGCAACAGTATTACCCAAATCAGAAGCTACAGGAGTATAAGTAAAGCTAAATGGACTACTTGTAGCAGAAGTAATATCTAAACTACCACCTCCATTATGACTAAGTGTAACTGCTGTAGCAGAACCTCCAAAAGTATTTCCACTAAGTGTGTAAGATGATGATGTTCCACAAACCTCAGCAGATGTTCCTGCTAAAGTTACTGTAGGTGGATTTGTACAACCGCAATCTACAGTAATTACACTTTCGGGTGAAGAACAACCAGTAGTTGTATTACTTACAATTATAGCGTAAGAGCCATTAGCTAGAGCCCCAAAACTTGGAGAAGATTGGAATCCACCGCCATTAATACTATATTGATAATTTGCTCCTATTGGACTTGTTACATTAATAACACCTTGACTGGCACCTAAACTACAATCTACTGTTGTTGTAACTGTTGGAAGTGGATTGACATTTACTATACGACTTGTACTTGCACTACAGTTTTGTGCATCAGTAACAGTTACCGTATATGCTGTCATAGTTGTCGGACTTACTATTATACTTGAAGAATTTGAGCTATTACTCCAAGCATAAGTAGTACCACCACTTGCAGTAAGTTGAATACTATCACCTGAACAAACAAAAGCTGGGTCAGGATTTATACTTGGTGTAGGAAGTGAATTTATAACTATCTGCATATTTGCATCACTAGCACATTGACCATCAGTTGGAGTGAAAGTATAAGTGGTTGTTGTTGTATTATTTATTGCGGGGCTCCAAGTACCAGTTATTCCATTTGTAGAAGATGTTGGCAAAGCAGGAATAGTTGCTCCTTGGCAATATGGACCAACTGCATCAAATGTTGGTGTTACTCCTGGCGTTACTGTTATGGTAAGTGTAGTAGAATTTGCACACTGACCAGGATCTGGCGTAAATGTATAAACTGTGGTTGCTGTATTATTTATAGCCGGAGACCAAGCCCCTGTAATACCTTCGAGTGAAGATGTTGGTAATGCAGGTATAGGATCACCTGGACAATATGGACCAACTGCATTAAATGTTGGTGTAGAATACGGCACAACATTTACCTCGGTAGTAATTGGCTCACTCGATGTACTACCAATAGTTACAACCAAAGAATAAGTACCGGACATAGCTGTTGTTGCATTTGGTCTTGTTGGATTCATTTGATTTGAAGACCAACCACCTGGACCAGACCATTGATAAGTGGCACCGGGTTGCGCATAAGTAACATATAACTCTAATGTGCTACCTTCACAGACATCACTATTACTACTAATTGGAGGAGCTACAATACTACAGTCTGCTCGTCCAGAACCTGAAGTTTGATGGAACGATATATTTGTTATTTGATTTGCATAATTTGTAATTAATAAAGCGTAAATTTCCCCTTCTTGTGCATTATAAATATGCACTGTTTCAGATGCTGCAGTACTATAACTGCAATCAACAATTTTGCCATGTGGATAATAAGAAGGATTTGATGTATTATTAGGACATGAAGTACAAGATGTCATAGGTATTTCTGAACAATAGGTTTCTACTGAGTAAAAAGGACCCCATGCTACAAAATCGACATCATAACCACTAGTTATATCAATAATTATATCGCCTGATTGACCGATCTGCATATAATACCATGCTGGGTTTGGTGTTGTGTTTAAACAACCAAGGTATCCTAAACTACTAACATTTGTTGATGCAGGGAAAAGATAATTATCATCAGTACAGAACGCAATACTTGAATTACAACTTTCTCCAGTGGGAGGGGATCCTGTTTTAGCTCCATAATTCGTTAACGTAGGTTCAAAATCATCGTTAACTACAGGAGGATGAGAAGCTACTCCATTTTTTTTGACATAAGTTTGGTTGTTACTCACTTTTTCAATAATAGCATCATAATTATTATTCAAATACTCCCTAGAATCATAATACTTATCAATAATTTCATCTAAAATTATGGCAAGTTGTTCGTTTGTAAAATCATCACTTGTTTCGCACATACATCGCGAATACTGCTTTCCGTAATATAGATGAAATCTTAGCACATCAGAGTTTGTAAGCACTTGGTCAACTATAGATTCTACATAATCTTCTGGGATTTCGCCATAAATATTCAAATAACAGATACGAGTTCCATTTTCATAAAACTTTTCTCCTTCCGTTTGTATTTCGCTAATCCACGTTAATGGCGAAAAATCACTTTTTTCTTGTCCAATTAAAAAAGAATTGAACAAAAAAGAAAATAAAATAACAACGACTAATTTTTTCATATTATAAAATAATTAAATAAACCATACCTTATTTGTTACAACAGTGTTAAATTAAATAAAATTAAGTTTTAAATTATACATATAAAAGAACTTCACTTAACAAAAAGCCACTTATCTTTGCTTAAATATCATAAATATTAAAAAAATGATATTTAATTTATAGTTATACGCAAAAATTTAAAAAAGGTTGTGTAAAACATAAAAAAACATTCTCATTTTAAAATAGTTATACTTTTTTTTATAGTATTTGTGATTAAGGTAGTATTTAATTTTATTTACGCGTATAATAAACGAGTACTTTTGAACGTTGAGTAAAACCAAAGCTTCTCATAAATAGGACATTATATATTTAAAACTTTTTATTCCCCAAATTCAGAAATTTACTTATTTTTGTGCGATTAAAATCTATGCAAAAGTTTTTATTTACATATATTATACTTTGCTTGTTTGCATTATTTGTCCATAACAATGCTTTTTCTCAATATGCTAATAATCGCAAATTTATATCAAGTTTAAAAACAAATTTAAACTTACTTGATTATAATGAAAACGAAGTTCTTGAATATTGTGCAGACATAAATTTTTCTGAACTTTCTAACAAATCTGAATTTGTAAACCTAGGAAATGAAGTTTACACTTTAAATAATATTTCTTATAATTTATATTCTGATTTGCAAAATCTCGACCATAAAACCAAATGCTTTTTACTTTATGCAATGGCAGACTTAAAAACCAAAACTAATTTTTTATATGAAGATTCTGAATATTTAAAAAATTTAGATTATTTACCCATATTAGTTTCTGCACTTGATAAACATTTTGTAAATTCTACTACTGCTTATGGGCTTTGGGCTTTGCAATTTATGCCTGCTTTGCGTTACGGCTTAAGTATTGATACTTGCTACGACCAACGTTTAGAGCCACAACTAAGTTCTCAAGTTGCTGGAAAATATTTAATGGATTTGCAAAAAAGTTTTGGCTCTTGGGATTATGCTATCATGGCTTATGTATGCGGTCCTACAGTTGTGCGTAAAGCAATGAAAAACACAAATTCCTTTGATGAAACAGTAAATAATTTAGAAACTAACTATAAAAATTATTTTTACTACTATCTAGCTATTGTTAAGTGGTTTAGCGAAAATGAAATTATAAATCCTTCGTTTTTTGTTTCGGAAAAATTTTACGATAAAGACACTGTTTTTGTAAAAGACAGACTGCATTTTGAGCAAATTTCAGAATATTTACAACTTAGTTTAAAAGAATTAAAAGAGATGAATCCTTTGTTTGTTGGCAATATTATTGACGGAAGAAATTCAGAAAAGGAAATTTATTTACCTTACGGATACAAAGACAGATTTATTGCAAACAAAGATTCTATAATAGCTTTCAAAGATTCGATTTATTTTCCTGTTTTTCAAATGCCAAATGTCAGCGACAGAAGCAATGCAAACTATGTATCTATAAGTCCTGGCAAAGATTATGAAGAAATTAGATACACTATACAAACTGGAGACAATTTAGGTTCTATTGCTCAAAAATATGGAGTTAGAGTTTCTGATTTGCAAGACTGGAATAATATTAGAGGTACAAATATTTATGCAGGAAAAGTTTTAAGTATTTGGGTAAAAAAAGGTTCTGCACTTGCATCAAATGCGAATTCCAATAAAAACGATAATAACAAAGCTAAAAAACCAGTACCTTTTGATGCTTCTGGTTATGAATTAGTTGAAACAATAACTATTGCCAAAGGAGATTCTTTTTATAAAATCTCTAAAAATTATTCTTGGGCAAGTGCCGAAGATATTATGTATTGGAATGGAATTGAAGATGCTTCAAAATTACAAATAGGTCAAAAATTAAAAATTTATAAGAAAAAATAATGAAAGTCAGACATGTTTTATATTTTGTTGTCTCTGTAATTGCTTTATTAGGCGTAATAATGCTCATTTTCCCTGAAGATGGAATAAGAATTAGTAAAAATTGGGTTTTATATTTTCCAAGTTTTGAAGAAATGTTTTTAGATTCTAAAAAAGTAACAGTATCTTCAGATTCATTAATGAACAGTCAAATTGATATAAATGAAATTATTCCCGAAGAAAATATTAATGAAATAGATAGTATAGATTTTGAAGAATTAAAAAAATCAATCACTCCATTAGAGTTTCCTGAAGATAATCCACATGCTTTAGACAATTTTTATTCTAAGTTGCATAATATGGATAAAGAACAGCGTGTAAGAGTTATGCACTACGGCGATTCACAGATTGAAGGTGACAGAATAAGTTCTTTTATACGTAGTAAATTTCAAGCACGCTACGGTGGACTTGGCATAGGTTTGTGTTCGCCAGTAGCAATTTATGCTCAATTTAGTTTAAAACAAGCAAACTCAGCCAACTGGTATCGCTATAATGGTTTTGCTTATAGCGAAAACATATCGCCTCACAAAAAATATGGTCCTATGATTGCATATAATCGTTTTGCACCAATACCAGATTCTGCAACTTGGGAAGCAACAACAAAATATAGTGCTTGGTTAGAATTTAGCGAGTCGAATTTAGGATATTCCAATACTAAAACTTTTAAAAATATTGCTATTTATTATGGAAATTCTAAAACTAAAGTTCAAATAAAAGTAATATCAGATGGACATGAGCTTGCTGTAGATTCTTTAGAAGCTGGCGAAGACTTATACGTTTATAGATATAATTCCGACACTTATTTGAACAATGTTAGATTAGAGTTTGAAGCTTATGATAGCCCTGATTTTTATGCAATTTCTTTAGAAGACGATTATGGAGTTTTTGTTGATAATATCGCTTTAAGAGGAAGCTCTGGCACCGTTTTCACGACTACAGACGGTAGTTTATTGGCTAAATCTTTTGCTGAATTAGGTGTTGACCTTTTTATTTTGCAATTTGGCGGTAATACCGTTCCTTATATCGAAGATGCAAAAAGTGCTGAAAGGTTTGCTAATCATTTTTATTATCAGTTAGCATTTTTAAAAAATGTTGTTCCTGATGTTAATATTATTGTCATAGGTCCAAGTGATATGGCAACAAAAATTAAAGACGATTATCAAACTTATCCAAATTTAGAAAACATAGTTGACGAATTAAGAAAAGCCACACATAGAGCAGGTTGTGTTTATTGGGATATGTATAAAGCAATGGGTGGAGAAAATTCTATGATTGCTTGGGTAAATGCCGACCCACCATTAGCAAGCCCAGATTTTGTTCACTTTACACCAAATGGAGCAAATGTAGTCTCAAATATTTTTTACAATTCATTAATAATTAATTACGCAGAATATTTAGAAAGAGCAAAAAATGCCAAATAGTTTTAAAATATTTCTTATAGGTTTCGTTAGCATTTTTGTTTTTCAAAATAATGCTAAAGCTCAGGTGTCGAGGCATTTGTTTTCAGAATATAAATATGAATACATTCAATACGATTCTTGTTTCTTAGAAAGTTTTGGGAACAATAAAAATTTTAAAACTTTTTACTCAAAATTAGAAAAACTTAATTTTACTGGCGAAGGTCAAATTTCTATTTTACATTTAGGAGGCTCGCATATTCAGGCAGGAATTTGGTCATGGCAAATGCGAAAAAATTTCGAAACAATGATGCCCGGGATGGAAGGTACACTTGGCTTGGTTTTCCCGTTTTGTATTGCAAAAACAAATCACCCATTTTATTATACTTCAAAAGTTGAAGGCAAGTGGGAATTTCAAAGAATTACCGACAAAGAAGTTGACGTAAATATCGGACTTTCTGGCATTACAGCTTTTACAAGCGACAGTACAGCTTCGATATTAATTTCTTTTAATCTAATTGCAGAAATTGAAAAACATAAATTTGACAAATTCAGCATTTTTCATGATGTTGAAGATACTTGCTGGAATTTGACAGTAAAACCTGAAGAATTTTTAGATACTGTAATTGTAAATTTTGAAACTGGAGCCAGCGAATTTTATTTTACAGAAAAATTAGACTCTGTTCAGCTTTTTGTTACTAAAAAAGATTCGTCTGATAGCAAATTTTATTTTTACGGAGCATATCTAGAAAATTCAGACCCAAGTATTAATTATTGCGGAATTGGAATAAATGGTGCTTCAACCTCATCATATTTAAAAGCAGAATTGTTCGAGAAACATTTAAAACTAGTAAATCCTGATTTGGTTATTCTATCAATTGGCGTGAACGATGCTGCTAGCAAAAGTTTTAAAGAAAGTGTTTATGTTGAAAATTATAAGAAAATTATTGACAAAATCTTAAATATAAATCCCAACTGTGCTATTTTGTTGACAACAAACAACGATTTTTATTATTACAGAGGAGGAGTTAATCCTTTTTCATCTCAAGTTTATTCAAGTATGAAAACTTTAGCAATTCATTATGGCGGAAGTGTGTGGAACTTGTTTAAAGCTATGGGAGGACTTAAATCTGTAAATTTGTGGCGTAAAGATGAATTAGCAAATAGAGACAGAATACATTTTACAAGAGCTGGCTATATAATTGTTGCAGACTTACTTTTTGATGCAATTATTAAAGATTTTGCAAAATTTTTACAAGAAAATAAAACTTAGAGAATAGATTGTGTATGAGTTTTTTAGAGTTTATTAAAAACATATTTACTTATAGTGAAGAATCTCCTTTAATTTTTACAAGATTCTTTTTCTGGGGATTTTTTGCTATAGTACTTTTAGGTTATTGTTTTGTACATAAACGCTTTGCACTAAGGTCTTTATATCTTTTGATAGTAAGTTTGTTTTTCTACTATAAATCTAGCGGATTTTTCTTTCTACTTTTAATTTTCAATACTTTATTTGAATATTTTGTAGGCTTATCACTTTATAAATCCAAGTCTGAAATATATAGAAAATTACTGCTTGCTTTTAGTATTGTTGTAAACTTATTTATTCTTTCATATTTTAAATACACATATTTTTTCACTTCTGTTATAAATGATTTATTTGGAACTAACTTGGTGGCTTACAATTATTTAGCAGACTTTTCCAACCTTTTAACAGGCTCGCATTTCGACACTTCAAGAATATTTTTGCCAGTTGGAATTTCATTCTACACTTTCCAAACAATGTCATATACCTTAGATATTTATAAACGAAAGTTAGAACCTGTAAAAAATATTATAGACTTTGGTTTTTATGTTGCATTTTTCCCTCCATTAGTTGCCGGTCCTATTGTTAGAGCTGCAGATTTTATTCCTCAAATTTATAAAAAATTTCAACTCTCGCGTTATGAATTTGGACTTGCAGTCTTTATGATTTTAAAAGGCTTGATTAAGAAAATTACTATTGGCGACTATATTGCTGTAAATTTTGTTGACAGAATATTTTCCAATCCTGAAATGTATTCGGGTTTTGAAAGTTTTATGGCAATGTTAGGATATTCTTTGCAGGTATATGTTGACTTTTCTGGATATACTGATATTGCCATAGGAGTAGCTTTGTTGATGGGCTTTAGACTAAGACAAAACTTTAATTCGCCTTACAAAGCAACAAACTGCGGAGAATTTTGGAAAAGATGGCATATGTCGCTATCGTCTTGGTTGAAAGATTATTTATATATTCCTTTAGGCGGAAATCGAAATGCAAGTGTTGGCACTTGGGTAAACTTCGCTTTGATTTTAGGAATATTTGCCTTACTTGCTGCAAGTTTCTGGGTAAGTATAGGGTTGCTGATTTTTGGAGTATTTATAATTGCGTTAATGTTCATTTTTCCAAAAAGC
>Ga0208195_1000426_pt1 | contig 55438 bp, 54 predicted proteins | sample AD_UKC077_MetaG_FD_184441 | JGI IMG/M metagenome (GOLD analysis project Ga0208195, IMG submission 184441) | Active sludge microbial communities of municipal wastewater-treating anaerobic digesters from USA - AD_UKC077_MetaG (SPAdes) (version 2) | ecosystem: Engineered > Bioreactor > Anaerobic >... | reverse complement strand
CTAAAAAGATGTTGTTGATGGTTGTTCTGCTGTTGGCCGGAAGAGCATATCTGGCAGTTATGCTGTTAGAATATGTTTGATTTGATTCCAAATAAACCTTAACTACCTGCGGAATCTGGGTTAGGGCGGTAGGCATTAACCAGGAAACGGATTTTTGTTCATCCGGCACAAGTGTAATATCTTCAAACCTTTGTGTGTCCCCTGTTTTTTCTCCGTAAAGGCTGTTTTGATATATTTCTTGATCCCGGTTACTTACGGCGGTATTATCCCTGCAGGGGAGGTTAGTCCGTGCCCTTTACTCCAGGAATGTAATCTCCTGAATACCTTTGCGTGATATGATCACTTTGTAGGCGTGGAAAGAAGATTTTCCTTCCGATTGCACCTGCATGACTATGTGCAGGAAATATGTTTTGGCGCAATTTAAGGTTACCAGATCCCCTGTATCTTCATCTATTTTTAGCAGGGGAATTTCCGGGTTATCCATTTTCTGGGTATAGCGGTTCACGTGAAAACGTACAATGTCGTTAATGCCTCTGATTTGATACATGTTGTTTTCTGCCAGCTTGTGGCTGTCAATATTGACCAGTTTCCTGTACAGGATGATCTTTTCATCCAGGATAGCAAATTCAGAGCCCATCAGGTTGTTTTTATTGCGCAGGTTCATCACTTCCTGAGGGACCTTGCCCGGAGAAATGAAGTCCATTCCTTCTTTTATCCAGCCTATCTCTTCATCTTTTATGCGCACAACGGCCTTGTGATCGAAATATTTGAATTTCCGTTTGTGGGCAAAATAATACCGCATCAGTTCCTTGATCCGGTCTTTAAGCATATAGCTGATTACCAGTGCAACGAACAAGGGAATGGATACACTCCCGAAACGGCGCTGAAATATGAAAGCCACCACCGTGGCAAAGATCATGGCTACGCCGGCGGCAATGCTGTAATAGATCTGTTCAATGGCCACCCCGTCACGCTTTTTCTTCAACGTCACAAAAAGGTCACTGTCTGTGTACTTCTTCAGAAGACCATACCGGAACACCGGGTCCCGGTTGTTATTCCGGTCCCTGCTGTCCAACACGCTGTAACCTGCCTTTCGTCTATAGGCATATTCAGCAATGACAAGATCGTGAATGCGTTGCTCTTCCTCCTGATACTTGTTTTTTTCCTTAAGGAATTTCAATATCCGAAGAGCGTAAAACAATACCACCTGGCTGATCGCCTCGTCGCCAAACCGGTAATGGTCCTGTAATTCGTCGGATACAGTAGGCACGGTTATAATACTCTTCAGATTGCGGTAGCGGGTCATGATGACCTTTGACGACTCTACATACTGGGAACAGAGCCAGGCAGTATTATCGGTAGTCTGATCCCTGAATATCATCTTGGAATGGTCTCGCAGGGCGCTTTGAATGATAGCCGATACCATTTTTATCTGGTAAATATATTCCGAAGCATTTTTCCTCAGGGGGGAAGAGGCAACATCATGGAATGACTGTTCCAGGAAACGGAAAGGAACGGCCTTTTCTTCCGCAAGGTCCCTTAAAATGTAAACGGGAGTAATCATCCTGACGTTGGATTTTACGTCCCGGTAGAACTGATCTTTTCCGTAGGTTTGAGGATTGATATCCAGGCTATTGGGTACAAAAAACCATGTATTTACCGCAAAAATGTTCTTTTGCACTTTACGGCGTACCAGAAACCGCTGTTTAAATTCAACGGCAAATTTATCATGTATTTTATATTGGATCTCAATCATAGGTTAACCGTTAAAAAAAGACACCGTTTGTATATCCCAGCCAGCGCAAAACGGTCTCTCCCCACAAGATAATAACAATCCAGCTAATAACCATCATCGTAATACCGAATTTGAAAGTATCGCTCCAGCTGTAATGGTTGGTGGTATACAAAAGTGCCGCAGGTTTGGAGTTAAAGGGCAGGACATAAACGTGTCCTACCAGCATGGCCACGGGAAAAGCCAGTGACATGACAGGGTACCCGAATTGCTGCGCCACACTGATGGCAATGGGCACAAAAATTAGCGTCTGCATGGTCTTGGACTGGAACAGCAAGGCGCTGAAAAGCATGGTGCCCGTAAGCAGCACGTAAAGCACCCAGAACGGGGTCTGTGCGGTAATTCCGATGGTGGCAAAAGCCTTGGCAACAAGAATTCCGGGAAGGCCCGAGGCATCCAGCCCGGCACCCAGGGTATATGCTCCGGCCGAGAAAAGCAGCAGGTGCCAGGGAATGTCCACTTCGTTCCATTTGACAACGCCTAATTTAGGGATGAGTGCCACAACCGCCCCGATAAAAGCAACCGAAGTGGGGCTGATGCCATGCAGCGTCTCGGTAGCCCACATACCCAACACACAGACGAATATGGCCACGGCTTTGTATTCTTCCATTTTCATGGGTCCCAGGCTGTGCAGTTCCTGGCGCAGCCTTTCCATTCCCCCTTCTATGCAGGGCTTTTTTTCTGCTGGTTTCAGGGGGAAAATCAGGCGGGTTCCCACAAACCAGGCGATAAGGATCAGCAATATGCTCATAGGCAGGGCCGGTACCAGCCATTTGGTATATCCGAACGAATGCTCACCCAGGGCGCCGGCAATAAGGGAAGCTGCCAGCAAGGTGGCTCCGGAACCGGTCAGAAATCCGTTCGCTCCCAGATTGATTTGGAAAAGGTTTTGCAATACCAGGTTGCGCCCGAAATTATTCCGGTTTTCACCGCCGGTGGCCCCGTATATGGCTGCCACCACCATAAATATGGGAAGCAGGATGGCGGCTTTGGCCGTTGTGGCCGAAATGAAAGCCGATAAAACCAGGTTGATGACAATAAAACTGATCATCACCCCAAAAGAATTTTTCCCGAACCGCAGGACAAACCAAAGGGCAAAACGCTTGGCCACTTGTGTCTTGACCAACATGCTGGCCAGGATGAAAGACAGGATGTTGAGCCACATGACCGGGTGTCCCAGCTGGGCAAATGCAGTTTTTTCCGTAGTTACCCCGGTAAGTACAATGGACAGGATGACCAGCAGGGAAGTCAGGTAGTTGGGAACGGCTTCGGTAATCCACAAAATGATGGCGGACACAAAAATGGCCAGCATCGCATAATTGATCCGGGAGAACCCATCCGCACCCAGCTCCTGCAGACGTTGCAGAGCCGTGGCGGACAAGCCTTCCGAAGAAATTTCATTCAGGAAAGAAATATCTGAAAACCAATAGAAGAACACGAACATTACTACAGAAAGAGGGCCCCCTAAAATGGACATCCATCGTTCAAAGCCCGACTTCTGCATTTTAGGGAGCTTCTCGATCCTGTAGTTATTCATGTCCAGTGGATCGAATGCCATGTTATTTCCAGTTTTTAAATGGATTTTTCATTAACATGGAATTGTAGTACCTGGTATCGCCGGTGACTTCCGCACCCAGCCAGGAAGGTTTTTCAAAAGCTTCGTTCTCAGAACCAAGCTCAATCTCGGCCAGGGTGAGGCCCTCGTTTTGACCATGGAATTCATCCACTTCAAACGTGTGGGATCCCGCCTTTACCAGGTAGCGCGTTTTGTCAATGACCCCCGGCTCACAAAGCTCAAGGAGCGAACGGACGTCTTCCACGGGGATCTCTTTTTCCCATTCATAACGGCTGGCACCGCTCTTGTTGCCTATGCCTTTGACGGTGATGAATCCCTTGTCTCCTTTTACCCGGACCCTTACAGTCCTTTCCGGAACAGAGCTCAGGTATCCCTGGGTAATGCGGGTGGATTTGACGGCCAACGGTTTGTAGGGGCCTGTTACTAAAAATTTACGTTCAATTTCCTGTGCCATATCATTCGTTTGCCAAAGGTTTGTGACTCATCCCAATAACACGTTTGATAGCCTGCAGGTAGTTGATGTTTTCAACTCCTTCCAGCCCTACTTCCCTGATCGTTTTCAGGACGTCTTCAATCTCGGTGGATTCCGAGTTGATGGTGACCACTTTAGCTCCGTTAATAAGGACATTGCCCACTTCGCAGATGGTGTCGTTTACCATATAACCAAAGCGTTGTTTGTGCACTCTGACGGCAGCTAAAAGGGGATGATTCCGGACCATGTCAATGAACTCGTCGTAGGTATAGGTGTCTTTTGTAAGCAGTGGCATCTCTACCATAAAGGCAGGGAACACTTCCTCTCGGAGCACTTTTGCGGAAATAGGGAACTCACCCTTCATAAGCGGGTTCCATTGTTCAAGTCCCTGTACAGTTTGCACAAGGGTCTTGATGTCCATTTTACCGTCCCGGATCTTGGTGTTGTTCATGTCGTTGGCTGCCGATATGATATACACCTCATCGCTGGAACGTTCCCATACTTTTTCCGGAACCGGTACTGATAATCTGGCCATACGCTGGTGCGCACGGTCAAAATGTTGCCCGAAGGAACGGAACTCGAATCTTGGCTTTGATATGGCGCCAATCTCCATTTTTTCTTTTGACATATATTTATTGGCAATGTGTTCTATTCCAGCCCTATTACGTAATCTGTACTTTCCTCGTTAGCGGCACCGGGAGTAGCCGGGGCATGTGCCCATTTTTTGTCTTTGTTACGGCTATAGGATGCCGGGGCAGTCTTGGCAATGGCCGTAAGGTTGAAATCGTCAATGCTGCTACCTGCCGGATTGAACAACTGGATCCTTACGTTCTTCTTGGCGGAGAGCCCGCTGTGGAAGATCAAGGCTGCCGGGTGGGTCGGATACTTAGACTGAACGTCTTCGCTATAGAGCAGCAGGAACTGACCCGGAGCAAGTGTACGATCGTCGCAAACCCATACGGGTGCATCGTTTTTATTGTCTTTGCAAATATAAACGCCTTCCAGAGGAATATCCTTGGTGCCTCTGTTTTGCAATTCCATAAATTTATCATTCCCATTCAGTTCGTTCAGGTAAAGACCCGAGTAATCCACAACAACAGCCGCAACGGTATAGGATTTATTGGCCGATTTGGCAATATACCCTTTTTCGTTAACGGCTTCTACATGGAAAGTTACCACAGCCTTGTCGGCTTGTGCGGGGATCACCCCGGAATATACGTTGCCCGAGGCTGTCATGTTTACCGATTGGATCGATCCTCCTCCGACGGAATATTTCAGGACAGCTGAGGAAACGCTGCGCAGGTCTGTGATGGTGGCAGAAACGGTTACTGCATCTTTAGGAGTAACGGATTCGGGGTTGAATTTCAGGTTGGAAATGGATGCGGGCCCGTCAAATAGGTCGTCTTTGACACAGGAAGTCGTAAAACCTGCAAACAAAAGAAGTGTGGCAAAAAATATCTTTTTCATAATTAATTATGCTTTTTTTGAGGTTAAAAGTCAATTTCAAAACGGACCGACAGCGTATGATAATCAACTCCGGCTTTGCCCGGGGATTCCACCACTTTTGTATAGTCCTTTGTCGGGGCTCCGGAAGCATCGTGCCCCACTAACAGTTTTCCCTTACCGTTTGCATAGCGGTCGTGGTCTGAATACATGTAATTGAGCATGATCTTTACGTTGTTGTTAATATAGTAATTCAAACCTACGCAATAGTTCTGTCCGGAACCGCCGTAAACGGGGGCGCTGTTCAGGTTCAGGTAATCGTAGCGGAACAGGATCTCTATGTCTCCCCAGTTACGTCCGCGCGAAGGTTGGGTAAATTCAGCGTCATAGATGTTATAGCGTTGCTTTCCTCCAAAAAGAAGGTATCCCACGTGGGCATACCATCCGTTGAAGTACAGACGGGAAGTCTCACCGTTGAGGGTGGCCACGGGATTGTTAAGAGAGGTTATATTGCCTATGTATTCACCCTGCATGCGCAACCCTCCGAAATAAGCAGCCAGTTCGGCTCCGTAGAGCAGGTCGTGATGAACATCCTTGATAACATCGGTGTCTATGTATTTTTTACGGTTTATCGAGGTGGCTGTGCGTGTGCTGTAGCGGACGCCGCCAAATTCGCTGGGAGCCATGTCCGATTTAGGAGTCCGGTAAGAACCTGCCAGTCCTATGTGCAAGCCTTTATTGCTGTCCTGATAGAAAGGCATGGCAACCACTTTAGCGGTTACGGAATAGCCGGTACCGCGTCCATGATCTTTGTTGTTATCTTCCACGTTGGAGCGGATCTCGGCGTCTTCCACAGCCTGGAAGAACACACCGGTAAAGGCCACGAACCAGTTCAGGTTGGCTTTAAACTGTGCTCCTATATGACGGGAAGGGGCAAAAGTCCGGACCACCATGGGCCGCTCCATGAACGGCAGGTAACGGGAAGTTGTGGTGGATTCCATGGAGAATCCTTCTTTAAAGTTACCAATCTGGATTTCTGTATTTTTAATACCGCTATACATCAGGTAGGCATCTTTGAGTTCCAGAATGCCGTTTGCAAAATTGAGGTCAATTTCTGCGTACCAGTTTTTTGTCACCTGGGCTTTGACGGCAAACCTTGCCCGGCGTACTGTAATACCGTTGCCGATGGGATCGTAATCTTTGTTTTGCCCAAAGAAAGCGGCTCCGTCTATCTGAACCCGGCTGTCAAGCCAGAGCTGATATTCTTGATTCTTGGATTCAAATACAAGGATACCGTTACGCTCTTCTGAAAACAGCTTTGTGCGGTTAACCGGCACCCCGTATTGATTGTAACGGATCTGATCTTTTCCTGTAGAATCCGCAACCTGGGCAAAAGCTGCGGTGGCAAGCAGGAAAGCAAGTGTCGTCAATAGAAAATGTTTCATAAATTAAATAATTAATTAGGTTAAATTTTTTGCAAAGTAAATAAATAATAGAAATATTGGTACCCGGTCTAAATAACCGGGTATTTTTTAAATGATTTCAAATAATACAACTCCTCCGAGACCCAACCTTTGCCGGGTCCCGGATAAGATACTACGGTCTTTGACCGGTGCGGGAATTGATTTCTTTTGTTAAAACCCATATAAATGTTACGGCTCTCATCAGAATCTTTAACTTTGCATTATGAAAGTTCTTGTTTTAGGGTCCGGAGGCAGGGAACATGCTCTTGCCTGGAAATTGGCTCAATCACCTTTGGTAGAAGACCTCTATGTGGGGCCGGGTAATCCGGGAACTTCTTCCCTTATGTTAACGAATGGGAAACGTGTGCAAAATGTGGTATTATCTCTTGGTGATTTTCAATCGGTTAAAAAAGTATTATTGCTATACGGTATAGATATGCTAGTGGTAGGGCCGGAAGAACCCCTGGTTCTTGGGATCAGGGACTTTTGCCGTAATCAGAAAGAACTCGGGCATGTCCTGGTTATCGGCCCGGACAGTAAGGGTGCCAGACTGGAAGGGAGTAAGGATTACGCTAAAAGGTTTATGACCGACTGGGGCATCCCTACGGCACGTTACCGCACGTTTTCTGCAGAACAATACGATCAGGCATGCCTCTTTCTCTCTTCGCTCAATCCCCCTTATGTGCTTAAAGCCGACGGACTTGCTGCAGGAAAAGGTGTTGTAGTGGAAACGGATATCGAAAAAGCCCGTCAATGCCTGAAGGAAATGATGGAAGGAAAATTTGGTGCTGCCGGGAAAAAAGTTGTGGTGGAAGAATTTTTACGGGGCATAGAAGTCTCCGTTTTTATCCTTACCGATGGGATCCATTATTCGATATTACCCGAAGCCAAGGATTACAAGAGAATAGGGGAGTATGACACGGGTCTGAATACCGGCGGGATGGGTGCTGTATCTCCCGTTCCCTTTGCCGATGCTGCTTTTATGAAAAAAGTCGAGGAACGCATCGTCAAGCCGACATTGAAAGGATTGTCGCATGAAGGATGTGATTACCGCGGATTCCTGTTTTTCGGACTCATGAATTGCGGAGGAGATCCCTACGTCATTGAATACAATGTAAGAATGGGTGATCCAGAAACGGAATCTGTCATGGTGCGGCTTGTCGGCGACTTGGCAAAGGCATGCCTGTCTCTCGGTGACAGAACGCTTGAAAGGGAAGCATTGTCTGCAGACAGTAATCATACGTTAACGGTGGTAGCTGTTTCCGGAGGATATCCCGGTTCGTATGTCAAAGGATATGAGATCGAAGGTCTGGATCAGATATGCGATGCTACCGTTTTCCATATGGGAACGGCTTCGGATCAAGGAACGGTGACTGCAGGAGGGCGTGTACTGGCAGTTACCGCTGCCGGTCCGACGCTTACGGCTGCCCGCCAAAAGGCTTACCGGCAATTGTCCCTCATATCGTACCGTGATATGTATTATAGGCCGGATATCGGAGAGGATCTGATGAATATGAAAAACGAGTAATAAAATGATCCAGTATATTAAACGCAGTATTCCCGGAGCCGTCTTGCTTTCCCTTTTGATCCTTGTCGTATTCCGTACGATATATCATGTTGCCGTTCATCCCGTTTTTCCCTGGTACGGACATCTGTTATCCCTGTTACTGATAATAGGAACGGGAGCGATCTTGTCTTTTCTGAATGACCGTTACGATCTGTTACCCGAAAGGACCCAATGGATTATGGTTACGTATGTCTGGCTGGTATCCTGCTGTCCCCAGACTTATAGTGAATTACGGGCCACTGCCGCATCACTCCTGGTCGCTGCGGCTGCTTTTATGCTCATCTATTCTGCCTACACGACCGAAACAAGATCAGGCCCTTTTCTATGTTCTTTTTTTGTCACCTGTGCCGGATTGTTGTTTTTTCCCTCTTATTTTCTGTTGATACCGTGTATTGTCAGTTTTATTCGTTTTGCCAAGGTATTGGTAAAAGATATGCTGGCTTTCCTGGGAGGGATTGCAGTTCCGTTTTTCCTTCTCTCAGCCCTGCTCTGGTTTTTGGACCGTGATGTCGGATACTTCTGGTCACAACTAGGGAAAAATTTTACATTGTGGGATCCTGCCGGTGCTTTTTCATCGTTTACGATTGCACAAACGGTAACGGTTGCAGTATTGACCTTGTTAGTTGTGTTATCGCTGTTTGTCAGACTGTTGAGAAAGGATGCTGCAACGACCGTCAATGTTTCACGTTTTTACAGTTCCCTGTTGTGGTATGTGATCTTTTCGGCTGCAATCATGATCGTATATCCTGTTTTTGCCCCCGGTTTTATCCTTATCCTGATGATCCCCGTATCAATACTGATTACATCGCTATTTTCTGAAAAGCGGTTATTCGGCTTCAAGATCTGGCTTGCCTTATTGATCTTGTCCACTCTGGGACATTGGCTCACCTTCATATTTCCCGTTTAGACACGATCTGTTGCCGGTCTTTTCCCATCATTTTATGATCAATGCATAATTATGCATACTTCCCTTTGCTGAGGGCAGGTATTGCAAACCGTACCAGCCTATTTGCAATGACAGGAAAGCCAGTATCAAGGATATAAAGATCATTTTTTTCGCTTGTGGACGAATTTCTTTCAAGTGAAAAAATAAAGCATATAAGAGCCATGTTACTGCCGCCCAGGTCTCTTTCGGGTCCCATGTCCAGAAATCCCCCCAGGCCTGTTTTGCCCACAAGGCTCCCAGTAGCATGCCGACGGTGAAAAAGGAAAGACCGGCACGGGAGAGTTTGTCAATGGCAGGCATCGTATCAAGTGAAGGTTTCAGCAATCCCGCAATTGCCAGTAAAAATGTGCAGGCAAGCAGGGCATAGGAGAACATATAGACCGTTACATGGGGTATGAACCAGATGCTTTGCAGAACCGGCATCAGAACCCGGTTGTGTATTTCAGGTCTGAGGATATTTACTGTTATAAAGACAAGTGACATGACCGTGGTGAGCGAAAGGATCCATTTGTATTTCCAACGGATGTACGTGATCAGTCCCGCCAATGACAGAAACAACGAATACCACAGGCGTGTTTCTCCCATCGTTACGAAGGGGGGACGCTGCAGCGATACCCAGAAACCGCCTATGAACGATGCATAAATAATGATTCCGGCAGTATAGGTTACAATGGTCCAAATATGATTCCGTTTTACATGCAATAAGGCCAGCACAGATCCTGTTATCCAGAAGACGGCAGCTACGCATGCAAATAGTATAAGATGTTCCCAGGTCATAATATAAATGTTTTCAATGCGCCTGCGAGCAGGATCAAAATGCCCGCAAGGACAAGCCATCTCCAGGGTTGTCTGGTTACCATTACAATGCAGTATTGACTTTCATGGTCTTTTGACGTATCGTAATCCATAAGGTAAACCTGGTATCCGCGGTAATGTACCGGATGGTTGACACGCAATGTTTTGGACACTGCAGCAGGCCGATCCGTATCCCTGATAGAGATCCTGGCCCGGTATTCCATCGGTTCGCCGGTTTGATAATAGCTTACCGAAAAATCTTCCAGTTGCATGTCAAAAGGCAGTACGGTACGGACAGTTTTATCACGGGGTAAGAGCACCTGGGTGATGGAACTGTCTGCACTCCCCAGCATACCGGCCCACAGGGTCAGCCATAACCCGAATCCTGCCGGTGAAAATTTGCGGAACAAACGGGAGGCCAGAACCGTCAGGAACCAGACCAATACGATGACAAAAGGCCAGGAACGTGTAAATGAGGCGTTTATAGGCATAAAACCCTGTACCGCGACAGCAGCGATCAGCAGCACCAGGGCAACGGTCATATGGGTGTCGGACAAAAACCTGCGGAGTTTCCATCCGGCAAAGACCATGCACAGACCTGCTATCAAATTGACAGGGAACGAAAAAAAATGCAGGTTAACGGTCATATCCCTCAGCTGTGAAAACGTAACAAATATACTCAAAAGCCAAAATATAAATGCGTATATTTACTGTTCCATCGAAAAGCAGCTCGAAGGATGCTAAAGATAACAACGGGATACAATAAAGACCGGGATTTGATCCAAGGGATCAAAAGATCGGGATTGCCAGTGATCCTCTATGGTGTGGGATTGATTGCAGATAATGCAGAAATCATGTTGCAGGAGAACGGACTGGGTGTAGCCTCCCGTGTTATTGACGACAAATACCTGGATTCCGTCCCGGTTTCAGAGCGGAACTCCTGTGTCTTATCCATCTCACAATTGGAGCGGCAATATAAAGCGTACAACTTGTTGTTGTGCTTTTTCGGAGGGTATAGATCCGATCTGCAGACATACCGTGATCTTTTTCCGGGCGCAAACATTCTGGATTTTCTGTCATCCATTTATGACCGGGGTGTGTTGGAAACGATGGATACATCGTATATCACGGATCATTTGGATGCTTTTGAAAAGGTATATGATCTGCTCGAAGACCGGCTTTCCAGGGACAGCATGGAAGCTTATCTTAACGCCAAGATCAACAGGGACGCCTCTTTCCTGTTCCCTTATGTCAGGAGGCCGCAGTATTTTTCCGGGTCGGACCGGGTTCTGGATCTTAAGCTGCGCAAGGACGAGATCCTGATCAATTGTGGTGCTTTTACCGGGGATACGATAAAAGATTTTTTGGTAGCGGTGGACAATAACTTTCAAAAGATCTACGCTTGCGAACCGGATCCGGTCAATGTGCAACACCTGACGGACTTTATCAAATCCATAGGGATCGGTGACCGTACCCAGATCATTCCCAAATGTATATCGGACAAAAGGGAGAACGTCTTTTTCCTTTGCCGGGGGAATATGCTTTCCAGAAAAGTGGAAGAACAGCAACCCGGAACGGTCTTGATACAAGCCGACACAATCGACAACTTGTTGGGATCGCGGCCGGTCAGTTTGATAGTCATGGATGTAGAGGGGAACGAGCTCAAAGCCCTGCAAGGTGCAAAGGACTCCATACTGAAGCACAAACCTTTATTGGCAGTGGCCGCCTACCATAAAAAGGACGATTTGATCACCCTTACCGGTTACCTTAAGGAACTGGTTGCGGAATACAGATTCTACTTCCGTGTGCATAAACCCATGGCAATAGATGCCGTGCTGTATGCGAGCACAAGGGCTGCAACGTGCCTTTAGTCCACAAAAAAAGCTGACTTTTGGTCAGCTGTTTTTAGAGGTACCCAGCGGAATCGAACCGCTGTACTCGGTTTTGCAGACCGATGCCTAACCACTCGGCCAGGGTACCATTTTTCCGAAAGGACTGCAAAGTTAGTAAATATTTCTGAAAAGTCCGGCAAGTTCTTCCAGATACTTCCGGTCCGTCTGGTCGAACGTATTTAGCTTATTTGAGTCTATGTCCAGCACGGCTCTGATGCTTTTCTGTTTGTCAAACAAAGGTACTACTATCTCGGAACGGGATTGCGGGTTGCAGGCGATGTGTCCGGGAAATTTTTCCACATCCGGTACGATTATGGTTTTACGTTTTTTCCATGATGCTCCGCATACACCTTTACCGTAGGGAATCCGGGTACAAGCCACCGGTCCCTGGAAAGGACCCAGTACCAACTCCCGTGAAGAGTTGTCTGCCCTGTAGAATCCTACCCACCAGAATGTAAAGGTATCCTTTAGCAATGCACTTACATTGGCCATATTGGCTACTATGTCGGGTTCATCCTGCAGGAGTGATGCGGCTTTGGTCAGCACTTCCTCATACATGCGCTGCTTGGGAGATTTCTTCTCTTCCTTGTGTGCCATCAGTTTACGGTAAATGCAGTAACAAACATAAGCATCCGTTGCCGCATAACGGGCCTGGGCATCCGAAAGGGGAAAGGCTTCCCAATTGGTTGTCTGCTGCGATTTGCTCACTTTTTTACCCAGCACAATGGCCGACAGTTTTCTGACGCTTTTTTCCATAATACCGTATTGTTGCGCTAAGTCCTGCAAATCGACGAATCCGGCCGGTTCAAATGAAACGTACCTTTGGAGTCCCAAAATATCATCCTTTACGGCAGCCCCTGCTTTGATAATGTCCGGATTGCCCAGGATGGAGAGCAATTCCCGGGGAAGTCCCGTTTTTTTCAAATGGATCAGGAAAGAGCGTGTATCGGTAGATAACTGCAGCAGAGCAGGCATGTGCATCTTTCCCGAAGAAAACCTTGGCTTGGTCTCAGTGTCAAATCCCAGGACTTTTTGCCGGGACAGGTATTCAACGGCATGTTCTACCTGCCGTTTTGTCGTTACCAGGTTTATTTGTCCCCTGAATTCCACATGGGGAAGCGTCTCCAGGACGCTGTTGTCAATTGTTGATATAAACATGGAGCAATGGGTATTTTGTAAGTTCAGGCTTTTCAGGGGCATAGATCCTAATGCAGGAAGGTGTCGTACGGAAAGCAGCCAGACGGGCTTCCCTCAGGGATCTGTAAAGTTGTATGGCAGCTTCCCTGTGTGGTTCTATCAGGATCACTTCGGGATCTATGATGTGCCGGTATATATAACGGTCATCTTTACGAAAATTCCTGAGCACTGTGAGTGATTCGAGGATGACCTCTTTATAGTTAGGCAATATGTTGTCCCCCAGAATGATATATTTCAGTTGTTGGTGACTGCCTTTCAGCAATTGTTCCACCAGAGAGGTGACGGCATAACGTACGGCATTTTCTATGGAATTGACTTCCATCTGGGATGGATTGAAACGGGATCCTCTGTAGGTCATACCTCCGGCCCGGTAATCGAAATGATAAGCTTTTATCAACTCCCTGTCAATCTTGAAGCGGGGATGGATCAGGGAGGGCATGGTATCGGAAGAAAAGACCTGCAAGGCTAATGATACATTTTCTGTAAGACGGTCATAGGCTTTCATCTGGAAGGTTCCGGCAGGTGCGATAACACCAACGGAGATCCTCTTGTTCCTGTCATGGTGATAAGTCCGGGCATATTCCAGTGCTTTGTTAATTCCGGCTTGCAATACGCTAAAGGTATGCACTTTCAGCTTGCCCAATCTTACCAGGTCCTGTAAGTCATTCCATACCTCTACGCTGGCCCGGTCGCTGGCAATGACCAAAGCTTTGACCGGGGGACGTTCATCGTTCCAACGGAACAGCCCGGCAATAGTGCGGATCATGTCAATACGGGCGGAATCGGCAGCAGGCGGGGCATATACAAACTCAATATGTTCTCCGGCAAAGTCCTTGATCCCGTCCGCACCGGACATCCCTGTAATGTTATCATGTTCGTCTAATCCGAGCAAAGTCTCGGCCATTTGCAGATCATCCGCAGATGTGCCAAAGATCCCGATCGGCAACATGTCCATTTCAACGTTGTAAACAGAAGGGTCGATATAGTCCTGCGAAGTGGAATCACCCAGGATCTGATCAATAACAGGCAGGGGGCGGGAATGGTCTTGTTGGCCGTTACCGCAACTGCCAACAAGTAATACTGCTACTACGACCGGGAGAGAAAACAGCCATAACTTATTTTTTCGATCAGTCATTTTTATCATATGTAAACTTTCCCGTTCGGCTGTCAATCGTCACCTTTTTGTGTGGCCATGCTTCCACCCTCCCGATGATCTTTGCCTCCAGGTCGTAGCCGGCAGCTATCCGGATAATATCCGGAGCCACTGCCGGAGGTATATACAATTCCATCCGATGTCCCATATTGAAAACAGTGTACATTTCTTTCCATGCCGTACCGCTGATCTTTTGAATTTCTGAAAAAAGCGGTGGAACCGGGAACAGATTGTCCTTGATCACGTGCAACCGCTCAATAAAATGCAGCACTTTGGTCTGGCCTCCTCCGGTACAGTGCACCATGCCGTGTACGGAACTGCGGTGTAAACTAAGAATCTCTTTAATGACCGGAGCATAGGTACGGGTAGGGGACAGCACCAGTTTGCCGTAAGTCAGTCCGGTTACAGGCTCGATGTCGGTCAGTTTCTTGTTCCCGGAATAAGCAACCTGTGATGGGATCCCTTCATCATAGCTTTCGGGAAACGAGCGGGCAACTATGCTGCCGAACACATCGTGCCTGGCGCTTGTCAGACCGTTGCTGCCTATCCCGCTGTTGTAAGTATCTTCATAAGATGTCTGTCCGAAGGAAGAAAGTCCTACGATCACATCCCCGGGCTCTATCCGGGAATTGTCAATTACCAGGTCACGACGGATCCGGGCACAAACGGTACTGTCGACGATTACAGTGCGTACCAGATCCCCCACATCGGCAGTTTCTCCTCCGGTAAGCTCCAGACGGATCCCCAGTTCCTGCATTTTATCGCAAAAACGGCGGCTCCCCTGAATAAGCGCTTTGACCACCTCTCCGGGCACCAGCCGTTTGTTTCGCCCGATGGTGGAACTTAGCAGAATGTCCGAAGTGACGCCTACGCACAACAGATCGTCCAGGTTCATCACAATGGCATCCTGTGCTATGCCGTCCCATACGTTCGTATCTCCCGTTTCTTTCCAGTAACAGTAAGCCAGGGATGATTTGGTGCCGGCACCGTCGGCATGCATGACAAGGCAATAATCGGGATCTCCGGTCAGAATATCGGGGATTATTTTGCAGAATGCCCGGGGATATAGTCCCCGGGAGGTCCCTTCAAGGGCATCGTGTACTTCGCTTTTTGAGGAAGAAACACCTCTTTGGCTGTATTTTCCGGCTTCCAGATCGTTCATATCATTGCAGGGACAATAATTTCCTATATTTTGGCAATGGTCATCATTTATCGTCAACGTTCTGTAAATGCTTTATGTTTGAACGTTGAATCGGTATATATTAATTGTATTAACAAAAATAGGAAAATTATCAAGTAAATTCCTGTTTTGTTAAAGAAAGGTCTATATTTGTGGATTAATTTTTTTCAAATCAATAGTTACTATGTTAGGTATATCTGAATTGTCCAGAAAAATGCCGGCTTCTCCCATCAGAAAGCTGGTCCCTTATGCCGAGGCGGCAAAAAAACGCGGGATCAAAGTGTATCATCTAAATATCGGACAGCCCGATATTGATTCACCCGTCGAAGCACTTGACCCCGTACGCAATATTGACCTTAAGCTGGTCTCGTACCCGCATTCGGCCGGTATAGAATCATATCGCAGGGGATTGGCAAAGTATTATCAAGGAGTGAACATCGATCTTTCCTACGAAGAGATCATTGTTACCATTGGTGGATCGGAAGCTATACAAATAGCTCTTAAAGTTTGCTGCAATCCGGGGGACGAAGTGATCGTGTTTGAACCCTTCTATACCAACTATAATACTTTTGCTCTTTTGGCCGGAGTGAAATTCGTGCCTGTAACCACTACCATTGAAAGCGGATTTGCCCTGCCCCCTATGTCTGAAGTTGAAAAGTACATTACCCCCAGGACAAAAGCCATATTCATTAACAGCCCCGGCAATCCTACCGGTACCCTTTACACGAAAGAAGACATCTTGCAATTGGGTGAGATCGTAAAGAAACATCAGCTTTACCTGCTCTCGGACGAAGTTTACAGGGAGTTCTGCTATTCGGACGAACCTCATTTTTCCTGTATGCATATTCCTGGAGCTGAGCAGAATGTGATACTTATAGATTCGGTTTCAAAGCGTTACAGCCTATGTGGCGTACGTGTAGGATGCATTGCCTCCCACAACAAGGAAGTGATGAGTGCCGTACTGCGTTTTGCTCAGGCACGCCTATGTGGTCCCGCTCTGGGACAAATGGCATCCGAAGGTGCACTGAAAACCCCGCAGGAATATTTTGACAGGGTTAAACAGGAATACATAGACCGTCGCAATCTGATGATAGACCGGTTGAACAAAATGGAAGGCGTATATTCCCCCATGCCTATGGGAGCTTTTTATACGACAGCCCGGCTTCCGATAGATGATTCCGACAAGTTTGCGCAGTGGTTGTTAGAAAGCTTCAGCTACAACGGTCAGACGGTCATGGTGGCTCCGGCCGCCGGCTTCTATGCCACACCCGGTAAAGGTACCAATGAAGTACGCATTGCCTATGTATTGAAAAAGGAAGACATCAGCAACGCTATGGACTGCTTGGAAGAAGCCCTGAAACAATACCCCGGTCGCCGGTAGATCGACCCTCATTTGCGTGCTGTAGGATGAAAACACTCTACACCGTTTTACTGCTCATACTATCAAATGTCTTTATGACTTTTGCATGGTACGGACATTTGAAGTTTGTGTCCATGAAGTGGTTCCAGTCACTGCCGTTGATCGCCATTATCCTGATAAGCTGGGGTATAGCACTTGCAGAGTACTGTTTTCAGGTACCGGCCAACCGCATTGGGTATATAGGAAACGGAGGACCGTTGTCGCTCATACAGCTGAAAGTAATCCAGGAAGTGATCTCACTCAGTGTCTTTACCGTATTTACACTGGCCGTTTTCAGGACCGAACAATTCAGATGGAATCATATTCTGGCGTTTTTCCTGCTCGTAGCAGCAGTGTATTTGGTGTTTAAGGGAAAATAATCAAACCGCATTGAAAAATGCGGTTTGATGGAATATAGGGATGAACTATTGTACACAATATGGTGCTTTGTCAGTAGGTCTACACCATATTTTTTAACTAAATAGTTAAAAGTGTACAAAGGTAAAAAATTTTTTCAATAGTACAACAATAGATGAATAAAAATTTTATTCATCCTTCTTGTTCAGATCTTCAAAGTTTACATTGGTAAATTCGTTGGGTCTGGCTTCAGTTACCGGGATCCGGTCCTTAATGAATTTGACGACCTCTTCCAGCCCTTCGGAAAATTTTTCAAAATCTTCCTTATATAGAAAAATTTTATGTTTTTCGTAAGAAAAACGCCCGTCTTTATCTACACGACGTTTGCTTTCCGTGATAGTCAAATAATAATCGTTTCCTTTAGTTGTTTTTACGTCAAAAAAATAAGTTCTTTTGCCAGCACGGACTGGTTTGGAAAAAACATCTTCTCCACTATGTTCCACCTTGGAGGAACGGTCGTAATCTTCAAAATACATAAGTGTTGTTTATTTATATATGCGCAAATATAAAATATATTTGCTTTAAAACTGTATATTTGCAGAGATTCTTTTTGATTTCTAAGGTATGCTCAGCAGGCGATTTATTCGTGTTAAGGTTTTTAAGCTTTTATTCAGCTGCGTTCATTCACAGAATTTTGACCAGGTGATGGCGGAAAAAGAGCTCCTAACGAGCCTGGAAAGGACAAGACAATTGTATCTTTTAATCTTTTCCCTGCCGGTAGCTTTAGCGCGCTATGCCATGGAAAGAATAGAAATAGGACGGCAAAAACACCGTCCTACAGAAGAAGAGCTTGATCCCAACATGCGCTTTGTCAAAAACAAGGTCATTGCATTACTTGAAAACGATCGAGAGTTGGAACAGGCACGCCGGCAAGGTCTTAACTGGACTTTACAAAAGAGTTATATCCGTAAGCTTTACGATCAGCTTAAAGAAGAACCGTTCTTTGCAGATTACATGAACGATCCTCTGGATCCTGATTTTAAAAGAGACATGAAATTAATACAGGAATTTTTCAGTACCCAGCTGGAAGAAGACCAAGACCTGTATAACCTGCTTGAAGACCAGAGCCTTTATTGGGCCGATGATTTGGCTTACGTTTGCAATGTCATTTTGGCACAATTGGCGGGTATTAAATCGGAAACGGAAACTTTAAGGCATCCTCCTTTGTTCTATAACGATGATGATAAAGTTTTTGCTACAGGTCTTTTGTCCCATTCGCTCCGGAATTACGAAGAATATGTAGGCTACATAGATAAATTTGCACAGAACTGGGACCTGGAAAGGATCGCTGCAACGGATTCCATTCTGATCGTAATGGGGGTGTCGGAAGCAGTGGCTTTTCATCAGATACCCGTTAAGGTTACCCTAAACGAAATGGTTGAGATATCAAAATATTACAGCACGGAAAATTCCAAACTGTTCGTGAACGGGATCCTGGACAGGGTGATAAAATACCTGAGGGAAGAAGGCCGGATAGAAAAACGTGGCAAGGGACTTATAGAAAAATGATCATATATTTACAAACAAATACAAAAAAATGAATGCATTAGTTATTATTTTACAGGAACAACCGGCAAAAGGTGGTAATTTGACATTTTTAATAATGATGGTTGCCATCTTTATAGTGTTGTATTTTTTAATGATTCGTCCTCAGAAAAAACGCCAGAAAGAACTGAAGGAATACCGTGACAGCCTTAAAAAAGGAGAAAAAGTGATCACTGCCGGGGGTATTTACGGAACAGTGGCCGAAGTAAAGGAAAATTTCGTATTGCTGGAAGTAGATACAAACGTTAAGATCAGGGTAGATAAATCCACTTTGCTCAAGGATTCGTCCGACCTCCAGCAAAGCAATTAAACCGCGGACGGAAAAGTATGGCCTATGAAACGGTCCAGATTGGTGTTGATACTGTGTATTGTTGCAGCCTTCTTCCTGTGGGTGGTGTATACATTGTCAAATGAGTACACTTCTTACTTTCGTTTTCCACTGGAAGTTGCAACCAACCTGGACGGCCGTACCAATCTTTCCCAGGCGGACAATACCCTTTTTGTCAGGGGAACTGCCAGCGGTTTTTACATCATTCGTCATACCTGGCGAAAAAAAGTCCCTCCGGCAAGGATATTTGTTGATAAAACCCTGATGCGTGAATTCCCCGGCCGGCAGGATGAATTCTTTCTGACGAGCGATAATATCCACAACCTGGTCAGCGATGCCGTCGGGAATGATCTCCAGCTGGAGACCATTTTGACAGACACCATTCGCTTGGAATACAGGCAGGTGCATTATAGAAAAGTCCCTATCCGGCTGGTCTCGGACATTTCGTATGTCCCCCAGTATATGTCCTTCGAACCGATCAGGATCTTTCCTGACAGTGTTTTGGTCTATGCAGAGGAACCTTATCTGGAAACAATAGAAGAAGTAAAGACACGCAAGGTGTCATTGAGCGGTCTGGATCAGACCGTAGAAGGCATCACCCGGCTGGAAATTCCCGCCAATACCCGTCTTTCCCGTACCGAGATTACATACGAAGTGATAGTCAAACGTTATGTTGAACTGTCATTCGAAGTTCCGGTCACCACCCGCAATGTGCCTTATCGCAGGGAACTGATCATCCTGCCCGATGTGGTGACACTTCAATTGCGTTGTCCTTTTGAGGAGGCTGCAGCCATCAATGTACGGGATCTTGCCCTTGTTGTCAATTACAACGAATTCATAAAGAAAGACGGCGGAAAGATTATTCCCTCGCTGGAAGGAGCTCCCCCGGTAATCAGTCATGTGTTCCTGACACCGCAATTTGTTGACGGGATCATTCAAAATCGTTACTAATAGCATCTGAGCATGATTACACTGGGCATAACGGGGGGAATAGGTAGCGGTAAAAGCTACGTCACGCGCATATTCGGTGCGCTGGGCATTCCCTATTATGATTCCGATAATCGTACCAAACAAATGTATCGGGAAAATCCGGACCTGAAAGAAGCCCTTACCCGATTGCTAGGTCCCGATATATATGTTGAGCAAGAACCGGATACACGGAAAATGGCCTCGCTCATTTTCAGTGACAAGCAATTGCTCAAAAAAATCAATCAGCTTGTCCACCCGTTTGTGGTAAGGGATTTTAAGAAATGGGCACTTTCTGTCGAAGCACCCTATGTGATTTTTGAGAGCGCTATTTTGCTGGAAATGGAACCGCCCTTTCATACGACAAGGGTACTTACCATATCGGCGGACAAGGAATTGCGTCTGCGCAGGGCTGCCGGAAGGGACAACGTCCGCCGGAAGTCCGTATTGGACAGGATGGACAAACAGTGGAGCGACCGTCAACGAGAGGCACATGCGGATTTTGTGATCGTATCTGACGACAAACAGCCCCTCTTGCCGCGTGTACTGCAAGTACACCAATATATGATGAACCTAACGAACAACCATAATGAAAACTGATCTAGCAAAAATTCTTTCCATTGGAGGGCAGCCCGGGCTGTACCGTTACCTTGTACAAAGCAACGGAGGCGTTGTGGTGGAATCCCTGATCGATGGAAAAAGGAAATGGATGGGTCCCAGTGCCCGCATGACATCTTTGTCGGATATATCTGTATATACCCAAACCAATGAAGAGTTGAGACTACAGGATGTTTTGACCCGGATGAAAGAATTCTTGAAACAAGACCAGGCGCCGGCACCAGGTTCAGATACGGCTGCAATGGCCGCTTTCTTTGAAAAGGTCATTCCCGAATACGACAGGGACCGTTTTTATCCTTCGCATATGAAGAAGGTACTGGATTGGTACAATCTGCTCAAATCGGCTAATGCGCTGGACTTTGAGCCTTCCGCAGAAGAAGCTGTCGAAGATGCTGCCGCATCACCTGAAGAAGAGACCAGGCCCGGGACAAAAGTCTCTTCCAAACCTGTTGCGAAGACTCCAAAACCTGCTGCCAAGGTCACCAAACCTGTTGCTGCCAGATCACCCAAGACTGTGGTCAAGCACACAACTCAGAAATAGTGCAAATCCATCACAGGATGCCGGGGAAGGTATCGGTCTGTACACTGGGTTGTTCCAAGAACAAAGTTGACAGTGAACATCTTATGCGCCAGCTGGAAGCCGGCGGATGGGAGGTGATCCCCGATGCCACGGAAGAAGACCATCCCCTGGATACTGTAGTGATAAACACCTGCGGATTCATTCAGGACGCAAAAGCGGAATCTATAGAATTCATTGTAGAGGCACTTCAGACAAAAGAAGAGGGCCGCATAGGGCAGGTATTGGTTATGGGTTGTCTTTCGGAACGGTATAAAAAGGAACTTGAAAGGGAACTGCCTCAAGTCGATGCATTCTTTGGGGTGGACGATATACCGCTAATTACAACCCATTTGGGAGTGCAGTACAATCCGCTCCTGGCCACTGAAAGAGTGATCTCGACCCCGGCACACTACGCCTACCTCAAACTAAGCGAAGGATGTGACCGCTCCTGTGCTTATTGCGCCATACCCCTGATCCGGGGAAATCACCGCTCCCGTCCTGCGGATGAGCTTATAACAGAAGCACGCTTTTTGGCCGGACAGGGTGTCAGGGAACTGATCCTGGTAGCGCAGGATACGAGTTACTACGGAATTGATTTGACAGGAAAACGGGAGCTTGTCCGTTTGATGGAAGCGTTGTGCCGTATAGACGGTATTTGCCGCCTCCGCCTGCTATATACCTATCCGCAGGGATTTCCGTTGGATGTGCTCAGGCTTATGAGAAACGAGCCCAAAATATGCCAATACGTTGATATTCCGCTCCAACATGTTTCCGACAAGGTGTTGAAGGCTATGCGCCGCAACACAACTAAAGCGGAAATCCTGCAATTGATAGAAGATTTTCGTACATTCGTACCTGATATATACCTGCGTACCACCCTTATGGTTGGTCATCCGGGTGAAGATGAACGGGCATTTGCTGAATTGCTGGACTTTGTCGGGGAAGCACGTTTTGAAAGAATGGGTGCTTTCATATATTCCCGTGAGGAAGGGACATATGCTGCATCGCATCTGAAAGACCGGATACCGATTAAAGTGAAGCAGGAACGTTACGGCCGGCTGATGGAACTGCAAAAGGAAATCTCCCTTGCCTGTAACAGATCACGTGTGGGAAGTGTTTGCAGCATACTGGCAGACTATGCGGTCAGGGAAGAAAGAGGTAAAGGATCTGCCGCCCGGCTTTCGGACAAGGTGACGATTCTGGGAAGATCGCAGTACGAGGCGCCTGAAGTGGATGGTTATGTGATCCTGGACAACGCACCGGAAGTTAAACCGGGTTCCTTTGCGAAAGTCCGGATCATTAAAGCAGATGCATACGATCTGCATGCCCAATTAATTGATAATAAAAAATAGAAGTATGATACAATTACTGAAAGACAAAAAAGTTCTGATCACGGGTGCTGCCCGCGGAATAGGCAAAGCCGTTGCCGTCAGAATGGCAGAGCAGGGGGCCGACATTGCCTTTACTGATCTCAAGATTGACGATCAGGCCAATGAGACGATAGCACAAATTGAAGCTTGCGGAACCAAGGCGATCGCATTTGCATCAGATGCGGCTTCTTTCGAGGATGCCCACCAGGTTGTCTCCCAGGTGGTAAAGGAATTCGGAAGGATTGACATTCTGATCAACAATGCAGGTATTACCCGCGATACGTTGATATTACGTATGTCGGAACAACAATGGGATATGGTTCTGGATGTAAACCTCAAGTCTGCCTTCAACTTCATACATGCCACCGCTCCCGTTATGGTTAAGCAAAAAGGAGGCAGTATCATCAATATGAGTTCTGTTGTAGGTCTTTCCGGCAATGCCGGACAGGCTAATTATTCTGCTTCCAAGGCAGGTCTTGTAGCACTCACAAAATCGATAGCCAAAGAATTAGGTCCCAGGGGGATCCGTTCCAATGCCGTGGCTCCCGGTTTTATTGTCAGTGAAATGACCGACCAGCTGCCCGAAGCTGTCCGTAAAGCATGGATAGATACCATACCGCTGCGAAGGGGAGGTACCCCCGGAGATGTTGCTGACGTATGCCTTTTCCTGGCCTCCGACCTCTCCTCTTATGTAAGTGGACAGGTGATTACCGTATGCGGCGGAATGCACACATAGAAGCATTAATTTTAAAACTGATCATATGAAAGCCATACGTACAATAGGTCTGCTTGTGTTATTGCTGATAACTGGCTCTTGCGGTCCTATGATCAACATTATGGAGGTGGATGTAAGACTTCCTGCTACCAGACCCCTTAACATTATGGGAAGGAATATGGCCGTGTTTACTCCCCAATACGATTCGGTAACCCTGACTGATTCGGTATTGTTGAACCGTTTTGCACAGGCTTTTGCCGATGGTTTGGCCACTCAGGCCTCATTGCCTAAAGGATCGGTACCTTTGTTCAGCCATTATTGCGGTTCTGAACCCCTCGGGACCCTAGAACAACCCGATTATGTGCTGCGTCTTGCCCTTGATACGGGAGCGGATCTGGTATTTATGGTGGATAGTGTAACCATAGGCGATTTTCAGATTGAGGATCCATACCTGATAACCCCCGTATTATCGGTAGTCCGTGTATACGATGCCGAATCGGTGCGTTTTACTCAGTATATTCCCATCAGTGATACGGTTGCCTGGGAGTTCTGGATGCCGGACGATGAGGAAACGATTGTCATCCCCAAAAATGCTTTTGTAGACCTCCAGAAAGCTGCCGTTTACCTGGGCGAACGCACTTCCCGCTCTTTTTTAGACCAATGGGAAACACAGGACAGGGTTGTTTTTGTTTATGATAAAAGAGCCTGGAACAGGGCATACGATCATGCACTGAACTTTGAATGGGATAAAGCAATGGAGATATGGCTTGAGCTCTTGGAGGGTACCAATGCAAAGGAGGTTGCCTGTGTCGCTTTTAACCTGGCATTGGCCTGCGAAATGCAAGGACATTTTGAACTGGCCGAAAAATGGCTTGAGCTGTCCAGGAAAACTTATAATATGCCTGAAACAAGTTATTACCTGGAGCTTCTTAAGGATAGGAATAAACAAAAAATGCTGTTTTGAAAAAAAAGACTCCTCCTCGTATCCACAAAACGGTGTTAAGCTTTAACGACCGGGAAATGGCGGTAATAGACCATTTTTGTGAAAAGTACAGTGTCAAGGTACGTTCCAAGATGTACCGGGAAGCCATAATAGGGACCATTCTCCGCAAACTGGAGGAAGACCATCCCCGGTTGTTTTAGCAGTTTTATCCATATCTGTACAATTCAACATGTTGACTGCATATAGTTGATCGATAGCGCCGTTTTATTAACAATTATTCAATTCTTTTTTCCTTCAGTAAGACATCAAATGCTTCGTGCACATTCGTGTGTGAACCATTTCCTGGGGCAGATTGTTTGGAACGTTCGATGGCCTGATTTAATTTATTTTCCGAACATAAATCTTGTACCCATTTTTCTTTTTTAAGAAATTGAGCGGTCTTTTTATAATTATTGATGTATTTTTTCAATGAAGTTTCGACGTTCTTAGCATTATTGAAACGGGGATTACTATCTTCATAATGAAGCAAAAACCAATATTCAATAGAAGGTGAACTTTTGCAAAATAGAACATTCTCATTTTTCCGATACTCGTTTTGAAGTTGCTCTAATTTCTCACGTTCATTTTTGTCGCGTTTAACAACATCTGCATCAAATACGCATATTATAAAGATATCACCACGCAATAGTTCTTTTATCTTCTTTCTCATTGCGGCAATACTCGTATTGCCAAAAAATCTTGGTTTAATAGTACAATGGATACCAAGTATTTTCTTGATGTGAGAGAAATAATATTGCTCCGTTATTCCTTCTCCGACTATGTATATGCCGGGTTTAAGTGCTTTTGCTTTTTGTTTCCGTCCCCCCATAGCTCCTAAATGTTTGGTATAGCCCCGAACTTACCATACTTATATGCCTTTTGCCAAGAACTGATACGATTAACTCCTTTAAAATCAGCCAAAGAATAGAGTTCGGTAGCACCATTTTCTTTTTTGTTAGTAAACCAAATACTATCCTTTCTCAACAAGTCGTCTTCTTCTAAAAGTCCGTCATAATGAGTTGTTAAGAGTAATTGAGACTGTCCTTTTTGCTTGAAAAAGTCTTCAATAATAAATTCAACCAATCGCGGGTGTAGAGATGATTCAATCTCATCAATTGCTAAAAACGCATTGTTGTCAACCACCTGACTTATTGCACTTGCTAAGCCAAAAGTTCGTAAAGTTCCTGCCGATTGCAATCCTTTAGGCATGCTGTAAAATTTACTTGCCCCCTCTTTGTTTATAATTTTATGCTCAAAATCCGTTTTAGTAAATTTAATTGTTTTTAACATTTCTTTTTCATCGTCGGGCAAGTCATCTTTTCGTTTTAGAAAAACGGACAATATATGATCGGGTATATTTTCTTCAATTTCTTCCGTATTGATATTCGTAATGTTGTAATCAGCCCTGCGTAGAAAATTCAGTATATGTTTTTTAATAGATGCGTTTTTCGCAATCATTTCTTCTGCAAAAGAAACTAACCTTGTATCGGGCTCGATAGGTGGAGTATATTGATTTTTCATCCATTGTATTACATTGTCAATTTCAGGGACAGAGATGTTTACCCTATTATATGCAGCCAAAAGAGACATGTTTAATAAGCATTTTACCGTAATTTCATCTTTTTCCGGTTGGCTAATATTCGTTCTTTTAGGATTAAAAATTATTTCGGAAATATTGCCATTTAACCTCCTTTCAAAAATAAGCGCAGGTTGTGTTCCGGGATATATAAAAAGTTTCTCGGAAATGACTTTTTTCTTATCCAATACAAGAGAATAAAGATGTTTTATTCCATCTGTATAGAATATCAAAGAAATTTCAGAAGGCTCTTGTGGTGTTTCTTCATCTAATAAAAAAGGAATAACACCTGTCGATTCATCCTTGTCCTCTCGGATTTTAAACCAAAAGTCTCTAAGGAAATCAAAAACACGTAGCAAATTACTTTTCCCGGAAGCATTTGCTCCATACACAATTGCAAGCCTTAAAATACGAGTGTTCGGAGCGACTTTCACAACCTGATAGTCTTCAAAGGATGTATCCCTTGTTGCTTCAAAACTAAATGTAACTTCGTCTCTAAACGAAAGAAAATTTTTTACTTTTAATTCGAGTATCATCTTAATTTGATTTTGTTCTTAATTGAGATTATTCTGTATCTTTTCGATAGGGAAATAAAAACACATGTATTATATTGCTATGATTATCAATAAAATAAAGATCTACACATGTTATTGTTTTTGGTAAAAATCTTTAACAGGACTACAATACGCCTGGCATAAGTTTGTAAACGGTTTGAATTTAAATCCGGTATAAAGTGCTTTTATTTTCAAAATATGCAATATTTATGCAAATATGCGGATTTAATTTAATATATCAAATTTTATTTAGCAAAAACGCAGAAATAAATCAAATTTGCAAAATATAAGGGTTAAATCAAAGCTTCTATTCCTCTTTTTTGAACAAATACCGTAAATTTTCATATTTTTCAATGATAAATCGGACTGTGTATTGTAACGTGAGTTCGATCTAAGAGGCCACCACTTTTGTCTCATCAACAATGTGTTGATTAACAAATCATTACTAGGACTGCCCGCTTGGTAAATTATTATCCAAGTCAAGACACACATGCCGACTAACGTCTAGCCAAGAGGATTGTAATGATAACAGAATAAAAAACGGAGGGCTTGTAAGCCAGGTTCTGTCTAACTCCCATCATTTATCTAAGCAGCCTACCCCCCGGCATAGGACGGGCAGCCCTAATATTGCCGGTATACTTGGCCTTGCAGGGGACCGGTGCCTGCGTCAACGGCCGTTGCCGACCGTCACGGTGGGCTCTTACCCCGCCTTTTCACCCTTACCCGGGTCCGAAGCCCCGGGCGGTTATTTTCTGTCAAGCGATCCCTGATCTTACAACCAGCTGTGATTTCCACAGGATCCTGCCCTGTCCTGCCCGGACTTTCCTCCCTTTTCCTTTCGAAAAAGAGCGATGGGACAGCCCTCCGTAGTCGCAAAGTTAAAAAAAAGTCCTTACATTAGCAGTTTGAAAAAAACTGTCTTATGGCCACAAAATATGTCTTCGTAACCGGAGGTGTGACTTCTTCTTTGGGAAAAGGCATCATCGCAGCTTCTCTTGCCAAATTATTGCAGGCAAGGGGATTAAGAGTTACGATCCAGAAATTTGACCCGTATATCAACGTTGATCCAGGAACACTGAACCCCTATGAACACGGGGAATGTTATGTAACAGAGGACGGAGCCGAAACCGACCTTGATCTGGGCCATTACGAACGTTTTTTGGGGGTATATACCACCCAGGCAAGCAATGTGACGACGGGCAAAATTTACCAGACAGTTATAGATAAGGAACGGGCAGGAGCCTACCTGGGCAAAACAGTCCAGGTCATTCCCCATATTACGGATGAGATCAAACGCCGGATGTTCCTTCTGGGTAGAACCGGAAAATACGACATCGTAATCACAGAGATCGGAGGAACTGTCGGAGACATTGAATCCCTTCCCATCATAGAAGCTGTACGCCAGCTGCAATGGGAACTGCCTGAGGAGAAATGTGCTGTCATACACCTTACATTGGTCCCATACCTGGCTGCCGCCAAGGAATTGAAAACAAAACCTACGCAGCACTCCGTAAGACAATTGCAGCAGGAAGGGGTCAACCCCGATGTCATCGTCTGCCGTACAGAAAGACCATTACCGCTTGCATTGCGCAGGAAGGTGGCACTCTTTTGCAATGTCCGCCCCCATGCTGTAATAGAATCCATAGACCAGAAAAGCATTTACGAAGTTCCCTTAAATTTGAAACGTCAGAACCTGGACAGCATCCTGTTGGATCTGCTGAAAATTGACAACAAGGTGGAACCGAACCTGGATGCATGGAAACAATTTATTGACCGCATCTACCATCCCCACAGCAAGATCGATATTGCCCTGGTGGGAAAATACGTGGAATTGCAGGATGCCTATAAATCCATCCTCGAATCCTTTATTCATGCGGGGGCGACCAATAACACCAAAGTAAAAGTGCACACTATTCAAAGTGAGCATATTAATGAAAATAATGTAGATGAGAAACTTGCGGGGATGAAAGGAATCCTGGTAGCACCGGGTTTCGGGTCCCGCGGTACCGATGGCAAAGTATTTGCTTGTAAATATGCAAGGGAAAACCGTATCCCGTTCCTCGGCATATGTCTGGGCATGCAGATGGCGGTATTGGAATTTGCCCGTAATGTGGCGGGGATCCCCGGAGCAGACAGTGTAGAGATTGTGCCCAAGACTGAGTTCCCGGTGATTGACCTGATGGAAGACCAGAAACGTCTTACCAGCAAGGGAGGCACCATGAGGTTGGGAGCTTACCGGTGCAAGCTGGAACGCGGATCGCTTGTCTACAGGATATACGGCAGGCAGATTATACGGGAAAGACACCGGCACCGTTATGAATTGAATAATTGTTATCTGGATACGTTGCAAAAGGCTGGTATGAAAGCAACCGGAAAAAATCCCGAAACGGGACTTGTGGAGGTCATAGAGATCCCCGATCATCCTTTTTTTATTGGCGTGCAATTTCATCCCGAATTGAAAAGCACTCCTGAAAACCCCGCTCCGTTATTCCGTTCCTTTGTGGCAGCTGCCCTTACTTACAAGGAATCGTTGATTAAATGATACAAAACACGTACATAAGGATCCTGCTTCTGGTTGTCCTCTTTGCCGGAACGGCTTCTACCATACCCAGATATGGCTATAAAATTGAAGACGTACTGCCGCACAACGTTACTGCCTACACCCAGGGTTTCTTTTATCATGACGGTCATTTCTATGAAAGTACGGGTCAGTACGGAAGTTCCATGTTAGCACAGGTAGAAATGTCCACCGGACGTGTCCTACGCTCACATGCCCTTGACCGCAGGTATTTTGGAGAAGGAGCCTGTATTTTCAACGGCATGATCTACCAGCTGACCTGGACGGAAAAAACATGTTTCATATACGATGCGGCGACATTCAAACTGTTGGGCACCAGGCGGTACAACAGGGAAGGATGGGGTATTACAACAGATGGCAAGGAGCTGATCGTAAGCGACGGCAGTTCGGTACTTTACTTTCTCGATCCCGACACCATGTTGGACAAGCGTTCCATAAGTGTTACCATGGAAGGGAAAGAGGTCGGTTACCTAAATGAACTGGAATACATAGAAGGAGAGATATGGGCGAACATTTTCATGAGCGACCAGATCGTACGCATTGACCCTGTCACCGGAAAAGTGACGGGTGTGATAGATCTTAAAGGAATACTGCCCGCATCATTACACAGACCTACTACGGACGTATTGAACGGGATCGCTTACGATCCCATTACAAAAAGCATATGGATAACGGGGAAATACTGGCCCCGTGTTTATAAGATATCATTGAAATAACAAAGTTTCAGGGGTGCTTGCCAGTGCAGGCTGAGAACATACCCTTTGAACCTGATCCGGATAATACCGGCGGAGGAAAAACTATGAAAAAAATCATCATTACGGGATTGCTGCTGGTCCCAGTCTTAACAGTAGCACAAGAAGTCAGAGACCTTGATTCCATTGTTATTGTAGCCACACAGGCAGCAAAAGATGCTCCGATAGCCCATCGTCGGGTAACAAAGGAAGAATTGTCCAGAACAGCCCCTACGCAGAACCTGCCCTTTGCCCTGGCCATGACTCCGGGGGCCGTTGTCGTAGGGGAGAACGGAACGGGCAGCGGTTATACCTATTTGCGCATTCGTGGGTCCGAAGGATCGCGTATACAGGTAAATCTGAACGGCATCACCCTGAATGATGCCGAATCCCAGGAGGTATTTTGGGTTAACCTGCCTGCCCTGAGTGGTTTCCTGGAAAATGTACAGGTACAACGTGGAGTGGGGACCTCTGTGAACGGAAGCGGGGCTTTCGGGGCCACGGTCAATATGCATACCCTGTATGCCCGGCCTGATCCGTATGCCGGGGTTGAGGCAGCATTCGGTTCGTTCAATACCTGGAATTTTGCTGCCGGGGCGGGAACCGGCACGGGTACGGCAGAGACGTTTCTTCCCCGGGGAATAGGTGTTGATATCCGTTACGGGCACAACCGTACCGACGGATATATTCGTAACGGGCAGGGAAAATTGCACTCGCTGTTCACCCGCCTTTCCTGGATTCGTCCCGGTTATTCCCTCAAGCTCTATTACATTTATGGTAACCAGCGCACCGGTATCACCTGGGAAGGGATTCCCCGCAAAATGCTCGACATAGACCGCCGTTATAATCCTGCCGGGGCATATACCGATGACCAGGGCAATGTCCTCTATTATCCTAACGAAATAGACCATTACATCCAGCACCATGTCCAGCTGAACCATGCGCAACATATTGCACACAACATATCCTGGAGCAACACGCTTCATTTGACCAAGGGCGACGGATACTACGAGAATTATAAAGAGAAGAGTTCCGGCGACTATATTGTCCGACGCTCCATGGACAATGTGTACGCAGTCCTGAGTTCGGTAGGACAGTGGCGGAATTCCGGGACCCTGCGTCACAGTGCCGAGGTTTTGCTGGGCCTTAATGTTGCGTATTACAGCGGATATCATTTTGGTTTAATGACCTACCGGTTGGAGGAGCCCAATTTTTCCGATGCACGGGAGTATTACCGCAACCGAGGTAATAAATACGATCTGAGTTCATTCCTTAAAGGTATGTATCAATTGCCGCTGGGACAGGATCCCTCCAATTCGCTCAAATTCTTTGCTGATATTCAATACCGGCACATTAACCTGCAGATGGAAGGACCCGACTCGGACGGTGCAATCCTGGACCATAAGAGATCGTATCATTTTCTGAACCCGAAAGCCGGGGTTACGGCCATTATAAAAAATGACCACCAGTTGTATGCTTCGGTATATACCGGAAGCCGCGAACCGTCCCGCAGCGATATTAAGGAATCTATAAAGGCCGGCAAAACGGTCGATCTGAAGCCGGAAAAAATGCTGGATATTGAGGCAGGATACCGGTTTACTTCACAAAGATTTCTGCTGGGTATGAATTTCTATGCCATGGAATACCGCAACCAGTTGGTTCCCACCGGAAAGAAAAGCGATACCGGTTACGAGATCAAGGAAAACGTTCCGGCCTCTTACCGCCGTGGGGTGGAACTGGAAGCCGGTTGGCAACCTTTTCCACAATTGCACCTGGAAGGAAATGTTTGCCTGAGCCGCAACAAGATCAAAGACCTGACCATTTACCTGGACACTTACGATGATCCGTATACGTGGAATCCTGTGGCAGAACAGGTTACGGAACATTACGATCTGACCGACCTGGTCTATTCGCCTTCCTTTACTGCTGCGGTACTCGTTACAGTCAAACCCTTTGCAGCCGGACGCTCTTTGTTCCGTCGCCTGGAAGCTGCCTTCACGGCCCGTTTTGTGGGCAAACAATATTATGATAACACCTCAAATCCGGACCGCATGTTGCCTGCCTACCAAAACCTGGGACTTACCCTTTCGCAACCCTTTCTCACCCGCCGGGCAGGGACTTTCACTGTAAGCATCTATGTCGACAACCTGCTCAACAGGAAGTATTGCGCCAGTGCCTGGGCTTACCGGGCAGCATTCCGCAATACGGGCACACTAGAGGTTATTGAAGGATTTTATCCGCAGGCCGGGTTTAATGCCATGATAAAAATTGCCTGGGAATGGGGGAAGTGATACTTGAAATATTCGGGACGGTAACCGGATTGCTTTACGTCTGGTTCGAGATCAAACACAGCCGCTTCATGTGGATCGTGGGTATTGTCATGTCTGTATGCTACATTGTTGTTTTTGGGATCGAATCGCTTTATGCTTCCATGGGATTGTACGTATACTACCTGGGCGTGAGCGTGTACGGATGGTTCAAATGGAGCGGTAACACACGGCTACAGGAAAAACAACCGGTGCTCAAACCGGTACGTATTACCCGATCGACGGCCTGGCTTACAGCCGGATTGCTGATCACGGTCTTTGGCGGAGTATGGGCTGTACTCCGGTTCCTGACAGATCATCCCGCTCCGGTAATGGATGCAGCGATCACCGCTCTCAACATGGTGGCCACCTGGCTGCTGACACACAGTATCATTGAACAATGGTTGTTGTTGGTAGTTGCCAATATATTGGCGATCATTCTTTATGCCCAAACCGGCCTGTGGTTTGTTACCGGATTGTACGGCGTTTATCTTGTTGCCTCTGTCATAGGGTATATCAGCTGGAGACGAAAAATTTCGTAACTTTACCAAAATATACCTATGAAAACGATACTCATTACAAACGTATGGTTGTATAAAGAACGGAAGGACGTTCTGATACAGGGTAATAAGATCCAAAGCGTCGAACCTGCCGGGACCATACCCATTGAAGGTCACGACAAAGTCATTGACGGATCGGACAAAGCCATTATTCCGGGCTTTGTCAATGCTCATGCGCACTCGGCCATGACATTGTTTCGCGGGGTGGGGGAGGATGTTCCCCTGGACCAATGGCTGAGGGAAAGGATCTGGCCCTATGAGGCTAAACTGGATGAAGAAATGGTTTACTGGGGAGCCAAACTAGCCTGTATAGAAATGATCCGCACCGGTACGACTACTTTCAATGACATGTACTGGCATTTGAACGGGACAAAACGTGCGGCAGAAGAAATGGGCATGCGTTCGGTCCAGTCATTCACCTGGCTTGATAACTTCGACGATAGCATCATTGAACAAAATAAAACAATGATGAAGGAAGCGCATAAAGTGAGTGCCCAATGGAGCAGTCTGACAACCTTTGCCATCAGTCCCCATGCCATTTATACGGTCGCAGAAAAATCTTTCCGCTATATCAACGCATACGCCAAAGACAACGATATTCTCGTGCATACGCACCTTGCAGAAACAAGATCGGAGATGGACCAGGCTGAAAGGAATTTTGGAATGAGTCCCACCGAATACCTTAACAAGCTCAGCCTGTTGAATCCGTCGCTCATTGCCGCACATTCCCTGTGGTTGAGCAGCGACGATATCAAATTGTTGGGGGACAACGGAGTCAATACGGTCCACAATCCCAATTCCAACCTCAAGCTCGCTTCAGGTTACAAATTCAAATACAACGAATTGCGGGATGCCGGAGCCAATGTTTGCCTGGGTACTGACGGTTGTGCTTCGTCAAACAACCTGGATATGATAGACAGCATGAAAACAGCAGCACTGTTGCAGAAAGTGTGGAGGAACGATCCCGGAGCCATTCCCATTAAAGAGCTGATGAACGTAGCGTCGCTCAACGGGGCCAAAGCCCTGCGCATTCATGCCGGAAAGATTGCTCCCGGATACCTGGCCGATGTGGCCCTGGTAAATATGGCAAGACCATCGTTTGTCCCCAACCACTATTTTCTGGCAAACCTGGTCTATGCTGCCAACGGAGAATGTATAGACACCGTTATCTGTGACGGAAAGATCATAATGGAAAACCAACAAATACCCGGTCAGGAAAAGATCTACCAAAAGGTTCAGGAAGTTGCCGACAGGGTAGTGGATTATAAAAAAAGGAAAAAGAAATGAAGACATCTGTGTATCAAGAATCTGCCGATTATATCCTGGAAAGGATCCCGGAACAGCCAACTGTAGGAATAATACTGGGTAGCGGGTTGGGTAAACTGGCCGACTCCATTGAGGATCGGGTAGTGATCCCTTATGAAAGCATCCCCAATTTTCTCATGTCCACGGCCCCCGGGCATCTGGGCAACCTGATCTGGGGACGGCTGGGCGGAAAGAATGTGATTTGCATGCAGGGCCGGTTCCACTACTACGAAGGGTACGGAATGGAGCAGGTGACCTTTCCTATTCGCGTTTTTAAACTGCTGGGCGTACAGGCGTTGTTTGTCTCGAATGCGGCAGGAGGCATCAATCCCAAATTTAAGGTAGGAGATCTGATGGTTATCCGCGATCATATAAACCTGCTGCCCAATCCGCTGATAGGTAAAAACAACCCCGATTTTGGGGTAAGGTTTCCCGATATGACACGTACCTACGACAAGGAATTACGCAAGATATGTGAAGACATGGCTGAGATCAGAGGTATTCCCCTGTGTCACGGCACATATATAGGTAGCACGGGGCCTACCTTTGAAACACCTGCGGAATACAACTTTTTTAAGAGCATTGGGGCTGATGCCACGGGTATGTCCACTGTTCCCGAAGTGATCGTAGCCCGTCATTGCGGTATGCGTGTTTTTGGGATGTCGGTCATTACGAATCAGGCGTATGATTTTGCCGATGATTTTGAAAACGACGGGAATGATGTGATTGTGGCTGCAGATGCCGCTGCAGATAAAATGGCACTTTTATTTGCAGATATTATAGCCAATATGTAGACTTTTATCCCGGTGAAAACGGACAACACCGCCTCTGAAATCCAATCCGGATTTTAAGTTTCGTTCAATCTGGCCTTCAAAGGGAAACGCAACGGGTAATCCAGGTAATAATTACTTCATTGGGTTGGTTTGAATAAGACCGAAAATTTTTTTGTAACGATTTTTCTGAAACTAATAGGTAAATATACCGGAAATAAACTAAATTTGCGGGTCTAATAAAATAATGGAGTTAAATATGTCAAAGAACAAGGAAATCAAGTTTTGTCTCCTGTACAGGGATATGTGGCAGTCATCGGGGAAATATGTACCCATGGTGCATCAATTAAAGCAAATTGCTCCGCTGATCATTGAAATGGGATGTTTTGACAGGGTAGAGACCAATGGGGGAGCTTTTGAACAGGTAAACCTGCTGTTCGGTGAAAACCCCAATGTGGCTGTCCGGGAATGGACCAAACCGCTCCGTGCGGCGGGGATCCAGAGTCAGATGCTGGAAAGGGGACTGAACGGGATCAGAATGTACCCGGTACCCGCCGATGTGCGCAGACTCATGTGTAAGGTCAAGAAGGCACAGGGTGTGGACATTGCCCGTTCCTTCTGCGGTTTGAACGATCCCAGGAACCTGGAGCATTCGGTCAAATATGCCAAAGAGGCTGGGATGATATCCCAGGCAGCCCTGAGTATCACCCATTCACCGGTACATACGGCCGACTATTACCTCTCTATAGTAGATGAACTGGTAAAATTCGGAACGGACGAAATTGCCCTTAAAGATATGGCCGGTGTAGGCCGTCCCACCATGTTGGGAAAACTCACCCATGGCATCAAGACAAAATATCCTCATATCAAAGTGCAATACCACGGCCATTCCGGTCCCGGGTTCTCAATGGCTTCAATGTTGGAAGTAGCCAAGGCCGGCGTAGACGTGGTCGATGTGGCCATGGAACCTCTGAGCTGGGGAATGGTGCATCCGGACGTGATTACCGTCCAGGCCATGCTGAAAGAGGCCGGTTTCAAGGTAAAGGACATTAATATGAAAGCCTATATGGAAGCCCGTTCCATGACACAGTCTTTCATTGATGATTTCCTGGGCCTGTTCATTGATCCGGGAAACAAGGTAATGACATCTCTCCTGGTAGGTTGCGCACTACCTGGCGGTATGATGGGATCGATGATGGCTGACCTGAAAGGTTTCCACAATGCCATTAATATGTCATTGCGCGCAGCAGGCAAAAAGGAACTGACACTCGATGACCTTGTAACCATGTTGTTCCAGGAAGTGGAATACGTATGGCCCAAATTGGGATATCCTCCGTTGGTAACTCCCTTCAGTCAATATGTAAAGAATATTGCCCTGATGAACCTGATGCACATGCTCAAGGGAGAGGAGCGCTGGAAAACGATTGACAAGAACGCCTGGGACATGATCCTGGGTTACACCGGAAAACTCCCCGGAGAACTGGCCCCTGAGATCGTGGAATTGGCAAAAGAACAGGGAAGGGAATTTTTCTCGGGTAATCCCCAGAGCCAGTACCCGGACGCCCTGGACGAGTACAAGAAAGAAATGAAAGAAAACAACTGGGACTTCGGACGGGACGATGAAGAACTGTTTGAACTGGCTATGCACGACCGTCAGTACCGTGACTACAAGAGCGGTATTGCCAAGGAACGTTTCCAGAAAGAGCTCGAAGCTGCACGTGAAAAGGCCAAAGCCCCCATCGTTGTGGAACGTCCTGTCATTGCTATGCCTAAGATCGACGTGGAAAAGGTAATGCAACAATATCCCAAGGCACAACCTATACAAGCGGCAGCCAAAGGCCAGGTTATCTGGGAATTTGCACCTGCCGGAGAATCTAAAGAACCTGTAGTGGGAACTAAAGTCAAGAACGGCGATATCCTTTGTTACATTCAGACATATTATGGAATGGAGCCGGTAAAAGCTCTTGCTTCCGGAAAGTTGACCGTAGTTTCGGCCAAACAAGGTGCAATGGTTGAGAAAAATGAAATTATTGGCTTCATTGCGTAAGTTTAAACTCGCATTGCACTGGCAGATCCTTATAGGGATACTGTTGGGTATATTATTTGGAATCCTGTTTCCCGGATATATACATTATACCAAATGGGCCGGGGATCTTTTCCTGAGGGGGCTGAAAATGGTGGTCATACCGCTTGTTTTCAGTGCTCTTGTCATGGGAATCTGCAGCGTGGGCAAAGCAGCCGATCTGGGTCGTATTGCCGGGAAAACATTTGCATGGTACATATTTACAACATTAGTGGCTTGCGTTCTGGGACTTTTGTTCGTCAATTTTTTGAAGCCCGGAGAAAAAGTGGACCTTCAATTGCAAGAAACAGTAACGGAAATTGCCGCCACTGATAATTCTTTTATAGATCAGATCGTAGCTATCGTTCCGGATAATATTGTCAAGGCCATGGCTGAAGGCCAGATGCTTCCCGTAATCTTCTTTGCTATCTTATTCGGATTTTTCATAAACGTATCTACGGAAAAGACCCAGCAACTTTTGACAGACGTTTTTAACGGAATATACGAAGTGATGATCAGTGTCACCTTCTTGGTCATTCGCTTTGCCCCTGTTGGCCTTTTTGGGGTGGTTTCCAATATGGTCGGGGCCCAGGCAGGCGATCCCAAGGCCTTGGGGATAATGTTTGGGAGTCTGGGCATTTATTCTGCCATCATCGCCGGAGGATGTATAATCCAGGGATTGTTGATCCTTCCGGGATTGTTCAAGGTGCTTACCCGCAAGAATCCCTTTGTTTTTATGAGAATGATGGGGACGGCCCTGTTAACGGGTTTTACAACGGCTTCTTCCGCTGCCTCTTTGCCCATATCCCTAAGGGATATTCAGGAAAAGGCCGGAGTATCCAGGAAGATTGCCGGATTTTGCCTGCCCCTGGGCAATACGGTCAATATGAACGGGACAGCACTCTTTGAGTGTGTGACAGCCATATTCATCGCCCAGGCATACGGTATTGAACTGACTCTTGTTCAGCAGATAATCGTCATACTGACTAGCCTGTTGGCTGCGATCGGAGCTGCAGGTATTCCGCTCGCCGGCCTGGTCATGTTGGCCGTTGTGCTCAATGCAGTTGGTTTGCCGTTGGAAGGTATAGGGCTAATTTTGGTGGTGCAGCAACCTTTGGATATGATTCGTACTTCGGTCAATATCTGGGGAGATATGACCGGTGCAGTAGTAGTGGCTCACAGCGAAGGAGAAAAATTAAAGTTTTAGGGATGGATACTGCTCTCATATGTCCTTTATGCGGTGCTCAATATCCCGAAGACGATGTAGTCTGGCGATGCCGTTGCGGCAGTTACCTGGATCTTTCACTCGATATTGCATTTGATCCCTCACGGCTTACAGGACCTGAAAATTTTCTGCGCTATGCAAGTGTCCTTCCTTTACGTGACCCGGATAATGCACTATCCTTCGGAGAGAGGTTCACGCCGCTCCATCCCATGGTCTTCTATGGCGTTCCGGTCAGGGCCAAAATGGATTTTCTTTTGACGACCGGTTCTTTCAAGGACCGGGGAGCCTTTTTAATGATCAATAAATGCCGCGAACTGGGTATCCGTAGGATTGTGGAAGATTCGTCCGGGAATTCGGCCTGTTCTATTGCCGCTTACAGTGCACTGGCCGGAATCGAGGCACATATCTTCATGCCTGCGGGGAATTCTTCGGCAAAGACAGTCCAGGTAAGGACGTACGGAGCCAAGCTCTACAAGGTGCCGGGAAACCGTAGCGATTGTGCCAGGGCAGCTGAAGAAGCGGCAGAAGACAGCTATTATGCGGCCCATACCTGGAACCCCTATTTCCTGCACGGCACCAAAACGGTTATTTACGAAATCATGGAGCAATTATTGTGGCAAACTCCGGGATATATCTTTGTACCTGTCGGCAGCGGGACACAAATCCTGGGTATCTGGCTGGGGCTGCAGGAAATGAAAAAAGCAGGCATTATACGTGAATATCCCCGCCTGATGGCTGTTCAGAGCGAACATTGCTCTCCTTTGGAAAATTACATGCAGGGTAAGGAAACCCCTGAACTTCCCAAAACCCCCATCCTCTCCGAAGGGATTGCCATCCGGCATCCGGTAAGGCTCAAACAGATCATCACGGCGGTACAGGAAACACAGGGCGAAGTAGTCACTGTCAGTGATCGTGATATATTGGAGGCACTGAAAGAATCGGCCCGGCGGGGTGTTTATATTGAACCTACTTCGGCCACGGCTATTGCGGCTATAAAACAATACAGCTCTCGTCTGAAGGCAGACGATAGGGTAGTCGTTTCCCTGACGGGTCACGGACTGAAGGCTTCTGCCCGTATGGAAGAAATTCTGGAAAACTGCTGATGGAATCGATTTCATTTATACAATGGGCACTGGAACACCTCAATTATTGGACTGTGGCGCTATTGATGACCATAGAAAGTTCATTTATTCCTTTTCCGTCCGAAATTGTCGTGCCTCCCGCCGCTTATCTTGCTGCCGCCGGTGAGATGAACGTTTACCTGATGGTGCTTTCGGCTACGGCAGGTGCTTTGCTTGGAGCCCTGATCAATTACGGGCTTGCCTTATGGATAGGCCGTGCCATTGTATATAAATTTGTAAATTCACGGCTGGGGCATGCCCTTTTGTTGAGCGAACAGACATTGATTAAGGCCGAAAACTATTTTGTGCGTTACGGTAACGTTTCCACCCTGATCGGACGGTTGGTGCCGGCAGTACGCCAATTGATATCGATTCCGGCCGGTCTGGCCAAAATGCCCATAGGACCGTTTGTGCTCTATACATCCATCGGAGCTGGCCTCTGGAATATCATACTGGCTGTGCTGGGGTATTCCCTGCATAGCGTAGTACCGAAAGACCAGCTTATGGAGAAAGTACATGAATATTCCTCCCAGATCTCCTGGGTATTATTGGGAGTGGGTGTTTTGGTGTTTGGGTACATAATATGGAAAGTAATTCGAAAAAAATGATATGAATATAATGATCATACTGTTGCTGATCCTGTTGAACGGGATACTGTCAATGACCGAAATGGCCTTTGTCTCGTCCCGCAAGTTCAGACAGGAAGCAGATGACCGGTTTCTTTCTACCATTCAGATAGGGATTACGCTTATAGCCATTCTGACGGGACTTTTTTCAGGAGGTGCCTTATCGGATGATTTGGCTGCGATATTTTCCCGTTGGAAGCCATTACAGAACCATGCCACTTGGATTTCTAATACGTTGATAGTAACGGTTGTAACCTATCTTACACTCGTTATAGGGGAATTAGTGCCCAAAAGATTGGGCATAATCGCTCCCGATAAGATATCCAAAGCCATGTCGGGACCCATGAAACTCTTTCGCTGGATCACATACCCGTTTGTTTGGTTGCTGGCCAAAAGTACGCACGGGATCATGGCCCTTTTCGGACTGTCGGATTTGAAAGAAGCTAAGGTTACGGAAGATGAGATAAAAGCCTTGATAGAAGAGGGCAGGGAAGACGGAGAGATCCGGGAAGTGGAACAGGAACTTGTAGAAAGGGTGTTCAACCTGGGCGATCGCACTATAGATTCTGTAATGACCCACCGTAGCGACTTGATATGGCTTGATATCAACGATCCCATTGAGATGAACATAGATGTTGTCCAGAAGAACCTGCACGGGATCTATCCAGTAGCTGACGAGGACCTGGACCAGGTACTTGGGGTCGTGTACATGAAAGACCTTTTCGGGACTATTGACAAAGAAGGGTTCGATCTGCATTCGGTGATACACAAGCCGCTCTTTATTCCTGAAAATCTGAGTGTATATGCTGCAGTCGAACAAATGCGGCATACGTATAGTAAATATGCTTTGGTTTCAGATGAATTCGGTAGCATTCAGGGCATGGTCACCCATACGGACATTATGGAAGCGATCATTGGGGAATTACCCGAGAACAGGGAAGACCATGACATTGTAGCCCGTGGAGACGGCTCATTCCTGATAGACGGTCAATGTGACTTCTATGCCTTCCTGGAACACTTTGACATGGAAGATCTGGCCGGACGTTACGATTACAATACCCTAAGCGGACTTATCCTGGACAAACTGGAACACGTTCCCGTTACCGGGGAGACTTTTAAATGGGAAGGATTGTCTATAGAGATCGTCGACATGGATATTGCCCGTATTGACAAGGTCCTGGTACAACCGATCAGAAATATTTCCCAAGATTGACATATACGCCGAATTTGGCACCCGGATGTAATCCGTATTCTAGCAGCACATCTATTGGCCCCAGCGGACTGTCATAGGAATACCCTACAGCTGCCCCAAGCATGTACATGCCTTTGCTGGCTTCTATCAACTCCAGTGTGGATCGGCTTATCCTTGCCACGTTTCCCTTTGCCCACACATAATGATTGTTCCCTACGCGGTAGCGGGCTTCGAAGCAGGTGGCCAGGAATTTGTTGTCCACCACTTCGGTAGGTCTGAATCCGTAAAAGGGGAGCTGGTGATCCAGGTAATGTGCTCCTATGGTTCCACCCACAAAGTTTTGCATAGGGAAAGAAAATTCCCTTCCATAGAGAAACCTTCCGTATATTGATGGGACAAGCGTCATCCGGTCCGTTATCGGTACGGCTACATATAGCGATCCCGAAAACGCGGAAAAGGGTATCTGGTCCTTATAGCTGGAAAAGTTATCGGTGTATAAGGCATATTCAGCCTTTAACTGGACCCCGTTGGAGGGATAATTGGCGTTGTCAAAACTGTCATAACGTACCCCAACCCTGTAACTGATAAGGTTTTCACTCACTTTGCTCCGTTGCAATCTCATTTCATTGGCCATGAGCATGCTCGGTGACCGGAAGTTTTCGTAGCGGGCTCCCAGGTAAAAGTTGAAATTTCTGTAATAAAAGTTAGCCACGTCCAGGTTTATTCGGTTCTTATGAAAACGCACATTGTAACTTGTTGTGTCACGACCGGTGTACAATTCCATGTTCCCGTATCGGTACATATAGGAGACCCCGAATTTACCCAGCCAGGCATCTTGGTAGAATAGCCCTATGTTCAGAAAAGGATTGGTGGAAAGCCTTCCTGTAAGTTCAACCATTCCTCCCTTCAGTTCAGATGGGGAAAAATGGTATTGATATATCCAGATGCAATCTCCCTGCTATCGAACCGGATGCCGATACTGATTGCACTTCGGGCACGTTCCGTGCATTGGAACGTCAGATTGTAGCGGCCGCCTTCCTCAATTAGGGTATAGGTAAGGGAAGAAAAACTTCCTGTGCCTTTCAATCTGTCCACCGCTTCCCTTAAGGTATATACATCAATAGTAGTAAATTCCTTAAACCGGAGCATTCGCCTCAGGTTTTTATCGTTCAGCGAAGAGATGCCGTTAAAGATGATATATCCCAGATCAATGCTGTCTTCAATGGGGATGTCGGTGCCGGCCGGTCTGTTGGGAGGCAGTTTAACATCGTCGGTCGGTGTAATGCCAATGAGTTCTTTAACGGCCAGGATGGCTTCCCAGTTCTCCCGGGCTACGCGTTCCCCCCGGACAAGCAGTGAATCTACTGCCGTTGCATTGAAACTGGCCATGGTATAAGGGTGGGTATCAGGATGGATATAGAGGTCGATAAGGCTTTTGTTCTTTTCAAAATTTTCCCTGCTCAGACGTTCTATCATATGATTTACGATGAATGTCAGGCTGTTGCGATCCTGTTCGCTGACACTACTTCGCATCAGATCTTCCCTTCTGTCCGTAATCATACTCACATCCACCCCGATTATAATCTCTGCACCCATCTCTTTTACCACTTTGGCAGGAAAATTATTGATCACTCCGCCATCGATCAGTATACGCCCGTCCCGTTCCACGGTGGTGAAAGCCCCGGGAATGGACATGCTGGCACGAATGGCCAATGGAAGACTGCCTTCACGCATGACCACCTCATCCCCGGTCATCAAATCGTAAGCTATGCAAGCGAAGGGAATGGGCAGTTGGTCGAACGAGGCCATGTTGTGGTATCCTTTGGTGAACTCAGTAAGCATGTCCATAACCGATCCGCCGCTTAGAAGGCCTGTCGATATATGGAAACGTTGCCGGTCAAAAGGTATGGTGATAAAGGCTTTGTCGGATACTTCCTTTTCCGTGAAGAACAATTTATCGCGTGTGATCTTATCGCTTAAAAGAGCCAACCAGTTCTGGTCTCTCATAATACTGTCCATGGCGGCCGGGCTGAATCCGATGGCATACATACCGCCTACAATGGCTCCCATACTGGTACCTGCTATGTAATCGACAGGAATGCCGGCTTCCTCCAGGACTTTGAGTACGCCAATGTGGGCTACCCCTTTGGCTCCGCCTCCGCTTAGTACCAGACCTACTTTTTTCCGTCCCTTGCGCATTGCCGGCCGGTGTTGCCGTTGTTGTTCTTCCGTGTCTGCAGCCGCACTAATTCCATCTGTCATATCCCGGGGCAGGGCCTTGACAGGCCTGGCGTATAGTAACGAACTGATACAAAAGATTATAAGAAAGGTATAAAGCCTCATTAAATAAATGCATTTTGTGCAAAATTATCATATTTTGGAAAATTTCATACATTTGTATTTATATGATGTATCAAATTGGTGACGGTATCATTTCTCCGCTGGGTATGACTACAGAAGAGAACTACCAGGCCGTCAGAGCCGGTTTAACTGGAATACAGCAATTTCCTGCAGGATTCAGGGGACTATCCGATTCGGTCCTGGCAGCCCTGATAAGTCCTAAGGAGCTGGAAAATTTTGCAGTTCCTTATTGTGGTGCAAGAACTCATATGATGTCACGTTATCAGCAGGCAATATCCGCCGTTTTGGAATCTGCTGTATCCAATACGATGCCCGACATATATCGTGATGAAATATTTACCAGCCGGCGTGTAGCATTGATTTTCTGTACTACAAAAGGTGATGTTGATTTGCTCTGTGAATTGGGCAACCGGACTACTGCACCAAGACTATATCCCTGGCACGCACCACAGTGCATGATGGAGGAGCTCGAATTGTCGGGAAAACCATATGTGGTAATGAATTCCACATTGTCCGGACTGCAGGCGCAGATGTTGGCCGACCGGTTGTTGTGCAAAGGCAGTCCTTACGATTTTGCGGTGATCGTAGGAGTCGAACTGATCAATATGTTCACCATTTTTCTTTTAAAAGAAGCGGACCTCGTTTCCGATACATTTGTCAGACCTTACGATAAGGCCGGTACCGGGACCAATCCGGGAGAATCGGCCTCATGTGCCATCTATGTGAGTGAAGAGAGATTTAATAAAGACAGAAAATCCCTGCACATGCCATCTGTAATTAAATTCAGAAGCGGTGTTGTAACGACCGATCCCTGCTCTAGAAAAAATCCAAATCCGGAAGGGTTCGCTTTGCAACGGGCAATCAAAAAAGTAATGGCTGAAGAAAATATTAGAAACCTATCTTTTATCAATGTGCAAAGTATAGGTCTGAAGTCATACCACAACATGATATCTGTTGCTATAGAAAGATCAGGATTGAAAAAAGTCCCCGTTAATTGTTTTGAAGCGAATTTTGGGCATAGTTCCGGTTCAAGCAGTTTAATGAACAGCATACTGGGATCCAAATCGCTTGAAAGGAAAGAGATCCTTCCAACACTGGGTTACACGGATCATGGTGTTGAGGGAAAAATATTGATCAATACGCAGCTAAAAAGTTCTCTTAAACACAGTTTTATAAGTCTATCCTCCGGGTTCGGAGGTGTGAACGCTGTTGCGTTATTTACCAAAGAAAAGTAGATTATGCTAGTCAAATCATATTGCAGGATAACCGATCATTCCATTATTATAGACGGAGAGAGATTGCCGGACCTTGAAAAATACATGATGGGTCATAACGTGAGGGAAGACCTTGATCGCGTTTTTGCCCATATGGATATGGATTATCCTTCTTTCAGGAAACTGGATGATTACAGCAAATTGGGACTCATTACCGCGGAATTGCTCATGAAACACAACGGGTATGATGTTTCCCGGGAAAAACCCGACATGGGTATTGTCATATACTCCCGTTCGGGATGCTTGGGGGCTGATTGTAACCTTGTGGGGGTTATGGAGGGACTGACGGTAGATGACCAGGCCTATATGCGCTCGATACCAAATGCCATTTGCAGCGATATAGCATGCAGGCACAAGATAGGGGGCGAGATGGGCGTATATCTGTCGGATGAATTCATCTATGAACATTTTTTTAGAACGTGTTTTGGAACATTACTTTCTGATTCCGAGCTAAATACCTTACTAGCAGGTTACGTGGAATGTTATGAAGGGTATGTTTCTTCACTTTTATGCCTGCTTACCCGTTCTTCGCAGGATCCGCCTATGGATTATGATCTGAGGGAAGAGCGTTTCTGCATTGAAATGTTGCGTATATACTGATCAGTCGTGATTAAAGATTTTCCTGAACATTTAAGACCTTATACAGACAGGGAGATACCCGCTGCCATGCAGCGGATCGCTGCACATCGTTACTTCCCAGAAGTAGCAGAGATTATTTTCCCCGGGATCACTCCCCATCAGGCTATCACTAAGGTGTTGTCCGTTAAGACCGTTTACCAGTTTCAGATGGAGTGGATGTACGCTTTTAACGAGCGTGTCATTCAAGATACAATGGAAAACTTTACGTACCATATAAGTCCCCAAATCAAGCCAAAGACCGGCTATCTGTACATATCCAACCACCGGGACATTATACTGGATTCTTCACTTTTGCAGATGGTCCTGGTCTTCAACAACCTGCCAACCAGCATGATTACCTACGGGGATAATCTGCTGGTCAACCAATTGGCAGAAGACATCGCACGGTCAAATAAAATGTTCAAAGTGGTACGTCAGGGCAACAGGAGGGAATTGTTCAAGAATTCATTGTTGCTGAGTGAATTCATAAGAACTTGTATCCGGGAGGGGGATTCTTGTTGGATAGCCCAGCGCAACGGCAGGACAAAGGACGGATCGGATAAAACATCACAGGCTTTGGTGAAAATGATGGCCATGAGCGGTGATCGTAACGATCCTGTAGACAATTATGCGGCGTTGAACATTGTCCCGGTTTCAGTTTCCTATGAATACGAACCTTGTGACTTCCTCAAAACAAGGGAGTTGCTATTTGTTTCGGATGGGAAGAATTACGAAAAAGAAGAAGGAGAAGATCTCAATAGCATGTATACCGGTGTTACTCAATGGAAAGGCAAAGTTCACATCTGTCTGAGAGATCCCATTACACGTGATGACCTGGAACCCTACCGCCATGGAGATTTCAACACCTTTGCAGCTGGCTTATCCAATCTGATAGACTCCAGGATCTACAAAGGATACAAATGTTTCCCCACTAATTTTATTGCCTGCGACCTCCTGCGCAGTGAGATTGATGGCGGTGGGGTGGTAGGCGGTTCTGGTGAGCGTTATTCTGCACAGGAGAAAGCAGCCTTCTTAAAGCGGTTGGAAAAAATTGCGGACCCACCTCTAATGTTAATAGAACAATCGATCGAAGGATTTCCCCGGATCGATTTCAAACAGTTATCTGCAGAAGAATATACCAAAGCCCGGCGGATCTTTCTTGGCATTTATGCAAATCCGGTATTCAATGCCATGAAAGCACAGGAAACCGCACCGGATTTATGAGTGAAACAATAAATCCTACTTATGGCGTAGAATCTCTGAGATTCGGTTCATTTCCGGACGTTCGGAAAGGTGTATGGCAGGAACTCCTGTCTGTTCAACGATCCTGGCCACATTGTTTATTGTAACACCCCTGCCTGCCATAATGGCAATTCTTCCGGCTGCATTTTCTACAAGTCGTTTCAAAAGAGGGATCCCCTCTTCCGCCGTAGGGGCTTGTCCTGAAGTCAGGATGGTGTGAAAGCCCAGATTTATGATCTGCTCAAGCGCTTCCATAGGATCTGTACATCTATCAAATGCCCTGTGAAATACTATATTCATGGGTTGATAATTGGTAATTCCGATGGCAGCATGGATCATTTGCCGGAGGGCAGGCAAATCAAGATGGCCTTCCGGGGTGAGTGCACCAATGACAACGCCCTGAGCACCGATCTTGCGGCACAGGCGGATGCTCTGGCACATCAGGTCTACTTCTGCCTGTGAGTAACAAAAATCGCCGGGACGGCACCGGATCAGCATATGCACATGGTCCAGAAAACCCTTGTCCGGTAATTGAGGAAGATCGTCGGTGGAGTGCATACCATGGGAGGTTGAGATCTGGTCGGAATTGTCTTGCAGGCGGGAGAGCCAGACAGGGGTCAGGCCTCCGTATTCCAGGTTCGAACAAAGCTCAACCCGGTGAGCTCCTGCCTGCAACATTTTCTGAGCGCTTTCAATGCTTGTACAACAGGCTTCGAGAAGGGTCATTTTTCTTGGATTTTATGGAGAAACAAAGTTATAAATATATATATTGTTGACTGAAAATTGTAAATAAAAACTCCTTAAAATATTATTTTTAACAAGTAAAACGTTAACAAGGAAATAAATTGTAAATTTGCAGCCAAACTACATACTTTTATAAGATATAATTTTAATAAGCAATAAAGAAACCGATATACAATTAGAAATTGAGCATTTCCACTTTGTTGATCAGGTTGATATAAAACTTAATGATCTTACCTTATAGAGTGGAACGAACGGTTGTAAAAAGGCTCTAAAGCCCGAAGCTAAATGAGCAATGGTTGAGAAGATAGTATCGGAAAGCGAAGTCAGCATTATTTGGGTGCGCAGATTATTGGATATTTATAGGTGATATATCACCTAAGGTATATTTAGAAAAAATGAAATTAAACAAAACTATTAAAGAAGCTATTTAAGCCGAAAGTCAAATAGAACCCTGTACTAAAATGGGGATTTCGACAAGTAGGTCAACAATGTATTATATAATAAATTATGTCGATATTTTCTGAAAAAACATTATTAATTACGGGAGGAACTGGAAGTTTTGGGAACGCAGTATTACGCCGTTTTTTAGATAGTGACATCAAAGAAATTCGGATCTTTTCACGTGACGAGAAGAAGCAAGATGATATGCGTCATGCTCTTCAAAACCCTAAGGTAAAATTTTACATAGGAGATGTACGGGATAAACGCAGTGTGGATGGCGCTATGAAAGGGGTAGACTATATTTTTCATGCCGCTGCTTTAAAACAGGTGCCTTCGTGCGAGTTTTTCCCGACTCAAGCTGTGCGTACCAATGTATTGGGAACGGAAAATGTATTGGATTCCGCTATCGCTTATGGCGTGAAAAATGTTGTGGTCTTGAGTACCGATAAGGCTGCCTATCCCATCAATGCTATGGGGATCAGCAAGGCTATGATGGAAAAAGTGGCGATTGCCAAAGGACGCCAGTTAGGTCCGAAAGGGACGACAACCATTTGTTGTACTCGTTACGGTAATGTGATGGCCAGCCGAGGCTCCGTGATTCCGTTGTGGATTGATCAAATTAAGACTGGTCGTCCGATTACGATAACCGATCCGAATATGACCCGCTTTATGATGACCTTGGAGGATGCGGTTGATCTCGTACTCTATGCGTTTGAACACGGTCAAAATGGGGATCTTTTCGTGCAAAAAGCGCCTGCTGCCACCTTGACGGTTTTAGCACAAGCGTTGAAAGAACTCTACCATGCAGATAACGAAGTGAAGGTAATTGGTACCCGTCACGGCGAGAAACTTTATGAAACTTTGGTTACAAGAGAAGAAATGGCCAAAAGTATCAATATGGGAAACTATTATCGTATTCCGTGTGATCATCGCGATTTGAACTATGATAAATTTTTTATCGAAGGCCAAGAGAAAATTTCTCAAATAGATGATTATCATTCACATAACACACATTGGCTAAATGTGGAGGAAATGAAAGCCTTATTGCTTAAATTGGATCTAGTTCGGCATGATCTTATGCAGATATGAAGATTTTAATTACAGGAGCAGAGGGGTTTGTCGGTCGTAATCTGGTCGCACAACTCTACAATATCAGAACGGGAAAGGCGCAGTGCTATGGCAATGTGACAATTGATGAAATCTTTACATATGATCTGAACAATACTCCTGAGGAGTTGGAACGATTTTGTCAAGAAGCCGATTTTGTGTTCAATTTGGCCGGTGTAAATCGTCCCAAAGAGCAGTCTGAATTTATGGAAGGTAACTTTGGGTTTGCATCCACTTTGTTAGATACGCTCAAAAAACATAATAATCATTGTCCCATTATGCTCTCCAGTTCCATTCAGGCGACCCTTGAAGGGCGTTATGCAGGAAGTGAATATGGAAAAAGCAAAAAGGCTGGAGAAGAGTTGTTTTTCGACTATGCTCAAACCACAGGTGTTAAGGTGCTGGTGTACCGTTTCCCAAATTTGTTCGGGAAATGGTGCCGTCCCAATTACAACAGCGCGGTAGCAACCTTTTGTCATAACATTGCCCACGATTTACCCATACAGGTAAATGACCCAAGCACTTTGTTAGAATTGCTTTATATAGACGATCTGGTTGATGAAATGATTGGAGCCTTGAAGGGAGAAGAACATCGTTGTACTTTTGTAGGTGTAGAGACTTGTCCGGATCCGCATGGCCGTTTTTGCTACGTGCCTACCACTCATAAGGTAACACTGGGAGAGATCGTGGATTTGTTGTATCAGTTTGCGGCGCAAGCGCAAACTTTGGTCATGCCGGAGATTCCCTATAACTCTTTTGACAAAAAGCTCTACTCCACCTATTTGAGCTATCTACCTAAGGGGAAAGTGGCCTTTCCACTTAAAATGAATTGTGATGCACGTGGTAGTTTTACCGAATTGTTGAAAACTGGAAAATGCGGTCAGGTGAGTGTCAATATCTCCAAACCCGGAGTAACTAAAGGTGAGCATTGGCACCATAGTAAGTGGGAATTTTTTATGGTCGTAAGCGGCCATGGCTTGATTCAGGAACGCAAGATCGGTACCGATGAAATCCTTGAATTTCAAGTCAGTGGTGAGCAGATACAGGCCGTGCACATGTTGCCGGGCTATACGCACAATATTATTAATTTAAGTCAAACCGAGGATCTGGTAACGATAATGTGGGCTAACGAGTCGTTTGATCCGAATCGACCGGATACCTATTTTGAACCGGTTATGCAATCTGATAAAAAATGAACTTAGATTTTTCTCAGGTCCATTTTAAGCAAGATGGACGTCTCAAACTGCTGATCATTGTCGGTACCCGCCCTGAAATTATTCGTCTGGCGGCTGTCATTAATAAATGTCGCGTTTATTTCGATACGATTTTGGCCCATACCGGTCAAAATTATGATTATAACCTCAATGGCATCTTTTTTAAGGATCTGAAACTGGCCGATCCGGAAGTCTATATGGATGCCGTGGGTGATGATCTAGGGGCAACGATGGGTAATATCATCAACGCTTCGTACAAGTTGATGGTGGCCATTCAACCGGATGCGGTTTTGGTTTTAGGAGATACCAACTCCTGCCTTTCCGTCATTGGAGCCAAACGATTGCATATTCCTATTTTTCATATGGAGGCGGGCAATCGTTGTAAAGATGAGTGTCTTCCCGAGGAGACCAATCGGAGGATTGTCGATATTATTTCCGATGTCAATTTGGCCTATTCCGAACATGCCCGTCGTTATTTGGCCGAATGTGGTTTGCCTAAAGAGCGCACCTACGTGACCGGATCGCCCATGGCGGAAGTACTCCGTCAAAATCTTGCTGCCATTGAGGCTTCAGAGGTGCATGCACGATTGGGTTTAACAAAAGGAAAATATATTTTACTATCAGCACATCGGGAGGAAAACATTGATACAGAAAAGAATTTTTTGAGTCTTTTCAGTGCCATCAATGCTATGGCGGAAAAATATGATTTGCCGATTTTGTATTCTTGTCATCCGCGTTCACGCAAGCGTTTGGAAACGAGCGGGTTTGTCCTTGATAAGCGGGTAATACAGCATGAGCCACTGGGTTTCCATGATTATAATTGTTTGCAGATGAATGCGTTTGCTGTGGTAAGTGACAGTGGAACGCTTCCCGAGGAGAGTTCGTTCTTTACCTCTATCGGTCGTCCGATTGCTGCAGTTTGTATTCGCACCTCCACGGAACGCCCCGAGGCGTTGGACAAGGGGGTCTTTACATTGGCCGGAATCGATGAGAGCTCTTTATTACAAGCGGTCGATACTGCCGTAGGCATGTTACGCAACGGTGATTATGGGGTACCGGTTCCGGACTATACGGACGAAAATGTATCTTCCAAAGTGGTGAAAATCATACAGTCTTATACCGGTATAGTCAATAAGATGGTGTGGCGGAAGTAGCTTGGGAATAACAATATAGTATTAATAACAACATAGTTTTATGTTCAATTTAGATAAATTTATTGCTGAAAGCATTACTTTAAGATGGTCCAGCATGTTTTTGACGGATATTGAAGATAATGCAATTCATCTTACCCAAGAGATAGAAGGTAAGTCGGTCTGTGTGATTGGTGGAGCTGGCTCTATTGGGTCTTCTTTCATTAAAGCGGTACTTCGTTTTCGACCAGGCAAACTCGTCGTCATCGATTTGAATGAAAATGGCTTGACTGAACTTACCCGTGATATCAGGTCTACGGAGGGGCTGTTTGTCCCTCAGGAATATCGTGCCTATACCCTCAATTTTGCAGACCCCATCTTCGCTCGTATTTTTCGTGAGGAAAAAGGGTTTGATATTGTGGCCAATTTTTCTGCACACAAACATGTACGGAGCGAGAAAGATAAATATTCCGTTCAAGCGTTGATTGAAAACAATGACATCAAAGCCAAGAAGCTGATGGATTTGTTGTGTGAATACCCTCCTAAACATTTCTTCTGTGTCAGTACCGATAAAGCAGCCAATCCCGTAAATATTATGGGAGCAAGCAAGCGCATTATGGAAGATTTGGTAATGGCCTACAATAGTAAATTCAAAGTCACCACCGCACGGTTTCCCAATGTTGCTTTTAGTAATGGATCTTTACCCGATGGTTGGCTCCATCGCTTGCAAAAGAAACAGCCTTTAGCTGCTCCCAATGATGTAAAACGCTATTTTGTTTCTCCTGAGGAAAGCGGACAAATATGTATGTTAGCTTGTATTTTGGGTAAGGGTGGCGAAGTCTTTTTTCCGAAATTGAGCGAAGAACAAATGATAACATTTAGTGCCATTTGTGATGAATTTGTTCGTTCTGTCGGTTTTCGTAAGAAGGAGTGTATAACCGATGAAGAAGCAAAAAGCTATGCGCATCAAATGTCATACAATAACGACACTTACCCTGTTGTCTATTTCAAGAGTGATACGACCGGAGAAAAAGCATATGAAGAGTTCTTTATACCCGGAGAAAAAATCAATCTGTCGCGTTTCAAAGCTTTGGGTGTGATTGAAGAAACTTTACGGCGTCCTATGGATGAGGTGGATGCTTTTTTTGCCAAATTGGAAGCCCTGTTTTTAGAAGATTTTTCTAAAGAAGAAGTGGTGGAGGTCATCAAGGATTTTATTCCGAATTTTGAACACGAGGAAAAAGGGAAGAACTTAGATCAAAAGATGTAGTATCATGTTTAAAAAGACCATTGATTTCATACATGAACTCTATGGTACCCCTGAAATGGTGCCTTTAAGTGTTCCGAAGTTCATCGGAAATGAAAAGAAATACCTCAATGAGTGCATTGACACGACTTTCGTGAGCAGTGTGGGCAAATTTGTTGACCGCTTTGAGGAAGATATGGTTCGCTATACTGGAGCCAAGAAAGCTGTAGTTTGTGTGAGTGGAACCAATGCACTTCACATGGCCATGATGCTGGTTGGTGTGGAAAGAGATGATGAAGTGTTAACACAAGCTCTTACTTTCGTTGCAACATGTAATGCCATCAGTTATATTGGCGCACATCCCGTCTTTATTGATGTGGATAAGAGAACCATGGGACTTTCACCGGATGCTTTAAAAGAGTGGTTGGTAAGGCATACTGAAATCAAGGATGGCCAATGTTATAACAAACGCACGGGTTGTCGTGTGAAAGCATGTGTTCCTATGCATACTTTTGGTCATCCGGTTCGCATTGAAGAGTTGGCTCAAATATGTGAGGAATACCATATTGAACTTGTTGAAGATGCTGCTGAAAGCATTGGTAGCCGATATAAAGGTATACATACCGGTCTTTTTGGAAAAGTGGGAATCTTGAGCTTTAATGGCAATAAGACAATTACAACCGGTGGTGGTGGTATGTTACTTTTCCAGGATGAAGAGTTAGCTAAAATGGCCAAACATTTAATTACTCAGGCCAAAGTTCCTCACCGTTGGGAGTTCAAGCATGATCATATAGGTTACAATTATCGTATGCCGAATATCAATGCAGCACTGGGATGTGCCCAATTGGAAAACTTGGATCAATATATTACCAACAAACGCGAAACTGCTGCTGTTTATGCCGATTTTTTTAAGGGTGTTGACGATATTGACTTTTTCACAGAACCGGAAAACTGTTTCTCGAATTATTGGCTGAATGCGGTTATCCTGAAAGATAAGAAAACTCAATTAAACTTCTTGCAAGAGACAAATGACAATGGTATCATGACCCGTCCCATTTGGGAGTTGATGAATAGATTGTCCATGTTTAGAAATTGCCAAACTGACGGACTGGAAAACACTAGATGGTTTGCAGATAGAGTAGTAAATATACCAAGTAGTGTGAGATGAAAAAAATATCAATAGGTTATTTTGCTGACGGACCTTGGTCTCATAAAACTTTAGAAAAAATGTTAATTGATGATAGTATTGAGATTAAATTTATCATCCCAAGAAACGATTCATCTGATGATACTTTGGCAAGATACGCGAATAAGCTAGGTATTGCGTATTATAAAGGAGTAAATATTAATTCGTCTGATTTTTATCACCTAGCTGCACGTTATAATTGTGACCTATTTGTTTCAATGAGTTTTAACCAAATTTTCAAAAAACAAATAATGAGTCTACCAAAATTAAAAACTATAAATTGTCACGCCGGTAAGTTGCCATTTTATAGAGGTAGAGATATTCTAAATTGGGTACTAATAAACGATGAGAAAGAGTTTGGTATAACTGTTCATTATATGGACGAAGGTATAGACACTGGTGATATTATTTTACAAAGAACATTCCCTATTACTGATGAAGATAGTTATAAAACATTATTAGAGCGTTCTTATGATGAGTGTGCAAATATATTATATAATACAAGCTGGTGAAATTAAGCCAATAAAACAAAGCGAAATTCATCCATTGGGATTTTATTGCGGTATTAGAAGTGATGGTGATGAGATAATTAATTGGAATAACTCCAGCAGAGAAATTTTTAATTTTATTAGGGCTATATTAGAGCCAGGACCAAAGGCAATAACATTTAAAGAAAACACATTAGTGAAGATTAATAAGACAAAAATGATAGAAAACGCACCAACTTTATAAAAGTACTAGTGGTCAAGTTGTTAGTAAAACGGAGGAAGGATATATAATAAAAACAGGCGATACGACAATTGAAATTTTAGAGATTGAATCAAACATAAGATTGAAAGTTGGTGATAGATTAGGTTAACATAAGAATAATTATTAGATTATTTATTATTACTGAGACATGTGTAAATAATTGGAAAGAGTGTTTTTTGGCAATCATATGTCATTTTAACGATATAGCCATTTAAAATGATGTCGTAATTGACACAGAATTGATAGTCATTAAGTCAATCGTAGGAACAGGGGTGTGTCTTGGATGCCCACTGATAAATATAACTCTTTCCAATAAACATTAAAATTCAATTTGACACAACGGAATAAAGTATTAATTAATTACTATAGATACTCATGGAAATAAAAAATATATCTGTTCCTAAGTCTACTTCGATTATTGAAGTGTTGAGACAGATGGATGAAGTTGGAAGAAAGTCGTTACTTGTATTTGACGAAGATAAGTTCTATTCGATTGTTACCATTGGAGATCTTCAGCGAGCTATTATTCACAATGTAGACATTTCTTCTTCCATCGAACATGTCTTAAATATATCTGAAAAGTTATTCGCATCCACTGATGATACGGTAGACCGTATCCGTTCTGAGTTTATAAGAATGCGCGCAGAAATGATGCCAGTGCTTGATAGTAACGGCAACTTAGTTAAGGTGTATTTTTGGTCTGATTTCTTTAGCCCTGCTGAAATAAAAAATTTGCGAGAAAAGATAAATTTGCCTGTAGTTATTATGGCCGGAGGTAAGGGAGCTCGTTTAAAGCCCATTACTAATGTTCTTCCTAAACCATTAATTCCAATTGGAGATAAAACTATATTGGAAGAAATAATGGATCAGTTTGAGAGAATCGGTTGTCATAGCTTCTATATGTCAGTTAACTACAAGAGTGATATGATACGATTCTATTTGGGGCAATTAGAACATAAGTACAATATCTATTTTTTTGAAGAAAGTCAGCCTTTGGGAACCATTGGAAGCGTATCATTGCTCCAGGAATTGCTCATAGGCCCGGCGCTCCTCTTGCTTTGGATTGATGGCGGCGACTCGGTATAACTCGGCACGGGAGGAAAAAGCATTGCGGATGATCGAAGGATCCACGGTGACGTATTCA
>Ga0208195_1000424_pt1 | contig 55612 bp, 49 predicted proteins | sample AD_UKC077_MetaG_FD_184441 | JGI IMG/M metagenome (GOLD analysis project Ga0208195, IMG submission 184441) | Active sludge microbial communities of municipal wastewater-treating anaerobic digesters from USA - AD_UKC077_MetaG (SPAdes) (version 2) | ecosystem: Engineered > Bioreactor > Anaerobic >... | reverse complement strand
GCTGTACTTTTATGAAACAAATCCACAGTGCAAATCAAGTATATCAAATGGCCGTTAGATATACTTAAACTTAGGGACGGCTAGAAAGGAAAAATCAATATAGGCATCCCTATATTGATAATACGAGAAAGATTATGAAAGCAATATACGAATTAAAAGAAAAAAGTAGCGCTGAGCTAGTAGTTACAATAACAGGAGAAAAGTGGCAAAAAGCGCAAAAGAAAGCCTTTAATAAAATTAAAAATGATACTGAAATTCCAGGCTTTAGAAAGGGAAAAGCACCAGAGGCAAAAGTTAGACAAGTTGTTAGTGAGCAATCAATCTGGTACGATGCAATTGATTTAATTGCTCAAGAAGCTTTAGAGTTTGGATTAAATGAATATAAAGATATTAAATTGGTTGATAGACCAGCCTTAGATGTTCAAGCTATGACTTCTGATGAAGTAACACTAAAGTTTTTATTAACCATTTATCCAGAAGTTAAACTTGGAGATTATAAAGCTATTGAATATAAACCAGCTAGAGTGTCAGTTACTAAAAAGATGGTTGAAGAAGAAATCACAAGACTACAACAAAGCAATTCGATAGAAGTTTTAAAAGAAGAAGGTGTAGTTGAAAATGGTGATATCGCAGTGATTGATTTTGAAGGTTTCATTGATGGTGAGGCATTTGAAGGTGGAAAAGGAACAGAATATCCATTAGAAATAGGTTCTGGTTCTTTCATTCCAGGTTTTGAAGAACAAATTATTGGAATGGTAACTGGAGAAGAAAAAGATATTGAAGTTACTTTTCCAAAAGAATATGCTGCAGATGTAGCTGGAAAACCAGCAGTATTCAAAGTAAAAGTTGAAGGTATTAAAGTTAAAAAGTTACCTGAACTTGATGATGAATTTGTTGAAGAATTAGACATTGAAAATGTAAAAACTGTTGATGAATTAGAGAAGCATATTAGAAATGATATTCGAGAAAGAAAACTTCAGGAAGCTGAAGAAGAAGCTACAAATGCCTTATTGGATGGTATTTGCGAAGTTTGTGAAGTTGAAATTCCAGAAGCAATGATTAATTCTGAAGTAGAAGATACTTATAAGCAATATGCTCAAAGATTACAATCACAAGGAATTTCAATCGATATGTATTTCCAGATTACTGGAACAAATCAAGATGACTTTAAACTAAACTTAAGAGATGAAGCTGAAAAGAAAGTCAGAGTCAGATTAGTATTAGAAGCAATCGGCACTGACTTGAATATTTCAGCAACTCAGGAAGAATTAGAAGAAGAATATAAGACTATGTCTGAACAATATCAGATGGAAGTTGAACAAATTAAACAGTATATTCCTGCTGAATATTTAGCTGAAGATGTCAAGATGAAAAAGACATTGGAAGCCTTAAAAGGTAAAAAAACTGAATAATTAATAAACATTCCATCAGAAAGGAGTGTATTATGAGTATTTATGCAGATATCTATCAAAATGTAGATTATCCAGTTATATGTACTAGAGGTGTCGTAATTTTTCCTAATCAAGAAGTAGTAATTGATGTAGGAAGAGAAATAAGTATTAAAGCTTTTAAATTAGCTCAAACAAATTCAGATTCTTTACTATGGATTGTTAGCCAAAAAGATATAATGGTTGATAATCCTACAAGTGAAGATATGTATAGATATGGAACTTTATGCCATATTGAAAATGTTAGAAGAGATAGAGGAGCGTATAAAATAAAGTTTAAAGGTCTAGCTAGAGCTAGAGCTAATACTATTACTTTTAATGGTAATGTCTTTATCGCTAACATTAGTGTGGAAGACGATATTAATTCTGATGCGCAGCAACAATTGGTTTTAATTCAAAAAGTTATGGCTGAATTCGAAAGCTTTGCTTCAAATATCAAATCTTTACCAAAAGAAATGATGGCTCAATTTGCTTCTGGCATACCAGCATCATCTGTGGCTGATCAATTTGGTCAGTATTTACCTATGCCTTTAGCAACAAGACAAGAAATGTTAGAAACAATTGATGTCAACCAAAGATTGTTATTATTGCTTAAACAATTTGAATATAATAAACAGATAAAAGAAATTGATGATAAGATTTCTGAAAAAATTAAAGATTCAATTGATGAAAATCAAAGAGAATATTATTTAAGGGAAAGACTTAAAGCAATAAAGGAAGAACTTGGTGAAGGGGTGGGTAAAGGATCTGATAGTGATTCATTATTGGATTATTTCAACAATAATCCTTATCCACAGAATATTAAAGAAAAAGCAGCTGAGGAAATTGCTCGATATGAAATGATGCCAGCAATCTCATCAGAGGCGAGTGTCATCAGAAACTATCTAGATTGGTTACAAAAAGTACCATTCTGGCAAGAAAGTATAGATAATGAAGATATAAACGATATTGCTAGAATTTTAGATGAAGATCATTATGGTATAAAGAAAGTTAAAGAAAGAATTTTAGAGTATATTGCGGTCAAAAACATGACTGGTAGCTTAAAAGCTCCAATACTGTGTTTATATGGTCCACCAGGGGTAGGTAAGACTTCTCTTGGTAAATCAATCGCCAGAGCTCTTAATAGAGAGTTTGTTAAGATTTCTTTGGGTGGTATCAGAGATGAAGCTGAAATTAGAGGACATAGAAGAACCTACTTGGGTTCTATGCCTGGAAGAATTATTCAGGGCATGAAAAGGGCGGGAACAATTAATCCAGTTTTCCTAATTGATGAATTAGATAAAATGGGAATGGATTATAAGGGCGATCCTGCAAGTGCAATGCTTGAGGTTTTAGATCCAGAACAAAATACAATGTTTTCAGATAACTATTTAGAAGAACCATATGATTTAAGCAAAGTAATGTTTATCGCAACTGCCAATAATATCTCAACTATTCCTGCTGCTTTAAGGGATAGATTAGAGATAATTGAAATGTCTTCTTATACTGAAGAAGAAAAATATCATATCGCAAAAAATCATTTAATACCTAAACAACTTGAAACAAATAGTTTAACCAAAGTTCAATTTAAACTAGGAAAAGAAGAAATTATTTATTTAATTAGATTCTATACTAGAGAAGCGGGTGTCAGACAATTAGAAAGAACTATTGCCTCATTATGTAGAAAAACAGTATTATCTATCTCGAAAGGGGAAAGAAAATCAGTCAAAATTTCTAAGAAAATTATTAACACCTGGCTAGGTAAAGAGATTTATGAGTTTGGAAAAAAAGAAAGTAAATCACAAGTTGGAATAGCTACTGGTTTAGCCTATACCCAGTTTGGTGGCGACATTCTTCCAATAGAAGTTACTTCATATCATGGTAAAGGTAATTTAGTTGTAACTGGTAACTTAGGTGAGGTAATGAAAGAAAGTGCCACCATTGCCTATGGTTATGTTAAGGCAAATGCTGATAAACTTGGTATCGAAAAAGATTTCTTTGAAAAAAATGATATGCAAATTCATGTTCCTGAAGGAGCAGTACCAAAGGATGGCCCTTCAGCTGGTATTACTTTAACAACAGCAATTATTTCATCACTTACTAATAAGCCTATCAGCAATGATGTTGCAATGACTGGTGAGATGACACTAAGAGGCAATGTCTTACCAATTGGTGGTCTAAGGGAAAAAACAATGGCGGCTTATAGAAGTAATATTCACAACATTATTCTTCCAGAAAATAACCTAAAGGATTTAGATGAGATTGATGATGAAGTAAAAGAGAATATTAATTTTATCCCTGTTAAAACAATGGAAGATGTCTTAAAACATACAATAAATGCATAAGAGCAAGATTTAAATCTTGTTCTTTTTTGTCAAAATGTCATATACTACAATGCTATAAAGCAAATATTTAACTCTAAAATATATGAAACGAGTTTTTTCCATAAATAATGCCTTTCCTAGTAATGTTAACATAATCTTGATTTTATTCTATCTTTCTTTTATAATCAAAGGTAGCGAAGAAAAGTAAGAGTAGTTTGTATAACTATTTGCAGAGAATACTTGTTTGGTGAAAAAGTATAAAGTTTACAAATGAAGGTCGACTTTGAGCTGAATTGATGAAATTAAGTAGTTAATTCCGTATTACTGCGTTAAAGTATTTGAGAAGTAAATAAGGTGGTACCACGTTAAGCGTCCTTTGTCGACGCTTTTTATTTTAAAAGGAGATTAGTATGTTAGAAAATAAATATGATCACATTAAGGTAGAAGAAAATATTTATGAGGATTGGTTAGAAAAAGGTTATTTTATTGCGGGTGATTTAAGTAAAAAGCCTTATTGTGTTGTCATTCCTCCACCAAATGTTACAGGAAAATTGCACCTTGGTCATTCCTGGGATAACACCTTGCAGGATATTATAACTAGATACAAGAGAATGTGTGGTTTTGACACCTTATATTTAGCAGGTATGGATCATGCAGGAATTGCCACCCAAGCTAAGGTTGAAGAAAGATTAAAACAGCAGGGAATTTCTCGCTATGATTTGGGAAGGGAACAGTTTTTACAGCAAGCATGGAATTGGAAAGAGGAATATGCTGGACATATTCGTAACCAGTGGGCAGCAATGGGACTTGGACTAGATTATTCAAGAGAAAGATTTACTTTAGATGAGAAATTAAGCAAGGCGGTACGAAAATCTTTTGTTACCCTGTATAAAGAAGGTTTAATTTATCAAGGTGAAAGGATTATAAACTGGGACCCCCAAGCATTAACTGCTTTAAGCAATATTGAAGTTATCTATAAATCAACCAATAGTAAGATGTATCATTTTTACTATGAAGTAGTTGAAACGGGTGAAAAAATAGCTATTGCCACTACTAGACCTGAAACAATGTTTGGAGATGTTTGTATTGTGGTTCATCCTGATGATGAAAGATATAAAGATATTGTAGGATTACATGTTATTAATCCTGCCAATAAAGAACATTTACCAATAATTACTGATAGTTATATTGATATTGAATTTGGAACAGGTGTTATGAAATGTACTCCTGCTCATGATCCAAATGACTTTATTATCGGCGAAAAATATGGCTTTGAAAAACCAGTATGTATCAATCCTGATGCCACAATGAATGAACTTGCAGGTGAGTATAATGGTTTAGACCGTTACGATTGTCGTGAAAAATTGGTAGAAAGAATCAAGTCGGAAGGGAATTTAGCATTTATTGAAAATATTAAACACAATGTTGGCTATTCTGAAAGAACTGATGTTATTGTTGAGCCATACCTATCTAAACAATGGTTTGTTGATATGAAACCTTTGGCTCAAGAAGTTTTAAAGTATCAAAAATTGGAAAATGAAAAAATTAATTTTTATCCCGAAAGATTTGAGAAAACATTTATCCAATGGCTAGAAAATATTGAGGATTGGTGTATATCTAGACAACTTTGGTGGGGACATCGTATCCCTGTTTGGTATCATAAAGAAACAGGTCAAATATACTGTGAAATGGAAGATCCAAAAGACAAAGAAAATTATATTCAAGATGAAGATGTTCTAGATACCTGGTTTTCAAGTGCTCTTTGGCCATTTTCGACTTTAGGCTGGCCGGAATATAGTGAAGATTTAAAACGTTTTTATCCAACTGACTGCTTGGTAACCGGTTATGATATTATCTTTTTCTGGGTTGCTAGAATGGCTTTTCAAGCTCGTTATTTGACCAGTAACCGACCTTTTAAAGATGTTTTAATTCATGGTCTAATTAGAGATGAACAGGGTAGAAAGATGTCTAAATCACTTGGCAATGGGGTTGACCCAGAAGATGTCAAAGTTAAATATGGCAGTGATGCTTTAAGATTTTTTCTAACTACAAATTCAACTCCTGGAGCAGATTTAAGATATTCAGATACTAAAGTTGAAGCTAGTTGGAATTTCATTAACAAAATCTGGAACGCAAGTAAATTTGTTCAAATGAATATTGCTGATATGTCTTTAGAAGACATTGAATTATCAAATTTAAATAATGTTGATAATTGGATATTGGATAAATTAAATAAAACGATTAGTTCAGTAAATAGAAATATGGAAAAATACGAATTTGCCCAAGTTGGTAATGAACTTTATAATTTTATTTGGAATGATTATTGTAATTGGTATATTGAATTTTCTAAGTCTTCTTTAAATTCAGAAGATGAAAAAGTAGTAAAAGCAACTAAATCAACGCTATTATTGGTATTAATAGATATATTAAAACTATTACATCCATTTATGCCATTTGTAACGGAAAGAATATATTTATCATTACCACATAAGTGTGAATCTATCTGTATTGCTCAGTGGCCAAAAGTTAGAGAAATTAGTTTACCAAATACTGAAGAAGTTGAAACTATTATTTCTATTGTTACAGCAGTTAGAACTTTAAGAGTCGACTATGATGTTAAACCTTCGTTAGAGTTTGATATAACAATTTACGATGGCAGAGACAGACTTGTTTTGGTTGATAAAGAAATCGCAAATATGCTTTACAAATTATGTAAAGTAAATTGGACCAATACTGAAGGCAATGATTTAGTAGTTAGACCTTTAGAAAATGGCAAATTAGCAGTTGATACTTCGCAAATAATTGATTATGAGGCCGAAAAAGAAAGATTAGAAAAAGAAAAAACAAGACTTGAAAATGAAATAAATCGTTCAAATAAAATGTTAAGTAATAAAAATTTCATTTTGAAGGCTTCAAAGGAAAAAGTGCAAAAAGAAAAAGATAAGCTAGTCAGCTACACCTCACAATACGAAATTATTGTCAAACAGTTAGAAGAAGTTTATACTAAAATATAAGCCAACAAAGAGGTATAGTATGAAAAAGCTATTTAAATTATTATTTGTTTTAATATTATGTGCTGGAATAGCTTTCTTTAGTATTAAACATATAGGAACTAAATATATTACTTCAGGTCAATATGAATATAAGATTAATGATGATGGTACAGCCACTTTAGTTAAATATAACAAACTTTTAGAATCTGAATGTATTGACATACCTTTTTCTATTGATGGTTATACAGTAACTGCTATTGCTTCAAATGCGGTGAATTGTATTAATAGTGAAGAGATAATTATAGCAGATTCAATAACATCTATTCAGAAAAATGCCTTTAAAAACTGTCAACAAGTAAATACTATAAGCGTACCAGCTCATCTAGTTGATTTAGAAGGTTTTTCTGACTTAATTAACATTAAGGTATTAACAATAACTTATGGGCAAAATGGTTTTATGGTTGATTTTAACACAAATGAAGAAAGGGTTTGGAATGATAGTAGTGAGTCAATTGTTAAAATAATTATTAATGATGATATTAAATACTTATCAAACAATGCATTTAGAGATTTAACAAATTTAGAAATTATTGAATTTTCTGAAACGATTGAATCAATTGGTGAATATTGTTTTTATAATAGCTATAATTTAAAGTCATATTTATTACCACTATCTTTAAAATCAATAAAGAAAGAAGCTTTTAATGTTGATCAAAATAAGAATGCTGAATTAGTAGTTTTGATTCCTCAATCAGTCACTTATTTAGCTGAAAACTGTTTAAACAAAAATCATAAATATATTGTTTATGAAAATAGTGAAGCAGTTAAATATGTTAGAAATAATGATTTAGATTACAGTTTGATAGATTTATCATTTAATAATTTATCAAATACTTTAAAAGTTGGAGAAACAGTTCAGTTAAGCGTAATTGATAGTAATGTTTTATCCGATGAAATTAAGTATTATAGCTCTGATCCAAAGATAGCTGCTATTACTGAAGATGGCATACTTACAGCTAACAGTATCGGGGCTGTTAAAATTACCGTTAAAACTTATAGTGGTGAAAATAGCGCCATTATTGATATAACGGTAAATGATGAAAATGCTTCAGAAGTAAGATATTTAATATTAGATTTAAAAGATAAAATAGTTATATCACCGCATGATCATGATTGTTTTATTGGAGCTAAGAATTTTATCTTTGATAGCAGTGATGAAGAAGTTGTAAAAGTTGATGAATTTGGTAATGTAGATATTATAAAAGCTGGCTCAGCTAAGATTACAATTTCTGCTGAAGGAACAAATGTAATTTACTATATGAGTATTTCAAAACTAATACAAGATATAAAAATAAACAAATCAGTTATCAATCTAAAAAAAGGAAATACATATGATTTAAATGTTTTGGTATATCCTTATGATGCAGCTAATAAAACATTGACATATTATTCAAGTGATCCAAGTATTGCTCAAATCACATCTGAAGGTAAGATAATTGCTAACAAAAATGGAACCGCAATTATTACTGTAAAGACAAATGATGGTTCAGATATAGCAAAAAAGGTGGCCATAAATGTCAGTAGGACCAATATTAATTGTCAATTTTATCGCTTAGGTTTAATGGTTAATAAACATTTTAGATTGAGAACCACTGTTGATGATAATTCTGTTTTAGTTTATTCTTCTTCAGATGAATTGATTGCTACTGTCGATAGTGCTGGAATAATATATCCTAAAAAAAGTGGTGAATGCTATATTACTATTTCAAATGAAAATTATACTTCTTCAATAACAGTTCCAATACAGGTTCATGAGGGGTTTAGTTATGGACTTGATTTATCCGAATGGAATGGTAGATATATGACTTCGTATAACTTTCAACAGATGAAAGATGATGGGGTTGACTTTGTATTGTTAAGAGCTGCTTATAGTAACGATTATAAAGACCCAATTTTTGAAAGAAATTATAATGCCGCAAAAGAAGCAGGCTTAGATGTGGGAGCTTATCACTATGTTGTTTCTACAAGTGTTGAAGATGCAATAATAGAAGCAAAATGGATGTTGAAGTGTATAGAAGGTAAAAAATTTGAATATCCCATTGTTATAGACATTGAAACAAGCTCCCAAAAGTATTTGGACACTTATACTTTCAATGCTTTGGTCAATGCATATTGTGATGTTTTAAGTAAAGCAGGTTACTATCCAGCTGTTTACAGTTATTCATCAATGTTAAGGAAATATAATTTTAAATATGATGTATGGGTTGCACATTGGGGTACTAAAGCTCCTTATGTTTATAATGACAACTATACAATTTGGCAATTTACATCAAAAGGAAAAGTTAAAGGTGTCACAAGTACTAATGTAGATATAAACATTTGCTTTGTTGATTATCCTAAAATAATAAAAGATGCACATTTGAATGGATATTAAATGAAAATAGTGTATAATATACTTAGTAATACAATGTTGGACAGGAGATAATATGGCTATTTCATTAAGAGTTACAAAAAAAGAAGAAAAATTATTTAGAGATTATGCAAGATTTCATGGTATTACTGTTTCTGAATTAATTAGAACAGCTGTGTTAGAAAAAATAGAAAATGAAATTGATATTAAAGATTTTGATGAATGTTTACAGATTTACCAGGAAAACAAAAAATTCTATAGTTTGAATGAAATTATTAAAGGAAATAAATAAATGAATTTTCGTGTTTATTTTTCAGAGTTTGCTTATCAACAATTAAATCATTTAGATGACTGTGATAAAGTTATTCTTTTAGGGTGGCTTAATAAAAATCTAGAAGGTACAAATGCTCCTAGATTATCAGGAAAACCACTTAAGAATATCTTATTTGGCCATTATAAATTTGTGATTGGTAAGTTTAGATTGTTAATTTTAATTGAAGATAAAAAATTAATTATTTTAAAAATAAATAGTAGCAAATAAAAATGGATAATTTCAAAAAAACCCCAAAAATTGGATAAACCAAGTAGAGGGGTTTTTTATAATACTTCATAATCATCCATTTTTTAATAGTTCTTTTTGTTTTCAGTGCCTTTTAATAATCTACCAATATTATCTTTATGTTTATAAACAATTAGCAACCAAATCATTAATAAAGAAATAGTAACATAATTATCACAAATAAAAGCAGAGAAGACTACGGATAAAAATGTTGCCAATAATGAAGCAAGAGAAACATATTCAGTTACCTTACTGATTAAAAACCATATTGCTACTGGTGCTAAAAAGATGATAATGAAAGATTTTAAACTAGCAACTGAAATAGCCAAAATTATACCAAAACTGGTCGCTACTGCTTTTCCACCTTTAAAGTTAGCAAATAGTGGATAGCAGTGTCCAACAGCAACAAAGATGATTGTGTAACAAGCTATTATATAATCAAATCTTGATAATATCATAAACATGACAAAACCTTTTAAAGCATCCAAAACTGTTACTATGTAGGCTACTTTTTTTCCTAGAACTCTTCCAGCATTGGTTGCACCTAAATTTCCGGAACCATATTTTCTAACATCAGTATTATAAAATACTTTGCCAACAACAAGGGCCCAAGGTATTGATCCAACGATATAGTTTAAAACTGAAAAAATAATTACTTTCATAATATCACCTTTTTAAATTATATATTAGTTAAATAAAGGATGCAATTTTTATGATATAATATTTATGTAATAGAGGTGTTTTATTTATGGCCAAAAATGTTAAATCTTACGATGAAAGCAGCATTCAAATATTAAAAGGACTTGAAGCTGTTAGAAAAAGACCAGGTATGTATATTGGATCAACAGATCAATATGGTCTTCATCATTTAGTTTGGGAAATCATGGATAATGCTATCGATGAGTCTTTGAACGGATATGGTGATTGTATTAAATTAACAATTGAAAAAAATAATGCTATTTGTATAGAAGATGAAGGTAGAGGCATGCCTACTGGAAAACATGTAAGCGGTGTATCTACTTTGCAAGTTATATTTACTGAACTTCATGCAGGAGGAAAGTTTTCCAGTCAACAAGGATATAAGGTTGCAGGTGGACTTCATGGAGTGGGAGCTTCTGTTGTTAATGCTTTAAGCGAATGGCTGGAAGTGACAAGTAATTATCAAGGAAAAACTTATCGTATGATGTTTGAAAAAGGTGGTTCAAAAATAGGGAAACTTGAAGTTTTAGGAAACACTAGCAAAACAGGTAGCAAGGTAAGATTTTTACCAGACAAAAAGATTTTTAATCGTATTGATTTTAATTATGCCACCATAAAACAAAGATTAAGAGAAAGTGCCTTTTTAATGGGTGGATTAAGAATTATTTTAAAAGATGAAAGAAGTAATCAACAAGAACAGTTCTATTATGAAAACGGTTTAGAGGCTTTTATGGAATACCTTCATGAAGATAAAACAACAATTTCACCGATTGTCAAATTTAATGGTGGAACAGACAAGATTAATATTGAGATTGCTTTTCAATATACAGATTCTTTTGAGGAAAATTCATATTCATTTGTTAACCATGTCAGGACTCCTTTTGGAGGTTCGCATGAAATCGGATATAAAACCGCCTTTACTAAATGCTTTAATGAATATGCCAGAAAAAATGGTTTATTAAAGGAAAGAGATAAGAATTTAGAAGGTAGCGATATTAGAGAAGGATTAACCAGTATTATCTCAGTTAATATTTCTGAAGATTTATTGCAGTTTGAAGGTCAAACCAAATCGAAATTAGGAACTCCAGAAGCAAGAGTTGTAGTAGATAATTTAATATCAGAAAAATTAGCATACTTTTTAGATGAAAACAAAGAACTTTCTAATGATTTAATTAAAAAGATGATTAAGGCCGCTGCTGCAAGAGAAGCAGCGCGTAAAGCTAAAGAAGAAGCAAGAAAGAATAAAAGAAATAAAAAAGACGAAAGATCTTTATCTGGTAAATTAGCAGTTGCTCAGTCAAAAGATGCTGAGATAAAGGAATTATTTCTGGTAGAAGGTGATTCTGCTGGTGGTAGTGCTAAGCAAGGAAGAGATTCAAAATATCAAGCTATTCTACCTTTAAGAGGAAAAGTATTAAATACTGAAAAAGCTACCCTTGCTGATATTAATAAAAATGAAGAGTTATATACACTAACTCAAACTATAGGTGCTGGCCTTGGTGATTCTTTTGATGTTGAAGATTCAAACTACAATAAAGTCATTATCATGACTGATGCTGATGTTGATGGTTCTCATATTCAAGTTTTATTATTAACATTCTTTTATAGATATATGCGTCCTTTAATTGATGCTGGAATGGTTTATATCGCTTTACCACCACTTTATAAGGTATCAAAAGGTAAAGAGTTCTTTTATGCTTATAACGAGGATGAGTTAATTGCTCTGAAAGAAAAATATGGAAAAGTGGAAATTCAGCGTTACAAAGGTTTAGGAGAAATGAATGCTGATCAACTATGGGAAACAACTATGAATCCTGAAACTAGAACATTAATTCAAGTGGGAATTGATGATAATCATTCTACCGATAAAAGGTTTACCACTTTAATGGGAGATAATGCGGCAATTAGAAGAGAATGGATTGAATCATATGTTACATTCACTTTAGAAGATGGTTACTTATTGGAGGAGGATAACTAATATGAAAAAGAAAATTGTTGAAGAAAAAATATTAGAACTTCCCTTAAAAGATCTAATAAGTGATCGTTATGGTGAATATGCGAAAACAATTATTCAAGAAAGAGCTTTACCTGATGCAAGAGATGGATTAAAACCTGTTCAAAGAAGAATTCTTTATGCCATGCATAAAGATGGGAATACCCACGAAAAAGCTTATAGAAAAAGCGCTAAAACAGTAGGTTTAGTGATTGGTAATTATCATCCTCATGGTGATAGTTCTATTTATGATGCAATGGTAAGACTTTCTCAAGATTGGAAAGTTAATCATACACTTATCGAAATGCATGGTAACAATGGTTCTATTGATGATGATCCAGCTGCTGCAATGCGTTACACTGAAGCAAGGCTTGCAGAAATTTCTTCAACATTATTAGAAGATATCGATAAAGATACAGTTATTTGGACGCCGAACTTTGATGATACTGAAAATGAACCAACAGTCTTACCAGCAAGATTTCCTAATTTGATAGTTAATGGATCAACAGGTATTGCAGCTGGTTATGCAACAAATATTCCTCCTCATAATTTGAAAGAAGTTATTGAAGGGACTGTTTATCGTATAAATAACCCCAATAGCACTATAAATGACTTGATGAAAATTATTAAAGGACCAGATTTTCCAACAAAAGGAATTGCTCAGGGAATTGATGGAATAAAAGAAGCTTTTACCACTGGTAGAGGAAGAATTGTTATCAGAAGTAAAGTTGATATTGAAAAAGTTAAAGGTGGAATCCAGCAAATAGTCGTAAGAGAAATTCCTTATGAAGTTATAAAAACAAATATTGTTAAAAAAATAGATGATATTCGCTATAATAAAGAACTTGATGGTATTTTAGATGTCAGAGATGAATCAGACAGAACTGGATTAAGAATTGTTATAGATGTTAAAAAAGATGCAGATGCAAATCTAATTTTGAATTATTTATATAAGAACACGGACCTACAGGTCTACTATAACTACAATATGGTAGCTATTGTTAATAATAGACCGATGTATTTAGGTTTGCTGGATATGTTGGATGCTTATATTGAATTTTATAAAGATTTTGTTTTAAGAAGAACAAAATATGAGTTTGATAAACGTTTAAATAGATGTCACATTTTAGAAGGTTTAATAAAAGCAGTAAGTGTTTTAGATGAAGTAATAAAAATTATTCGTGGAAGTAAAGATAAAGCTGATGCTAAGAAAAATTTGATTGATAGATTTCAGTTTACAGAAGCTCAAGCAGAAGCGATTGTTCAATTGAGATTATATCGATTAACTAATACCGATATATTTGCATTGAAGGATGAATACAAACAATTAGTAAAAGAGATGAGAGATTTAAATGAGATTATTAATAATCCTATTTCATTAAACAAAGTTTTATGTACAGAACTTACTGAATTAAAGGATAAGTTTTCTCATGAAAGATATACAGTCATTGAAGATAAAATAGATGAAATTGTAATTGATAAAATTGATATGATTGCAAATGAAAGGGTAATGGTTTCATTTACTAAAGATGGATATGTCAAAAAGGTTTCATTAAGATCATATAATTCTACTGAAAGTAGTTTACCTGGTTTAAAAGAAACGGATGAATTAATTGGTTATACAGAAGCAGATTCAATCGATACTTTAATGGCCTTTACTGCTTCAGGAGAATATGTTTTGGTGCCATTATATGAAATTGATGAATCAAAATGGCGCGATATAGGAAATCATATATCTGATTATGTCAAAGTAAATAATGCTGAACAGTTTGTTTCGGCATATTTAGTTAAAGATTTTGATACATATGCTTGGATTATTACTGCATCTCAGGATGGTATGATTAAAAGAACCGATTTAAATGCTTGGAAACTTGTCAGAACTTCTAGAAGTTCGTTAGCTATGAATTTGAGTGGTGATGATAAAGTAATTGATGCTAAGCTAGCATATGCTGATGATGAAGTGTTAATAGTAACCAAGGATGGTTATGGGTTAAGATATTCAATAGATGAAATCCCTAATGTTTCATCTCGTGCAAAAGGAGTTATAGCTGTTAGATTAAGTGGTGAAGATAAATTAGCTTCAATGGACATCATCTCACCAAATAAAACAGAAGCAGTTTTCTTAACTACTAAGGGTAATTCTAAGCGCATTAAGTTGACTGACATACAAGTCACTAGACGTGCTACCAAGGGATTATTGATTGCTAAAAAGAATAAAACGAATCCTGCAGAAGTTAAAAATGTTATTGTCAGCTCATTATCTGATGATCTAGGTATTATTTCTAATAATGAACCATTAGATTTAAAAGCAAGAGATATAAATTTATTGAGTTCTGATTCAAGATTTTCAACTTCAACTATTGAAGATTGGTATCATTATAACGGAATAGAAGAAATAAAAATTATTGATATTCCTGAACAAGATGAAAAAAAAGAATATGAAGAATTGACCTTGGAGGTATAATTATGAATAGAGTTTCACGTTTAATAATGTTGATATGTATATATGCTTCTTTATTTATTGGATGTTTTTCACTATTAACTTACTATAATGAAGTTTATTTGCTTGAAAACTCAATTTATCAATTAATTTTAGCAATCACAGCTTTAGTAATAGGTTTAATATTGATTGCGGTACAGTTTTTCGTTAAAAAGAAAGAAAATTTTGATGCTGATACTGAAGATGATGAGTTTACTGAAAAAGAAAGAGATGAACTGTTTTTATCACAAAAGCAAGATGAGAAGATTAGTTTTTTAGAAGAAGAAATTATTGATGACAATTATGAGTTTACAGATTTCGAAGAAATTGAAATTAATGAAAGGACTAAAGAAGAAATCATAGTTGAGGAAGAAAATCCAAAAGATGTACTTGAAGTCTTACATGATACTTTATCTTTAAAAAAGATTGAAGAAAGTCAAAATGATGAAGAAATTATTGTTGAAGAAATAGATGAGAAATCACAAATTTTAGAAGAAAAATCTGATGAACAGAAAAAGGTTTATTTAGAATCAGTAGCAAAAGATATTATTACAGAAGAAGTACTACCTACAGTTGATTTAACAGATACACAAATGTTATACATTGAAAATTCAGAAAGTTCCTATTTGAATACCCAAGGGTTGCCTCAATTAGTTATTACCAATAAGGTAGATTCTAAAAACATCAAAAGAGCCAATGAAATATATAGAGAAGTTGAAAAGAAAGAGACTGCTGATCAATTAGCTATTGAAAAAGAAGAGTTAGAATATCTAAAAGAAGAAAAAGAGGAATCTATTATTTCGAAACTTTCAATAATATCTGTTATATTAGCTTTACTTAACATAGCTGTCTTAATTTACTATTTTTATACAAGGATTTTAAGTTAATGAATAATAAATGTTTGGGTTGTGGAGTCTTACTGCAAAACAATAATGAAAATGAAATAGGCTATGTTGTGGATTTAAAAATGAATTATTGTCAAAGATGTTTTAGAATGATTCATTATGATCAACATAAGGAAAATGATTTTTTACCTGAAAATGAATTAATAATTAAACAACTTAATCAACTTGATGGAAATTTTGTTTGGATTATTGATATTTTTGATTTTGATAGTTCATTAAATAGTGTTTTAGTAGATTTCTATAAAAAACATAGTTGTAATATTATCTTAAATAAATGTGATTTACTACCAGCCAAGATTAATTATGAAAAACTTAGTAAATATGTATTAGATAGGATAAAGAAATTAAATATAAAATCAAAAGCAATTATCACTAGAGGAATTAATGATGATTTTATAAAGTCATTTAATGATTATATCAATATTGAAAATAAACCTATTATTATGACTGGTTTAGCAAATGTTGGCAAAAGTACCATAATTAATCATTTATTAAAAGATAAGGTTGTCACAGTGAATAGATATCCAGCTACAACTATTAACTTTAACGAAATAAAAACAGATAATTATCATATTATTGATACAGTTGGAATTGTTGCTGATAATTCAATGCAAATGTATTTAACTAATAAACAATTAAAAACAGTAGTTCCAATTAAACAGGTTAAACCAGTTGTATATCAACTGCTGGAAAATCAAACACTATCAATTGGAGGTTTAGCAAGAATTGATGTTCTAAATAATAAAAAAGCCAGCGTTGTGATATATGTTTCTAACTTGCTGAAAATAAAAAGAAGTAAGTATGAAAATGCTGATAGATTATGGTTGAATAATTATGGAAAAGATTTAAGTCCAACCTTAATAGGTTGTGAAAGTTTTGCAGAAATGAAAAGACATACTTTTATAAATAAAGGTAAAAATGAATATTTTATTTCAGGTTTAGGGTTCATCACTATTACTTGTGATAAAGCTGATATTGAAATATACACAGCTTCACAAATAAGTGTTAATGTAAGAAAGGCAATGATTTAAATGTTAAGCAAGCATCAAAAACAATTTTTAAAGAGTTTGTCAAACACTTTAAAACCAACAGTAATGATTGGGAAAAATGGTTTAACTGAAAATGTTTTAACTTCTGTAAAAGAAAGTTTGTTAGCACATGAATTAGTTAAAATTTCAATTTTAAATAATTGTGAAACAAAGCCAAAACAGTTGGCAATTGAAATTGCCAGTAAAACCAATAGTGAAATTGTTTGTCAAATAGGAAGAAAAATAATTCTTTACAAAAGGAATGTTAAAGAGTCTAAGATAATTTTACCAAAATGAAAATAGTTATTTTTAAAAGCGATTTTAATCCAATTACTAAATATCATATTAAAATAGCTAAAGAGGTATTAAAAAAGAAAAATGCTGATTTAGTATGTTTTTATATTGATAGTTCACTGAATGATGATATCTATCATCGAGAGAAGATGGTAAAAATGGCAATACAACCATATCGTAAATTTGTATATATAAATAACTACCAAAAACTTATGAAAAGAAATAAAGAAAATCAATATTTGATTTTTGAAGATATTGAAAGCGAAAAACAAAGTGATTTATTTAAAACAGGCAGATTATCTACAGTTGATAAAAAGGTTTGTAGTTATGTTTTTAATAATGGTATTTATGCCAAAGAGATAATAAATTCATATGTTAGTTCAAAAAGATTCAAACACTGTCTGTCTGTTGCTGACTTATGTTTAAAGATAGCTAGAGGGAATAACTTGGATGAATATAAAGCTTACTTAATTGGTTTATATCATGATATAGCTAAAGATTTAAGTAAGGAAGAACTTTTAATTTATATGAATATTTATAAACCATATGAAATTAAATATGATTATCATGTTTGGCATCAATATGTAGGTTATTATTATCTAAAACATAATTGTCGTTTAAAAGATAAAAGAATGTTGAAAGCTATTAGACATCATTGTTTAGGTGATGATAATGATGTTTATAGTAAACTTATTTTTATAGCTGATAAACTAGATCCGCTTAGAGGTTATGACAGCTCTAAATTGATAGAAATAGCTTGTAAAAATTTAAATAAAGCTTTTGATTTGGTTAAAAAACAGAATGAAGAATATTTAGAAAGTAGGGAAGTAGTATGATTGCTATAATGGTCGCCATGGATTGTGAAAGAGAAGCAATTGAAAAAATTGTCGAAAATAAAAAGAGCATATGTAGCAGAAACCAGACATATACAATAGGAAATATTGGAAATAAAAAAGTTATAATAGCTACTTGTGGTATAGGTAAAGTGATAAGTGCTATTAATACTGCCAGCATTTTAGAAAACTATGATATTGATTTGGTTATTAATATTGGTACTGCAGGAGGATTATATAAAGAAGCTAAAATAGCTGATGTAATTGTAGCTTCAAAAGTGACTTATCATGACTTTGATTTGTATTCAATTGATGGCATTGAACCATCTTTTGACAATAACTACTATACTTTTATAACTGATGAAGATTTAACAAGTTTGGCTTATGATGTTATTAAATGTGAAGATTATAATGTTTTTGTAAAACCTCTTGTATCTGGAGATGCTTTTGTAAGTAGCGACGATAGAGTTTCCTATATTCAAAAATATTTTCCAGAAGCCTATGGCTGTGATATGGAAGCCTGTTCAATAGCGCACTGCTGCTATGAATATGGGAAAAAGTTTTTAGTAATTCGTTCATTTTCAGATATTGTCACAAAAAAAGGCAATGAATTAGATTTCGATGAATATAAATTCATAGCCTCAAAAAGAGCAGCGCAGTTTGCTGAAAAAATACTAAAAAAGCTGGCATAGTCCAGCTTTTTTATTCTTTAAGTTCAATTAATTTATTGTTAAGCAACCAATTTTGTACAATTTGAATCGTAAATATATTGTTATTACTTTCTTCTATGATATTGTTTACAACAATTAATCCTTCTGAATAGGTCATATTTGCACAAGCAGGAACAGAAGAAAAGCCATATTTTAATCTAAAAGATCCATATTCCGAAATATCAAAACCAGCTAAATCTACATAAATTAAATTTTCTATTTTCTCAATTTCATTATTTGTCATTATTTCTTTTAAAATAATGTTAAACAAATATTGTGAATTGATTGAAGTTGAATCAAAGAAAATAACATTTAATGGTTCTTCACTGTCAAGAATAAGAGTATTAAATTCTTCAATAGTTAGCACTTTATCAAATTCATAATTAATTTCTATTACTGGATTTGATTTCTCCTCAGGTTTATAACTTTGATAGATATAATAGACTCCAAAAGAGATAAGTGTTAATACTAATATATAAAATATACTTCTTTTAATCATAATTTCACCAAAATCATTTTACCATAATGGTAAACTGTATGTAAATAAAGTAAATTATTGTATAATATTTATGGAGTGATTTGAATGAAGATTTATCAAAGAAGATACTTCGATAGAAGAAGTTGGATTTTAGAAAACATTAGTAGCTTAAACCTTAATAGCAATGAAGTTTTAATTCTTTTATTAATTGATTATTTTAATCAATATAATGAGGCTTTAAATATTAATACTTTGTCAAAAGGTTCAAATATGGAAAAAACAGTAGTAGATGATACTATTTCATCTTTAATATCTAAAGGATATTTAGTTTTATTGACTGATAATGAACAAGTAATTTTTAATATTGATAATATTTTTGAAGCTAAAAATGAAATGATTGAAAACAATGATATTTTCGAAATATTTGAAGCTGAATTTGGCAGAGTTTTATCTCAAAAAGAGGCGTCTACTATTTCAGAATGGTTAAGGATATATGATTACAATACTATCATTAAAGCTTTAAGAGAAGCACTAATATATAATAAAAAATCCATAAATTATATTGATAAGATATTAGCTAAAGGATTTGAAAATGAATAGTGAAACTATTTATCAGAAATTATTAGAACTTTTTCCAGATGCAAGCTGTGAACTTAACTATAAAAATGATTATCAATTAATTGTTGCAGTTGTTTTAAGTGCTCAAACTACTGATATAGCAGTAAATAAAGTAAATGAATTACTCTTTGCAAAATATCCAGATGTATATTCTTTAGCGAAAGCAAATAGTAAAGATGTAGAGAAAATTATAAAATCGATAGGTTTATATAAAAATAAAACTAAACACATTATTAACCTTTCTAAAGCGATTGTAGAAAGATTTAATGGGATTGTACCCAATACTTATGAAGATCTTATATCGCTTGATGGAGTGGGAAGAAAAACTGCCAATGTAGTTTTAGCTGAATTATTTAAAGTTCCTGCTATAGCTGTTGATACACACGTAAATAGAGTAAGTAAAAGACTGGGATTAGTTGATAAAGATGCTTCACCAGTTGAGGTAGAAAAACAACTTCAAAACGCTTTTAAAAAAGAATATTGGTCTAAATTACATCATTTGTTAATTCACTTTGGCCGATATAATTGCTTGGCAAGAAATCCTAAATGTGATATTTGTCCATTTATAGAAATATGTACCGAAAGAAAGTTTTAATAGATTTTTTTAAAAAAAGTATGACTATTGCCATACTTTTTAATTGTATTTTTATGGGTTAGGAATTTCTGGATCAGTTCCCGGATCAGTTCCTGGGTCTGTTCCAGGATCAATTATTTCAAGTGTACCTGCAGGAATAGTAATTGTTTCCTGTTCTTCAATAGCACCACTTCTTATGCCAGATCTTTCATAAGCATAGTATCCTCGTAATGTATAATGTGCATCCTCTTCGGTAGCATTTTCAATAAAGATACTAAATGTGTCTATAGCGGATGTATATGAAGAAACAATTAAACCAGTATCCTTATCAATAACTTCCAAAACATATTTGACACACCCTTCAATCCATGAAGGATGATATCTTCTAGTTGCATTATAAGTCTTATTTAATCTAGTTTCCTTATAAACTTTTGGCGCTTCTTCCAGTGCTTCAGGATCAGGATAAGGGGTATATTTAACATCTACAAGATTAGTACTTTCATTAAATATAGCATTAAATGATGTTAAAGATTCAATGTTTTCGTTTGCTTTGTATTCCTCTAAGTTAGCAAATTGAGCCAAAACATAACCTGTTGTTTCATATTTCTTATCAGCATATTCTGGTAAAGCGGTATAAGGATATAATCCTTTAATATGAGTAATTGTAGTTACTGATGAAGGCCTTGAATTAGTGTTTTTAGGTACACCATAGGCATTGTAAACAGCGTTTAATAAAGCATTTACAGCTGGAACGTCCTTCATAGCATGGGCATAAGCGCGTGATATGTAGGTAGTTTTGTCTTGAAATCTACCAGTATCATAGCCCATCCAGAATGAGAAGGAATAGTCATTTGTGCCAAATAGATATAGTAAGTCTTGGTCAGATCCAGATGGATAACCCCATTTTCTAATAACAGAAGTATCATATCCGTGTGTTCCTGTTTTACCATAAACTGCATAGTTTCTTCGTCTAATAGCTGTTAAACGGGTGTTTCCTACATAGTCATCTTCTGTACCGCCATTAACACCAATATATTCCAAATAAGAAGTTAACCATGCAGCGCCTTCACTTAAGGCTCTAACGGTAGGAACATTGGCTACAATTGGTTTTTTTGAAGAATTAATAAACTCAATTCGAGTGATAGTGTGTGGTGTAGTATATACTCCCTTTGATAGAATAACTGATTGAGCTGCAGCCATTTGAATTGGAGAAAGATAATAGTTATTACCGCCAATGGCAAATTGTTCGTTCATCAAATCAACTATTGATTTATCATGACCAATATTAAGTAAATATTTTCTCATAACCTCTGATCCAACAGTTTCATTTATTAACTTATATAATTTGACTGAAGGAACATTATAAGACATAGGGAATGTTTTTTGAACAGAAGTTTCACCTTTCCAAGTTCTATTATCATTCCATAAAAGAATATTAGTTCCTGTATATTTTAAAGGTTCATCATCTATTGTGTATGATGTTGACATACCACAATGTTCAAATGCCAATGGATAAGTAAACATTGCTTTTGAAGTAGAACCAGGAGAAACTCTATTATCATAAGCATAATTAAACATTCTTTGACCATTATAGTTTCTTCCCCCACAAACTCCAACAATTAAGCCAGTATAGTTTTGGATAACAGCACAAGCGGCATTGATATTATGATCTTTAAATTTAATGATTTCACCTCTGGCTAAAGAATCACAAGTAGCTTGAACTGTTTGATTCATAGCAGTGTAAACTTTAACCGGCGTAGTGTAAGGGTCAATTCCATACATTTCTTCCAGTTCTGCTAAAACCACATCAATATAAGCCTGATTGTCGATAGTCCCATCAATATAATCGGTTAAAATATTAGTATTACTTAGGGTATTTCCGTAAAGTAAATCTTCCACATTTACTTTTCTTGCTAACTGATATTCTAAATCAGTAATATAGCCATGATAATTCATAAGATACAATACATCAGCTGTTCTACGTTGGCAAGCGGCAATATTGTAGTAAGGATTATAGGCATTAGGAGCATTAATAATACCTGCTAGCATAGCACTTTCTACTAGATTAAGATCAGTACAATCTTTATTAAAGTAATAGTGAGAAGCTACCTGAACGCCTCTTGCATTAGCACCAAAGTTAACTTTATTAACATACATTTCAAAAACTTTTTCTTTACTTATTAACTCAGTAATTTGTAAAGCATAATAAATTTCTTGAACTTTTCTGTTAATGGTGCTTTCAGCTATAGTATCTACTGCAAAATAAGTGTTCTTTATAACCTGCATAGTAATAGTTGAACCGCCCTGAGAAAAAGATAGAGTTTGAAGATTTATCAAAAATGCCTTCGCAAAACGTGGTAAGTCAAAACCAGGATGTTCAAAAAAACGAGAGTCTTCAACAGCAATAAAAGCATCGACTAATACTTGAGGAAATTTTTTATAGGCAAGAGAAATCCTGCTTTCTTTACCCAACATTATAATTTGATTACCTGAATCATCAAAGATTAGCGAAGAGTCCATACTGGTTAAATCATCAGTTTCAAGAACAACATCAGTCTTTTCTAAAATGATTTTTATGATATTAATACCACTAATAGTACCTAGCAAACCACAAAAGACAATAAATCCCATGATAGAATTTATTATTTTTCTTCTCAATTTTTTCCTTTGAAATTTAGTCCTTGCTAAATCAGTGTTATTATTTTGGGAATTCTTACTGTTATTGTTTGAATTCTTATTTTTAAATAATCTCATTAGATTTTACCTCCAACTATATGTGAGTCAATAACTGACAGATAATCTACTTTAATTTGATAACTATATGGTATTAAAATACCTTTTTCTTTAAACCAACTGTAAGGAATACTTTTTCTTTTTGTGGAATTAATAAATTCAAATAAGTCTTTAGCAAAAATCAAATATGTTTCATCATAGTAAGAGAATCTTACGATAATAAAAGCGATTCCTTTATGATTTAAAATTTTTTTCATATGTTCTAGTTGATGTGGATGAATCATAGCCAGAACAAGCGATGTTTTTGAGCTGGTTTCTTTAGCTTCAAAGTCAAGATATAATCCTTGATAAATACCATTATAATCAGTTGTAGAAGGAGTCTGGAAATATGCTTCAGTAATTTTTGCGGTACTTCTTGATTTATAATCAACATCTACAATTGTTATAGGGGTAGGCTTTTTATAAATTACAGCTCTATCCACTTCTAGATAGTATTTATTTGTTAGATTTAAATCTTCTTCTAAAGACATTCCACGTCGAGAATAATTAATAACTTTAGAATGATTTACAGATTTTCTGTTTGGATAATTTATCATTTAATCACCTAGATAATTATAAACCATTCTATTATAGTTGACAAATAATTTAGGTTGTATTTAGGTTGTATTTAGGTTGTATTGGCTAGATGATGTTGGTTAGATAAGAACGTGGTTAGATAAGATTTTTAACAAATTCAAGAAAATGTGCTACAATATAACAAGTTTACGTCCACTTGTGAGGAAATTGATAACAGTACAAATCGCTTGCTTTAATGATGAATAGAGCATAAAAAGATAATTTAAGCAGTTATAAGTTGCTTAAGATATAAAAAGTAGTGTTTAAAATGATAATTTTTAATACTACCAGATGTAAAAGGAGGAAATAATATGAAAAAGGTATTTCGACTGTTTTTAATTGTTTTAATGTTAGTAGTTGGTTTAACTGGTTGTAAAGATAATAAAAAAATGAATCAGAAACAACTATGGGAATACTTGGGCAAATATTCACGTTATTTAACTGAATTGGGGGGCGAAGCCACAGCCTTTGTATTTGATAAAGATGATGATTTGACTTTTGACAATTCAAGAGGGCTGGGAGTAGGGAAAAGTTTTTATTTTACTAAATTACTTAGTTTCAGTAATGAAAATGACTATCTTTATAGACTTGAATATGAAAATCCTTATCCTGATGAAATAAATTGTTCAATTTACTATGTTGAATTAAATCCAGAAGATGACACCAGAATAAGATTTGGTGCACCTAATGGTGGTGAGATAATTTATTATGACTTATATGCAGATGTTGGACTATCATCTGACAAACTTCTTGAAAAGCTTGAAGCACATGACACTTGGAGAGAGGACAACAGTGATGATGTGGGCTACTATTTTGTAAGAGTGGATGACAAAGAATTTACCTTTGGCATAATGAACAGTGGTTTTGGAAGTATTGGAGATATAAGTAAGGTTGAATATAAAGGCTATATGCTCTATACAATAATTGTAGATCATCAGGGATATGAAGGAGATGAGATGACTGATCCTTATGATTCATATTCGGTTGAATATCTTATCTATTATAATCACTATCTTGATTTGTTTAAAATTTTTATAGATGATGAGTTAGTGAAGTTTATCCCTAAAGTTGATTTAGATGATAATAATGAAGGAGATAACTTACCTAGTTTAGATTTGTATGCAGAACTCAGTAAGTATGCTATTTGGATAGAAGTTGATGAATCGCCAGGTGGAAGATTCCTCAAAGCATACAATGGTGATAGATTCCATCTAGGTACACTATCTTCTGGTGGCACGGATTCTGGAACAATAACTAATATTCAAGATAATGGGAATATGTATTATACAGTAACTGTTTATTATGAAGGTTATGAGGGCGACGATTTCACTGAACCATTTGAAGCATATACAAGAGAATATAAACTTCATTTTGATCCTAATAAAGAAATTGTAATCATTGAGCTATATGGCAAATCGGTAAAATATGCCCCTGATAAAGGACTGCATCCGAATCAATTTATTGCACTACTTTCTAAATATAAAAGATGGTCAGAGGTTGATGAATATGGAGATGAGGGATATTTTATCAGAGTGTTTGATAACGATAAATTTCAAAAAGGTATCATAGCATCTGATTATGGACATAGTGGAAATATTGAGTATATTGAATATATGGGTTATAACAATTATAATATTCTTGTTGATTATCCAGGATCAGATATTGAACCTTTCGAATATGAAAGCTATAGTGAATCATATTGGATTCAATATGATCCACAAAAAGAAACACTAACATTTATAATTGATAATAAAGTTGTAAAAATGAAACCAAAAAAGTAAAAGAAAAGTCGATATTTTTGATTTAAGATTTCTTTTATTAAGAGTTTAATCTTTAACAATAAGTATTTTTAAAGATGAATAAAAAAGTTGTGGAAAGTTTCACAGCTTTTTTAATACAACGCGATAGCTCTTTTAATATGGTTGTTTAAAGATAATTAACTAAACCTAAACTCAAAAAACAATAAACCTAAACTCACAAAAATTAGTGTCAATAAACCTAAACTCACAAAAATTAGTTGAATTAATCACTTTATTATGTTAGTATTACTTCGTTGCAATTCCTTTTTTGGGATTTCAACCGCTCTAAATAGGGTTTAAGTACGTAAGTCACCTTATTAGGCGAGTCTAAATGCTAAAAAAGGAGGTGTAAAGACATGTATTATGCTATTATTGAAGCCGGCGGAAAACAAATCAAGGTTGAGGAAGGTTCAGTTATCTATGTTGAAAAACTAGATGCTGAAGTTGATTCAGAAGTTGTTTTTGACAAAGTTGTACTACTTTCAGGCAAAACAACAAGAGTTGGAGCTCCTTATGTAAAGGATGTTAAAGTTAACGCTATCGTAGAAAAACAAGGCAAAGGTAAGAAGATTAAAATTTTTAAATACAAAGCTAAAAAAGGATCTTCTCGTAGACGCCAAGGACATCGTCAACCATATACAAAATGTAGAATTACAAGTATAGAAGTATAATTATGGTGAACGTAAAAGTTTTAAAAAAAGAAGATTTAATAAAAAGTCTAAGTATTTCAGGTCATGCTAATGCTGGTGATTATGGAAATGACTTAGTGTGTGCTGGTGTAAGTAGTATCTCAATTGGTTTAGCTAATGCGCTTGATAAACTGACACAAAGCTTATGCACAATTAATATCGATGAAAATCTTGTTTCAATTGAAGTCTTGGATAGTGATGTTTCTATTCAAATGATATTACAAACGGGAATTATTCAGCTTCAGACTATTGAAGAACAATTTCCAAAAAACATTAAAATCAAAATTACGGAGGTATAACCAATGAAGTTTACATTAAATATTCAAATGTTCGCATCTAAAAAGGGTGTTGGTTCTACAAAAAACGGTCGTGATTCTGCTGCAAAACGTTTAGGTGCTAAAAAAGCTGATGGGCAGTATACCAATGCAGGTTCAATCATCTATCGTCAAAGAGGAACTAAGATTCATCCTGGAAACAATGTTGGACGTGGTGGCGATGATACATTATTCGCTTTAACTGCTGGCGTTGTTAAATATGAGAGACTTGGTAAAAAAAGAAAACAAGTTTCTGTATATCCAGTTGCTTAATTAACCATAATCCCCATACTGGGGATTTATTTTTTAGTGAAAGGAGGAAACACAATGTCATTTATTGATATAGCTAAATTACGTGTGAAAGCTGGTAAAGGTGGAGATGGCATCGTTGCTTTTAGAAGAGAAGCCCATGTCCCTTTAGGCGGTCCTTTTGGTGGTGATGGCGGAAAAGGTGGTTCAATCATCTTTGAGGTGGATACTAACAAAACAACACTTTTAGATTTTAAATACACAAGATTATTAACAGCTGAAGGTGGTGGTAATGGTAAATCTAAGAAAATGCGTGGAGCTGATGGCAAAGATAAAGTAGTAGCTGTGCCTCTTGGAACGATAGTCAGAAATCTAGAAACTGGAACCATTATTGCTGATTTAACAAATGTTGGACAAAGAGCTGTTATCTGCAAAGGTGGACTAGGAGGTAGAGGTAATTTTAGTTTTAAATCAAGTAGAAATCCAGCACCTGATTTTGCTGAAAGAGGAGAAGAAGGGGAAGAATTTGATATTGAAGTTGAATTAAAACTTTTAGCTGATGTTGGATTAGTTGGATTTCCTTCGGTAGGTAAAAGTACAATTCTTTCAGTAGTCTCCAGTGCCAAACCAGAAATTGCTGACTATCCTTTTACAACACTTACTCCTAAACTTGGTGTTGTTAATGTTGGTGATGGTAGAAGTTTTGTAATGGCTGATTTACCAGGTTTAATTGAAGGCGCTTCACAAGGTCGAGGATTAGGACATGAATTTTTAAAACATGTAGAAAGATGTCGGGTTATTATTCATGTCATTGATATGGGGAACATAACAGGTAGAGATGTGGTTGAAGACTACAAAACTATTAATCAAGAGTTAGAAACCTATAAATTAAATCTAATGCAAAGGCCACAAATAGTTGTTGCCAATAAAATGGATGAAGAAGGCGCAATAGAAAATTTAGAAAAATTAAAAATCGCTTATCCAGACATTGAAATATTTGAAACAGTTTCATTAATAAATGAAGGTTTACAACCAGTATTATATCGAGCAGCTGATTTATTAGATGTAACAGATCCGTTTCCTTTACAAGATAACGAAGAAGAAACTGAATTTGGTGTGGTATATAAATTTGTTCCAGAACCTGAGCCATTTACTATTAAAAATTTAGGCAATGGTAAATGGTCTTTAGAAGGTGATAGAGTAACAAAATTGTTTAGAAGAACTAATTTTGAAAACCCTGAAGAAGTAATGAGGTTTGCAGTTTCTTTGAAGAAAATGGGTGTTAATGATGCCTTTTTAGAAAGAGGGGCTCAAGTTAATGATGAAGTTTATATTGAAGACTATGTATTTGAAATAACAGAATTTATTTAATTTCTTAAATAGTCTATAATAAAAGTGGTGATTTTATGATAACTTTTATTCGTGGAAAAATTTATGAGTTTAGTGCTGAACATGTTATTTTAGAAAATAACGGTATTGGTTACTATATTTATTTTAATCGACCTGAATTATTATCTCTGGGAGAAACAATGACAATATTTACATATCAGCATTTTAGAGATGATGCGACTGTTTTATATGGTTTTGCTGAAAAAAATGAACTAGATATTTTTCAAAAATTAATTTTGGTTAAGGGATTAGGACCTAAAACAGCAAGTATGATTTTAAGCAGATGTAAAAGTAGTGATTTAGTTATAGCTATTGAGCAGGGTGATGTAGCTTTCTTAAAGAAAATGCCTTCTGTCGGAACAAAAACTGCACAACAGATAATATTGGATTTAAAAGGAAAACTTATTGAGGTTAGTACTGAAGAGACTTCCATAAATCAACAACTTGATGAAGCAATAGAAGGATTAAAGTCATTAGGTTATAAAACTTTTGAAATTAACAGTATTAAATCACAACTTGTTAAAATGGATTGCAAAACAACAAAAGAATATCTATCAGAAGGCTTAAAAATGTTAAATAAACGAAGTGGAGGATAATATGGAAAGATTAATGAGTGCAAATGAATTAGAAAAAAATGAAGATGCATCATTACGTCCACAATCTTTGAATGAGTATGTTGGACAGGATTCATTAAAAGGAAATCTGAGAGTTTTTATTCAAGCAGCTAAAGAAAGAAATGAATCATTAGACCATTGTTTATTTTATGGTCCTCCAGGATTAGGCAAAACTACTTTAGCTTATATAATAGCTAATGAAATGGGAACAAATATAAAAGTTAGCAGTGGACCGGCGATTGAAAGAACTGGTGATTTAGCTGCTATATTATCATCATTAGAAGCTGGTGATGTATTATTTATTGATGAAATTCATCGTTTGCCAAAACAAGTTGAAGAAGTTTTATATCCTGCTATGGAAGATTTTGTCATTGATGTAATTGTTGGCAGAGATTCAACAAGCAGATCAGTTAGACTGGAATTGCCACCATTTACCCTAGTTGGTGCGACAACTCGAGCTGGAGATATTTCTGCGCCTTTAAGGGATAGATTTGGTATTATTTCAAAATTAGATTACTATAACCATAAACAACTTGGAGAAATCATTAAAAGAACTTCTCGAGTATTTCAAACAGAAATTGATAATCAGGCAGTAAATGAGTTGGCCACAAGAAGTAGAGGAACTCCTAGAATAGCTAATAGGTTATTTAGAAGAGTTAGAGATTTTGCTCAGGTTTTAAATGATGGATTTATAGATGCTGATATAACAAAAGAAGCATTAAATAGATTAAAAGTTGATAAACTTGGTTTAGATGATGTTGATGTTCGCTATCTGAAGGGAATTATTGAACGTTTTAAAGGTGGTCCTGTGGGAATAGAGGCTTTAGCTAGTTCAATTTCTGAAGAAACAACGACTTTAGAAGATGTTTATGAACCTTATTTATTACAAATTGGTTTTATTCAAAGAACTGCTAGAGGAAGAATTGCTACAGAAAAGGCCTATCAGCATTTAAAAATTGATATGCAGGATAGTTTATTTAATAATATCTAAATAAATAAAATTAATAGATATAAAATGCCATAAAAAAAGAATGGCATTTTTTTGTTGAAAGAAAATTACTATGATATAATATTTTGTGGGAGTGAAATTATGAAAATTGTAATAACTACCGGTGGTACAGGTGGTCATATATATCCGGCGACCACTTTAGCTGACAAATTAATTATTGATGATAAAAACAACGAAATATTATTTATAGGTAACTATGATCGAATGGAATCAACAGAAATTCCTAAGTTAGGTTATCGTTTTATTGGTATTAAAGCAGCTAAATTCAATTCAAGCAAAAGTAAATTAAATTCAATTAAAATTTTATATAAAGCATATAAAGAATGTTTGCATATTTTAGAAGATTATGAACCTGATATTGTCATAGGTTTTGGTGGATATGTAACGGTTCCAGTAATTATGGCAGCTGTAAAATTAAAAATTAAGACAATTATTCATGAACAAAATTCATTGCCTGGATTAGCTAACAGGGTTTTAGGTCATTTTGTCGATAAAATAGTTGTTTGCTATGAAAGTGCAAAAGAGGCATTTAATAAAAAGAAAACTCTTATATTAGGCAATCCAAGAGAATCAACGGCTTTAAACTTTGTCAAAGATCCATCTATCTTTAAACAGTTTGGCTTGGACTGTTCGAAAAAAACGTTACTAATAGTTATGGGTTCCTTAGGTTCAGTTAGTGTAAATGAGAAAATGATGGGAATTTTAGAAGGATTAAAAAATAAGGATTTTAATATCATCTATGTGACAGGAAGAAATAATTATCAAAAAGTTATAGAAAATATATCTGAAAGTAGTAATTTAAAAATTGTTGACTATATCGATCAATTAAATATTGCTGGCAATTGTGCACTGGTTATATCAAGAGGAGGAGCTACAAGTGCCAGAGAATATATGGCTTTAGGTATTCCAACTATCATTGTCCCTTCACCATATGTACCGAATAATCATCAATATATTAATGCCAAAGAAATGTTTGATAGGAAAGCTGCATATCTTTTAGAAGAAAAAGATTTAAATGTTAATAATACTATTTCAATTATTGATGAATTAATGAACGATGATGAAAAACTAAAACAAATGTCTAATGCAGCTAAAAAGATGTCATATCCAAATGCGGCTTATGACATTGTAAATTTGATGAAAGAAGTAGCAGGTAAAAATTAATGGATAAAATTTTAAATAAATTAGAACAATATTGCACAATAGAGTATGATAAATCATTTAAAACTTTAACAACTTTTAAAATTGGTGGCTTAGCTAAATATGTAATTTATCCAAATGATGAATTTTCATTAAAATCGATTTTAGATATCTTTAATGAGAATAACCTTGCATACAAAGTATTTGGTTATGGATCAAATATTTTATGTGGTGATGATGTTTATGATGGCTTTATTATCAAATTAACAAGAAACATGAGTAATTATTACTTTGCAGATAATCAGCTCATAGCTCAAGCAGGTTGTTCAATTATTTCTTTAGCTTATAAAGCTAGCGAAAAATCTCTTTCTGGATTAGAATTTGCTACTGGGATTCCAGGAACTTTAGGTGGATGCATATATATGAATGCTGGAGCCTACAATAGTTCTATGAGTGATATAGTTGATTCGGTGAAAGTGATAAGAAATGATGGAATTGTTTGGCTGAGTAATGCCCAATGTCAATTTGGTTATCGCAGCAGTGTTTTCTTACATAATCCAGATTGGATAATATTAGAAGTAAAACTAATTTTAAAAGAAGGAAACATTATTGATATTAAAAATTTAATGAAAAACAGACAGAAAAGAAGATTAGAAACTCAGCCACTAAATTATCCAAGTGCTGGTTCTACATTTAGAAATATAGGTGATATATATGCTTGGAAATTAATTGATGAAATTGGTTATAGAGGCAAGAAAATTGGCGGAGCTATGGTAAGCGAAAAGCATACAAACTTTATTATAAATAAAGGAAATGCTAAAGCTAGTGATGTAATTGAACTATCAAATCAAATAATTGAAAAGATCAAAGAAAAACATGGTATTGAAATGATTATGGAAGTGGAGAAGTTTAATTGGGAAAAATAACTAAAAAAACTAAGAAAAGATTATCTAAAAAAGCAATATTACTGTTTATTTCGCTATTTATATTGTTTGCAGCTTGTTTTACATTGTATTACATGTCTGATTTAGCAAGAATTAGAAGTATTAAAATTATAAATAATGAATTTATTAGCGAAAATTATATTAAGTCGATTTTAGATTTTGAAATAAATGATAGCTTAATTACATTGTTTCCTAAGTTTAAAGAAAGAAAATTAAAGGAAAATAAAATTTTTAAAGATATTAAAATAAAAATTGAAGCAAACAATTGTGTAGTAGTATCTGTTAAAGAAAATCGTATTGTTGGACATTTTATTAGTGAAGGTAAAACAAGTTTTATACTTGGTGATGGAACTGTAATTGATTTTAAAGCTCAATATATTGATAATCTAGCTTTAATACCATTATTTGTTGATATTGAATTAGAAAAAATTAAAACTATTGCTATAGAGTTTAATAAATTGTCGTTTGATACCTTGAGTAGAATAAGTGAGGTTCATAATTTATCATTTACTTATGATAACAATATGGTAAAATTAGTCATGGATGAGGGATTTTATGTCTGTAGTTCAATAAAAGGTCTGCCTTATGTAGACAATTATGCTGATATAATTGCTTTTGAAGATAAAGTTGAAAATAAATGTATCTTAATTATTGAAGAATACTTAAAAGCGGTTAGAATTGATTGTTCAGAGATAGAATCATATATGGTTCAACCTGAAGAAAACAAAGGAGAGTAAGGATTATGACAATGAAGAAAAACACAAAACTTGGTGATATTAATGTTACTGTTGGAGCAATTGCTTCTTTAACTGGAGCTACTGTAAGCGAATGTTATGGTGTTGTAGGTATGGCTAGCAAACAATTCTTAAAAGATGGATTTGCTGTACTTTTAAAACAAGACAATTTTTCTAAAGGTGTTGTAGTTAAACAAACTGATAAAGGCTTGGAATTGGATATTTATATTATTATTTGTTACGGTGTAAAAGTAATTGAAGTTGTAACGGAAGTACAAAAGAAAGTTAAATACGAAATTGAAAGAGCCCTAGATATTGATTTTGCAGCAGTAAATGTCTTTGTTCAAGGTGTGAAAGTAATCGAATAGGTGTAACTATATGAAAGTACTTGATTGTAGAAGTTTTAAAGGAATGATTCAATCTGCTGCTAATCATTTGGAAAACAAACAGGACGAAATTGATAAATTAAATGTTTTCCCAGTTCCTGATGGCGATACTGGGACAAATATGAAAATGACATTTGCAGCTGGTGTAAATGAAACAGTTAATTATTTAAATGATTTTATCGGTGATACTGCCGAACAGTTTAGCAGAAACATGTTAATGGGTGCTAGGGGAAACTCTGGAGTTATTTTATCGCAAATCTTCAAAGGCTTTTCTAGTGCTTTAGCAGGACTACAAAAAGCAAGTGTTATGGATTTAGCTGATGCTTTTGTTAATGGCTCTAGAATCGCTTATAAAGCAGTTATGAGACCTGTAGAAGGGACAATTTTAACAGTTGTTAGAGAAATGGCTGATTACGGCAAGTTTTATGTTGAACAGAATCCAAAATGTACAGTTGAACAATATTTTGACTATATTCTTAAAATGGCACAAGAATCTCTTGAAAGAACTCCTGATATATTACCAGTATTAAAGGAAGTAGGTGTTGTTGATTCAGGTGGAGCAGGTTTTGTTACTATAATTGAAGGAATGAATTTATATCTTCAAAATAAGCCAGTTAAACTTTTAACAGCTCAAGAAGTCAGTCAAACTGTTGACAAAGGCTATTGTGTTGAAGTTTTGGTAAGTTTAAATGATTTATATAAAAGAGAATTTTCAATAGAAAGATTAACTAGATCACTTGGTAGAACATGTAACGATATTAATGTTATTAAAAATAATAATGAAGTAATTATTCATGTTCATACTAGTGCTCCTGGTGATATCATCAATACTGCTCATAGATTTGGTGATTTGGAAAAAGTCAAAGTTGAAAAGTATAGCAGTGAAAATGAAGAATGTTTTAATTATGATGAAGATATAAGGGCGAAAGAACAAAAGAAATATGCAATTATTTCTGTTTGTAATGGTGATGGTATTAAAAATCTATTTGAATCATTAAATGTAGATTATATTATTCATGGTGGTCAGACAATGAATCCAGCAACTGAAGATTTTGTGAATATCTTAAATAAGATAAATGCTGAAAATGTCTTTATTTTGCCAAATAACTCAAATATTTTCTTAGCAGCAAATCAGGCTAAGGATATTATTGATGATAAAAATGTGATTGTTTTAGAAACAAAAAGCATTCCTCAAGGAATTAGTGCTTGTATAAACTTTAATGCCGAATTGGATGTCGAAGACAATATTAAAAATATGAATATAGGTATTTCCTCTGTTAAAACCGGAAGTGTAACAAAGGCAATAAAAGATACTACTTATAATTCTTTAGAGATAAAAAAAGATAATTATATGGGAATTAATGATAAGGAAGTTTTAGTTGCTACTGATGACTTGTTAGAGGCTACATGTGCTTTATTAGATAATATTATTGATGAAGATTGTGGATACATAACTATAATTTATGGTAGTCAGACCGATGAAGCTACCGCACAAAAAGTTTTAGATTATGCTGAAGATAAATATGACCTTGAAGGTCAATTAGTAAATGGTCAACAGGATTTATATCCATTTATATTAGGAGTAGAATAATTGAAAGATTATTCTTTTCTTAATTATGACTGTAAAATTAACGCCAAGATTAAAAGAAAATTTAAATAAAATGGGTATTAGTGAATTAACTGATATCCTTTCATATTATCCTTATCGTTATGAAGTAATTGAATACATTCCATATAAAGATTGGAAGATTGATGATAAAATAATAATTGAGGCAACAATAATAGATAAACCGAAAATCAATTATTATCGAAGAAACCAATCGGTTTTATATTTAAATGTTGTAAATGAAGATGATTATTTTAGAGTAACTATTTTTAATCGTCACTGGTTAATGAACTTAGAAATAAATAAAAAAATTACCATAATTGGAACTTATGAAGGCAATAATAAAATACTCGCAAGTAATATTAACACGCAGCCTTTAGCAGAACAAATAGGTATTAAACCTTATTATTCATTAAATAAAGGAATTAGAGAAAATACATTTTTAAGATTAGTAGAACAAGTAATTGAAAAATATGAAAATAAAATAGTTGATTTTATTCCTGAAACAATAAGAAAAGAAAATAATTATTTATCAAAAAAAGAAGCAATTAAACAAATTCATAGACCAGATACTCAGAAATCTCTTTTTAATGCTATTAATACTTTGAAATATGAAGAATTTTTAAAGTTTAATCTAATAATGGCTAAAAGAAAAAGTGATGCTTTCATAGAAGATTTAAACTTTATAAAAGAATTTGATATGGAAAAAATAATTGAATTTATTTCTACTTTACCTTTTAAGTTGACAGATGATCAAAGTAAAGCTTTAGATGAGATTTTATCAGATTTAAAACAAGGGAAACAAATGACACGACTTTTACAGGGTGATGTAGGCTGTGGAAAGACTATTGTTGCTTTTATTGCGATGTATGCTACAGTATTGGCTGGAAAACAAGCGGCTATTATGGCACCTACTGAAATTTTAGCTAAACAACACTTTAATAATATGCAAAAATATTTTGCTGATTATAATGTAGAGATTGGAATTTTATATTCTTCACAAAATCTTCAAGAAAGAAAGGAAACTTTAGAAAAAATTAAAAACAAAGAAATTTCATTGATTGTGGGAACTCATTCTTTATTTCAAGAAGGTGTAGAATTTAATAAATTGGGATTAGTTGTTACAGATGAACAACATCGCTTTGGGGTTAAACAAAGACAATCCTTTTTGTTAAAGGGTGATTATGTTGATATGCTACTTATGTCGGCCACTCCAATTCCCAGAACCTTAGCTACAACTTTGTATGGAGATTTAGATGTAACTACTATTAGTCAAACACCATATTCCAACAAAAAAATTCACACAGTATTAATAAAACAAAATTCCTTCATTTCAAAAATAAAAGAAATTGAAGACTTACTAGATCAAAAAAACCAGATGTATGTTGTATGTCCTGCAATAGAAAAGGGGAGTGAAAATGTCAGAAATGTTAATGATATTTTTGTCAATCTAAAAAAACATTATCAAGGAAGATATAGTGTGGGTTTATTACATGGACAATTAGATAATGAACAAAAACAAATTGTAGAAAACCAATTCTTAAATGGTGCAATTGATATTTTAGTATGTACTACTGTAATTGAAGTAGGTATTGATGTTAAAAATGCCAATATTATGGTTATTTATGATGCCAATAGATTTGGTCTTTCACAATTACATCAATTAAGAGGAAGAATTGGACGAGGAAAAAAAGAAGGTTATTGCTTTTTATTGACTTCTTCAAAAGAAGATGAGGTAATAGAAAAGTTAAATGTAATCGTTAATAATAATGATGGTTTTATAATCTCTCATTATGATTTAAAATTAAGAGGTCCAGGTGATATTTTAGGGTATCGTCAAAGTGGTTTACCTGCTTTTGTTTTAGGAAATATAATAAAAGATAGTGAGATATTAAATAAGTCATATAATGATGCTAAAAAAATAATTAAGGATTTAATTAATTATCCGTTGATAGATGAATATTTAAAACAATCAGAGAATGAAGGTGTTCTTATTTCTTAGGTATGATAGAATAATAAAAAGGAAGTTTAAAGATGAGTACAATTTATGAATGGTTAGAAAAAAACTATAACATTACTATCACAAATAAACAGGTGATGGAAGATGCTTTTACTCATGCTTCATACTTAAATGAAAACAAAGATTTTATTGGAAATGATTATGAAAGAATTGAGTTTTTGGGTGATTCTATTGTAGGAATGTGGGTTGCTAATAGATTGTTTAATCATAAACCATCTATAGATGAAGGTAAGATGACTACAATGAGAGCTCAAATTGTTTGTGAGAAATCATTAGCCAATTTTACAAGAAAATTAGCTATAGCTAAATATATCAAGATAGGTATTGGAGAAGAAAAAAGTGGAGCAAGAAATAGAAACTCACTATTAGCTGATGTTTTTGAAGCATTTATTGGTGCTATTTACTTAAATGGAGGTATGAAGGCAGTAGATAAAATTCTAAAAGATACGATTGATATTGTTAATCACCCCGAACTTTCTGAAATAGTTGATTATAAATCAAAATTGCAAGAATATGTTCAATCAGACACTAGAGCAGTATTGAAATATGAGTTATTATCTGAAAAAGGACCATCAAACGATCCTTTATTTGAAATGGGAGTATATTTAGATGATGTTTTACTAGGAAAGGGAAAAGGGAAAACAAAGAAAAAAGCTGAACAATCAGCAGCAAAAGAAGCACTTGGAAAGTTGGTAAAATAAATGGATATTGAATCTTTATTAGAAAAAATTGATTTAAGTCAACAAGCCCTTAATTCATTGAAAAGGGTTGTTTTATGTCGACCTCAATTAGATAAAACTAACAATTTAATAACTATAAAAGTTATTAATGATCATTTTTTAAATTATGAAGCTATTGAAGAATTAACATCAAAATTATCAGATTATTTGAAATTTCCTGTAAAGCTTACTTTTAAAATCACTAATCAAGAAATCAATTCTTCCGAAATAATGAATTACGTTGAATACTATAATAGGAAAAATGAAACAGCTTTAAAAATAATCCCTGTAATTGAAAATGATAAGATTTATATAAATCTCGATGATAGAAATATTTTTAATTCTTTAAAAAAATTCCTTAATAACTTAGGTATCAAAAAAGAAATAAGTGTCAAAATTAATGAAAATATTATTGAAACTGAAAAGATAATTTCTTTAGATGAAAACAATTCTTTTAAAACGACAAATGGAAAATATAGAAGTAAATTTAATGGTAATAAAGATGATTATTTATATCTAACTATGAATAAAATTACCGCTTCTAATAATAAGATTTGTTGTAAAGGAAAAGTTTTCTCTGTTGAATTAAGAAGTTTAAAAAGCAAAAAGGGCAACATGTTTACAATCGAAAAGTTTATTGTTACTGATTTTTATGATGCTGTAATTGTTAAAAGATTTATTTCTGATTCCATGAATGAAAATATAAAAATGCCCGTTGAAGAGGGAATGTGTGTTGCAATATATGGTGAAGTTAAATATGACATTTATGAAAAATGTAATGTTTTTGAATTAGATTTTATTGAAGAAATGAAACAAGATCCTTTCATCAGATATGATGATTATTCTGGTTTAAAGCATGTTGAATTACATGCTCATACAAACAGAAGCGAATATGATGGTGTTTCTGAAACTGAAGAAATCGTAACCCAAGCTTTCAATTTTGGGCATAAAGCAATTGCTATTACGGATAATAGTGTAGTTCAAGCATATCCATTAGCGCAACATATACATAAAAAATTAGAAAGAAATAATCCAAATAATGATTTTAAAATAATTTACGGTATTGATGTAAAAATTGTTCCTGATAAATTAAATATCGTATACAATCCAACAGATGAATTATTAATTGATAAAGAATATTGTGTTTTAGACTTAGAAACTACAGGTTTATCTACTAAATATGACCATATAATTGAATTTGGTGGAGTAATAGTTACAAAAAATACAATTACTGAGGAAAGATTACAACTTTTTATCAAACCTCCAATTGAACTTCCAGCATTTATTGTTAATAAAACCAACATAACAAATGAAATGTTGAAAGATGCTTTACCAATTGAAAAAGCGATAGATAAAATTATTGACTTTATTGGTGATAGAGTAATTGTGGCTCATAATGCTGATTTTGATTTTAATTTTATAAATGATACTTTAATAAAATTGGGAAGAAAACCTTTAGAAAATATCTGTTTAGATACTTTAAATTTAGCTAGAGAGACAGTAAAAGATAGAAAATACTATCGTTTAGGAGTAATAGCTAATTATTTTGATGTTGAATATGATGAAAGTATAGCCCATAGAGCTGATTATGATGCAGAAGTGTTAGCTAATGTTTTGGTTAGGATGTTTCCGATGATTTCAGATTTTGAAAATATGACTTTCAGACGTTTGCAAAATGAGCAAGAGGAAGATATTTTTAAAAAAGCACGTCCTTATAGTGCAACGTTATTAGCTAAAAATATGGCTGGAATCAAGGATATCTATGAATTAGTAACCCTATCTCATACTGATTGTTTAACATATTATGCCAAAGAAAATGCTAAAAAAATTGATGCTGATGTTTCTGCTGAACCTAGAATAGTAAAATCTGAAATTGAAAAAAGAAGAAATAATATTCTAATTGGAAGTTGTGACCAATATTCTGAACTTTTTGAAATCGCCTGTAATAGAAGTTTATCTGATTTAAAACAAAGTATGAAATTTTACGATTACATTGAATTACATCCTTTAGAAAATTATGAATATTTAATAGAAGTTGGTTCTTCTTTTGATATGGAAAGAATCAAAATAATAGTAAAAGATATCATAAAAATAGCTGATAAGTTAAATAAACCTATTATCGCTAGTAGTAACCCTTACTATACTCATCCTTATCAAAAGATTGCTCGTGATATTTATATTATGGGAAAAAGAATTGGTGGTTTAAGGCATCCTATGTATCCAACAAACCGCGAAAAAAGAATACTGTTTAATTCTCCCAATCAACATCTAATGACTACTAAAGAATTATTAGAAAAGTTTGCTTGGACTGGAAGGGAAGTTGAATTTGTCATAACCAATACAAATATGATTGCTGATATGATTGAAAAAGAATATCCGATTCCAAGTGAACTAATAACACCAACGATTGAAGGCTGTGAAACAATTTTAAAAGAAGAAGTATACAAAAATGCTCATAATATTTACGGTGAAGTTTTACCAGAAATAGTATCTGAAAGAATTGAAAAAGAGTTATATAATGTTATTAATAATGGTTATTCAGTTCAGTATTATATAGCTCATCTATTGGTAAAACAATCGGAAGAGGATGGTTATCCTGTAGGAAGCAGAGGTTCTGTTGGTAGCAGTTTTATAGCTACTATGGCCAATATTACTGAAGTAAATCCTCTTGTTCCACATTATGTATGTCCAAAATGCAAATATTCACATTTTTTTACCAATAATGAATACGCAAATGGTTTTGATTTACCTAAAAAAGATTGTCCAAATTGTGCCACTGCTTTAAACAGAAATGGCCATAATATACCTTTTGAAACTTTTTTAGGCTTTGATTGTGATAAAGTTCCAGATATTGATTTAAACTTTTCAGCAGAGTATCAAGGTACAGCAATGCAACAGGTTAAAGATATCTTTGGTAGCACTCACACCTATCGCGCTGGAACAATTGGCACAGTAGCTCAAAAAACTGCTTATGGTTATGTAAAAGCCTATTGTGAAGAAATGGAGATTCCATATTTTTCTAATGCTTTTAGTGATGTATTATCAAAAATGTGTGAGGGGGTAAAACGAACAACTGGTCAACATCCTGGTGGAATTGTTGTCATACCTAAAGAAAAGGATGTACATGATTTTACTCCAATTCAATATCCAGCAAATAATCCTTTTAGCGAGTGGCAGACAACACATTTTGCTTTTGCTGACCTACATGACAATATTTTAAAGCTTGATATTTTGGCTCATGTAGATCCAACATCTATTAGGTTGTTGTCAATGTTTTCTGGAGTTCACTATAATGATGTTCCAATGAGTGATCCTAAAACATATCAGTTATTTTATTCAATTGATTCATTAAATATTTCTGATCCAGATGATATGTATCATGAATTAAATGGAGCAGCAGGGTTACCAGAATTTGGTACTCGCAACATTCGAAGAATTTTAGATAAAACTAAACCATCAACATTTAATGAGCTGGTTGCTATTGAAGGAGTTACTCATGGTACGGATGTTTGGGCTAATAATGCAGAAGTATTAATAGAAGAAGGAGTTTGTACTTTAAATGAGGTTATTTCATGTCGTGATGATATTATGACTTATTTAATAACTAAAGGGTTAGAAAAAATTACTGCCTTTGAAATAATGGAATCTGTTAGAAGAGGCAAAGGTTTAAAAGATCAGTGGATTAAAATAATGAAAGAACATGATGTTCCAGATTGGTATATCAATTCTTGTTTATTAATTAAATACATGTTTCCTAAAGCTCATGCTGTTGCTTATGCGATGAATGCTGTTAGAGTTGGTTGGTATAAGGTTCATGAACCAGCAGCTTATTATGCTGTTTATTTCTCGTGCAGATGTGATGCATATGATATCGAAACAATGTTACAAGGTAAAGTTGCTATATATAATCGATTAAAAGAGATTGAAGATAGAATAGCAGCTGGAGAAAAAGTTACAAAAAGGGAAGAAGATTTAGTACTGGTATTAGAGATAGCTTTAGAAATGTATTTAAGAGGGTATCATTTTAATAATATATGTATTGATAAATCACAAGCCAGTAATTTTATCATAGATCCTGATGATGAGTTTGGAATTATCCCTTCATTTACTAGTGTTGACGGATTAGGTAAAGCAGTTGCTGATTCTATTGTTGAACAAAGAGAGAATCAAAGTTTTATTTCTAAGGAAGACTTGCAAAAAAGAACAGCAATAAACAATACACAAATGGCATTTTTAGAAAGAATGGGAGTATTAGATCATTTGGAAGAAGAAAATCAATTATCTTTATTTTAAAAGGAGAAAATATTTTATGACTTATATTTGGGCTCACAGAGGAGCAAGCGCCTATGCGCCAGAAAATACAATGGAGGCCTTTAAATTAGCTATTAAACAAGGAGTTGATGGTATTGAATTGGATGTCCAGCTAACTAAAGATGGTGTGGTTGTGGTAATTCATGATGAAACCATTGATCGAGTTAGTGATAATAAAGGTTTTGTCAAAGACTATGATTATCAACAATTAATAAACTTTAATTTTAATAATAACAATCAGGATTATCCATTTTGTAAAATTCCCACTTTAGAAGAAGTCTTACAGCTTATAAAACCAACGAAATTAACATTGAATATTGAACTTAAAAATTCAGTTTTCGAATACACTGTTATGGAACAAAAAGTCTTGGAACTAGTAAAAAAATATGAAATGGAAGATAGAGTAATATATTCTTCATTTAATCATTATTCAATTGTTAAGATATTGAAACTAGATCCTAGTGCAATATGTGCTTTTTTGCATAGCGACAAAGTCATTGGTATGGCTACTTATGCTAAAAGTTATAATGTAAAATACTTGCATCCAGCATATTATGTATTACTAGATCAAAATTATCTTAAAGAAGCTAGTGAGAACAACATTTTAATAAATACTTGGACTGTAAATGATCCCATATATATTTATGAAGCTTTAAAGACAAAAGTAAACGCAATTATTACAAATTATCCAGATAAAGCAATGTTAATAAGGGAAGACTTTTTAAAAGAAAAGTTTACTATTCAATGAAAAAAATGTATTGAATATAAAAGAGATTGTAACGAAAAATTTAATTTAAATTATTTGAATTAATTCTATTAAGAGGTTTCGGCCTCTTTTTTGTTAGGTAAATGTTTATACGCGAAATTAAAAATTTAATTTTATTTTTTTTAAAAAATCTTTAAATCAAAGAAAGAACATATATTGCTTTTTTATAATCTGTAAAGTATAATGAAAATGAGTTTTAGTAATAAGAATGTGTACAACATGATAAAATTAGGTACACAGAAAATAATACATATTTTAAAAAAAGGGCAAAAGAGATAGCAACAATATAAAAAAATATATTGTTTAATAAATCTAAAGAGAAAGATGAAATAAAGATGAAATGTGGCTAGTATAATATTAACACATGGAAATTTTGCGAAAGGTTTATTAAATTCAATCAAGCTTATTTGTGATAAACAAGAAAATTTTGATTATTATTGCGCTTATTTTGGTGATAATGGAGTTAAACTTGGTATGGCTGGATTGAATTTTGTGTTATAGATGCAATTTGTTTTTCTCTTGGAGTACTTACAAAAGATAAGATAAAAGAAATAGCTAATGAATCAAGATCATCAATTGTGTATGTAATCAACTTATTGAAAATAATAATGATGAGTTTGATTCATTTTAAAGAATCATAATAGAAAGGGAAAGTATAAAGTATGATTAAATTAATGAGAGTTGATGATAGGCTGATTCATGGTCAAGTTGCCGTAACCTGGACTAACACCATAGGTGCAGATTGTATTTTGGTTGCAAAAGACAATATGACACCTTTAGAAATCTCTGCATGCAGAATTAGTGTTCCTGCTGGTGTAAAGCTTGTTATTAAAAATGTGGAAGATTCTATAAAGGCAATTAATAGTGGTGCAACTGATAAATACAATTTATTTATTGTAACAGATACTGTGACAACAGCTTACCGCTTAATGAAGGGTTGTGAACAAGTAAATGAACTCAATCTTGGAAGAACTATAAAACGCGATGGATTAGAATCTATTAGTAAATTTGTTCATGTAACAAAAGAAGAGAAAGCAATGTTGAAGGAGTTAGTAGATGATGGATATAATGTTTATCTACAAACGATACCTACAACATCTGCAACATCATTAAAAAATATATCTTTGGATTAGAATGTAATTTTTGAAATTAATTATTTTAGAGATTATATATAATTTACTTTATAGAATTTGGAGGTGTATTAATATGGTTTAATTTAACTGTTGTAGAACATATCAAATTAAATTAAGGAAAGGAGGATAAGTTTTTATGTCTACACTCGTTCAGGCTATTTTACTTGGCCTACTAGGAGCTTATTGTCATCTTGATTGGGCAGTTGGCTCATTATATTAAAATAGACCTATCGTACTTGCACCATTGGTAGGTATAATTTTAGGTAATCCTACCACTGGTCTTTTGTTAGGTGCAGAACTTGAAGCACTTTTCTTAGGTTCTGTTACAATTGGTACTTATATTGCTCCTGATGCTGGTATTAGTAGTATTTTAGCAACTGCATTTGCAATTCATGCTGGAATGGATACTCAAGCAGCGTTATTGTTAGCAGTTCCAATTGCAGTTTTAGCAACATCTCTTCAGAATGTATTATGGGCAGGTTATTCTTTCACATCAAAAATTGCTGATGATTATGCCGCAAAAGGTGATGAAAAAGGTGTTTATAGGGTTATGTGGTTTGAAGGAATACTTAATGCTTTGCTTAAGTTTTTAATGGTATTCCTTGCATGGATTTATGGATCTGATTCAGTTGTTGCAATCATTAACAAGATTCCAGCTGTTATTTTAAATGGTATGGCTACAGCAGGTGGAGTATTACCTGCAATAGGTCTTGCGATGTTGGCATCAACTATGATGAATAAAAACAATGTAATATATCTTCTTTTAGGATACATTGGAGCAGCATATTTAAAACTTCCAACAATTGCACTTGCACTTATTGGAATAATTATTGTTGTAGTCAAATTTGATTTCTCAGATTTCAAGAATGTTCTCACTGAATCTTCTGTAGCAGGAAAGGAGGTCGACGATAATGAATTCTAACAAAAAAGAAATTATCACCGAAAAGGATTTAAGACAGATATCATGGCGTGCATTACAAGGTGCAACATCAGTAAACTATGAACGTTTTGTTAATAAACCTCTTGTATGGCAGATTGGTCCTGCTTTGAAAAAAATATGGGGTGATGACAAAGAAAAATTTAGTGAAGCTCTTGAAAGGCATCTTTCGTTTTTCCTATCAACTCCTCAAATTAAAAGCTGGTTTGGTGGCTTATTTGTTGCGTTAGAGGTTGAATTAAAGGAAAATCCTGATATGGATCCAGCATATATTAATGCTGTAAAAACATCGTTAATGGGTCCGTTATCAGGTGTATTTGATTCTTTATTCTTAAATTGTATTCGTATTGTAGCTTGTGCTGTTGGTATTTCATTTGCTGCACAAGGTAGTTTTTTAGGGCCAATTTTATATGCTTTAATTTACAATATTCCTGCATTTATTATGTATTTCGGTACAGCTAAAATTGGCTACAGGATGGGGACTGCAGCTGTAACTAATTTACAAGAATCTGGTTTAATAAATAAGGTTCTTGAGGCTGCATCAATCCTTGGATTAATTGTTATTGGTGGTATGGTTTATAGCAATATTGGTGTAAATCTTGCATTAACATTTGGTCCTCCAGAAGCATTGACATCACTAAATGATGTTTTAAATGGAATTTTCCCTGGATTATTAGGGTTTGCGACATTCTTCCTATTCTATTGGTTATTAAAGGCAAAGAAAGTAAATACACTTTATCTAGTATTTGGTACCTTAATAGCAGTAGTGGTTCTTGTTGCTTTAGGAATTATGTAAATTTCAATGAAATTATGAGCGAGAAATGGTATTGTAGGATGTGACTAATGTCATGTCCTACAAAATTTCTCGTGTTTTTTTGTTTATAATTAGGAGTATATATGAAAACTTTATGTTGGTTAATAAGTGGTCATCCATCTATGGATGACTCTGTAAATATTATTGATGCATATGTAAAAGGCGGTTGCGAAGGTATTGAATGGTCAATACCTTATTCTAACCCATATATTGGACAGGCATATCGCTTTGAAAATGAGATTAACGCTTATAATAACTGTCCAGATATGGATAAACATTTGGAATTACTTGCTAAAACAAAGCAAAAATATCCTGATTTAGAAATATTTATATCTATTTGCAAGGAAAATATTCTTACAATTGGTATTGATAGAATGATTAATTTTTGTAATGAAAATAAAATAGATGGAATAATTACAATTGGTGAATATGAACAAGAAATGCTTGAAAAAATCCATGCTGCAGGAGTAAAAAACGTTACAGAAGTATCTTATTATATGACAGAAGCAGAATTGAATGGTGCAAAAAATGGTACTGGTTTTGTAATAATGCAAGCTTTCCCTTATCCACAAGAAATTGAGGCTGGTTATACAAAAGAAAGATTATTTGATTGCATGAAAACATTACGTGAAATTTGTGGTAATCGTTCTATTTATTGTGCTCAAGGAATTAGAAAACATGAGGATGTTGAATTTATAAAATCTGCTGGTGCGGATGGCTTCATTTTAGGAAGTTCTTTATTTAATGAATATGATAATTTAGAAGCACTTTCTGAAACAATTAATAGTTATAGAAAAGTTGGTGAATAAGAGGAGAAAGTTTTAATGATTACATTGAAAGATAAGATTTTGGGAGGATTACTTGGTGCTTCTATTGGTGATTCAATGGGTGCTGCAACTGAGTTTATGACTATTGAACAAATAAAAGAATGGTTTGGTGGTCGTGTTACAACCTTTGTTGATTTACCTGATCATATATGGTTAAAGGATTCTACAAAAGGAATGGTAACAGATGATTTTTCTATTGGTTATTATACTGCTAAGTCTATGATTGAAAAAAACAAGAAAATGTGTGATGAAGTTGCACTTGATGCGTTAGTGAAATGGAGCAGTCATCCGCTATATTCACAATGTGTTGGACCAACAACCAAATTAACAATCGCTCGACTCAAAGGTGAAGAAATTCAAGAAAAAAAAGAAAGATTATGTATGAACCAAAGAGTAACTAATGGTGGTGGTATGAAATCAGGTATTGTAGGATTATTTAATCCTAATGATATCGATGGAGCTATTGAGGATGCTCTTACAATGTGTCATATAACACATAATAATACAATCGCTTTATCAGCGGCGTGTGCGATTGCCGCTGCGACAGCAAAGGCATTTGGAGATAATGTTTCTTATTTAGAAGTAATTGAAGCGGGAATATATGGTGCTGAAAAAGGCTTTAGTCGTGCGGTAGAAATTGGAGCTAAACCCGTTGCTGGGGGCAATGTTTCCAAGAAAATAGCTTTAGCTGTTGAAATGGGTATGCGATATCAAGATGATTTTGAAGGCGCAATGAAAGCAATAGCAAAAACAATTGGTTGTGGTTTATATGCCTATGAGGCTGTTCCCGCGGCATTTGGATTCATAGCTGCTTGTAAAGGTCAGGCTTTGGAGACAATTCATATGGCAGTAAATTGTGGTGATGATACAGATACAGTTGCTTGTATGGCAGGATATATTGTTGGCGCTATGAATGGTGCTGATGCTTTTCCAAAGAAATATCTTGATCTGATTAATAGTGCAAATGGTTATGACCTTGAAAAAATGTCTGCCGATATTGAAACAATGATTTAATATTAGGAGGAAAATAAAATGACAAAATATGACAAAATCCTTGGCGCTATAGTTGGAGCAGCTATTGGAAATGCTATGGGAGCACCTCTTGAAACTAGGCCTCCTTATCTGATTAAAGAGGAATTAGGGAAAGGAGAATTCATAAACGATTATATTGAAATGCCATATGATTCTCCATTACAAAATATACCATTAGGTACAGTGTCTTATGATTTTGCAATTTCTTACTTAAGCATGGTTGAATTTGTTAAAGCTGGCGGTGTCACAAAGCAAGCAGCAATAAATGCACTTCTAGAACTTAAGAACAATCGCAAATATGAGATATATTCATCACGAATTGATACTGCTTCAGCAGTTGGAATAGATAATATAGAAGGCGTTGAACGTGAAAGGACTCCATATGATGATTTACCTGTTGATAATAGATATCTAACTAATAGCGCTTCTGCTAAAGCATGGTCTTGTGGTTTGTTAAATCCAGGAAATATGAAAAAAGCAATAGATGATGCAATTTTAATGTGCAAACCAGCTCATGATAATGTAATTGCTTTGTCAGGCGCTACTTCTATAGCAGCAGCGATATCTGTCGCTATGACAAATGGGGCAACTATTTCAGATGTCGTTGAAGCAGGAATTATTGGGGCAAAACAAGGTTACAAAAAAGCTATGCTAGTTGCTAAACCAGCTGCAGGAGCAAGCATAGAAGAAAGAATTAAGCTTGCCGTTGCAATTGGTGTAAAGTATTCTAATGATTTTGAAAAATGCATAATAGAAATGACAGATTTGATTGGAACAGGGATAAATGCAAATGAAACTGTTCCATCAGTGTTTGGCTTCTTTGTCGCAGCAAAAGGCGATGTAATGAAAACTATATATCTGGCAATTAATGCTGGAAATGATAGTGATGCAACTGGTATATTAGCTGGAGCTTTATCAGGCACATTCAAAGGAATAAACAATATTCCAGATGTGCACCTTCCTTTGTTGTCGAGCGTGAACGATATGGATATCGAACAACTAGCAAAAGAGATTAGTATCATTGTGGAGTAGTAAATAACTAAGACAATAAACTTTCTTTTTACTAAATACAGTAAGTTTTACATCAATATCTAGCACAATTATGACTTTTATATTATATCTATTTTTCATTTTAATAACTTTTCTACATTTTACTGTTATAATTCTCTGAAAATCTAAAATAAAAGTGAAAAATATAAAAAAAACTTGATATCTTTATAAAAATAGAGTATTATGATAATGCAATAAGGAGCGAGAAATCGCTCCTTATATATTGCTTTGGAGGGAAAATGTTAAGTATTCAAAAAATAGAAAGTTTAATTAAACCAATATTAGAAGCTAATAATATTGGAAAATTCAAAGTTTCACGAAAACTAGGCAAAACACCTATCTTAGAAATATGTATTAAGAAAATTGATGGTGAAATTGACTTAGATATCTGTGAAATTGTTTCCAATCAGATTTCAGAGATATTAGATCAACATGATGATTCTAATCAACCTTATCTTTTAGATGTCTGTTCCTTCGGTGCTGAGGAAGTCTTGGAAAATGAAGATGAAATTATTAATCATATTGGTGATTATGTCCATATTGAATTAAAAAATCCAGAAAAGGGAATAGATTCAATTGATGGAACGCTGACTAGTTTTGAAGATAATATTTTAAATATTACTTATTTTATAAAAGGTGTTAAAAAACAAACTAATATCAACTATGATAATGTTAAGTTGATAAGATTAGCTGTAAAAATATAAGAGAGGAAAGTTATGGATTTAAAGAAAATTGTAAGTGCGATTGGAGCAATTGAAGAAAACAGTAATATTTCAATTGAAATAATTATTGATGCACTTAGCGAAGGACTAAAAACGGCTTATTATAGATTTATTGATGTTAAAAAAGATTCAAATTTGCCTAAACCTAAATTAAGAGTAGATGTTTCAAAAAAGGGAGAAATCAAACTATATCACATTAAAACAGTTGTTGAAGAAGTTAATGATGATGAGTTAGAGTTACAATTAAATGAAATAGTTGAAGTTTATCCAGATGCAAAAATAGGTGATGAAATAGAAAAAGAAGTTGATATTAAAAACTTTGGAAGAAAAGAAATTTCTAACCTAAAAAATGTCTTTACTCAAAAAATCAAAGAAGCCCACAAAAGAAATTTATTAGATAAATATAAAGATAAAGTTGATGATATTGTTAATGCTGTAGTGGAATCTGTTGAGGATAAATTTGTATTGGTTAAGATAGATGAATCTGACTTGGCATTATTAGCTCAAAGAGAACAAATTCCTTATGAAAAATATTATGATGGTCAAAGACTGAAAGTAATTATTAAAGAAGTTAGCGATAAAACAAAAGGTGCTCCAATTACTGTTTCAAGAGCTTCAAAAAATTTAGTTAAAAGATTATTTGAACAAACTGTTTCTGAAATTTATGATGGTACAGTAGAAATAAAAGGGATTGCTAGAGTGGCAAATAATAGAACAAAGATGGCAGTGTATTCAAAAGATCCTAATGTTGATGCTATTGGAGCCTGTATTGGAAATAGGGGTTCAAGAGTTTCTGCTGTTATTTCGGAAATAAGACAACAAGATAATTCATTAACTCAGGAAAGTATTGATATTATTGAATGGTCTGATGATTATATTGAATATGTTAAAAATGTTATGAAGCCAGCAAATATAATTGGTGTAATTCCTAAAGATGATGCTATTCAAATTGTTGTTGAAGATGATCAACTATCTTTAGCAATTGGTAAAAAAGGAATTAATGCTCAATTAGCCTCTGAATTATTATCTAAAAAGGTTGATATAAAAACAGCAACTGCTTTAGAAGAAGCTGGAATTGATTGGCAGACAGAAATGGCACAATATATTGCTAAAGAACAAGAAAAGCGTTTAAGAGAAGCTGAAAGAAAAGCTGCTGAACTGGCTAAAGCTGAAGCTGAAAGAAAAGCAAAAGAATTAGAACAATACTTGCAACAGAAAGCCTTAGAAGCTGAAAAAATGGAATTGGTTGACGAAAAATCTGAAGAAGTTATTGATTCACATGATGAACTTAGCGAAATTGAAGTAATTGAAGAAGTAAAAATAGATGAAAAAACAATAAAAGAAACAATAAAAGATGTTGTTGAAGATGTTGTTGAAGAATCAGAAGAAGAAATTGAACTTCGCAAAGCTAAAATTGCTGCTAAAGCTGCTAAATATGTTTCTAAGTTTGAAAGTTTGGCAGATGCAAGTAAAGAAGAGGAAGAAAAGACAACTTCAAGAAGAAAAAGAAAAGAAACAAAAGAAGAAATCGAAGCTAGAGAAATCAGAGAAAAGATTGAAGAACTTAAAAAACAAGAATATGAAATCAAACCTGAATACACTGATGAAGAACTTGAAGAGTTTGAAAATCCAGATGAAGATTACTGGTACTATGATGATATAGACTTTGATGAATTCGATAAGTTTTACGATGAGGAATAAAGTTGAAAAAAAGAAAAATTCCTATGAGAAAATGTATTATTACAAATGAACGTTTTCCAAAAAAAGAATTAATTAGAGTTGTTAGAACTCCTGAAAATGAAGTTGTTGTTGATTTAAGCGGAAAAATGAATGGTCGAGGTGCCTATTTAAAAAAAGATAAAGAAGTGTTTACCTTAGCAAGAAGTAAAAATCTTCTTGCTAAGCAACTTGAATGTGAAGTAAAAGAAACTGTTTATGATGAATTAGATTCATTGTTATAAATTAAATGAAAGGTGGTGCAGTTATGACAAATAAAAAAGCAAATAATAAAAGAAAAAGAAATAACAGCAATAAAAAGTACAGTGGTAATTATGTCAGAAAAAATCAAGCAGCAAAGGATTGTACTTATCAAGAAGGCATCACTGTTAAAGAATTAGCAGAGAAAATTAATAAATCACCAGCTGATATTATTAAATTCTTGTTTATGTTAGGTAAAATGTATACCGTTAATACATCTTTAGATGATGAAACAATAGAATTAATTGCTTTGGAATACAATATAAATATAACCAAAGAAGAAACAGAAGATTCTGATTCATTAGAAGATGATATTGTTGATAATCCAGAAGATTTAGAAGCAAGAGCTCCAATTGTAACTATAATGGGACATGTTGACCATGGTAAAACTACTTTGCTAGATTTTATAAGAAAAACTAATGTTACAGCTGGAGAATTTGGTGGCATTACTCAGCATATTGGTGCTTATCAAACAAATGTTCATGGGCAAAAAGTAACATTCTTGGATACTCCAGGACATGAAGCTTTTACTGCTATGCGTTCTAGAGGGGCTAAAATGACAGACATTGTCGTTGTTATTGTAGCTGCTGATGATGGAGTTATGCCTCAAACAAAAGAAGCAATTGACCATGCTAGAGCAGCAGATGTTCCTATTATTATTGCTATCAACAAAATTGACAAACACAATGCAAATGTTGATAAGGTCTATAATGAATTAGCAGACTATGGTTTGATACCTGAAGAATGGGGTGGAGACACTATGTTTACAAAGATTAGTGCTAAATCTGGTGAAGGTGTTCAAACATTATTAGAAATGATTTTGCTGTTATCTGAGGTATTAGAGCTTAAGGCTAATCCTGATAAATTGGCTACAGGTACTGTAGTAGAAGCAAAATTAGATAGAGGTAGAGGCCCAGTAGCTACTTTATTAGTTCAAAATGGCACTCTTGATTCCAGTGACTGTTTGGTAGTTGGAACAGCATTTTGTCGAATCAGAAAAATGACTGATGATAAAGGTAAAGAAATTAAAACTGCTAAACCATCAACGCCTGTTGAAATAATCGGTTTATCAGATGTTCCTGAAGCAGGTGATCATTTTAAAGTTTTTGCTGATGAAAAGCGTGCAAGAGCTGTAGCTGATAGAAGAACTCAAGCCAAACTTGAACTTGAAAGAAGAACAATAGGTTTATCTCTTGATGACATTGCTACAAGAATAAAAGAAGGTGATTTAAAACAGCTAGATATTATTATTAAAGCTGATGTTGCTGGTAGTGCTGAAGCTGTACAAAGTTCGATGGAAAAACTATCCAATGAAGAAGTAAAAATTAGAGTTTTAAGAGCAGCAGCAGGTGGAATTACTGAGTCAGATATAATGTTAGCTACGACATCAAATGCGATTATTTATGGTTTCAATGTTAGACCAAATGCAACTGTTAAAAGAATGGCAGAAGATAATAATATTTCTATAAGACTTCATAACATTATTTATAAGGCTTTAGAAGAATTAGAATCAATTATGAAAGGTATGTTAGCTCCAGTCTATGAAGAAGTTGTCTTAGGACAAGCAACAGTAAGACAGTTATTCAAAGTAAGCAGAATTGGTACCATTGCTGGTTGTATGGTTGATGATGGAATCATTAAAAACAATTGTGGTGTTAGATTAATTAGAAATGGTGTGGTTATATACACTGGTAAATTAGGTTCCTTACAACGTTTTAAAGATAATGTCAGAGAAGTTAAAGCTGGCTATGAATGTGGTTTAACAATTGAAAGATATAATGATATTAAAATAGATGATATTATTGAAGCATTTGAAGACCAAGAAGTAACGGAGTAAAGTATGTCACTAAAGAAAGAACGTTTACAGTCTGAAATTTTAAGATATTTAACCATGATAATTAGAGATGATGTCAAAGATTCAAGTGTTGGATATGTAACTGTAACTGATGTAATATTAAATAATGACAGTTCTATTGCTAGAGTATATGTTACTTTTTTGGATAAATATCAAAAAGATGAATATCGTTTAGCTGCATTAAATAAGGCTAAAGGCTTGATTAGAAGTAAATTATCAAAAAAGTTAACAATTAAAAAATGTCCAGAAATTATCTTTGTATTAGACACATCACTTCAAAATGCTAATCGTATTGACGAAATTATTAATCAATTAAGTAAAGAGGAGGAGAAATAGATTCTCTTCTTTTCTCTGTATGCTTATATGCTAATATGTTATAATATGATAAGAGTTTAGATATGAAAAAAGATTATGTATTAGGTATTGGCGCAGCAAATATAGATATCAATGGAAAAAGCAATAAACCAATCATTTTAAATGATTCTAATCCTGGACAGATGTCTATTTCTGCTGGTGGAGTTACTAGAAATGTCTTAGAAAACTTAGCAAGGATGGGTTGTCCCTGTAAAATTATTACTGCTATTGGTGATGATAATAATGGTAAGTTTATTAAAAAACACTCAACACAAGCGGGAATAGATTTTTCATATGCTTTAACTGTTAAAGACGAAAATTCTTCTTCTTATTTATGCTTGTTGGATGAAAAAGGGGATATGTATATTTCTTTAAGTGATATGAAAATTGTAAACAATATTACCGTTGATTATCTAAAGAAAATTGAAAATGTAATTTTAAATGCTAAGATTATAACTATTGATCCATGTCTATCAGAAGAAGTTATTGATTTTATTTGTCGTAATTATTCAAAAACAAAAGAGATATTTTGCGATCCTGTCAGTAGTGCTTATGCCAAAAGAGTTAAGAAATATTTACCATATATTCATACTATAAAACCTAATGAAATGGAACTTGAAGTATTAACGAATCATCCAACTAAAACAAAACAAGATAAAATTGAAGCTTGCAAAATACTAGTTGAAAAAGGTGTAAAAAGAATTTTTCTTTCTCTTGGAAAAGGTGGTTGCCTATATTATGATTGTTTAGGTAATTGTCTTACAAGGTCATTTAGTGAGGTGAAAATGATTAATGCTTCAGGAGCAGGTGATTCTTTTATGGCTGGTGTAATTTATGGTTATGTTAATGATTTTGAGATAGAAAAAACGTTAGATTATGCTTTAGCAGCAGGAATTATTGCAATAAGCACAACACATACTATTAATCCTGAAATGGGTTTAGATAAAATTGAAGATATCATTCGAAAAGAGAGAGGTTAAAAATGAATTTAAGAAATTATTTAAGTATTACAGATGAAATCGCTCAAGCAATTAAAGAAGGTAAACCAGTTGTAGCATTAGAATCAACTATTCTTTCACATGGAATGCCTTATCCTGAAAATGTTAAATTTGCTCATAATGTAGAAAATATAGTTAGGGAAAATGGAGCAATTCCGGCAACAACAGCTATTATTGACGGTAAATTGAAAGTAGGTTTAAATGATAATGAATTATTATTAATGTGTAAAGGGGAAAATATTGGTAAAGTTTCTAGAAGAGATGTAGCTACCTACTTAGCTACAAAGAAAAATGGAGCAACTACAGTTGCTACTACTATGTTAATAGCTGAAATGGCAAAGATACCTATATTTGCTACTGGTGGAATTGGTGGTGTTCACAGAGGTGCACAAGAAACAATGGATATTTCAGCTGATTTACAAGAATTAGCTCACACTAATGTAGCGGTGGTTGGAGCGGGTTGTAAATCAATCTTAGATATTGGGTTAACTTTAGAATATCTTGAAACTATGGGAGTTCCAGTTTTAGGATATCAAACTAATGATTTTCCAGCATTCTATACAACTAAATCGGGTTTCAAGGTAGATTATAATCTACCTGATGCTGTAACAGCTGCAAAAATAATGAAGACTAAATGGGATTTAGGATTAAATGGTGGGATTTTAATTGCTAATCCAATTCCAGAGCAATATGCTTTAGATTTCAATGAAATGGAAGCTGTAATTAATCAAGCTTTAAAGCTAGCAGATGAAAAAGAAATAAAAGGAAAAGAAACAACTCCATTTTTACTAGCAAATATTAAAACTATTACCAAAGGAAAATCATTATTAAGCAACCTACAATTAGCTTATAATAATGCAAAAGTTGCAAGTAAAATTGCGGTTGAATATGCAAAATTAAACAAGTAAACAGTTTATAGAAACTGTTTTCATTTACATTTTCAACTATTAATGTTATATTTTATTTGTAAAATCACTAGATAAAAAAATAAAAATCGAAACTTTATTTGAAATAAAATTAACCTAATGTAAAAGAATATACTAGTAGGATTTTTTAAAATATTATAAAGGAAAAATAATAATTGATTTCTTTTAAAAATAAGAAATAATTCCACATTTTAATCATTATAGTAACATTGTAAATAGATAGATGTTAATTATATTTAAAGAATATATTACAAAAAGGAGGGAAGATTAAAAATAAATAATAATTTTGATTTTAATAAAATATTATAATATCTATTGATTACTATCTATTTTATTGTTTATTAATTAAAGGAGATTAAAAATTATGAAAAAAATTATCAAATTAATACTTGTAATATCATTTGTATTTACAACATTAATTGGTTGTGGTGATAAGGAAATAAGCCTTGAACCTATTGCTGAAAATGCTTTGGCTGAATATTTAAAAGGGAAGGATCCAGTTTTAGATAATGATGATTTTACTGGTACTTATATTATCGTTTCAAGAACATGTGATAAAAAGACTGATGATCTTATTGTCAATTATACTGGAAGTTCAGCTTTGTTTGAATATGAAGCAAAATATC
>Ga0208195_1000420_pt1 | contig 55797 bp, 40 predicted proteins | sample AD_UKC077_MetaG_FD_184441 | JGI IMG/M metagenome (GOLD analysis project Ga0208195, IMG submission 184441) | Active sludge microbial communities of municipal wastewater-treating anaerobic digesters from USA - AD_UKC077_MetaG (SPAdes) (version 2) | ecosystem: Engineered > Bioreactor > Anaerobic >... | reverse complement strand
GAGGCGGCACTCCCCGATGGGGGTAGAGCCGCTGCGGGCCGGAGCGCAGCGCAACCTCGGTCGCGGCCCGCAGCGTGCGATTGGGGCCCCATCGGGGGATGCCGCCGGCCCTACCGAGATCCGCGAACGTTCCCTCTCTCACCCACAAATTCTGCTACAGAGCCCCTTCTCCTTCTCCAACTTGCGCCGGTGGGATGAGGACGTGGCGGCGGTGATGTCCCCGGCCAACTGCTCGATCCGGTGGGCGATCTTGCCCTGGAGCGGGATCACGTATTCCGTCCGCATCCGGGCCAGGGTGCCGTCGTGGTAGCGGTGCAAATAGACCAGGCACTGGAAGGCCCGCTGCTTGCCGCTGAAAAACAGCCAGTAGATGGGACGTTTCTTGTAGGTGGACAGGTGGTCTTTGTAGAAACCCGTGGCCAGGTAGCGGCGGATGGTGTCGCGAGGATGCTCGTCGCGGTTGGGGCCGAGGCTGTCCGCGATGAACTTCAGGTTCTCCTCCAGGTGCTCGCGAGGCCAGGCTTTGGCGATGAACTCGACGAACCGCTCCGTGGCGTCATCCGGAAACCAGGCAAGCTCGGAGAGTGGGATGATGCCGTCCGCGTCGGCGGGGAAGGTGCGGTATTGGCTCGCATCGAAGCCCTCGTTGCGGCTGTGGGCATAGACCAAACCTGGCTTGTCGAGGCTGTAGCGGCCCATCATGCAGCCGATGGAGTATGAAATGAGCCGTTGAGCATCCTGTACGCGGCTGGCACGGGCAAGAGTGATCTCGCCTTCCGTGACATCAATTGACAGCTCACCCTCCAACCCATACGCACCAACAAAAAGCCTGTTAAGCTGCCTCTCAAGGTCGTTAACCCGATCACGGCGAGCCGTTGTTGTCTTTTCCCACTTGCTCCAACTATCGCCAACAGTGCGACAGCCTGACGGTTGAAGCAAGGCCATTTGCTGGAAGTCCCACGAAGTCTCATAAAGGTCCCAATCCTCCCTGTAAATCATGACGCACTGATCCACAATGTCTGAAATCCGTGCCCGGCAGCTTGAGAGGTTTCGGGTCAATACCGGCAGTTTTGCGACATCGCCAACCTGGAAATTCAGACTCGGATTCAGCGCCTGCATGAAGTAAAGCGCCACCTTAGAACACAAAAACCCCAGCACAAAGTTTAGGTCGGATGGCTGTGGAAAGGTGCATGAACCACCGACATCAAACAGAAAGCCCTCAAACGTCTTCCGAACCCCAAAGGAAGCGGAACTTACGAACGTCCAGGTGATTGCAGGCAGGAAATAGAAAGATTCGTTCGAGATTTTCCATCCAAGGTTATCCCCTAGGTCAGGATACTTCTTCTTTGTTTCAGCCTTAATTTCGGCACCATCGCGTTCCCAGTTCACGACATAATCGTTGTTACCATACCAACGCCTAAAATCACCCCCTTTGTTGTAAGGGAACCACTTCTTTTGGGAGGCGAGTGCTTCTTGGGCGCTGCGGAAGCCGAGGCCAATTCTTGACAAAGACACTTCGTGCCAGCGCCTGAGAAAGCGGGTGTTGTCACCCGTCCTCATGCCAATTTTAGGTGGTGCGATTGTCTCTAGCAGACTGCCTTCGACAAACGCCTGGCGAGCCGCATTACAGAGCCAATACGCCACTGGCGCTCCGGGAATCTGTGAGAAATGGTCAACAACTTGATACCCAAGTCGATTGTTCCTTACAGGAAACTCAACAGGGAATCCGTCTTCTGTGATGTCCGTGTGGCGAACGTAACAAAAGTGAGCCTTGTATCCGTTGATTGGTCGACAGCGGAATATCGTTGCCGCTGTTCCAAAGTTTATGCCAAGGCTGGTCTTGCCTCTCCCTTCATAGGGCATGTGAACGAGGCTCTGTATCGTTCGATCTCTCAAGGTGTGTTCACGCATCTGCTCGTAAGAGTAGAGGAACATCCACGTCTCCATCGTAATGAGTGCGTTGTATCCGGTAGGCGTTGCCAAATCAAAACCTCGCTCAATGAACATGGAGTAGAGGTCTGCCTTGCTTCGTAAGAATTGCTCTTTAGCAAACTGTTTCAGTGAATCAGGCAGCCCCTTACCGCCCAAGTAAGGCGGGTTTGCCACGACCACATCAAAACGGCTTGCCAGCAACTCCGCCTGCTTTACCAACGACGACAAAATTGCGGCAGCTTGGTGCTCCCAGAGTTGCTGCTTAGCAATCATCGCTTCAATGCTTTGCCGCGCCGCAGGGAGTTGTGCGACCAATGCAGGCGGCACCCGGATGAGCGAGCCAAAGGTCTTCCCGTGCTCGAACAGCTTGATGAGTTCACGGAGACACGGTTCAACCTCCGCCAGCGGACTGCCCTTCGTGGGCTTGTTCAGCGTGAGTTGCTGCTTCGTATCTGGGAACAGGTCGCTGTCGGCAAACGGCAGGTTACCAGCGACGGCGGCGACACCTGGATCGAGCGTCAGGAGGCTCTCCAGCCCCTTGCTATCCTGGATGGCGAGGACGTTGGGCTGGATGCGGTCGTCGAAGATGCGCCGGTCGTCGGCGCGGGCCTTCATCAGCAGGGCGAAGGCGGCGAGTTGGGCGGCGCGGTCGTCAATCTCTAGACCGAACAGGTTCTTCTGAAGGATAAGCCGGGGGATGTCTTTGCTGCGGTAGCCGCGCTCCTGGTAGATGGCTTTGAACAGGTCATAGGCTTCGACCAGGATGTGACCGGAGCCGCAGGCGTCATCGAGCAGCGTGAGCGTTTCGGGATCGAGGGCTTTGGGTGTGATGGTCGCGAGCTGGGCCTTCACTTCGTCCGTCTGCTCGGCTGGCTCGATGTAGTATTCCATCAACTGCCGTAGAGCAGAATCTGGATAGGCAGTGAGCCATTGATGCCCAAGTGAGTTTTGCAGGAGATACTTGACGATCCAATTATGCGTGAACAGTTGCGTTTTGGCGGGAATGTCTTTGCTCGCTACAGCTTTGCCCTTCTTGAGTTCAGAGTCGATTCTGGCTTTTTCATCGTTGACGTAATGTTGGTAGAGCCAGCCGATGATTTCGACCTGCTGCCAGTCGGCCTCCTCGATTTCGTTGACGAGCTTGCGGATGACGGAATCCGAGTGCAGGAGGTTGTCCGGCAGGAGCAGTTCGGTCTCGTCCGCGATCTTCTCGAACAGGAACGGCATGGCTTGGTGGAGGGCGTTGCACTGGGCCACGAGCAGCAGCCGGTAAAGCTCAGCCTCCTTGGTGCCGTCGAGTTTGAGATTGATGACCTGCTGGGCGTCCAGCCCGGGCAGCGTGACGTGCTCGGCGTGTTCGACGATCTCCGGCGTGGCCTTGCCTTCGGGATGGCTCAGCACCCGGTAGCCGTGATCCAGGTAGCCGTGCAGCTCCATGTAACGGAGCGCGACGAAGCGGTTGAACCAGGTATAAGCCATCGCCTCCATGACCTGGTCGAAGCCCTGGCGCTGGATGCGGCCCTCCAACGACCGGCGCTGCTGCACCACGACCTTCGGGAAAGCCCTGCCGCCGATGATGACCACGTCGCCCGTCTCCTGCATCGGCTCGGTGCGCTTGGGCGTGAGGCCGAAGAACGCGGCCCGATCCGTGACCGCCCGGATGAAGTCGAGCCGGGCTTTCGGAGCGTAGGTTTTGAGAGCGGAGCGGTTCATGGATGATTCAGCAGGAGAACGATGTTTGCGCAATGGCGGCGGCGGTGGTCGTGGTGGTGCGGCCAATCACTCGCGGCTGGTTTTCAGCGAGTTGGCTCACCGGATAAAGATTCGATAAAGATTCAGGCATGGATTTTGTGGATAAATCTCGTGGGAGGTATCTTTATTTCCGGGCACGCCATTCGGGCTTCTTTTTCGAGCCGTGGTTCACGATGGTTTTGTCCTTGCGAGACATCGCCGCGAGCAGGTTCTTGACCTTGACGACCTGCTGCTGCGGTGTCAGCACGTCTGAGAGTTTGCCCTTGAGCAGGCGGTCAACGTCAGCCCGGCTGGCGGAGCCGTATTCAGCCAGGTAGTCGAGAATCATCTTCTTGTAGTGGGCGTCATCGAAGGCGCGGTTGCGGATGTATTGGGCCTTGTCGCCGGTGAGGGCGTCAATCATGTCCAGGCTCACCATCGCTTCGGCGAGCAGGCGGTTGCGGTAGTGGCGCGGGATACGGTCCCGGAACAGGTAATCCTCTAGCGAACCTTCAAAGAAGCTGCCCGCGTTCTCGAAGATCAACCGGTCGGTCTTCTCCACGACGATGATGCGGGCCTGGCGGCTGTAGTCCTGGTGGGCGATGCAGTTGTTGAGGGCCTCCAGCACGACCTTGCGGGGTTTGTCCTGAACGCCCAGAACCAGCCAGCCTGCCGATTCGCCTTTGAGGTTGGCTTCATTGCACAGCGCAACGAAGTATTTGCCGAGATCATCGGAGTCCAGGTTCGACCTGGCCTCTTTGAACTCCACCCACTCAGTCTCGGCGGGGAGCTTGAGAAGCTCATCGAGCTTGGCTTTGTGGTCGGCTGATTTCATCGCGTCAGCGTATCTGGATTCTCTGGTTGTTGGCGATGGCGGCTTCGAGCCGCTGGCGCAGGTCTTTGATGAACGCCTCCACGTCGTCGGGGGTTTCCAGGTAGGATTTGTTTACAATTTCGGCGGGTTTGATGACGCACCGCGCCTTCACTACCGGCGCGAGCGGCTCCGTCTTTCCCGGCTGGGCCGGTGGCGGGGCTTTGGCCTTTAGCGCGGCCTCGATCCGGCTGATGGCGGCGTCCAGGGCGTTGACCGCCTCAGCCTGCGCTTGGGCGATATGCGCCAAGCTCTGCTCATGCTCGACCTGTTTACGCAGGTCTTGCACCGGCTGAAGACAGGCGGTCTTCAGCCCGGCGTCCGCCTGCACGGCGTCCAACTCCTTGGCGATCTCGGAGGACTGCACGTCAATGGTTGCCAGGGCCTCGGTGCGGCGGGCGGACACCAAGGCGTCGTTCACCTCGCTGACCGTCTGGATCAGGCCGTCGCCCTCTTTGATGAGGCTGTAGGGAGAGGGCGCGTTCAGGATGTCGTGGATGCGCTTCAGCGCGGGTGCGGCCTTGGGATCGCGCTCCAGTTCCAGCCGGTTGAGCTGAAAACGGTCGGATGCTTTCCGCAGCTTCTCCCAAGCGGGCTTCTGGTGGTCGTAGAAATTCTTCAGATCGTGGTAGTCGTCCGCCAGCTCCAACAGCTCGGCCTTGAGCGCGTTGAACCGCTCGATGAACTTGAAGCTGTCCTCCTCGCCCGTGATCTTGGCGATGGTCCGCAGGCCATCCGCGATCTCTGTCTGGCCGGGGTAATTGCCGGTTTCAGCCAGCGGCTTGTAGCCCTGAAGGTCGGTCTCCCAGTGCTTCAGCTTCCCGCTCAAGAATGTAAATAAACCCTCCTCGCTCTCCGGCCCCATCTCCGAAAACACGTCCTTGCCCAGGGCGCGGGTGGTCTGGAGCAGCTTGATATCCACGTTCCGGCGCTGCACCAGGACGATCTTCCGCCACTTGGCCGGAGCGCTGATCTCGCCATAGACCTTCTCGGTGGGCACCACCGCGCCGTTCATCACCACCTGGACTTCGCCCAGGACCACCAGCCGGGCGACCAGGAGCACAACTTCCCAGTCCGGCCAGCCATAGGGGCGGATGCCGTAACGGGTCTCGATCATGTCGTGGAGGACGATCGTGCGGCTGGCCCTGGTGCAGAGGTCCACGTAGCTCCGGACTTCATCCAGGGCCTGCGGGTTGGCTTCTTCGGTCTGGACGGCCAGCGTCTGCTGGGCGATGTCGTTGCTGCGGAGCACGGCCTGGATTTCGCGCTGCGGGTCGGAGTTCAGCCGCTTGAGCAGGCCCATCTTCGGGAACGTGTTTTGAATCAGGTAATCCAGGGCCTGGTTCATGGCGTTGGCGGCGTCCTCGGCCTTCAGGGTCAGCTTGCTGCCCGCCGCGTAGTAGTCCGCTTCGACCAACAGGATGGACAGCAGGTTGACCATGCGCTCGCGCCGGTTGCGGTTGTCATCGGCGCAGTCATGCAGGATGCGGAGGGTGGTCTTGGGCAGCGAGCCATCGTTCTTCCGGGCGATGTATTTTTCCGTCTTCAGGTAGGTGCGAAGCTCGCGCCCCAGGCTTTCGTCGTCGTTCAGCCGGAGCAGGATTTGTCCACCCTCATTGGTGCTGGTCAGGATGCACCGGGCGTTGTCGTAGAGCTTGTAGTCGTCGCCCATGGGGCTGACGACCGAGATGACCAGGCCGTTCTCGACGCGCCTGCCGACCGGGTGGAGGTCGCATAGACAGTTGAACGGAAAATCCTTTCCGTTGACCGCGTAACGATGCTTGCGGTTGCCCTTGAGCACGTCGTCGAAGATGAGTTCGCCCAGGAGCTTGGCCTCCTCGCCGCTGCTGAGGTCCACGGACTTGATTTCGCGGTTGATGTCGCGCTCTTCATTGGTCAGGAAGAAGTAGTTGTCGCCGCTGCGGCTGATGAGGGTTTCCTTTTCAAGGCGCTGGAGGCTTTCCTCGATCTTCCGGCGCAGGGCCAACCGGTCGGCGTCGATCTCGTCAATGCAGAGGGTGACCAGGTTGTTGACGTTGCCTTTGATCTCCTCGACGTAGCGGATCAGGAACAACACCTGGAGCAGCTTGATGTCAAACGGCTCCAGGCTGGGGTTGGTCTCGGCCTGGTCAATGGTGCGCTTCACCGACGTATCCAGAAAGCTCTCGATGGACGGGTAGAACCGCCAGAACGGCACCAGCACGCCCACGGCCTGATCGGCGACCTGTTTGGCGGCGGACTGGAAGGCGTCCAGGATCGAGCGTTCGCCGCGTGACAGGTGCAGGCCCGTGGCCCCGGCTTTACGGATTGCCTCGAACACCTTTTGAACCAGTTGGAACTGGTAGGGGGCGAACGGGTAGTTCCGCACGAAATCGTCGGCGTCCTTGAACGCCTTCATCGTGGGGCCGACGTTGGTGAAGCTGAGCTGGTTCTTCAGGATGTCGCCCTTGGCCGCGTGGAGTTTCCGCAGGCCGTCCTCGACGTTGCCGCCGTGCTTTGCCAGGAGGCGCTCCTGGATGACCTCGTCCACGTTGGCGCTGGACAGGGATAGCCGGGTTTTGAAGCGGCCCTGGATTTTCGAGAAGTCGTTGGCCGCGCCCTTCTTCATCTCGCCGAGCACGGCATCAATGTCCTCCTGGCTGGTCACGACCACCCAGGCCCGACCGGCACAGGCGGTGCCCAGGTCTTCGGTGATGGTCTGCAGGTTCAGCATCCGCTGCGTGTCCTGGCCTACAAACTGGCCCATTTCGTCCACCAGAAAGATCAGGCGATGGTTTGGCCCCTTGGAATCCAGGTATTCCTTCACCCACCCGCAGAAGTTCTCGATGGTCAGCGGGAACGACTTTTCCATGTTGTCGAACCATTTGTGGCTGGCGTCCTCGCTCTGGCCCAGGGCGTGGGACAGGGCCTTGACCACCGCGTCGCGGTTGAAGGCGTAGGCGTCGCGCTCATCCACCCATTTGTGACCGGCAGCGAGTTCGTAGGCGGCGTGGAAGGTATCGAGCCGGTGCTTGCTGGCCAGGTAACGCTCCATGTGCGCGATCCAGGGGTGGTCGCCGCTGTAGCCCAGCATCTCGTTGAACACGCGCAGAAACACCGTGAGGATCGCGTCCCGCCCAGAGCGGTTGTCGGCCTTCGAGTCGATGTTGAACAGGATCACGTCGGTCGTGGCGGCGACGGCACGCTTGATGTCGCCGTAGAGCATTGCGTCGTGAATCTTGGTATCGAAGAACTCAACTGTCTGCCGGGTCTGGTCGTTGGCCTTGAGCTGCCGATTGCCCAAGATGTAGGACAGCACCTTCAAGAAATGCGATTTGCCACTGCCGAAAAACCCTGACATCCAGACGCCGATCTTGCCGGAGATGGTGGGATCGTTTGGGTGGTCGAAGGCGTCGGTGTAGGTCGTAAAGAACCGGCGCAGGTGCTGATCCAGTTCCTTCGTGACGACGAACTCGTCCAGTTCCTGCCAGACCACGGCGTCGTCGAGCTGCTCGGCCTTCACAACCCCGTTGATGGGGCGGTTGATGTCGCGGGTGAATAGTTCTTTGATCCTCATGGTTGGCTCCTGGAAATCATGGCACCAGTTTGAAGGCCCGGTAGTAGTTTCGGCTTTCGACTATGCCGAACAGTTGCACGGTGAGCTGATCGTATTTGCCGGGGTAAAACATGACCAGTGGCGTATTGCCCATCACCGGATGAAGGTTGTTCAGCAGCGCATGCGACCGGAGCAGGGGCCAGACGCTGCCGACGCCCGACACGAGCACCAGGTCATGCTGGCTGGGTTGGGCCGCGTCGGCGAAGACCTGGGCCAGCCGGGACTCGTGGAGCGGGGCTCTCAGCGCCTTGAACACGGTTTTGTCGCCCTGAGTCCGCTGCATCTGGATGGCGCGATCCAGCAGGTTCCGCGACTTCAGGTGGTCGATGACCAGATCGAAAAGGTTGACATGTTTGACTCGGAGGCCCGGTTTCGACTTGGGCAGGTGGTCGAGGAGGAACTGGATGTGCTCCCGGACGCGCAGTTCATCCTCGGCGGAATAATCGAACACGTAGAACCCGATTTCGTTGCCCAGGCCGCTGCCGCTCAGCAGCTCGTCGGAAATGAGCTTGGGCAGGATGCGGTTCAAACGCTCTGTGAGTTGGTCCTTCATGTGCCTACGGTGATGCAGCGGAGGACGTAGTCCTCGTGGTTTCGTTCCAGGTAGCCGATGACCTCGGCGATGATGTGCGCCCGCTGGAGCAACATCGTCCGCGTGTCCTTGATGTATCCAGCCTGGGCCAGCATCTGGAACACGGACGACCCCATCCGCCTGGTCGTGGACTCCTGCCACTGCGGCATCTGGGGGTCGCGCCCCCGGCAGTCCTCCAGATAGTCGCACCAGAGCTTCTTCGTCAGGGCCTTGGCGAAGCGCCGATACTGGTCACGGACGACCAAGTCCAGGAAGTCACCCAGGAGGTAGCTGTGCTTGACCGCCGCCGCCAGCACCGCGTGCGTGGCGACAACCACGGTGCCATCACAAACCATCCGCCACAGCTCTGGCGACGTGGTTTCCAACCGCTGCCGGATGAGCCTGGCCAGCCGGATTGCGGTTGCTGGGTTCCGGGCCTTCAACACGTTGTCCTTCGTGATCGCCTGTTTCCATCCGGCTTCGTCCACCGCGCGCAGCAGGAGATCGGCAATGACCCGGCTCTCGGCGATCTTCAACGACCCCGCCGTGATGTCGGCGCGGTAGCGACCTGCTGCGTCCGAGCAGGCAGTGCCCACGCGGGGCGGCGACCCTGGAGTCGCAGGGGCAATGTCTGGACGGGCAGTCATCATGCAGCCGTCGGCGCCTCGAGGCCGCCGGCGTTCTCGCGCCGCGCTTTGGGATTCTGGGCGGACGCAGTCAACGCCCGCCCTTTGTCGGCAAGGGCCATTATCCCCCTGCTGGGCGAGGCTCGGCTCGTTAACATGGCCGCAAGCCTAGAGTATATCCCAGTATTGTTCAGCCGTTTTCTTTTCGCTCGCTCAGCCACCGAACGGCCCAGCGGGTGTCTCCGCATCACGTGAGGAAGGCGGGCTACCCCAGCCATGCGGTGCACGCTGGCGCCACCACTCGTGGAGGCGCTGTCAGCATGCTGTACGGCCCGCCATGCTCCCGCAAGGACGCTCGGCCCGGCCTTGTCGTCCTCATTCGCTGAACCGCCGCCGTCGTTGGCGCAGCGAGGTCATCGAGCTGCCGGTGGATTCGCTCTTCGGCAAACGAAAGAAGGCCATGTGCATCACCCGGTCCTCGTGGACCAACGCCGACCCAACCAATCCCGGTTTCTGGTACCGGTAGTCCCTGCCGTAGCCGACCGATTCAAAGGCCTTTTTCCTCACTATCGCCGGCTTCGTGCAGGAAGGCCTGGGCAGCGGCAGCGGCTTTCGCGACCTCGACTGCACCCGGCTTGGGCTCGATCAGGGCGCCGATCACGTAACTCTTCAGCAGTTTCGGGTGCAGTTTGGCATAGGCGTCGGCGTGGGCGATGAAATCGAATCCGGCCACCTCGCCGTCGATCACTACGAACAGGCCTGTCTGCCCGGCAGTGGGTGCGAGAACGCGGGCACACGCCTCGAGCTCGGCTGCGCGGGCTTTGAACACGTCCTGCATAGCATGTGTGGGAGAGTTCACACCGGCGCTGCAGGCCAGAGCGGCGACCTCGCGCCAGACTTCTCCCTGAGCTCTTCGCCGTCCAGGAGCAGGATGGGCCGGTCGCTTTGGCTGATGACCTTGAGTTCGGGCACCGAACCGCCTTCGGAGGCCTCGGTCACGATGACGCAGTGCCCGGCCAGGGCTTCGCTGAGCGTCAGGTACGGCGCGGGGCCCGCATCCGGGCCGAGCAAAGGAAAGACGACAATGTTGCGGTGTGTTTGCGGTGGGCCGAAAGCGATTCGACCGAGATAAGCTGCGGTAGCTGCATTCATGTTGTTTTGCCTTTCCGGGTGCGGCGACTCGGAACCGACGCACTGGCGCACCGACGCACTGACGCACCGACGCACTGACGCACCGATCTCCGAACTCCGAACTCCAATCTTCCATTTGCACTCTACACTTCCCGCCCCCACCTCCCGGCCTGACGTGCGTCGCCAAGATCGTCTCGTACTGTTCGCCTGCACGATTACGCGAGGGGGACTGACATCCGTTGACACCCCCTTCATACAAAGTTTTGGCAGAATTACAGCGGGTGGCGGCGTTTGGGGGACGGGTTGATGGCGGGTGGTTGAGGGGTTGACGGGCAACCGGTTGGACGTTGGATGTTGAGCGTTGCACGTTGAGCGTTAACGATTTAGACGATTTCCCAATCGCCGATCGACCGGGAAAGGGGCCTCGCGCCGGCTGCCGATGGGACCCGAACCTCCAACGTCCAACGTCCAACGTTCAACGTTCAACGTTCAACGTTCAACGCTCAGTTCACGGCCGGCCAACAGGAGGCGTTCAGCCAGAACCAGGGCGTCCACCGGCCAAAACTGCTCTGGTCTCGTACTGTTCGCCTGCACGATTACGCGAGGGGGACTGACATCCGTTGACACCCCCTTCATACAAAGTTTTGGCAGAATTACAGCGGGTGGCGGCGTTTGGGGGGCGGGTTGATGGCGGGTGGTTGATGGTTGACGGGCAACCGGTTGGACGTTGGATGTTGTGCGTTAACTATTTAGACGATTTCCCAATCGCCGATCGACCGGGAAAGGGGCCTCGCGCCGGCTGCCGATGGGGCCCGAACCTCCAACGTCCAACGTCCAACGTTCAACGTTCAACGCTCAGTTCACGGCCGGCCAACAGGAGGCGTTCAGCCAGCACCAGGGCCCGGATTGAACGGCGGAATGCAAAAGAGGAGCCAATGGCGAGAGTGTGTCTTTCAGTCTGTTTCGCGTTGTCCGCCAGCTTGCGATTCGCCTCCCAGGCAGTCGGAAATTCGCGCTGGGGTCGGCGTCCGATCTGGTTCATCCTCACCCGCAAGATGTACAGCACATTCACCCACCTGAAACGGCCTTGCCTGGCCCGCATCCTCGCCCTCGTTCTGCTCTTCAGCAACCCGATCAACGGTTTGCAGTTGCGCGCCGCCGATCCGGCTTCGCCCCCGACCAGGAACTACTGGGGAGACACGAATCGGTTTCTGGATCAACAGGCCGTCGTCCTGCTCGGAGCGGCTCAGGAGCTTCTGGAGCAGTCGCCGCCCGCCCTCCCGGAACCGGCCCAACGCCGAACCGCGCTGCTCCTGCTCGACGCGGTGCTCCACGATGCGGACGCTCCCAAGCGCGCCCCGGTGCAGGAGTTCTTCCAGCGCCGCATGGCCCAGGCGGTCCTGGAGATCGAGCAGACACGCGTCGAGCGCGGTGCAATCATCTGGAAGCTTTACGATCACGCCTTTGTGGTTCGCACCCGGACGGTCACCCTCGCCTTCGACCTGACTCGGGCGCACTCGGCGGGGGTAGCGGAGTTCGCCATGCCCGACGCCCTGGCCGCGCGGTTTGCGAGCCCCTGCGATGCGCTCTTCATCAGTCATCTGCACGGCGATCACGCCGACGACTGGGTGGCGCAGCAGTTCATCAGCCAAGGCAAGCCGGTCGTTGTCCCCGCCGAGCTGTGGTCGGACATGCCCTTCCATGACAAGCTCCGGCACCTGTCCGCGAACTCGAACCAGACGCACGCCTTACCTGTCCAGGAAGGCCGACAGACCCTCGATGTGGTTGTGTTTCCTGGGCATCAAGGGACGGCCATTGTGAACCATGTGTTCTGGGTGCGCACCCCCGAAGGCCTTTCCTTTTGCCACCTGGGCGACCAGTCCAACACAGAGGATTTCGTCTGGATCGATTGTTTGGCCGATCATGGCCCGCTCGATATCCTGTTCCCCAACTGCTGGACACCCGATCCGCTGCGCGTGATCCGCGGGGCGAAGCCGGCGCTGGTGATTCCTGGACACGAGAACGAACTCGGGCACTCGATTGACCATCGCGAACCGTATTGGCTAACGTACGAGCGTTTTGCCGGAGCCGCTGCGCCGTGCGTTGTCATGACTTGGGGGGAGGCGTTTCGTTATCGGATCGACCCTAAAACCGACGAATCCCGCTGAGGGTCTGTGCAAGAATTGATCGGAGTAGTCTTTGCACATACCCTAAGCAGGCTTGTCACGGCCCGTGGCTGTCCGGTATCACAGCGGGACCGTGCTGAACTCGAGTTTCACTGCCCTCGATTACATCGTGGTGCTGGTGTACCTGGCCGCGATCACCGCCTTCGGCATTTTCCGAGGCGGGCGCCAGACCTCGGCGCAGGACTATTTTCTCGGGCGCGAGGAGACTCCCTGGTGGATCGTCTGTTTCTCGATTGTGGCGGCCGAGACCAGCGCGCTGACGTTCATCAGCATCCCGGGCCTGGCGTATCTGACGAACCTGACGTTTCTGCAGGTGGCGATCGGCTATCTGATTGGGCGGATTGTGGTGAGCTACCTTCTGCTGCCCGCCTACTTCCGCGGCGAACTTTCGACCGCGTATGCCTTTCTCGAGCATCGGTTCGGGTGCAAGACGCGGAGTTTTGCGGCCATCGTGTTCCTGTTCACGCGGATCGCGGCGGATGGCGTGCGGCTCTTTGCCACCGCGATACCGCTCAAATTCGTGCTCGATGTCAACTACCCGACGGCCATCGTCATCCTGGCGGCGGTGGCTCTGGCTTACACCTACTTCGGCGGTGTGCGCGGGGTGATCTGGGTCGATGCGGTGCAGATGCTGGTCTACGTTGGCGGCGCCGCCACTGCGCTGGTGTTTCTCATCGTCCGAGCCGAGGGCGGCTGGAGCGGGATCAGCCTGGCCGCCTTCGAGGCGGGGAAGTTCCAGGTGATCGATTGGGGATTGGGCGCCGGGTTCTTCCAGAAGCCGTACACGCTCATCGCCGGACTCGTGGGGGGTGCGCTGCTGTCGATGGCGTCCCACGGCACCGATCAACTGATTGTCCAACGGCTCCTCGCCACGCGATCCTTGGCGGCCGGCCGGAAGGCCCTGATCGGCAGCGGGATTATCATCGTCTTTCAGTTCGCGCTGTTCCTGGTCGTTGGCCTGCTGCTGTTCGGCCATTACGGCGCCGCCACGGTCGCGGAGCTCGGTCTGCGACGCGCCGACGAGATTTTTCCGAAGTATATCATCGAAGGTCTGCCGCCCGGCATTTTGGGGTTTATCATTGCGGGGCTTCTCGCTGCCGCGCTGTCCACCCTCGCGGGATCGATGAGTTCCCTGTCCTCATCCACCCTGCTCGATCTGTATCGTCCCCTGAGCGGCAGCACAATGGACGATGCGCGCGCGCTTTGGCTCTCCCGGCGGATCACGGCAGGCTGGGCGGTTTTGCTCGTCGGCTCGGCGTTGTTCTTCATGAACACGAGCCAGACGGTCGTCGAGCTGGCGCTCAGCATTGCCTCGTTCACCTACGGCGGGCTTCTGGGCACGTTCCTGCTGGGTGTGCTACTGCACAAGGCGCGGCAGGAGGACGCCCTGGCGGCATTCGTTGGAGGCATTCTCGTGATGGTCTCCGTGATCGGTCTCAAGGCGGTTGCGTGGACCTGGTTCACCTTGGTGGGGGTCCTGGCCACTCTGCTGATCGGGACCCTGCTGAGCCGGTTGAGCCGGCCGGACGCAATGTCCTAACCCGGCTTTCTCACCGCTTGGAGGAGTAATCTGAAATCCGGGCTGCGGCAAAACCGCGCCGGGACAGGCGGCAATGAGAGTCTGGTTGTGGACGGAAACGCCGTTGCGAACCAACACTCCGTTGCCTTCGTCCCTCGCTCGATTCCGGCACGGTTTCGCCTGGCGAGCGCGCACGAGCGCACCTTTCGATGACATCGGCTCCGCGTTCTTCAGAAGTTGGCGAGAAATGCGCGCCAGATGGAGGTCAGTTTTCCAGCGCGGTCTGCTGAAGCGCGGCACCGACGTGCGCCGGATGCAGTTCGAGCGCCTGGGCAAAAGCGGCTTTCGCATCGTCCCTGCGCCCGAGGCCGAGCTGCCCCAGGCCCATCAGGTAATAGGCGCGCGCTTTGCGGACGCGTTCGGATTCTCGTTCGCCGAATTTGGCGAAGTAATCGACCTGTTCGCCGCCCTCGATTTGTCGTTGTCCGGCGCTCACCAAATCCTCGAATCGCCGCCTGGCATCGTCGGCGCGGCCCAGTTTTGCCAGGGCGAGCGCTTGGGCGAATCGGATTTCGGAGGGGCCGGATTCCGGGCTGTTGACGGAGAGTGCGAAGCATTCGGCGGCCTTTGCCATGTTGCCGAGGGCTTCGTACGCGACGCCTCTGTACCAGTGGACTTGGGCTGTTTTGCGGTCGCGGTAGGGTCTGCCCACTTCAAGGTTGGGGGGGTAAAGGAGGGCTGCGTCGTAATCCTCGAGGGCCTGGGCGGCGCGACCCGATGCCAGGCGGGCGTGGCCGCGATGGAGGAGGGCGTCGACGTAGATGGTGTGGATTTCGCCGCGGCCTTCCCAGTTGTGGAACCGACGGGTGGTGAGCAACTCGATCGCGCGATCGTGCCGGCCGGCCGCGGTCAGCAGAACGATCTCGCGGGTCAAGGCGTCGTCGCGCAGGACGACGGTGTCATGATGATTGGTGAGCATGGCCAGCCGCTGTGCGACCGGTTTTCCGGCCGCCTCGTATTGCAGGTCGAGTTCGTAGAGAAAGCGCGGTTCTTTGGGGTTGAGCGCGACGGCTTGTTCGAGACTGCTGACGGCTCGATCCACATCCTGGCGCGTTTGCGCATAGGCCAGGCCGAGGTTGCGGTGGACGAGCGGAAAGGCATCGGCGATTTCGCGCGACTTTTCCCAGGCGGCGATCGCGGCTTCGGGTCGATGGTCGTAGAGCAGATTGCCCAGATAATACCAGGCCCGGGCGTCTTCGGGGTTCCATTCGAGCGCTTTCCTGAGGATTCGTTCCTCTTCGAGGCGGAACGGGAAGCAGAAGTCGGGGGATTGCCGGGCGGCGTGGGTGTAGAGCTTGAGGGATTGGATTCTGCCGGCCATTTCGTGGGCGTAGGCGAGGTGATAGAAGATCAGGGGATGGGCGTCCGCGGCGTCGAGATTGCCCTTGAGGTGGCGTTCGAGCACGTCGATCACCTCGGTCCAGAGACCGGCGGCGGCGTAGTCGCTGGCCAATTCGAGCCACGGCTGCGCTTGCCGGGGCATGGTGGCGTCGAGCCAGGCGAATGCGCGGTCGGCGGCGTCGGTCCGCCCTCTCTGGCGCAAGGCCAGGCCGAGTTCGTGAGCGGCCAGGAAATCGAGCGGATCGAAGGCGAGCGCGGCCTGAGCGGTTTCCTCGGCTTCATCGGCGCGGCTGAGGCGTCGCAGCAGCGCGGATTTAAGCCCGCGGGCTTTTGTGTTGAAGCCGCTTCTGGCCAGAGCGTCGTTGGCATGTTCGAGGGCCTTGGCGAATCGGCCGCGGTGGGCGTCGATCTCGGCGAGGGCGTGGAAGGCCGCCGCCTGCCAGGCGTGGTTCCAGGCGGCGCCCTGAAACGCGTCATAGGCCGCGTCGAGTTCTCCCCGGGCCTTGAGGACGACCCCGAGATAGTACTGGGCCTCGCCGTCCTTGGGCCGGATGTAATTGGCCGTCGCGCGCTCGATGGCGGTGCGGAGGTGGAGTTCGGCGGCATCCCAACGGCCCGCCTTGGCGTGCAGCAGGCCGAGCGCGGTGTTGGCGCGGTAGTCGCCGGGATCGCGTCGGATGGCTTCCTCGTAATAAGGCGCGGGTTCGAACGACGGGCTGTAGAGTTGCTCGATTCGCAATCCCGTGAGGTAGAGGTCCTCGATGGACGCGATGTCCTTGGGTGGAAGAGGACGGCGGACGGGGTCCGGCAGGGGCGGATCGTCGGGACGGGGCGTCGGGGGATGCCAGCGGACCAGTACGCGCCCATCCGCGGCGACCAGTGAAGCGCGGAGTTGGTCGGGGGCGACTTCGGCATCGATCGGCCGTGTCATGACGAACGGCTGCCGGGGACTGATCGTGAGGTTGGTTTCGAATAAGGTCTGGTCCTCGAGTTCGAGCCGGGCGCAGGCGTTGGGGAATTCCGCGGTTGCGTTGAGTGAAAGGCGGGCGACGCGGTTGGTGAGTTCGAGGTTGAGCGCGGCGTCGAGTGTGGCGGCCTTAACGCCGCCCAGCTCGCGTATGGGATACCAGTAGTGCTTCCAGGATTTGACTTCGCCGGGCTGAATCCAACTGTAATCGGGCTGGTTATCCGAGAACGCACCCGCCATAAGTTCGAGGTAGGGGCCATCGGTGTCGGTCAGGATGCCGCTCCACAGTTCACCCTCGGGTCCGGTCCCCCACTCGAAGAACTTCTTGCCCGGCACCACGTGATGGTCGGCGTAGTGCAGGACCCCCGCGCGGCGTCCGTGGTCGTATCCGCCGAAGAAATCCTGGTCTGAGTGGAAGCAGAAGAAGGAGATGGGAGAGGGGTGGTTTCTCCACCAACTGATGTCGACGCCGCGGGAGTAATCTACGCCGCCATAGGTCTCGCGGGCGATTGGCCAGTGGGCGAACTCGGGTTTGCCATGCTGCACGGCGAAAGCGGCGTCGGGCGGGAACAGGACCTGGTAGTGTTCGTTGGCGTGGACGGCGGGATTGATCCAGAAGAGGAACGCATGGGCGAAAGGCGTGCGGTTGAAGAGCCGCATCGTCATTTCGATGTAGGAGCGGTCCGGGTGCAATGACAGGCCGACGATCCATTTCAGACGGTGGCGCCACTCGATTTCGCCCACCCAGACTGTCTTGCTGCCGTCGGCGTCGGTCTGCGTGGTGACCTCGACCGGCATGAAGCTCGTCGCGCGATGGTGATGCGGGAAGTTCCACTCGACTCCGCCCGAAATCCAGGCGCCGAGCATCCCAATCAACGCGGGCTTGATGACCGATTGCCGGTAGAAGAAATCGTATCCATTGCTCTTGTCGACGGCGCTGAAGAGGCGTCCGCCCAATTCGGGCAGGACAGTGATCTGAAGGCAGTTGTTCTCGAGGACCAGTGCGCGATAGGATTGGTCCTCCTTGATCTCGGTCAAGCGGTCCTGGACGGGGTAGGGATAGAACGTGGCTCGCGCGCCCTGGTAGGTGCGGCCCTGGTAGAAACGCGGATTCGGGTCGGGCGGAGCCACCCGATACGTCGGACGGACCAGTCGGGTCTCGGTCAATTGCACCTCACCGGCCGCGCCGGGCCAACCCATGCCCACACAGAGCGAAATGGCTGCCGCGAGCACGGATGTCCATCGACTCGAGCGGCGGAGGAACGGGGATTGGGAGGATGCCGCAAGCGCGGCGCGCAGTGCGCCGCGCCGCGCCTTCGGAACCATGGAAAGGACGGTGGAGGGACGAGGGCACGCGCGGACGACCGTGGTGTTCATAGATGCCGGCGATTTTGCGCCCGGCCTTCAGGAAGACGAGCACAATCGACGCTCTTAGGGTCCGTGCAAAAACTAATCGGAAGTGATTTTTGCACAGACGCTAAGACGTTGTGTCCGCCAGGCGGTCGAAGCTCTCCTCGATGAACGTCGTGTTCTGGATGCGGGCCAGCTTCGCATAGAGGCCCCCCAAGGCCACAAGTTCGTCGTGGCGCCCGCGCTCGATGATCTCGCCGCGGCGCAGGACGAGGATTTGATCCGCGTTGACGATGGTGCTGAGGCGATGGGCGATCACGAAGCTGGTGCGTCCCTGCATGAGACGTTCGAGGGCCTCCTGGATGAGGCGTTCCGTGGCGGTGTCGACGCTTGCCGTCGCCTCGTCGAGGATGAGAATCGGCGCGTCCATCAGCAGGGCGCGAGCGATGCTCACTCGCTGCTTCTCGCCAACACTCAGTTTCACGCCGCGCTCGCCGATGCGCGACTCGTACCCGTCGGGGAGGCGGCTGATGAACTCGTGACAGTTGGCGGCGCGGGCGGCGGCGACGAGGTCGGCCTCGGAAGCCTCGATGCGCCCGTAGAGGATGTTCTCGCGGAGGGTGCCGTTGAACAGGAACGCCTCCTGGGTCACCACAGCAATCTGGGCGCGCAGTGTCGCCAGCGGCAGCGTCCGGATATCGTGGCCGTCGATCAGAATGCGTCCGCTATCCAGTTGGTAGAAGGCCGGGAGCAGCCCGACCAGAGTCGACTTGCCCGCGCCGGTTGGGCCCACCAGCGCAACCATCTCGCCGGGCCGGGCGCGCAACGCAATGTTGCGCAGCGCAGTCTTGCCTTCGGCGTAGGCGAAACTGACCTGATCGTACATCACCTCACCGCGCGCGCGCCACGAGGGGGGAACCGAGGGCGCGGCGAGGCCGGAGGAATGATCGCTGACGCCGGCGCGGGCGAGCTGGTCCGCCGGTTCGCCGGTCGCCATCCGCTCCTCGGGGGTGTCGAGGATGTCGAAGACGCGGGCGGCGGCGGCGCGGGCGGCCTGGAGCATCTGATTGAGGCCGTGGAGGCGCCCGATCGGCTCGTAGAAGAACATGCCGGCGTAGAGCATGAAGGCGACGAGTTGGCCGACTTCCATGCGGCCTTTCAAGACCAGGGCTCCACCGACCCACAACACCAGGCCGATCCCGGCGGCCCCGATGAACTGCATGGCCGGTCCGTACCAGGACCAGGCGCGCATGACGACGAGCGTGCCTTCGCGCAAGTCGTCGGCCCGGTCGGCAAACCGCGTGTCCTCGTGGGTCTGGCGGCCGAAGGCCTTGATCTGGCGGATGCCCTGGAGGTTATCCATCAACAGCGCGTTCATGGCGCTCGATGCCTCGCGTTGTCGGCGGTAACGCCGATGCGCCGTGGTGGTGTACCAGAGCGCGCCCGCCACCAGGAGCGGCATCGGGGTCAAGGCGACCAGCATGAGGGTCGGATTGTAGCTCGTCATGAACACCAGAGCGCCGGCGATGCTCAAGAGAGCGACCGCCCCCTGTTCGGTGCCGTCGATGAGCAGGCGCTCGACATTGTTGACGTCCTCGATCACGCGCGTCATGAGGTCGCCCGAGGCCCGTTGGTCGAACCAGTGCACGGGCAGGCGCTGCAGCCGCGCGTAGACCGCGCGGCGCATGTCGTAGATCACGTTCTGTTCAAGCCGGTTGTTGATTCGGATGCGAAGGCAATTGAAAGCCTCGCGCAGGAAGAACGCCCCCAGAAGACCGACGGCCGCCGGAGTCAGGGCCTCGACGCGCCGCTTCGCGATGACCTCGTCGATCAGGTAGCGCGTCAGCTTGGGATAGAGCAACCCGAAACCGAGCGAGACGATCGCGCATCCGATCGTCGCCACCACCAGCCACCAATACGGGCGCAAGTAAACAGCCACCCTGCGAACGACTTCCCGCGTCGTCCGGGGTTGCGACTGGAAACTGGGATCCGTGTGAGCGCCCCAACCGTGCCGCCTCATGCGATTGCCCGTTGCATAGCCCGGTTTTAGGCCAATGCGGCGGAGATGAGAAACCTTTTCGCCTCGCGGAGTTCGGCCCTCCGAGAGAGATCGGCCTCCTGAATGGGCAGGCGCATGCGAATGAAACAGGAGCTGCGGCGCGGGTGCCGACATGCGAGTCCGACGCGGCTTATGACGCCACGTGAACGCATCGCCGCAGCCCTCGATCACCGGGAGACCGCAGAGTTGCCGGCTGACTTCCGAGGGAGATTCCAAACCGGCATCGCCGTCGGTCTTGTCTATCAGCTCCGACAAGGCCAGGAGTGGTATGTGAGCACCGTGGAGGACGCTGATGCATTGTTGCGGCGGGCCGAATGCGCACGGTTATTTCATTTAAATTCCTGAAGGGTTGCTGTTGTTGAGGTTAGAAATAGCGCTTGTCAATTGGCGTGGTTTGGTGCGTAGTAGGCGTGCGATGATCTCGACAAACCAGGAACTGTTCAGTGCCGATCCGCCCGTTTCCTTTCTGAAAAAACTACAACCTCAACTGCAACCTCTCGGCCCTACGCATCTGCCTGATCGCGCTCAAGGCGGACCTTCACCCCGAGGCTTCTTGGCCGGCCCTGCAGGAGCGCTGCCAGAACAATCCCCAAATCCCTTTCCAGATGCTCGTCAAGCACCGCTCCAAATGAAAAGACCATGGCACGGAGGGGATGAGGCTCCAAAGAGCACTGGACAGCGCGGCGTGCACGCCTTTCAGAGGGATCACCGTCTCGGCGTCAATCTGTGTTCCGCCCTGAATCGGTGTGGAGTCCGTCCCTCACAGATTCGGGGAGGAACACAGATTGCCCGGTCATGGCCTTCTCCGTGTCCTCGGCGTCTCTGTGGTTCATTCCGTACGGTGACAGTCAGCGAGGGTGATCAACCACAGAGGCACAGAGAGCGCGGAGATCGGAGATGGGAGATGGGAGATCGGGTATCGACTGCCGGAGCTGATTTTCTCGCTGACGCACCTCCGTTGAAGCGGCTCGTCTTGCGGCGGAGGTCTTCAGCCGCAAAATGAAGTGACAGGTTCTTTATTGATCGCGCTCAAGGCGGACCTTCACCCCGAGGCTTCTTGGCCCGCCCTGCAGGAGCGCTGCCAGAACAATCCCCAAATCCCTTTCCAGATACTCGTCAAGCACCGCTCCAAATGAAAAGACCGTGGCCGAATGCGGGCCGAATGCGCCTTGCGCGTGTTGGAGAATCCGGACTAGTGTCGCTGTGTGAGAGTGCTTTTCGTTGGGGATATCGTGGGCGAGCCAGGCCGGAAAGCGGTTGCCCAGTTGGTGCCTCGCCTGCGGCGGTCGGAGCAGATCGACTGCGTCATTGCCAACGGAGAGAACGCGGCGGGCGGTTCGGGGATCACGGGCAAGACGGCCATCGAGATTCTCAATGCGGGCGTGGACGTCATCACGCTCGGGGACCACGCCTGGGATCAAAAGGAGATCATGACCTACATTCCCGGCGAACCGCGCCTGCTGCGCCCGCTCAATTACCCGCACGGGGCCCCTGGGCGCGGGAGCGGCTTGTTCCAGTTTCCCAGCCAGGCGCCCATCGTTGTGATCAATCTGCAAGGGCGGGCGTTCATGGGCGATTTGGACAATCCCTTTCTTTGCGCAGAGGCGGAGGTGGCGCGCGCGCGGGCCAGGACGCCGATCATTGTGGTCGACATGCATGCGGAGGCCACCTCTGAGAAGATAGCCCTGGCGCGCATGCTCGATGGCCAGGTGAGCGCGGTCCTCGGCACCCACACGCACGTGCAGACGGCGGACGAACAGATTCTGCCGGGGGGGACGGCTTTTATTACGGATGCCGGTTTCACCGGGCCGCACGAGAGCGTGCTGGGGCGTCGGATCGACCCCATCATCAAGCGGTTCCGAACCAATCTGCCGCAGCGCTTCGATGTGGCGTCGGATCGAGTGCTTCTTCAGGGCGCCGTGATCGAGATCGACTCGGCCACCGGACGCGCCCTGTCGATCCGCCGCATTTCGGAACCGCTGCCGCGTCCTCCCGATGGGCAAGGTCACTGAATCGCAATGGGATTTCGCAGAGCTGTTCACCGCGGCGGAGACGCGCCAGGTTCTGACCGTCACCGAGCTGACCAGCAGGGTGAAGCGCCTGATCGAAGGGCAGTTTCCGCAGGTCTGGGTGGGCGGTGAAATCAGCAACCTGCGCGCCCAGGCCTCTGGCCACTGCTATTTCACGCTCAAGGACCCCGGCGCCCAGTTGAATTGCGTTCTGTTTCGCGCCCAGGCCAGGGGCAATCGGGAGGTTCTCGAGGACGGCGCCAAGGTCAATCTGCACGGCGAGCTGACGGTGTACGAGCCGCGCGGCCAATATCAACTGATCGTCACGCGCGTCGAACTCCAGGGGTTGGGCGCCCTTCAACTCGCCTTCGAGCGCCTCAAGCGCAAGCTCCAGACCGAAGGCCTTTTCGACGTCGCCCGCAAGCGCCCCATCCCGCGATGCCCGCAACGGGTCGGGATCGTCACCTCGCCCACCGGCGCCGCCTTGCGCGACGTGCTCCATGTGATCCTGAGGCGGCATCCGTCCCTCGAACTGATTCTCGTCCCGTGCCGGGTACAGGGGACTTCCGCGGCCGAGGAGATCGCCGCGGCGATTCGTCGACTCAACGCGTTTCACGCCGAGTGTCTGGCCGGCGGGCATCCCGCGGCGCGGGGAGGGCTTGACGTGATTCTGGTGACGCGCGGGGGCGGCAGCCTCGAGGACTTGTGGGCTTTCAACGAAGAGGCCGTTGCCCGCGCCATCGCGGCCTCGACCCTGCCGGTCATCTCCGCCGTCGGGCATGAGATCGACTTCACCATCAGCGATTTTGTCGCCGATCTGCGCGCAGCGACGCCGAGTGCGGCGGCCGAGATTCTGACTGAAGGGGGGGTTGCCGGTCGCGCCTTTCTGGCCGAGGCTGCCGCGCGCCTGGGCCAACTGGCGCGGCAAGGCTGTAAGCGAGCCCGCGACGAGATCGAACATTGCCGCGGCCGGCTGGCCCGAGTCCATCCGCGCAGGCGGCTTCAAGTTCGGGAACAGCGCCTGGACGACCTGCGCACCCAACTGGCCCGGGCCGCTCGTTTCGCGTTGCGTGGCGTCCAGGCGCGCCTGCTCCTCCTGTTCGACCGGACGTGCCGCGTCCGGCCGCGCCTGCTCGTGGCCCGCCGCCGCGAGAGCTTGGCGCTGACGTCCCAACGCCTCCATGACCGGGCCCGCCGCGCACTCGGGCATCGGCAGCAGCGTATCGCCGGCCTGGCCGCCCGAATCCGACTCCTTTCGCCGGAGAACGTCCTGGCGCGCGGGTATTCGATCACGACGGACGCTCAAACCGGGCGCGTGCTTCGCAGTGCCGTCGAAGCGCAGGCGGCGCGGGTGTTGCGGACCCGGTTGTCGCTGGGCGAGGTGGTGAGTGTCGTCGAGGGTCCGTCCGGTTGATTCGGGATTCGGATTCTCACTTGACCCCGCTGGCCAGGAGAGTCTGGAAATGCGGTGGCTGCTCTTCCCGAGCCACCAGACTGAGCTCGATCTTGCGGAATCTGGCGGCCTCGAGCCAGCGCTGCATGTCGCTTTCGGCGAACCCGAGCCAAACATCGCCATAGAGGTCCCGGGCCTGTTTGAACTGATGACGGAGCAGATCGAGAATCAGAATCTGTCCCTTCGGGCGGAGAATCCGGTGGGCGCTGCGGATGGCCCGGTCGGGTTGCGCCGCGTGATGGAGCGCCTGGCTCAAAATCACCACGTCCACGCTCGCTGTGTCGATCGGCGGATCCTGCAGATCACCCAGGCGGAATTCCAGGTTGCACAGCCCCGCCTTGGCCGCCTTGGCCGCCCCGAACTCGACAATCTTCTCCGAGTTGTCCACGGCGATGACTCGTTTGCAGCGCCGCGCGAGCAATTCCGCCACCAACCCCTCGCCGGAGCCGAGATCGGCCACCGTCAGGGGCGGCAGAATCCGCAGCAGCAGTTGCCCGAGCCCCTGCCAGCTCCGGCCCGGGCCGTAGCTCCGGTCGAACCGACCGGCGACCTGGTTGAAGAAGACCTGGGCTTGGTGCTGACGCAGGTCCAGAATGCGTTTGAGGTTGATTTGATCCGAGGCGTATTCGGCCTGCTCGCGCGCGCCCGCCCCGCCGATCTGGACGATCTCCCGCGCCGCGGCATCGAGTTCTCGGTTGAGCCGGTAGAAGGTCCGCTTCCCATCGCGCCGGCATTCCAGCAGCCCGGCATCCCGGAGCAGGCCCAGGTGGGTCGAAATGCGGGACTGACCCAGGCGAGTGATGTCCTGCAGTTCGTGGACGGACAGTTCGTCCTTTTCCAGGAGGCCCAGCAGGCGGAGTCGGGTGGCATCGGCCAGGGCGCGAAGAGACTTCAAGACTGTGTTCACGAGAAAAATCAGGTTGACGGCCTGGGGAGAGCGTATATCCTCCCATCGTGATACGTCAATTTTAAAGAAACTGCCGCGAATACCCCATGAGCAAGCGTTTTATCTTCTCCTCCGAGTCCGTTGCCGAAGGTCATCCGGACAAGGTGTGCGACACCATTTCCGACGCGGTTCTGGACGCCTGTCTGGCGCAGGACAGGTCGAGCCGGGTGGCATGCGAGTGCTATGCGAAGTCGAATCTGGTGATTGTGGGCGGTGAAATCACGAGCCGAGCGAAGCTCGATTTCGCGGCGATTGCCCGGCAGGCCATTCGGGACATCGGGTATGTCAACGACGACGACGTGTTTCACGCCGACAAAGTGTTCGTGAATGTGTGTGTGACCAAGCAGTCGCCGGACATTGCCCAGGGTGTCGATGCCCGGGCTGCGAAGGGAAAGAAGAAGGCGGAACAGGGCGCGGGCGACCAGGGGCTGATGTTCGGTTACGCGTGCGACGAGACGCCTGAATTGATGCCGGCTCCGATCATGTTCGCCCATCAGCTCGGGCGCGAGCTGACACGGATTCGGAAGACGGGGCGGATCGGTTGGCTTCGGCCCGATGCGAAGAGCCAGGTTTCGATCGAGTACGTGGATGACCGGCCGGTCCGCGTGACCAGCGTCGTGATCTCGACGCAACACGCGGCGGACGTGGATCACGCCCGGATCGAGAAATTCTGCATCGAGCAGGTGATCAGGAAAGTGCTGCCCAGGCGGATGCTCGATCGGGACACGCTCTACCTGGTGAATCCAACGGGGCGATTTGTCGTGGGCGGGCCGCAAGGAGACTCCGGTTTGACCGGCCGGAAGATCATTGTCGACAGCTATGGCGGGATGGGCCGGCACGGGGGGGGAAGTTTCAGCGGGAAAGACCCCTCCAAGGTAGACCGGAGCGCCGCTTACATGGGCCGGTACGTTGCCAAGAACGTGGTGGCGGCCGGTTTGGCCCGCCGCTGCGAAGTGCAATTCGCCTATGCCATCGGCTATCCGGATCCCGTGAGTGTTTGCGTCGACACGTTCGGGACGGGGGTTGTGAGCGACGAATCGGTCACGGAGGCGGTGCGGCGGGTGTTCAGTTTCAAGCCCGCGGACATCATCAGACAGCTCAACCTGCTTCGCCCGATCTACGGAAAGACCACCAACTACGGCCACTTCGGCAAGGATGATCCCGACCTGACCTGGGAGCGGACGGACAAGATCGCCGCGCTCAAGAAGGCCGTGAAATGATAGTGGCCACGACAATTTGAGATCTGAAATTTGAAATCTAAGATTCCCATGCCCGCTGTTTCACTCGCTTCTTCCCGCGCCAGCGCCGCCAGGCCGTCGGCCGTTCGCAAGAACGGCAATGGCAAACCGAGCTCGGACTGTCATGTCAAAGACCTTTCCCTCGCCGCCCTGGGCCGCCGGGAGATCGAGGTGGCTGAAAAGGAGATGCCCGGGCTGATGGCCATTCGCGAACGGTACGCGACCGAGAAGCCGCTGCGCGGCGCCCGCGTTACGGGGTCGCTGCACATGACCATCGAGACGGCGGTGTTGATTGAGACCCTCGATGCCCTGGGGGCGAGCGTCCGCTGGGCGAGCTGCAACATTTTCTCGACTCAGGACCAGGCGGCCGCCGCTGTGGCCCGGGCAGGGATTCCGGTCTTTGCGTTCAAGGGCGAGAGCCTCGAGGAATACTGGGAGTTCACCCTGGCGGCCCTGACCCATCCGGGCGGCAAGGGACCGCACCTGGTTGTCGACGATGGGGGCGATGCGACGCTTCTGATGCACAAGGGTTTCGAGATGGAACAGGGGAACGACTGGACACGCACGGCATCAGCGAGCCATGAGGAGCGGGTGATCAAAAACCTGCTCAAGAAGTGCGCCCGAACGCGCCCCGGGTGGTTTACGGAGGCCGTCAAGGAATGGAAGGGGGTGAGCGAGGAGACGACGACGGGTGTGCACCGCCTCTACCAGATGCTCGAAGCGGGCAAGCTGCTTGTTCCGGCCGTCAACGTGAACGACTCGGTCACCAAGTCCAAGTTCGACAACCTCTACGGATGCCGGGAGTCGCTCTGTGACGGCATCAAGCGCGCCACGGGCGTGATGGTGGCCGGCAAGACCGCTGTCGTGTGCGGCTACGGGGACGTGGGCAAGGGCAGCGCACTCAGCCTGCGGGGATTCGGCTGCCGCGTGATCGTCACCGAGATCGATCCGATCAACGCGCTCCAGGCGGCGATGGAGGGATTCGAGGTCAAGACCATCGAGGAGACGTTGGGCGAAGCGGATATCTACGTCTCGGCCACGGGCAATTGCGACGTCATCACTCTCGAGCACATGCGGCGGATGAAGGATCAGGCCATCGTGTGCAACATCGGGCACTTCGACAACGAAATCCAAATGGACCGGCTGAATGCGGCCCAAGGCGTCAAACGAATCTCGATCAAGCCGCAAGTGGACAAGTACATGTTTCGGGGTTCCCACGCCATTTACGTGCTGGCTCAGGGCCGGCTCGTGAATCTGGGATGCGCCGAAGGGCATCCGAGTTTCGTGATGAGCAACAGCTTCACCAACCAGGTCCTGGCCCAGATCGATCTTTGGAAGAACCGGCACACCTACAAGATCGGTGTCTATCGCCTTCCCAAGAAACTCGACGAAGAGGTCGCCCGGCTCCACCTGGGCAAGATCGGCGTCCAGCTCACCAAGCTGACCAAAAAGCAGGCCGAGTATATCGGCGTCCCCGTTGAGGGCCCCTACAAACCCGACCATTACCGGTATTGATTTCCTGCCCGCATTGGCAGGGGCTCTCGAGTTTTCGGCTTCGCCGCGGTCACGCGTCCATGCGACATACGGATCGCGAACAAGGCGGGGCTTTTCTTTTCTCTGGCGCCGGGCGAGCGATGCTGTTTGAATAGCGGCCTGGACTGACAGGTTGAACAGACCATAACTTGCGAACACAAAAGAATCTATGAATCCAAGCGATGCTCATCCCTCCGCGGCGGGCGTATCCCGTCGTGACTTTCTGAAACACTCCTCGCTGGCCACCGCCGGCGCGTTTGCGGTCGCCGGTTTTCCGACGGTTGTCAATGCCCAGGCCAAGCCCGTGTTCAACGCGGTGATTCTGGGTCTGGGTGGCCGCGGAGGCGGCGCGGGTCAGAATTTCCTTGAAGCCGCGAAACTGGCCGGCGTCGAGGGCAAGATCGTGGCGACGGCCGACATCTTCCCTGGCCAGGCCCGGCGTGGCACGCAGGCGTTTGGTGTGCCGGAGGACAAGTGCTTCAGCGGTTTCGATGCCTACATCAAGGCGTTGGACGTGCCGGGAGTGAACTACGCCATCCTGGCTGCGCCGCCGGGCTTCCGGGCGCCGCATTTCAAGGCCTGCGTCGAGCGCGGCAAGCATGTCTTCATGGAGAAGCCGGTTGCCGTGGACGGGCCGACCGCGCGGATCATGTACGCGGCCTGCGAGGAGTCGAAGAAGAAGAATCTGAAGGTTGCGGCGGGGACGCAACGCCGGCATCAGGCTGGGTACATCGAGACGATCAAGCTGATCCAGGGAGGCGCGATTGGGGACGTGGTGACCCTGCGGGCCTACTGGGTCAATGGCGGCCCTATCTGGCATCGGGGCGTGCGGGGCGAGACCGATCTCGATAAACAGATTCACAACTGGTACCATTACATCTGGCTCTCGGGCGATCACATCTGCGAGCAGCACGTCCACAACATCGACGTCTGCAACTGGATCATGAACGCGCATCCGGTCCGTTGCTGGGGCATGGGCGCGCGGCAGGCTCTGGGCGACGCGGCGGGCGAGATTTGGGACAACTTCGCCGTCGAGTTCGAATACGAGAACGGCGTGCGCATGTACTCCTATTGCGGCCAAATCAAGCGCGCCTGGTCCTCCGTGAGCGAGGCGGTGCATGGGACCATCGGCACGGCCAACCCGAGCGGCAGCATCAGCCTGAACCGCGGCTGGCGTTGGCGCTCGACGCTCAAGCTGCAGAGCGGCGACCCGTACACCCAGGAGCACGTCGACCTCATCAACGCTATCGTCAAGGACACCGAACTCAACGAGGCCAAGAACGTCACCGACAGCACGCTCACCGCCATCATGGGGCGCGAGGCCGCTTACAGCGGCGGGGCTGTCGACTGGGATCAAATCCTCAACTCGAAGTTCATGTACGGGCCCGAGCAGCTCTACACCGACGCCTCGAAGATGCAGTGGGGCGAATTCCGCACGCTGAAGCCGCCCATGCCGGGCAGTTTCGACATCTTCAAGACGCCGCCGATGGCCCCGGTTGCCTGAGCGGGTCTCTTGTTTCGTGGCAAGGCGCGGGCCCATCGCCCGCGCCTTTATTTGTTATTTGTATTCATGCATCACCCGTCCCTGTGAGGGAGGTTCCTTTGTATGAGAATGGACTGTGCGTCGGCGCCGCCTTCGTCCCGGCCCTGGTCAGCGCCGTTGTCGTCCATCACGCGGTTGAGCGACGACGGCGGCAACATGGGCAACGACAAAGGCGGGCGATCGCCCGCCTGTTCACGCCGTCACCGTCCTCTTCTGTGTCTGCCTCTGCTTGGCCTGTTGCTCGGTCTCATGCAGGCGCAGGCGCAGGCGCCCGTGGAGTTGGGCACCGACACCCTGGCTGCACGCGGCTGGCGCCCGCTGGCCGGGAAGAGAATCGGCTTGATCACAAACCCCACCGGGGTGGACCGGCGCGGGCGCTCGACCATCGACCGATTGCGTTCGGCGCCCGGGGTCAAGTTGGTGGCCTTGTTCGCGCCGGAACACGGGTTGAGGGGTGACTTGACGGCCGGGAAGGAGTTTCCGGACAGCAAGGATCCTCGCACCGGCCTGCCGGTCTATTCGCTGTACGGGCCGGGGCCGGTGCGCAAGCCCACGCCGAAGATGCTGCGGGGCATCGACGTTCTTCTCTACGACGTGCAGGACCTTGGCGTTCGTTCCTACACGTACATCAGCACCATGGGGCTTGCAATGGATGCGTGCGCCGAGGCCGGCGTCGAGTTCATGGTGCTCGATCGGCCCAATCCGCTCGGGGGCGCGCGGGTCGAAGGGCCGATGTTGGATGCGCGGTTTCGTTCCTTTGTGGGCTGGTGGGAGGTGCCGTATGTATACGGGCTGACGTGCGGCGAGTTGGCGCGCATGATCAACGACGAACGCTGGATCGCCCGCCGCTGCAAACTGACCGTGATTCCGATGTCCGGCTGGAACCGCACGATGACGTGGAAAGCGACACGCCTGCCTTGGGTGCCCACCTCTCCGAATGTGAAGTCGGCCGAGACCGGCCTGTTCCTGGTCGCCACGGGCGTGCTGGGTGAAATCGGCGGCGTGAGCATCGGGATGGGGACCGACATGCCTTTCCAATGCGTTGCGGCGCCGTGGCTCAAATCCGATGCCCTGGCGTCTCACTTCGCGGGTCTGCGGCTGCGCGGAGTGCAGTTCTCGCCCGTCAGTTACACGCCGTCGCGCGGCATGTTCCAGGGCCAGCGTGTCTCGGGCGTGCGGATTCGATTCAGCGAGCCGGACCAGGCCCCGCTGGTGGCGATCAATTACTACGCGCTCGAAGCGGTCCGGCAAGTGGCGGGGCGGGACCTGTTCGCTCTGGCGCTCAAACGCGGCCAGTCGTTTCAGATGCTCGACAGGGTCAACGGCACCGATTCCGTTCGGCGCGCGCTGCAGGAGGGCCGCAGCGCCCGCAGCATTGTGGCGTCGTGGAAAGCCGGTGAAGACACGTTCCGCAAGAAGCGCGCACCCTACTTGCTTTATCGGTAACCGGGGGCCGCGGTGCCGACTAGCCGGCGGCGCGGCGCTCTTGACCTGCGAAGCGCTGCCGGAGGTCAAGCGCCGGCGTTCGAGGCAAAGCAGTTCTCGATGAACGTCCGGATTACGTCGATCTCGGCCTCGCCGGCGATGGTGTGGGCTTTCGCGAACTCACGCCATTCGAGCTTCAGCCCAGCGCGGCGCAGCCGCTGCATCTGGCCCCGGACCGGCTCGATGGGAAGGAGTGGATCCTGGGTCCCGTGTGTCACCAGGAAGCGCTGCTGTTTGGCCAAAGGCGACATTTCTTGCAGAAGCGAGTCGAGATCGTGCGCGTAGCCGCTGATGCCCACCAACCCGGCCAGCCTTTGCGGGTAGCGCATGCCCACATCGATCGTGAGCAGGCAACCCTGGGAAAAACCGAATAGGACGGTGTCGGCGACTGCAAAGCCCCGTCCGCCCAGACTGTCAAGCAGATCGAACAGGAGCGTTCGGCTTCGGACGATTCCCGGCTCCGCATCGCCGTAGATGTCGTACCATGAGTATCCGCCGAAATAGTCGTCGGGCGCGTTGACCAGGAGGAAATTGAGCCAGGGCAGATTCAGAGCGGGCGGAAGCCAGCGATACCCTTCCATGCTGTCGCCCAATCCATGCAACACAATCATCAGTCGGCGCGATCGTTCCTCGCGGGCCGGCATCAAGTCCGTACTCAGCATTTGCGGATTCAACCGGGAACGCGCCGCCAAGACCAGCCTGGAATCGTCCGGGCGGGAGGACGCCGTGTGAATTTCTTCCTTGGCCGCGGGTGAAATGTCGTTCAGTCTCCGGACATGCGTAGGACATCAGTTTTCCTGCTGTTACTGGCTATGGCCGGGCTGTTCTGGGGACCGGCCTGGGCGGCGGATTACAAGCTTTTGGACGGAAGCACGATCAGCGGCGAAATCTCCGACGGCAACGATTACGGAGTCGCTTTCCGGCTCGACATCGGCGGGTTCTCGAAGCGCATTTCTTATAGCAAGTTCACGCAGGAGGCCTTGAAGCTGCTGGCGGAGAATCCGAAACTCAAACCGATGGTCGAGCCGTTCATCGAATTGCCTCCGGAGTTCACCAAGCCCAAACCCAAGCCGACGATCCGCCTGCGGGACGTGCCAAGGGCCGACCGTCCGCCGGGACGCACCACGTTCTTCAGTTCGTTTACCACGCCGTTGGGACTCGTCATTCTGGGTGTTCTCTACCTGGCCAATCTGCTGGCTGCCTATGAGATCGCCCGCTATCGCAACCGCCCGGTCGCCCTGGCCTGTGGATTGTCCGCGTTGCTGCCCGTGTTGGGGCCGATCATCTTCCTGGTTTCGCCGTCCCTGGAACCTGCGGAAGAGTCGGAGGCCACCGCGCCCGAGGAGGCATTGGGAGGACCGGCGATACCCCAAGCCAGCAGCCCCGCGGGTGCCACCTCCCGCAAAGTGGGTGTGCCGGCTCCGCTCGCCGCCGGGGGTCTCCGGATGGCAGCCGCCGCAAAGACGGAGGAGAGGACCGAGGCCAAGGCCTACAAGCGTGGCGATTACACGTTCAATCGCCGCTTCTTCGAAACCCAGTTCTCCGGCTTCTTCCGCGTGGTGCCGACTGACGCCGACAAGGACATGGTGCTGGTGGTGACCACAGCCAAGGCCGAGTACGTGGGCAAGCGCATCAGCCGCATCTCCGCGGCGGATTTCTTCCTCCAATTGCTGATGCCGGCCGGCAAGGAGGTGGGCATTTCGTTCGCCGAAGTGGCCCAGATCGCCGTCAAACATAAAGACGAAATCCGCACCCGATGAGGCTCTGCCGCATTCGTCTGCTCGACACACCGCCGCGCGGCACCGATGATCTCCGCGGCGTTTCGGCCTTTAGAGTCCTTGACTCCTTCAACCCTCTCCATGGACTTGACTTGTCCACATCAGGCCTCACTGGACAACGATTCTAGCGCCCATGACTCAGCAGTTCGGCGATTTCACCGCCAGCGAATTGTACTGCCCCAAGTGCCGCCGGGCGATGCCGGTGCGGCAGAAGCTCCTGCTCATTCTCCCGAGCGGCGAACTCTACGAATACCTCTGTTCCGGCTGCGCCACATCCCTGGGTGAAAGGACGGTCTCGAGTCCAAGCGTGCGTGCCGCCAGCCCGAGGCCTCCCGCCCGACGTTCGCGTTCGCCCCGTGGGTCCGGCCCAACCCCGCGATCGATACGCGGATTGTTGCGTTAGCGAGACGCGCCTCAGACCATCCCTCCGATGCATCCCATGCGCATCGTCTTCTTCGGCACCGCCGAGCTCGCCTGCGCCAGCCTGGAAGCCCTCGCGGCAACGCCCGCTTTCAGCTTGTTGGGGGTTGTGACGCAGCCGGATCGGCCCCGTGGGCGTGATCTCAGGCTTCAATGCTCGCCCGTCAAAGCGAGTGCGCTCAAATTGGGTCTGCCGGTCTTGCAGCCCGAGAAGTGCCGTCACTCGGACTTCATCCAACACATCCAATCGCTCCGGCCCGATGTCGGTGTGGTCGTCGCTTACGGTCAAATACTCCCTCCCGCGCTCCTGGGCATCCCCCCTCACGGGTGCGTGAACGTGCACGCCTCGCTGCTGCCCAAGTACCGCGGGGCCGCCCCCATCCAGTGGGCGATCCTCAACGACGAATCAGAGACCGGAGTGACCATCATGCAGATCGACGCCGGGCTCGACACCGGGCCTATTCTTGCGATGGAGGCCACGCCGATTCGACCCGACGACAATGCGCGGACTCTGCACGACCGTCTGGCTCGATCCGGCGCCGACTTGCTGGTCCGCACTTTATCCGAGCAGGTTTCGGGGCGCCTCGTGCCGCGCCCCCAACCGGAGGAAGCCGCCACGTACGCCCGCAAGATCACAAAGGAGGATGGGCGTCTGGACTGGAACCGCCCGGCGCGCGAACTCTGGAACCGCGTTCGCGGACTTGCGCCGTGGCCGGGGACGTACACCCATCTGCGGAGCGATCCCAAGCCAATGCTGCTGAAGGTTCATGAGGCATCGGTGAGGCCCGGGCCTCGAGGCGCGGCAGGCGAAATCCTCGCTGCCGATCGAGCGGGCATCGTGGTGGGGTGCGGCGAGGGCGCTCTCTGCCTGACGGCGGTGCAGCGCGAGGGTGGGCGCCGGCTCACGGCGGCCGAATTTCTCGCCGGGCATCCTCTGCGTCCCGGGCAGTGTTTCCAAAACCTCGAAGTCTCGACCCGTGAACCTGCAGGCTAGTCGGGCCGGTAACTCATCGCCAACCTCCGGCGCAAATCTTCCCGGTTGAAGGCATCCCGATAGTCGGCTGGGTTGAAGTCGTCTGTGAGCACCATTCCGTGGGCGGGGTCCGTCGCCGGTTTGGACCCAAAGGCCTGTTCTGCCTGCCAGCGCAGATCAGGCGGGAGGGATGAGAAATCGGGTGTGCGGCGCACCTCGAGGCCTGCCTGGGGAGAGGCGACAAAGAACACGTTTCCGCTGCCTGCGGCATGGATGCGTGTGCTTGGAAAGACGCTCTTGAGCGTCTGCTCGATCGAGGCAAGGAGAAAGTCGCGCCCCGAGAGAAAGTCGCCGAAGGTGTTCATCACCAGGACGCCGTTGGGCACCAGACAACGCCGAACGGATTCGAACGATTCCCGCGTCATGAGGTGAGAGGGAGGCGATTCCCCCAGGAACGCGTCGAGCACGACGACGTCGTAGCGGTTTGTGGCGGTTTGGAGAAAATAGCGGCCATCGCCGACATGGATTCGGACCGCCTCGGGCTTGAAGTCGAAGAACTGCTGGGCGAGCGGGATGACGGCCGGATTGATCTCGACAACCTCGACCTGGACGCCAGCTTGGGCCAATTGCATCGGCACGATTCCGATGCCCATGCCGATGCACAGGATGTTGGTGGCGTGGGGCGCATAGGCGACGGACAACCCGTGCAGCATGTGCGTGAACAGCGAGGCGCTCTGCCGGCGCACCGGGTCGTAACCGTTCTGTGTGAGGAGATCGTTCAGATAGTAGCGGCGGGTGCCCGATCGGTTCTCGACCACCTGCATGAGCCCGAAATTCGAGTTGCGGCGGTGCAACTCGGTCAACCCGGGCACCGACGCGAACGGCCGCTGGCTTGCCCCCAAGTAAAGGAGCAGAACACACCCCGCCACGCCGGTCCCCACCCCGCCCGCGTGACGCCTGTCCCAAAGCAGAAAGTAGACCGCCGCCAGCAAGACCAGCACGCCGGCCGTCGCACAGAGGGTGGTCGAGTTCGGCAGAAACGGGATCAGGACGTAGCCGATCAGCATCGTCCCAGCCACGCTCCCGATCGTGCTGACCGAGGTCAGCCGCCCCATGCTCTGGCCGACGGTTGTCAGCGAACGCGTCAGCGCCCGCACGAACACCGGCCCGACCATCGCGAGGACTCCAAGCGGCAAGAAGAAAAGCACGGTGGCGGCCAGCAAAGAGCCCGTGGCAAGGCGCAGTCTCAAGCAGGCAAACGCGACCGGTTCGCACACCAAAGCCGCGCCGCACAGCCATGCGGCAGCCATGAGCAGCGACGCATAGATCCACCGCAGCGTCGGCCATCGATCCGCCAGCCATCCTCCCGTCGCGTAGCCCGACGCCAGCGCGACCATGGTGATGGCGATCTGGGCCGTCCAGACAAAATGGGATGTGCCCAGATACGGGGCGAGCATCTTCGCGCCCAGGATTTCGACGATCAGGATCGAGGCCCCGCAACACGCGGCCGTGAAATACAGATAGCGGCGCAGCCCGGCGGTCATCTCCGCCGCCGTCTTGCCTGAGTCGGATCGCGAACGCACGTCGGCTTTGTACCAATCCCCTCCGATCCCGTCCAGCAGTTGCAGAGGGACGGCGGGTGTGTCGGCGTGTCAGTGTCAGATTCGGTCTTAAATTCACTTGAAATGCCGGGAGGCTTGGTGCGAAATGCGTATTTGATCTGATGTCTATGAATCTGGCTGAGATCCTCCAAGCGGACACCATCGTCAGCGATCTTGCGGCCAGCGATCGTTGGCAGGTGATCGACGAGCTCATTGATTGTCTGGTGGCGGCCGGCAAGATCAAGCTGGAGCACCGCGATGCCGTCGTTGCGGTCGTCCGCAAGCGCGAGACCTCGATGAGCACCGGAATCGGCTTCGGCATCGGGATTCCCCATGCCTCGACCGACCTCATCGACGACGTCGTCGGCGCCTTCGGCCGCTCGCGGAAGGGGATTCAATTTGACGCACTCGACAACCAGCCTGTGACTCTGGTCATGCTGTTCCTGGTGCCCCAGGGACAGTTCCAGAAGCATCTGCATACCCTGGCCGACATCGCCAAGCTGCTGCATCGAAAAGAGTTCCGCCAGGCCTTGGAGCAGGCCCCGGACGCTTCCACCATGTATGGAATCATCCGGAACAACGCCACCGAAAAGCCGCCGCGCCCCGTTTGATCAGCGCCGGGCAGCCGGCATCGCCCCACAGCCAGGTTGCCTCATCGCCCCGTCCCGTCTCCATCATGCTGCACCGTTTCATCGCACGACGCCTCCGAGACGCCATCGCGCCAATCCTCCCCGATGCCGATCTGAGCAGCGTCGAGGTGCGCCCGTGCCGCGATCCGCGACACGGTGATTACCAGAGTTCGGCGGTCATCGGATTGGCGAAAGCGCGCCGGCTCAACCCGCGCCAACTGGCGGCCGATCTCGTGAGGTCTCTGGATGTGTCGGAATGGTGCGAACCGGTCGAGATTGCCGGCGACGGCTTCCTGAATTTTCGAATCCGCACGGAAGCCCTGGACGCGGTGCTCCAGCGTGCCGTTCAGGGCGAGCACCTGTTCTTCGAACGGGCATCCCAGCCGCGGACAATCGTGGTCGACTACAGCTCGCCGAACGTGGCCAAACCGATGCATGTCGGCCACATCCGATCGACGATTCTGGGCGACTGCCTGGTCCGGACGCTGCGTCTGCTGGGGCATCGCGTGATCGCGGACAATCACATCGGCGATTGGGGCACGCAATTCGGCAAACTGCTTCTGGGCTGGAAGCGCGACCTCGATCGCGACGCCCTCGAACGGGATGCCGTGGGCGAGATGGAGCGGCTCTACCGCGCCATCAACGCCCAGTGCGACGCGAATCCGGACACGCTCGCGGCGGCACGGGAGGAACTCGTCCGGCTTCAGAACGGCGATCCGGAGAATCTCGCGCTGTGGCAGGACATGAACGCGCGCTCCCAACACCAGTTCGATTCCATCTACGCCCGCCTCGGTATCCGCTTCGACACCACGCTGGGCGAGAGTTTCTATAATCCGCGGCTCAAGGCGGTCGTCGAGGAACTCGAACAGGCCGGAGTCGCCCGAGAGAGCGAAGGCGCGAAAGTGGTGTTCTTCGAGGATGATGCCGAACTCCAAAAACACCCCGCCATCGTTCAGAAGAGCGACGGGGCCGCCAATTACGCCACCACCGACCTCGCCACCTTGGCCTACCGGATCGAGACCTGGAACCCCGACGAGATCGTCTATGTCACTGACGCACGCCAGCAGCTTCACTTCCGCCAGATTTTCGCGATTCTTAGGCGCTGGCGCCCCCAGGCGAGGGTAAAACTGGCCCACGTCTGGTTCGGATCCATCCTGGGCCCGGATGGCAAGCCCTTCAAGACCCGATCCGGCGACACGGTCAAGCTCGCGGATTTGCTGGACGAAGCCGAGGAACGCGCCCTTCGGCTCGTCACATCCAAGAATCCCGCGCTTCCCGAGACGGAACGGCGCGAGATCGCCCGGGTGGTTGGCTTGGGGGCGCTCAAGTACGCCGATCTTCTGCCCAACCGCCAGAGCGATTACGTCTTCGACTGGGACAAGATGCTCGCGCTGACGGGCCACACCGCGCCTTATCTCCAGTACGCCTACACCCGCATCCGAAGCATCTTCCGCAAACAGGCCGAAGACGCGTCCGACGAGGCCGGCTGGCCCGGGCGCGCGCGCGCGTGTTTCGTTCTGGGGCAAGAGGAGGAGGTCCGGCTGGCGAAGCATCTTTTGACTTTCGGCATCGTGCTCGAAGCCGTGGCCGGAGACTATCGCCCCAACTACTTGTGCAATTATCTCTATGAACTCGCCGGCCGCTTCACCGCATTCTACGAATGTTGCCCCGTGCTCAAGGCCGACGAACCGCACCGATCGAGCCGATTGGCCCTCTGCGATCTGACCGCCAAGGCGCTCCGGCAGGGCCTCGCCGTCCTCGGCATCGAGACCTGCGAACGGATGTGACCGCGCGACCCCGATCGGTCAGCGGTGCGCGTCCTCCGTGGCTCCAGTCCCGATGCTCCGCAAGGCCTCGCGGGGCGCGATGCCCGGGCGCCCGAGTCAGGAGACGGACCCGAAAATCCTGTTCGCCTCTGCCAGCGTCTCCTGGCAGCCGATGTCGTACCAAACACCCGGTATCCGCCAGGTAAAGACAGGCACGCGGGGATAGAGCCATTGGATAAGCCGGCCGGGCTGGTCGGGGTTGTTGCCTTCGGCGATGTACTGATGAACAAGCGGCAGAATGTGCCGGGGATAGAAATAGAGGGCGATACCCGTCAGGGTGCTCGTCGGCGCTTGGGGCTTTTCCTCGAAAAAGACAAGCCGGCCTTCCGAATCAAGGGTGAGAGTGTTGTACTTCTTGACCTCTTCGAGGTCGCGCACGTCGTAAACCCCCAGGACCGGCGTGTTTTTGCGGCGACAGAACTCGCCGAATCCATGCAGCGGTTCGCTGAAGAGGTTGTCGCCCGCCACCACGATAATGTCATCGTCAATGCCCTCGCGGCGCAGCACGAAGTCGAGATCTCCGATCGCTCCCAAACGCTTTTCCGCATCGAAGACTCCGTCGTTGACCAGCTTGATTTCCAGGTGTGACAGCCGGGCGCCATACTCCCGCAACCACGCCTCGAACACATCGATGAACTTGCCGTTGGTGACAACGTGGATGCGGTTGATGCCCGGGATGCAGGCCACGTTGTCGAGCACGTGCTCGATCATCGGCTTGCCGTCCTTCCGATCCCGGTGCGCGACGGGCAGCAGCGGTTTGGGCCGCGTCAGTGTCAAGGGATACAAGCGTGTGGCGAAGCCGGCCGCCAGCACGATCAGGTTGATTCCGCCAGTGTGCGCCATGCGTGTTGCGTATTATCCGACGCCTGCTTGCATATGGCGAGCCAATTCAAGGAGGGATTCGCTCGGCGAATGAGTGATTCATGGTCATGCTCCGATCCTTGCGCGCCCGCCTTTGCCGGCAGTTCTCATTTTGGCCTGGGCCTCTGGCGAGAACCGCTGGGCCTTTGCAGGCCGCGCTTGCTCTGGGGCGGGATTCGCCTATCTTGCTTGCGAGCGTGCGTCTCAGCGCATGCATGGCGTGAATCTCAAGATCATGAAGTCATATCGAGTGTGCAGGGTCGGAGGGTGGGCTCTTTGGACGCTGGCAGGGTGGTGGGCCGCCCATCTCTGCGCAGCGGAAGCGCCCCAGCCCGAAAGCCCGAAGGCGGCGGGGCTGGCTTCCTCCCTGGATCCGGTCAAAGACCTGATCACATTCTCGTCCAAGTACACCAATGTCAGTCCCCTGCCGGTGGGGGCCTACGACGGGAACGTGGCGAGTCTGACGGCAAAGCTTCTCAAGCGCTACCACTACGACCGGCGCGGGCTCGATTCCGCGCTGAGCGAGCGTTTTCTCGAGCGGTATTTCAACCTGCTCGATCCGATGCGCATTCACTTTCTCAAGTCGGACATCGCCGAATTCGGGCGTTTGCGGGATCGACTGCCGGAGCTGACGCTGGAACGTGGCGACTCGTCGAAGGCGAACGAGATTTTCGCGCGTTTCCTGCAACGGGTCGATCAGCGCGTCGAGTATGTGGCAGGCCTGCTTGTCGAGAACCAGTTCGACTTCACGGGCAGCGACCGGCACACGCCCAATCGCAAGGACGCCGACTGGCCGGACACTCTCGATTCGGCCCGCGAACTCTGGCGCCAGCACCTGCGTTACGAGTATTTGCAGGAGAAACTCAACAAACACAAGCCGGAGGAAATCCTCAAGACCCTCTCGGCCCGCTACAAACGCCTTCTCCGCAGTTGGGGGGAACTCGACAACGAGGAGGTGCTGCAGGTTTACCTGACGGCCTTGAGCCAGGCCTACGATCCGCACTCGGATTACATGGGCAAGGCACAGTTGGAGAACTTCGCAATCAGCATGAAGTTGTCCCTCTTCGGCATCGGCGCCCTCCTCCGTTCCGAGGACGGTTACTGCAAGATCGAAAGTCTCGTGCCGGGAGGCCCGGCGGCGCGCAGCAAGAAGATCAAACCCAACGACCGCATTGTCGCCGTCGCCCAAAAGGATCAGGAGCCCGTCGATGTCATCGACATGAAACTCACCAAGGTCGTCGAGATGATCCGAGGGCCCAAGGAGACCGAGGTCACCCTGACGATCATTCCGGCCGATGCTGCCGACCCTTCCGAGAGAAAGACGCTGACGCTCGTCCGCGACGAGATCAAGCTCGAGGATCAGGAGGCGAAGGCGAAGATTGTGGACATGCCGGACACCGGCGGATCGACTGTGCGGCTGGGCGTCATCGATCTGCCCTCGTTCTATGCCACGTTCGATCTCGGCAGTTCGAGGCGGATTCAACTGGCATCGGGCGGCGCGCAACCGGAACTGAAAAGCACCACAGCCGACGTGCGACGGCTGCTCAATAAACTTCAGTCCGAGGGCGTTCATGGGATCATCCTCGATTTGCGCCGCAACGGGGGAGGCTCGCTCGAAGAGGCGATCCGCCTCACGGGTCTGTTCATTAAGGACGGCCCGATCGTCCAGATCAAGGATGCCGACGGCGATATCAGCATCGAGTCGGATCCGGATCCCGAGGTGCTCTACGACGGTCCCCTGATCGTTCTCACCAGCCGATTCAGCGCCTCCGCCTCGGAGATTCTCGCCGCGGCTCTGCAGGACTATGGCCGTGCACTGATCGTGGGCGACACGTCCACCCACGGCAAAGGCACGGTGCAGACAATTTACGAGTTGAACAAGTTCGCCAACTTCCGCAATTACAACGCCGGCGCCCTCAAGGTCACGATCCGCAAGTTCTACCGCGCCAATGGCTGGTCGACCCAGCTCAAAGGGGTGACGCCGGACATCATCCTGCCGTCAGTGGCCAACGACCTCGAGGTGGGCGAATCGTCCCAGCCATTCCCCATGCCCTGGGACAGCATCGCCAGCGCGATGTACGAAAAGCTGGACCGCATCCAACCCCACCTCGATGAACTCCGCCGTCGAACCGAGGCCAGGCAGAGTGAAGACAGGGAATTTGCCTACGTGCGCGAGGACGTTGTCCGCTACCGCGATCTGCTTACGGACAAGAGCGTCTCACTGAACGAGGCGCAGCGGATCAAGGAAAAGGAAGAACTCGAAGCCAAACAGAAGGCCCGAAAAGAGGAGCGGAAATCCCGCGGCGAAGCGCCCGTCACAACCTACGAAATCACGCTCAAGAATGCCGATCTGCCCGGCCTGCCGGACCCGGTCAGCCCGACCAACCAGGTCGCCCTGGCCGAAGCAGACGCTCCTCCGCCGTCGGACGCAGCAGCCGACGAGGGCGAGGAAGACGACAAATCCCCAGCCGTGGACGTCCATCTCGATGAGACCAAGCGCATTCTCGTCGATCTGATCGCGCTCCTCGCGAACAACCCGGGTGCCGCCACCGTCACCGCCCGAAAGTAGCGGGAGTCGAAGAGACCGGCCAGGTGTGGTCTTCGAGACCTCGAGGCGGGCCGAGAAGGACCGTCGCCAGAAACACCTCCCGAGCTGTTCTGGGCTGACGCAATTGCGCCCGGACCCGGGCAATCTCCGGGGATAAAACTCGCTGCCGCGATTGCATCGGCCGAGCCACCTGAGCTTCGATGGGCGATTCGGCGCGAGTACGGGCAACGGTCTTTCCCAAAATGGAGCTGACGCCGCGCAGGGCTGCCGTCGCCTGGCTCGATGGGAGATGGATAACACCCCCTTCCCGGATCAAGTCCTCGACAGCGGGAGCGGCGACCTCATCCGCGCCGCGAGCGGAAGCGGCGGGCTCGAATACGGGCTCGAGTGACGGCTCCCGGCGCGGCGGCAGAACAACAGTGTCGGGCCGTGGATGCAGGGGGGGCGGTTGAGGCTCGATCGGGGGCGGCGCGGGGAGCGGCCTGGGCGGCGGCGACTCAGGTTCTTCTCCGAAGAGGCGGCGCAGTTCCCTTTCCCAGTCGGTGTCTTCCGGCGCTTGCAGAGGATGGAGCAGAGGGGGGACGGCGTCCCTACCTCGAGCGATGGGCCTCGATTGCCGGGATTGCTCTTCCTCGCGCCGGGCCTGGCGTTGCTTGAGCCAGTTCGACAGCCCGGAGAGCAGCACAATCACCGCGAAGACGAGCAGGCTCTCCCAACTGGCGGCAAGGCATGGCATGGCGAGTGTCTGCAAGCGCGGAGCGTTCGCTCCGCATTCAATCACTTCGACTTCGGTTTCTGACCCGAATCCTCGGGCGTGCCATGCGCGATGCTGTCGCGCATCCCGGTGTCGGCCTGGATGTTCTTGATTCGAAGGTAATCCATGATTCCCAGGTTTCCAGTCCGGAACGCTTCGGCGATCGCCAGAGGCACCTGGGCCTCCGCCTCGACCACCCGAGCGCGCATCTCCTGCGTCCGGGCCGTCATCTCCTGCTCGATCGCCACCGCGGCGGCGCGGCGAATCTCGGCCTGGGCCTGGGCAATCAGCTTGTTGGCGTCGGCCTGCTCCGCCTGCAGTTTGGCGCCGACGTTGTCACCCACATCCACATCGGCGATGTCGATCGACAGAATCTCGAAGGCGGTGTTCGCGTCGAGAGCCTTGTCCAGGACCGTCTTCGAAATGCGATCCGGGTTTTCGAGCACGTCCTTGTAGCTGTTGGACGAACCGATGGTGGTCACGATGCCCTCGCCCACCCGCGCGATAATCGTCTCCTCCGTCGCCCCGCCCACAAAACGCTCGAGATTGGTCCGGACCGTCACTCGGGCTTTGACTTTGACGGCGATGCCGTCCTTGGCGACGGCGTCGATGGTTGTCTTGCCTGAAGCCGGGTTTGGGCAATCAATGACCTTCGGGTTGACCGAGGTCTTGACGGCATCAAGCACCGTTTTACCGGTGCCCTTGGTGGCGAGGTCGATCGCACAGGCGCGATCGAATTCGAGGTGGATGCTCGCCTTCTGAGCCGCGATCAGCGCGCGCACCACCATCTGGACGTCGCCGCCGGCCAGGAAATGGACGTTCAGTTGATCGACGGTGATATCGAGCCCGGATTTCCGCGCGTTGATGTAGTTGTCGACGACCAGCCCGACCGGGACGCTGCGCAAGCGCATCGCGGCCAGTTCGATCAGGCCCACGTAAGCCCCCGACACCCAGGCGCGAATCCATATCCCGAAGAAATTGAACAACAGAATCAGCAGGACCAGGCCGATAATGCCGATGAAGACCCACACGCCGGTCCAGATGAAAGACGGCGCGGCGAACTGTGGCATGACAAGATTCATAAATGGCTTTTGGCTGTTTGCTCTCGGTTATGGGTTGATTTCGACTGACATACGATCTCGGTCACGCTGCCCGCACCACGACGCGAAGCCCCTCGACCGCGATCACGCGCACCGCAGTGCCGCGCTCGATCATGCCCCCTTCCGTAACGACGTCCACCCGCCGCCCATTGATCAACGCCGTTCCGGATGGCCGGAGGTTCGTGAGCGCCGTCCCCTGCTGATCGAGGAGATGCGGCTGCTCGACCCCCAGGCCCCCGATCGTTCGCCGGCTGACGAACATCTGACCCAGCCGGCTGTTCGGAAAGAACTGCACCCAGAGCACTCCCAGGGTGATGAGCGTCGCCACCACCACGAACAAAACCCAGTTGCCGGTCCGCGGACCGAAATCCACATAGGCCAGAACGACGCCCGCCACCAGGCACCCAAATCCGATGAGCCCCGCGATCATCCCCGGCAGGACGGTCTCGAGCAGCACCAGTGCCGTTCCCACGACCAGGAGTGCAACCACGATTTCCATCGGCTCAAGAATAGTCGGTGTTGCCCCCGGCGCAAGAGACAACTGCGCCGGCGCGGCGGACTTCGCACGATGATTTCGTTTAAATTCCTGAAGGGTTGCTGTTGTGGAGGTTGGAAAGAGTGCTTATCAATTGGCGCGGTTTGGGGCGCAGTAGGCGTGCGATGATCTCGACAAACCACCAACTGTTCAATGCCGATCCGTCCGTTTCCTTTCTGTTCGGATACTCGTCAAGCACCGCTCCAAATGAAAAGACCGTGGCGGACTTCGGCTCCGCGCACGCGCGCCAGATCGCGACCGGCTTCGCCGCCGCGGGTTGCGGGAGCAATCCGCGACCTCATGGGTCCACGGTCTGGAGTCTTCCGCTTCGCCTTGATCGCAAGTCCAAGAAACAAGGGCTAATACGCGGGCTATTTGCCCTCGATAATCAGATCGAGCCGATGCCGGTGTTCCTCCATCGAGAGATCGCCGCCTTCGATCGTGAGCCAATCGCGGTAGTTCACGCAGTCGAGCGCCGCTCGCACCACCGGCCACCGCACACTCCCGTCGCGAATGTTGACGAACTCGCCCCCTCCGGCGGGGTCGGCAGGCGCGAGCTTGAAGTCCTTCACGTGGACCTTGGCCAGCAACGATCCCAGTTCGAGAATCCACTGCTCGGAGGGCGCGTATTTCACATGGTTGCCGATGTCGTAGTAGGCCCTCACCCACGGACTGCGAAACGACGCCACGAAATGACGGAAGTGCGCCGGACGCACCCACAGGTTGTTCCACACGTTCTCGATCGCGATCACCACGCCCGTCTTCTCGGCCACCGGAATCAACCGCTTCACCGCCTCGGTCGAGGCGTCGATAGCCCGGTTGTGGGCGTCGATGTAATCCGCATAGGGACGGTTGTCGCCGGCAACCACTTCTCGCAGGTGGCCCGTCGCCTCATCAAACTCGAGGTGGAACTCCCACGCACGCGGCATCTTCATGCCCCCGATCCGGCACGGCACCAGCAGGACCGCGTCCGCCCCGTAAGCCTCCGCGGCGCGCAAGGCATCCTCCGTCACCTTGAGACTCGATTCCACCTTCGCGGCATCCGGGCTGTTGAACTCCGCCCATCCCCGCAGCACGGAATGAATTCTCAGTCCCAGCTTCTCGGCCCAGGCCCGGCATTCCTCGGCATCCGAAGGCGGGAGGATGCCGGCCTCAGCCCCGTCAAAACCGGCGTTCTTGAGGGCTGCCAGACTGGCCTCGGTGGGCTTGCTCAGAATGAGAGCCCGCTTCAGCCCGGCCGGCGGGGTGGACTCGGCCGACCAGGCGGCACGGCTGGCCGTAACTGTTCCCAGACTTAGACCGCCGAGCAGACTGGCCGAGTTGGAGATGAATTGTCGTCGCGTCATGGTTGTTTGCCTGTTGAGTGTTGTTTGTCGGCGACCACCCTACCGCCGGACCCGCGCGGGAGCAACCGAGTTCGCAAGCGCCCATCCGTGCATCAGGGCCGCCCCTTCAGCACCGCCAAGCCCTTGAGAAGATCCAGAGCGCGGGCAAGCGCCGGATCCGTCACGACCGGCGGGGCCTCGGACACCGCCGCGCGCGGGGGTGGGAAGGCTCCTCCGCCCAAATCCTGACCCTCTCGTTTCATGCGGACCAAATCCGCCTCGTTGACCCGCTGCGACGGATCCGGTCCGCGGCCAAAGACACTTGCGCTCGCCTGCCGGGATTCTTCGCCAGACCGGGGGATGGTTCGATATGGATCGTCCAGGAACAAACGCTCGTCCTCGACCCGAACGGCCACTTCGATATCGGGCTTGATCCCCGCCGAACTGATTTCACGGCCCTCACCGACCCGAACGGGCGCCGATGCAATGCGCAATCGCTGCCCGGTCGTGAGGGGGAACTCCCGGAACAGGCTCGCCTGGCCCGCAGTGACCGATCCAATGAGCAAAGCCACGTCCGCATGGCGCAAGGCGGCGGCCAGCGCCTCCGCCGCGCCTCGGGTCTCACCGTTGACCAGCACCATGACGGGACGATCGAACGCGTTCGTCTTCGCCGTCGTCTCGAATGCCTCGTCCCCCCAGCTCAGGAGCTTGCAAGACACCTTCACGAAGGGATCCGCCACACGCCCCGCTTCCCCATAGTCAGCCCCGTCCGCAAACCGCAGATCCAGGACCAGCCCCTCGACCTGATCGGGCGCGGCCAGATCGGCCAGCGCGGCGCGGAAAAGCTCACCCAAACCACACTCGACCCGCTTGACCCGTATGTAAGCCAGCGTTCGGTCAAACAGGCGGCGGCCGGCCAGATCAGGCTTGGCTCGCTCCGCCTCCGGCAGGGCCTCTTTTCCTCTCGATAGCACCACCTTCGAGCCCAGTTGGCCAATCAGTCCTTCGACCGCCGCACGATTCAAATCGGCCTCGGCTACCCCAACAAGATTCGATCGAATGACCCCGTAGACCTCATCGAACGGGGGCCACTCCGCGGCACCCGCCGCCAGAGAGACAACAGCGGCCAGCCAGAAACTCATCCCACGGCGCAAAACTGAGTTCGTCATGCAAATCGTGCTCCTGAACCGCCCCCATGATCGAAAGCGACTTGGGTGGCCAGCCGGGACTTCTGCGAACGAGCCGCCACACCAGCCAGCCGCAGCCCCCGACCCAACACCACCCAAGGCGCCATGGATGGCGCGACGGACCTCCACAGCCTAACCCGTCCCTTTGGCAAGACCAGCCCAAAGCGTCAAAGTGGAAAACTTCCGACAGCATCGGTGTCTATCCCTCTGCGGCGCTGCAAGCCAAGGGCGGATGGCCCGAGATCCGATGACCGGGGCAAAATGGAACCGGCGGCCGCGTAACCGCGGCCGCCGGGGCGACGTCGTTAGACGGGAACGCCAGGGTGAACCCAGCGCCTTAAGGTAGGCTTAGGGAGACTTTTTAATTCCAGCAGTGATTGCTGGAACTGTGGGCCAGTCCCGATATCTGTCGCTAGATCTCGGTTCTTTCATTGTGGGTCTTTCAAGAGCATTCCACATGCCAAATCGTTGATGTAAGCCCTCATATCTGCCTCCAATTCTGTTCTCCACAATTCCGGATTCGAGAAACAATTCGCCGACTGTCTGGTTCGAAACGTTCTGTAGTATCTGTAAAACATTGCTTAAAAGCTGCTTGCTGGATCACAATGCTGTGTTGATGATCGAACTCTGCAACCGCATGTCCGGGATTCCCCTCACAGGCGATACAGAGTGGTCAGTCCCCTGACAGGTCCGCTCGGCGGTCTAGCGTGCGCGGAACGGTCGCCCTGTCCGTGCCTCCGGGAGAAAAGCTGCTTGCAAAAGCCCACTTTGTGTCTCGATTTGAGGCAAAAGGTGAGACACAGGATGTCAGAATGACACTCGACCAAGCCCTCGCGCCCGCTTATGCTCGCCCGATCTGAATATGACAGACCCTCGCTACCCGCAATTAGCTCGACTTTTGGTCGAGTACTCGACCGCCCTCGAAAAGGGCGACCGTGTTCTTCTCGACATGATCGATGTCCCCGACGAAATGGTCGTGGCGTTGATGCGCGCGGCGCGACAGGTCGGAGCCGTGCCGGTGGTCGAAGTCCGCCACACGCGGGTGACGCGCGAAGTGATGCGGGAGACGTCGCCTGATCACGCGCGATTGCTCCGCGATATCGAGTTGTTTCGCATGCGCAAGATGCAGGCCTACATCGTCATCCGCGGCGCCGCCAACGCTAACGAGGCCGCCGATGTGCGCAGTGATAGGCTCCAGCTTTTCTCGAAAACCCTGCGTCCGGTGCTCGATTACCGGCTGTCCAAGACGCGGTGGGTGGTGCTACGCTGGCCGACGCCCAGCATGGCCCAAGCCGCCAACATGAGCACGGAAGCCTTCGAGGACTTCTACTTCGACGTATGCACCGCCAATTACCCCCGGATGGCACGCGCGATGGTGCCGCTGGCGAAACGGATGCAGTGCGCCGATCAGGTGCGCCTCAAGGGCCCGGGCACCGATCTCGTGTTCAGCATCAAAGGCATCGGTGCGAAGCCCTGCAACGGATTGCGCAACATCCCCGACGGCGAGTGTTTCTCCTGCCCGACGCTCAAGTCCGCCAACGGCGTCATCCAGTTCAACACCCCCACTCTCTACGCCGGCACTCGTTTCGAGAACATCCGCCTGGAATTGAAGGAGGGCAGAATCGTCAAGGCCACCGGCTCGAACGAAAAGAAGCTGAACGAGATTCTCGACACCGATCCCGGCGCCCGGCGCATCGGCGAATTCTCGCTCGGCTTTCATCCGCGCATCCTCAATCCGATGTGTGACATCCTCTTCGACGAGAAAATCGCCGGTTCACTGCACTTCACGCCGGGCCAAGCCTACGAGGACTGCGGCAACGGCAACAAATCGGCTGTCCACTGGGACATGGTCCTCATCCAACGCCCGGAGTGGGGCGGCGGCGAGGTCTGGTTCGACGGCGAGTTGATCCGCAAAGACGGTCTCTTTCTCCCCAAGGACCTCCGTCCCCTCAACCCCGATCGCTTGAAGTAACAGTGCGGATCGATTCTGCCTGCCGGTTGGATCGGCGGTCTCCCCCCGCCGTGGCGCGTCGCCTCGTGAAGCGAATGGCTGCTTTGAGCCTTGCAGGAATCCTCGTTATCGGGCCAGCCCACGCTGCCACTGAGTCGCAGAGCCGACAACCGGTTGCGCTCGCTGCCGCCGATGCGGCCTCCGCGCGTCTGCCCACACTCCGGATGGGCAACTGCGATTTCGTCGACCTCGCGGCCTGGGCAAAGACCAAGTCCCTGAGACTCAGTTGGGTTTCGACGAACAGCATCGTGGGCTTGACCAATCGCTCGAACCGACTCCGGGGCAGCGTCGGTTCCCGTCAGCTCGAAATCAACGGGGTCAAGACTTGGCTATCGAGCCCCATCACATCCCGCAACGGCTTGCTCTACATCACGACGCTGGACATGCGCACCCTCTTGGACCCGATCCTCGTGCCGGTCAGGAACAAGCCGGGCCAGCGGGTGCGGGTGATCGCCCTCGATCCAGGGCATGGGGGCAGGGACCCCGGTTTCAAGGTGGGCAAAGAGCAGGAGAAGGTCCTCACTCTCCTCTGGGCCAGAAGGCTCAAGGCACGCCTCGAACAGGCCGGCTTCGAAGTCATCCTCACGCGTGCCAGGGATGTCTACATCGGACTGGACGACCGTGTGGCGGCGGCCTGGCGCGCCCGGGCCGACCTTTTCATCAGCCTGCACTACAATGCGGCCAGCGAGGGAAGCGCCGCGGTCAAGGGCGTTGAGACCTACTGCCTGACGCCCGCAGGCGCGCCATCGACCAATGTCCAGCCCGAGCAACAAGGCTCGACCGCGAAACTGCCAGGCAACACGCAAGACACCCACAACATCCTCCTGGCCTATCACGTCCAGAAGTCGATGGTGACACGCATGCGCGTCGAGGATCGCGGCGTTCGCCGGGCCCGGTTCGTCGTGCTCCGCAACACCGACATGCCGGCCATCCTTGTCGAAGGCGGCTTTCTCAGCACGCCCGACGAAGCCCGGAGAATTGCCGACCCGACCCAACGCGACCTTCTGGCCAAGGCGGTCGTCGAGGGCGTCCTGGCCTACAAACGGTTGGTCGAACGCCGCTAGCGCGCATTTCTCCGCAATTTCCGAAAAACGCGGCGCCGATGTCATCGGAAGGCGCACTCATGCGCGCCAGCCTCGTTTCATGACTTGCTGCTCTTGGTCCCGCCGCCTCCCCGGCCTCCGCCTTTCAGGCCGGTGCCGGTGGTCAGCACGGCGCCCGCCAAAACGCCGACTGCAAAGAAAGCGAAGTACATGATTGCGGCCGGCTGCTGGACCGACTTGGTGATGATCGGCGGCAGTGTGAATCCGACCATTTGCTTGTTGTTGAGCCCGATCAACACCAGCAAGAACAGCAGGACGATGATAAAAACGATTTTCGAGAGCTGTTTCGCGTTCATAAATCCGTCGCACAAAGCATAGAAACGCGCACAATGAGCGTCAACGAGTTGTTTGCCGCGTTTGTTGTTCTGCTTCTCGAACCCGCATGGCAGTCCTCTTGCGAAGTCTGAGTGTCCTGTGCACCATTGGCGTGTCAATATGCGGGCTGGGCTCGCTCGAAGCGCAGCGCACACTCGATCGGCAGACATCTCATGAGCATTGTCACCAGAACGGGCGACGCCGGAACCACGGGCCTGATGTTCAACCGGCGCGTGCCCAAACACCACCCGCGCGTCGAGGCGTGCGGCGCCGTGGACGAACTCAACGCAGCCCTCGGGCTGGCCCGGGTCGCCGCCCGTTCGAAGACTTTGCGCGGCCGGCTGGTCACGATCCAGCGTAACCTGATCGTCTTGATGGGCGAGCTGGCCTGCACCCTTGCCGACCTGCCTCGCTACAAACGCGCCGGCTACGGCAGTCTAACGCCCGCGATGGTGGCGGAGGTCGATGCGCTCGCTGCGGATCTCGAAGCCCGCCTGGGCGCGTTTCGCGGCTGGGCGATCCCGGGGGAAACTCCAGACGCCGCCGCCCTGGATTTCGCCCGCACCGTGTGCCGCCGCGCCGAACGCCGCGTCTGCGCGCTGCACGCCGCCGGCCAGTTGCGCAACCCGCGGATCGTGGTCTATCTGAACCGACTGGCCGACGCCCTCTGGCTGCTCGCCCGGCAAAGTGAGAGAAACTAGTTCCATCGCAATCGTCAGCGACATCCACTTCGCCAGCGATGCCGAGAAGCTGCGACGCGGGCACGAGGCGCGCGCCATCGACAACCGGTTGTTGCGCCTGCTGACAACCGCGTACCGACGCTACTTTTGGCTGCGCGACCCGTTCGCGCATAACCATCTGCTGGACCGTTTCATCCTGGCCGCGCGCGACTCGGACTTGGTGGTCGCCAACGGCGATTACTCGTGCGACACCGCATTTGTCGGCGTGAGCGACGACGCCGCCTATGCAAGCGCCAGGATCTGCCTGTCCAAACTCCGCGCCGCCTTTCCCGAACGGTTCCAGGCGGTAATCGGCGATCACGAATTCGGCAAGATGAGCCTGTTCGGCGGCCAGGGCGGGCTGCGGCTGGCAAGCTGGCTGCGCAGTGTGGACAGCCTCGCGCTGGACCCTCTCTGGAGGCTCGACCTCGGCCGTTGGGTGCTCGTGGGCGTCGCATCGTCTCTTGTGGCGCTGCCCGTGTTCGAGCCGGAAACGCTGCCGGAAGAGCGCGCAACCTGGCAGTGCCTGCGCGAACAGCATATCGGGGCGATTCGGGACTTGTTTCGCGGCGTGGACGCAAACCAACGGGTTGTCCTGTTTTGTCACGATCCCACGGCCCTTCCCTTTCTCTGGCGTGAAGGCGTTGTGCGCTCCCGCATCGGGCAAGTCAGGCTGACTGTCATCGGGCATCTCCACACGCGCCTGGTGTGCTGGCAGAGCCGGGTGCTGGCGGGCATGCCTCGCATCTCGTTTCTGGGCAACTCGATTCGCCGCATGACCGAAGCGCTCCGCCAGGCCCGGTGCTGGCGCCCGTTCCGCGTCCGCTTGTGCCCCTCGCTCGCCGGATGCGAACTGCTCAAGGACGGCGGCTACGGCAAGATCGAGATCGACCCGGACGCCGAGGAGCTTCTCTCTTTTCGAATCCATCGAATGCGGCGCTCCTGAATGTGAAGCTGATGCCGCAACTGGCCAAGCTCAAGACGGCGCCTCGAGGCGTCGCCAAGCCCGCCGGGCGCAAGCCCAAACCGGCCAGGTCCGCTTCCGCAGCCGGCAAAGCCCGCCCCGCGGAGCGTCCTCCAGCACGACCCAAGACGCAGAAAAAGACTGCCGGGACAAAGCCGCGCAAGGCAAGCGCTTGACCGCCGTGCGGACACCGGGTGTGACTGGACAAACGGGCTCGACCGATCGCCCGCGCATGGTTCGGGCCTGCCAGCGGCCGCATCGCACTCGCACCGTGATCGTGCCTTCAACCGTCGTGCACAAGACCGGCGCGCCCCAGAGTTCAAGACGCGCGCGCAGACTGGCCCCAGCCCGTTCATTTGCGGGATACTCGGCGTCCTGAATCACGATCAGGCGGGGTTGGATCGCCTCGACGAGCGCTTGCCCCAGAGGTTCGCCCTTCGCTGGAAGCCCGGCGATTACGATGTCCGCCCGCAGGTCCGCGCCCCGTTCCAGCAGGGCCGCCTGGCCCGAGACGCCCAAGTCGCCCAACAACAGAATTCGCACACCGCCGAATGTGCGCGAGAGCACAAGCGCATTGTCGTCAGCCTGCGCGTGCCGTTCGTCCGCGGCGGGGTGGAGCACGGTCCATCCCGCCACCGTGTCGCCTGCTTTGGCCCAGACACGGCGCTCGGGCGTCGATTCGAGCGATTGGAGCAGTCGCCGATAGTCCGGCGATCGCGAAGGGGCCCCGCTCGCGACGATCTGTCGGGCCCGAAATGCGTCCGCCAGCATTTGCGCTCCGCCGACATGTCGCACATCCCCGTGCGTGACCGCCAACCGCGCCAGGCAATTGACGCCACGGGATTCGAGGAACGGTCCCACGGCGGCTTTGGCCGAAGGTGCATCCCCACAGTCGATCAGGAGGTCGTCGCTCCGCCCGGGGGCATCCACGTACTGCGCGGCGCCGCTCCTCAAGGCCAGAACCGTCAGGGTCAAGGTGTCGCGCGCCGCCCACCATCCGACAGCCATTTCGAGCGCGAGCCACAGGGCCGGCACGGCCAGGGTCAGTGTCCACCGCCGGTTCCGTCGGAGTTCGGGCATCATCACGCCGAAGAGCAGCGCGTAGTAAGCCATGGTGGCGGCGATGCCGGGCGAGCGGGCATGGAACCATGTCCACGGCTGCGCGGCCATCCATTCGCTCACCCGGATCACACACGACATCCAGAACCAGGCGCTCTGGTTGAACAGCTCGGTCAGGGGCCGAAGCCATGTGCCGCAAATCAAGCCGCCCAGGTTGCTCATCAGCGCAAGGCTGCTGACCGGGACAATCACGAGATTCGAAACGAGGCCGCCGGGTGTGACGATGTGAAAATAGCGAGCGATCCACGGCCAGGATCCCAGCCACGCGGCAGTCGATGTCCCGAGGCTCACGGCAAGCCACCGCAGCGGGGGCTCGAGCGCCTTGCGCCAGCGCGGCACCAACTCCTCCGGCAGGAAAGGATCGGTGGCTAACCACCGCCGCTGCACCTCCGCGATCGGACGCGCGAACAGCGCGATGGCGAGCACGACAAAGAACGACAACTGAAAGCTCGCCTGGAAGAGCTGGCGCGGTTCCCAGATCAGGATCATGAACCCCGCCGCGGCCAGCGAGTTCAAGAGATCGGACGGCCGCCGCAAGGCCCACCCCCCAATGATCACCGTCATCATCAGCGTCGCCCGAATGGCCGAGGCCTGCCATCCCGTCGCCGCGGTGTAGAACCAGACAATCGGCACCGTCACCGCCCCGCAAGCGCAGCGCGGCACCTGCATCACGCGCAGCAGCGCCACCAGAATCCCCGTGATCAGCACGATGTGCAGCCCGCTGATCGCGAAGATGTGCATCGTACCGGTCCGGACAAACGGTTCCGACGCCTCGTCCGTCAGCGCCGTCTTCCATCCCAGGGTCATTGCCCAGAGCAGTCGCAGCGCCTCGTCCTCCTCCGGCTGCCCGATCGCCAGGACCCCCTGTGCCCACGCCAGGAACCGGTCAGACAACGGCGGGCGAACGGGCTCGTCCGCTGTCGCGACAAGCGCCCAGTCCTCGGGCCCGTCCGTGACCAGTTCATAGTGAATACCCTGCCACTCGAGCCAGGCGCGGTGATCGAACAAGCCCTCGGCCACCGGCCCGCTCGGACGCCGCAGCACGCCAACCACCTCCACTGTCCGCCCGCCAAAGTAACCGGTTTCGAGCGCGCCGCTCATGGTGGCCGCCACCCGTCCGATGGCCGGTCGCCACCCGTCGTCGATCCGCACGGCTTGAACATCGATCATGACCGACGTGCGCCGCGCCTCCCGCTTGCCGCGCACAACGACCCGCTGCGTAGGCGTGCCCGCCAACCGTCCCCGGATCGTTCCTAGTTGCGGTTCCTCCGCCAAGACGGCTCTCAGATCGGCGGGCGAAAGCAGCGCGGTTCGGGCGACCAGGTTTGTCCATCCGGCCTGCACGAGCGCGACGGCGAGCAGGACCGCGCTTCGTCGCGGCCACACCGCGGCTCCGATCAGCGCCAAGGCCCAGGCGCTGAACAGGAGCGCCAACGGCGCCGGCAGCCAGTTGCCCAGCAGCAAGCCCGCAATGTAAGCCGTCGTAACCGGGATGAACGGTCCCTTGAGCATCTTAACGGACACGCCTCCTTGACTGGCCCGTAGCTTATCCCGTCCGGCCCCATTCGGCAACTCCAGAAGGCAACGGGATTGGTCTGATCGGTGGCCCACGCTGCCCATCTGTGTCTTGCTTGCACCGGCCGACTGTCATAATGCTTGGTCATGACAACTGTATCTTGCCATTGGCCGCTGCATCGCCAACTTGGAGGCTCTCGCCCAAGCCGCACTGCCGGAAGACGCCGAGAGCCAAATCGTCTTATCCGTGCTACTGTCGAAAAACCGGGAGCGAGCGATGTCTAAACAAAACAGAAAGTCGGGTCTTGGCGAGTTGATCCGCCATCGGCGGCGGTCGGCGGTCGGAATGGGCCTCAGGGCGGAAGCAGGGGGGCGTGTCGGCGCTTTCACTCTGATCGAGTTGCTGGTCGTGATGGCGATTACTGCGATCCTGGCGGCCCTCCTGCTGCCGTCCCTGTCCAGGGCCAAGGGGCGCGCCCATGACGCGCGCTGCCGGAACAACCTGAGACAACTCGCCTTGGGCCTTCACCTCTACGCGGACACGTACGGCTTCCTGCCGCCGCACCAGGAGAGGTTCGCTGATGGTTCGCGCCTGCGATGGTTCAATCATTTCGCCCGCGAGATCACGCACGGATACGATGTCATGCGGGATCCGGCAGTGCCTCATTGGCAGGCGGGACGCAACGCGCCCTACGGCTACAACTACAAGTTCCTGGGCAGCGCCCGAAAGTTGTATTCGGGCGAATACGAGCGTTTCCCGGTTTTGTTGAGCGCCTTGCCGGCGGCGTCGGCCACGATCGCGTTTGGCTGCTCGAACGGGACTGGCACCAAGGAACCCCACGAAGTGATGCTGCCTGACGCTATCAACAGCACACTGCCGCCGGAGGAGAACGTGCAGCGCATCGGCAATCACGCGTACATCATCGATCCACCATTCATCCCAACCTACAGCGCCGACCAGGAAGAGCGATGGGCCTACTACGAATTCGCCTCGTTCCTTGCTCCGCGCCATCATGGCCGCGCGAACATCGCGTTTCTCGACGGCCATGTCGACTCGCTCGAACCGGCCGCGGCGACGCGGAACAATCGGCTGTGGAACGGGTTTGACAATCACCAGACCGTCCCGGTTATGCCGGATGTGCCGGTCAATTGGCCCGCTCACTGGCGCCGCGACGGGATATGAGCCGGATGCCTTGACATCGTCGGACAAGGGCCAAGAGTCGCAGACACGCGATGAACCAAAGAGATTTCGTCATGGTCTCCCAGCCCTTATTCGCACGTCCCATGGTTGGCATCCTGACCGCCCTGTCGATCCATGTGGCGGGCGGCGCCACGGCCGCCTTCCCGCCTCAGGTCAGCGAGGCGGACGTTCAGAAGGCCATTGACGCCGCCCCCAAACGGCATCCGCGCCTGCTCGCCACCGGCGAACAACTCCGCAACCTCTCACAGGCAGCCAAGGCCGGACCGACCGCGGAGGCCGTGGCTGGGCACATTGTCGGAGAGGCAACGCGGCTTCTCGATCAGGCGCCCGTGACGCGCACCCTCGAGGGGCGGCGGCTGCTCGGTCAGTCGCGCGCCTGCCTCAGCCGGGTCCTGCACCTGGCCGCCGCCTATTACATCACTGGTCGAGCGGAGTTCGCCGGGCGGGCGGGGAAGGAAATGCTGGCGGCCTCGGCTTTCAGCGATTGGAACCCGACGCACTATCTCGATGTTGCCGAGATGACTCTCGCCCTGGCTGGTCAATGCCAGCCACAACACGCTGGTCATTGACGGGCAGAACCAGAGCGTCAAGGGCTTCGGCAAGGTTGTCGCCTTCTCCGACCGCCCGGAGCGCGGCCACTCGGTGATCGACATGAGTTCGGCCTACGCCGGCCAGGTCGATTCAGCCCGGCGTGGCGTGGCTTTGCTGCCCTCGGGTTGCGTCGTCATTCAGGACGAGTTGGGCGGGTTGAAGCCCGGCGCGCAGGTGCGCTGGGGCATGGTCACCCGCGCCCGGCCCGGCGAGACCGGCAGCGATCGGCTGCAACTTACTGAGCGCGGCAAATCACTCGAACTGCGGATTCTCAAGCCAGCCGGCGCTGCCTGGAACGGAGATTCCAGTGAATTTTTGGCCCTAAACCTTCATTGGGCCTCGATCTGGCGCGGGTTTCATGCACCTTCAACTTTGTCCCAAATGTAGGCAGGTTATTATTCACATAATTCTTGAATAATTATATTGACATTGATCACGAGAGGTATACTATGTAGGCATGTTCATCGCCAAAGTCGTCTCCAAAGGCAAGCACGGCAAGTCCTACACCTCCATCCTCTTGCGCGAGTCTTTCCGCGTCGGCTCCTCCGTCAAATCCAAGACCCTCGCCGTCTTGAC
>Ga0208195_1000406_pt1 | contig 57719 bp, 52 predicted proteins | sample AD_UKC077_MetaG_FD_184441 | JGI IMG/M metagenome (GOLD analysis project Ga0208195, IMG submission 184441) | Active sludge microbial communities of municipal wastewater-treating anaerobic digesters from USA - AD_UKC077_MetaG (SPAdes) (version 2) | ecosystem: Engineered > Bioreactor > Anaerobic >... | reverse complement strand
ACTTGGCATTTGTTCAAAAGATGAGTGCTGTTTTTTGTTTTGTCTGAACTTAATACAATTTGTGATGCAAAATAAACTAATCTGTTGATTGTCAGTAAATTAATAAAGGTAAGTATTTTCGTATGAAGTAAGAGATTGCTGTAAAGACGCAATTAGAAAATCCGAAATCAAAGCCCTCTTCCTCTTCTACATCGTGTCCTTTACTCCTACAGCAACCATCCTTGCTTTGCCGCGAATAACTCCGCCTGCTTCCATTTCCATGTTCACAATCACTTTCCTTTCTCCAACTTCTTCAGCTACAGATATCACCGTAATCTCTTCATTCATTGGGAGCGACTTTTTAAAATCGACTTCCAATCGTGCAGTAACAAAACGACCGATTATCGTATCTTCCGTGAGTTCAAGTCCCTTGTTATGATGGGCAAAAGTACACTTTTTTGGGGAACTCTTTTGGGGACAGTTCTTTCCCTCAATGCCAACATGGCGGGGTGTCGTCCATTCCTGAATATTAACCCGACGAACCACCCCCCAAGCATGGCGAATTATTATAAAGTACTAAATGGATTCATTGTATCATTTTTTAACCTTCCGAAATCCGAAATCAATTAATGCGTTATCGTTACGGATATACCCCCGTAAAATGTAGTGCCATACACCGGAGCATAAATAAAGGCTGCATCATCCAGGTGTCTTTCGTCCTGAACATAATTGAAGATATTATTCACGCCGGCATACAGTTTAAACTGCTTGATTTTCTTGGAAACTCTCGCACTAAATATCATATTCGGCTCCGTTTTCTTGATTTTTGACAAGGCTTCATCTTCGCTGTAGTAGTCAATATACATCGTTCCTTGATAGTTACCGATGACAGTAAAGGTCCAGGTTTTGGGCGTATATTCAATTTTAAAATTGCCCGTTGTGGTAGGGAATCTGGAGATATATTGGCTCACTTTTTCATACTCTGTGCCAACCCAATCCTCTCTTACATTTTTGTATTTACCATGATTGTAAGTGAAATCAACGCCCAAATTCAGACCTCTTATGATATTGAACATCATCGACAATTCTACTCCTTGTACAAAAGCATCATCAATATTTTTCCATTGATAATCGTACCCCAATGCGGCAATATGGGGATCCGCATCAGTAAAACCGATCTTATCTTTCAAATCCGTACGAAATAGATTTGCACTGACTCTGATTTGTTTGCCGTAATAATCTGCTGAAAGATTATAACTCATTGATCTTTCAGGACTTAAATCAGATGACTTCCAAACACGTGGAGAACCGCTACAGAGGTGCAAGTCTTCAGAAAAACCGTATGGAGCACGAAATCCTGTACCGGCATTGGCGCGCAAAGTAAATTTGTCAGATATAGCGTATTTGATTACCATTCTCGGATTGACCGCAGTTTCATCAAATTTTGTTTTGGGGAAATTTGCAGCCTCAAACACTTGTTGATCAGACAGATACTCTTCCCCTGAATGATGGTGATCCAGTCTGATACCGGGCACGATCATAAATTTATCGGTAATACTCCATTCATCCTGAACAAACATACCAAACTCCCTTGCGGATTTATTCGCTGTTGAACGATACGAGGTACCTAAAAAAGGACTGGCTTCATCCACCACCACATACATTCCGGATTCTTTTAAGATATCATAAAATGCTTGTACACCAAAAATCAAACTATGTTTCTTCAGTTTGGTATTGAAGGTCAAAGTGGAAGTCAAAGAGTGTTCATTGGCAAGATAGGGTCTCATCTCTCTTAAATCGGGAACGGTATCACCATGTGTTGCCATATAATCGTTCAAATAGGAGTCGTTTGTGGCATTTCTGTTGTGATTTGTATAAGCCATACTGAAATTGATTTCCGACTTCGTCCTAATCGGCTTATTGTAGTTCAAAGAAAGCTCATACCTGTCGGTAGTGATATTCTCTGTCCCATCGGTCAGCGGATTACGGAAATAGTCATCAGTCATAGTTCCCCCTTCACGATTCTCAAAAACCGATTTTCCACGAATAATCAGTTGATCATTTTTTAAGAACGCATCATCGATATACAAACCAAACCCCACATTGGTCAAATTGCTCATCACTCTGTCGGAAACTCCATCTTTATTTCTCACCTCTTCTCGGGTCATCCCGGGTCCTGTCTCATCAATAGCCCCTTCAGAGTAGCGTTGAGCGAAGATATTTAATCCGATATTCCCCTTTTCATTACGCATCGATGAGTTCAGGTCAAACCGATTCGTTTTGTGACTTCCCAATTGCAAATCCAGCGTAGTAGTAGGAATAAAATCGGGCTCTTTAGTTACAATATTGATGGCACCCGCTATCGCTCCACTTCCATACAATGCTGATCCGGCGCCTTTTACCACCTCAATCTTATCCACATCCACCGTACTCATTTGCTGTAAACCATAAACTCCCGCCAATCCGGAATAGATAGGCTGTCCATTAATCAGCACTTGGGTATGCTCCGCGCCCAGCCCCTGCATCCGAACCATCGTAAAGTTGCAGAATTGACATTGACTTTCCACTCTGATTCCCGGAGTTCCTTCCAATGCTTCATAAATATTACTTGCATTTTTGTTCTCTATCGCGTCTGACGAAATAATTTCAGTTCTGATGGGCACATCTTTTAAGTAATGCTCTGTCCTTGTGCCGGTTACAACAACTTGTTCCAAATGCAAAGGATCCTCTTCCAATTCAAAAAAGAGCTGTACCGCTTTCCCTTTTTCCATAACCACCTCTTTCTCCTGTGTTTTATACCCAACCACCTGAGCTACTATAACACACTTTCCTACAGGCAAATGCGCCAATTTAAAATGCCCGGTACCATCCGCAACAGTCCCCATACTCGTACCTTTCACTGCGATTCTCACATAGGGTATATGCTCCTGGGTTGTGGCCGACTTGACATCTCCAAACAGCATGGCATCACTTTTATCTTGAGCTTGAACTACGCCGACCAACAATACACCTAAGAGCAAAACAAATATTCTTTTCATTTTTTTCATTTTTATTTATATTTTTATTTCATTTAATTTCGAAGTGCAAAATAACAGGAAACCAAAAAAACTTACCATCGCTAAAAAAAGTGAATTTTCATATTTTTAATCATCTTTTTTAGGGATTATTGACACTATAGCCGGCTTTATCTGAACTTTTTTCTTCTTTACCATCTTTATTTTGGAAAAAAATAAAAGGGGGGACCAGTTCATCGCTCTTTTTTCATTTCAAAGCATGAATATGATAAATAATACCTTATTTTTGCATTCTCAAATTAAGATGTATGCTGAATCAATATCATATCCCTCAAATCGACATTAGTGACTACGACTACGAACTGCCTGATGAGAAAATAGCCTTCACGCCGGCTGCTGAACGGGATGAATCCAAACTATTGGTATTTCAGGATGGAGTGATCCATGATGCGAAATTTTCCGATATCGCTTCCTTTCTCTCAGATCAGGATATGCTGGTTTTTAACAACTCTAAGGTGATCCGTGCCCGTTTGATTGTGCATAACAAAACAGGTGCCAGAATTGAGATTTTTTGTCTGGAACCGCTGGCTCCCTCCAGTGAAATCTCCACAATTTTCAAGGAAAACAGGGCAGTTACCTGGAAGTGCTTTATCGGTAATGCCAGAAAATGGAAAGAGCCGCTCACTTTTGAAGTTACTGTTGAGGGCACACAACTCACAATTCATGCGGACCATGAACGGTTGGACGAAAACTCTTTCCAGGTTCATTTCCGGTGGGACAACCCTTCGATTACTTTTGCAGAGTGGCTTGAGGCATACGGCAAAATTCCCCTCCCCCCTTATATTAAAAGGGAAACCAATCCATCGGATAATGAACGCTACCAAACAATATATGCCGCTTTAGAGGGCTCTGTTGCTGCCCCTACGGCAGGACTCCATTTCAATGAAAAGACGTTCCAAGCCCTGAAAGAAAAGGGAGTTCAAACCGCCTGGACTACATTACACGTAGGTGCCGGAACTTTCAAACCGATTAGTAGTGATACCATCGATCAACATCAAATGCATGAGGAACAAATCTACGTAGATTCTACACTGATCAAAACACTATTGGCTGCCAGTGATAAAAGAATCATTGCAGTAGGAACTACCGTAGCGCGAAGTCTGGAGTCGATTTTTATTGCAGGAGCAAAACTGTATTTGAATGACCCCGATCCATTTACTATTCATCAGTGGGAGCCGTACAAAAATCAGGAAAACAAGAAATGGATTGATGAGATTACAAAAGAAGAGGCGTTAGAAGCCATTTTAGCCTATTTGGAGCATAATCAACTGAATCAAGCCATGATTAAGTCATCCTTAATCATTATGCCCGGCTATCGCTTAAAAATGAGCAAGTCCATTTTAACCAACTTCCATCAACCCAAAAGCACATTACTATTGTTAATTTCAGCCTATATTGGCGACAACTGGAAGGAGATCTATGAACATGCCTTATCGCATCAATATCGCTTTTTAAGCTACGGTGATGCCAACTTATACCTATAAAAAAAACAAGGTATCCTCTGCAACGAGAATACCTTGTCTATAGTAAGTAAGAATATTTGATCTATTCTTTTTTAGTATTTTCTTCCTCTTCAGTTGTTTCTTCAGTAGCCGGAGCATCTTCAGCAGCTGGTTCTTCTGCAACTTCAGCAACAGGTTCTTCTGCAACTTCAGCAGCAGGTTCTTCTGCAACTTCAGCAGCAGGTTCTTCTACAACCTCGGCAACGGGTTCTTCTGCTACTTCAACTGTAAGTTCCTCAACCACTTCTGCAGTTGGCTCTTCAACCACTTCTGCAACAGGTTCAGCAGTTACCTTAGGAGTAGCTTTTTTAGATCTGCTTCTTCTGGTTCTGGTTACTTTCTTTTCTTCCTTAATGTTATAAGTTTCGTTGTAATCCACGAACTCAATAATACACATTTCAGCATTATCTCCTTGTCTGTAGCCGGTTTTTAATATTCTGGTATAGCCACCGGGTCTATCAGCAATTTTTGGAGCAATATCTCTAAACAACTCACTTACAGCATATTTATCTTGTAAGAAAGAAAATACAATTCTTCTTGAATGTGTTGTATCATTCTTTGAACGAGTAATAAGAGGTTCAATATATGATCTTAAAGCTTTAGCTTTAGCAACCGTTGTAGTAATTCTTTTATGTCTTATCAAAGATGTTGCCATATTTGATAGCATTGCAGCTCTATGAGAACTGGTTCTCCCCAAATGATTTATTCTTTTAGCGTGTCTCATTGTATTGTTATTCTTTATCTAATTTATATTTTGATATATCCATTCCAAATTCTAATCCTTTACTTGCGATCAAATCTTCCAATTCAGCGAGTGATTTTTTACCGAAATTTCTAAATTTAAGGAGATCAGAACGATGCATTTGAACCAAGTCTCCTAATGTTTCCAATTCGGCAGACTTTAAGCAATTGTAAGCTCTAACAGAAAGTTCCAAATCAACCAGCTTGATCTTCAACATCTGTCTGATCATCTTAGATTCTTCATCCAAGTCATCAGTACCGCTATCAGACATTTGATCGTGTGAATCTAAAATAATTTTTTCATCTGATAAAAGTACAAAGTGTTGAATTAAAATTTTTGCAGCTTCTTTTAGAGCTTCTTTAGGTTCAATTGAGCCGTCGGTTTCAAGTTCGATAACCAACTTTTCAAAGTCAGTTCTTTGCTCTACTCTGAAGTTATCAACATGATATTTCACATTCTTGATAGGGGTGTGGATGGAGTCAATAGTGATCACATCGATTCCTTCATGAAGATATTTATTATCCTCAGCCGGAACATACCCTCTCCCTTTATCAATGGTGATCTCAAATTCCAATTTAACATCAGGCTCCATTCTGCAAATCACTTGATCAGGATTAAGAACCTGGAAGAAGTTGAGGAATTTGTTGATATCGCCGGCAGTCAATTGTTCTTGACCTGCAACAATAATTCTTGCTTTTTCTGAATTTGTATTTTCAACCTTATTCTTAAAACGAATCTGTTTCAGATTAAGGACAATATCAGTTACATCTTCCATAACACCGGGGATGGAAGAAAACTCGTGAGATACTCCTTCAATTTTAACAGATGTGATTGCATATCCCTCTAGGGATGACAGAAGTACACGTCGAAGAGAATTTCCGATTGTTTGTCCATATCCTTGTTGAAGAGGACGAAATTCAAACTTTCCATGAAACTCATCAGTTTCAATCATGATGACTTTGTCAGGTTTTTGAAAGGTTAAAATTGCCATATTGTTTGTATTACTATGTTATTTACTATTTTGTTATTACATGAGTTATCTATTGGATTACTCATTATCTGGAGTACAATTCCACGATTGCTTGCTCATTGATGTTTTCCGGAATCTCTTCTCTTTCAGGATAATTCATGAACTTCCCGGTAAAAAGAGCACCATCCCACTCTAACCAGCTGTATTGGTGAGATCTTCCGTTTAAAGAATTGGTAACCACTTCTAATGCTTTAGAACGCTCGCGAACTGCAACTGTATCACCGGGCACTAGTAACATGGAAGGAATATTACATATCTTACCATTCACCAGTATATGTCTGTGAGTTACCAACTGACGGGCAGCTGCTCTTGTAGGAGCAATTCCCAATCTATAAACAACATTATCCAATCTGGATTCAATCAACTGCATTAAGTTCAAACCGGTAATACCTCTTTTACTAGCCGCTTTCTTAAATAATTTCTTAAATTGACGCTCTAATAAGCCATAGGTATATTTTGCTTTTTGTTTTTCTTGTAACTGAATTCCATATTCTGAAATCTTAGAACGTCTTTTAGTCAACCCGTGTTGTCCGGGAGGATAACTTCTTCTTTCAAAATATTTATCGGGTCCAAAGATAGGTTCTTTGAATTTTCTAGCTATTCTTGTTTTAGGTCCTGTATATCTTGCCATAATAAAATCTTATTTTACTTTTTATAAAAAAATTAATTAAAATTACACTCTTCTGCGTTTTGGAGGGCGACATCCATTATGTGGTAATGGAGTAACGTCAGTAATCTCTTCAACTAAAATGCCTGCTGCATGAATTGTACGGATCGCTGACTCTCTACCACTTCCGGGACCTTTAACATAAACTTTAACTTTTCTTAAACCCAAGTCATAGGCAACTTTTGCACAGTCTTGAGCAGCCATTTGAGCAGCATACGGAGTGTTCTTTTTAGAACCTCTAAAGCCCATTTTCCCAGCTGATGACCAAGAGATCACTTGACCATCACTGTTGGTAAGCGTAACAATAACATTATTGAATGACGCTGAAATAAAAGCTTTACCCATTGCGTCTACTCTTACAACTTTTTTCTTTATTGATTTTGTATTCTTTGCCATAATTATATGTTCCTTCTACTAACTAAAATTGTTTAATTTGATTACTTAGTTACTTTTTTCTTATTAGCAACAGTTTTCTTACGTCCTTTTCTTGTTCGGGCGTTATTTTTAGTACTTTGTCCACGTAAAGGTAATCCGATACGATGACGAACTCCGCGATAACATCCAATATCCATTAAACGTTTGATATTCATTTGTACCTCGGAACGTAACGCACCTTCTACTTTCATTTCATTGATAATCGCACGAAGATCAGCTAGCTCATCATCATTCCATTCATGCACTTTCTTTGAATAATCTATCTTAGCTTGATCTAAAATTCTTTGAGCAGTACTTCTTCCGATACCATAAATGTAAGTTAATCCAATTTCCCCTCTTTTATTTTTGGGTAAATCAATACCTGCAATTCTTGCCATACTCTATTTATATTTTACTTGTTAATATTATCCTTGACGTTGTTTAAATTTAGGGTTCTTTTTGTTTATTACATAAACAACTCCCTTTCTTTTCACTACAATACAATCTTCAGATCTTTTTTTTACTGATGCTCTTACTTTCATTTTATCTGTATTTTATATTATTTATTATTTTTTATGATTTATGTCTAAATGTTATTCTACCTTTTGTAAGATCGTAGGGAGACATCTCCACTTGTACCTTATCTCCGGGCAGAATTCTTATATAGTGTAACCTCATCTTCCCGGAAATATGGGCAGTTATGACATGTCCATTTTCCAATTGTACCCTGAAAAGTGCATTTCCCAAAGATTCAATTACAATACCGTCTTGTTCAATTGATGATTGTTTTGCCATATTTATTTTTTGTTTAATACTTCCTCAATATATTTATAAGTTGATAAAATCTCAGTCCCTTCGTCGGTTAAAGCAATTTGATGTTCAAAGTGTGCAGAAGGCGCTCCATCTTTGGTTCTGATTGTCCAACCGTCATTCTCCATGAATATCGCTTTATCCTTCATGTTAATCATAGGCTCAATACAAAATACCATTCCCTTCTTTAACAATGCCCCTTTCCCCGGTCTACCATAATTAAGTATTTCAGGGGATTCATGTAAATTTCTACCAATCCCATGACCACACAACTCTCTCACCACCCCATATCCAAAAGATTCAACATAACTTTGGATTGCATGCCCAATATCACCGGTGTGCATACCTGCTTTTGCCTTTTCAATACCCAAATAAAGCGATTGTTTTGTCCGCTCAACCAGGTTTTTCTTCTCTTTAGAAATCTCACCCACTGCAAAAGTATAAGCATAATCCCCATGATATCCATTTTTGTATACTCCACAATCAACAGAAACAATATCACCCTCTTTTAAGATTTGATTTTTGGGGATTCCGTGTACTACAACATCATTGATAGATATACATAGCGAAGCCGGAAATCCGTTATATCCTTTAAAAGATGGGATAGCGTGGTGATCTCTGATGAATTGTTCCGCTATCCGGTCCAGATCAGAAATAAAAACACCCGGTGCTATCTTTTCAGCTACAACACCCAAAGTTTTCCCAACAAGCAAAGAACTTTCTTTTATTTGCTGAATATCAGCTTGATTATATAGATTGATTTGATTAAACATTATCTATTAGTAAACACCACTACTACGTCCCTTAATTCTACCAGATTTGGTTAATCCATCATAGTGTCTCATCAAAAGATGACTTTCTATCTGTTGAAGGATATCCAAAACAACCCCCACCATAATCAACAGAGATGTTCCTCCAAAGAACTGAGCGAACTGTTGGTTTACACCAAACAAGCGCACAATCGCAGGTAGTATCGCAATAACACCTAGGAAAAATGAACCAGGTAATGTAATTCTGGACATAATCTCATCAATTAGATTAGCCGTTTGTTTTCCTGGTTTGGTTCCGGGAACAAATCCACCGTTTTTCTTCAGATCTTCAGCAATTTGTTGAGGATTAATGGTAATAGCAGTATAGAAATAAGTAAACCCAATAATTAACAAGAAGAAAATTAAGTTATACCCAAAACCGTTAGGGTCAATAAAAGTCATTGTAAATTTACTAGGTTGTTTAGCAGTATTTATGAATGTCAGAGGTAATAACATGATGGCTTGGGCAAAAATGATAGGCATTACACCGGCAGCATTAACCTTCAATGGTAAGAAGTTTCTTACACCACCATATTGCTTGTTCCCTTCTATTCTTTTAGCGTATTGAACAGGAATACGACGTGTTCCCTGAACTAACAAAATAGCAAAAGCAATAATAGCCATCATCGCAAGAATTTCGGCCAGGAATAGAATAGGTCCTCCATTCATTTCAGTAATTCTGGCAACAAACTCAGCTTGTAAAGCAAATGGGAAACGAGCAATAATTCCTATCATAATGATGATAGAAATACCATTTCCTAAGCCATTGTCAGTAATTCTCTCACCCAACCACATAATAAAGAGGGTCCCCGACATCAAAAGAAGGAAAGCAGTTACTGAAAACAGAGAGAATCCCATAAAGGAATTAGCAATAAATGTTTCAGAAACAGCACCTCTAAATTGAGTTACAATATTAGCAATATAAACAGGAGCTTGAATAGCAACAACTGCAATGGTCAAATAACGGGTAATCTGATTGATTTTCTTTCTTCCACTTTCTCCTTCTTTTTGCAGACGTTGAAAGTAAGGAACTGCCAAAGTCATCAACTGAATCACAATGGATGCAGAGATGTAAGGCATAACTCCTAATGCAAAAATGGAAGCATTAGAAAAAGCACCACCGGAAAAAAGATCCAAAAGTCCTAATAAACCCTCTTGGGCACTTTTAGAAAACTCTGCCAAGGCAGCCGGATTAACCCCCGGTAATACAATATGAGATCCTAACCTATATATTAATATAATAAATAAGGTATAAAGTATTCTCTGACGTAAGTCTTCTATTTTAAAAATATTACGGATCGTATTTATAAATCTCTTCATGGGTTTAGTTCTATTTTAATATTAATTTTCAGGTGTTTCTTCAGAAGCTGCTTTACCTTTAGTATCGATGATAGTTACAGTTCCCCCCAATTTTTCTATTGCCTCTCTGGCACTCTTAGAAATTGCATGAATAGAAATGTTGATTTTGGACTCTAAAGTTCCATTACCCAATACTTTTACCAAGTCTCTTTTTGAAATCAAGCCATGTTCTATTAATAATGAAAGATCGATCTCTGTAGCTTGAGTTTGATTAACCAAAGCCTGAAGAGAGCTTAAATTGATAGGACTATACTCAACTCTATTTATATTTTTAAATCCTCTTTTAGGTACTAATCTATACAAAGGCATCTGACCTCCTTCGAATCCGACTTTACGACTATATCCTGATCTGGATTGAGCTCCTTTATGTCCTTTTGTAGAAGTGCCTCCCTTACCGGAACCTTCTCCTCTACCTATTCTCTTTGAAGATTTTGTTGATCTAGCTGCAGGTTTTAAATTGTGTAATTCCATTGTTGTAATTTTCAAAATCGTTTATTGTTTCTTAATTCTCTTCAACTTGTACTAAGTGCTTTACTTTTTCTACTATACCCAATATCTGAGGAGTAGCAGTATGCTCAACAGTTTGGTGCATCTTTCTTAATCCTAAAGCAACTAAGGATCTTTTCTGTTTATTAGATCTGTTAATCGCACTTCTTACTTGTGTAATTTTAATCTTTTTCATCCCGTCTTTTATATTTAAATTTTATTTATAATCACTAAAAATAAAAAAAATAGTCGCTTTTTTTGGAATAAATCGCAACTATTTTACACAATCATAACATCTAAAATCAACACCACCAATTCTATCCAATATTATTATGATCCGTGAAATCAAACAGTTACGTACTGAAAAGTGTTTTTTTTGAACACTCTTTGATTCACTCCTAAAAGCCGGCAAATATACAATTATTTTTTAATATATCAACCTAACTGAATATTTTTTTTAATAAACAACCGTAACTGTACCATGCGTTACGAAAAGTTCATCCGAGTTGTCAATAAATTGAATCTTATAAACATAAACTGATGCAGGTGCATATTCTCCATCGGATAGGCGACCATCCCACCCCTCATTAGGATTAGTGGTTCTAAATATTAGTTGTCCCATTCTATTATAAATCTCGAATATGTACGTATCAGCAGATACAAAAGAGTTCATCGGCTTAAAGATAGAATTCTTTGAACCCACCGGACGAAATGCGTTAGGAATCCAAATAGTGGGTTTCTGTTTTATAACAACCTCATTGGAAAAACTGGGAGGAACAAAACCAAATTGATTGGCTGATTGAGATACTCCAACTTTATATTTAAAATCTGAACCAAACATGTGGAGTTCAGATACGTCATCTACGTACGTATTATAGGAAGCCCACACCATATTACTCACAATTTCCACAAAATCATTATCGGTTTCCATTTTTCGTAAAATAAATGCTGGTGGTTCGGATGTCAGTGGTGTGTGATCATCATAATTAAACCATACCAACTGGTTTCTGTGTGCTGCATCACCGGTACCCGTCAACAAAATACTGTTCGATGTATTGGAAATAACGGGAGCCGGGAGACACTCGCTATAAAGTAAAGCTTTGTAATAATAGATCTTTTTATTCACTTTCACGTCATAATCCACATAATCATATACAGCACCCCCATCAAAAGGGATAGTGGCAATCAGAACAAAATCACCGAATAACTCTTCACTTCTATACAATTCAATTTGATCAAAAGAAAAAAGGTCCCCATTGGTGTTGATGGTAATCTTCATATCTTCGTTGTCAACTACAGAGACAGCAGCCACATATACAAAATCATCTCTATCCTCCTCTTCAAAAAGGAAACAGGTCTTATTTGAAAGTGTGGTGTACTGTCCCCCAGAACTTACCGCCTGTATAACATAACAGTACTCTTTTTCATGCTCTAATCCTGTGTGGGTAAACTCAAGTGTATTAGCAGCCACCTCCCCAACATTCGTTAATGCACCTCCATCAACAGCAGCCTTAATGACATATTTCTGAAGTTGATTCGTCATATTTACGTAGGGTGTCCATGTTAATTTGACCTTTCTGTGGCAAACATCAACCTGTCTTGTCAAGTGCATATTGGATTGATAATGTTCAATCATAGCACCCCCATTACCGCAACTGTCTCGTGCAGAAATCCGGTAGTAATGCACAGCATCCGAATTGTTTACAGGATCTGTCCACGTAGTATTATTTCTACCATCTACCGAACCCACCTCAATCCACTGATCATTCGGTGTCACAGCATGAAATATCAAATACTTATTAACATCTGTCTCTACAGAAGGAAGCCAGGATAATTGAATTACATCCGTATTATAGTCAACAGTAACACCCGTTAAAGTGGGAGTTGCCGGAGGAATGGTATTTTGAAAAACATCCAAAGCAACAGTGGATGAATTACGACAAGTTCCATTAGTCCAAGCATTGAGCAATTGCACTCTATATTCAACAGTATGATTACACACCCCAATAGTGTCTGTATAAGTATGGGGTGATGTTGCACTTACAGAACCAACATACATAAAATCAAAATCATTGGGATTTTTGCAGTATACTGAGTAGTGAGTGCCTGAAGATGCCGGAATGGGCGTATAAGGATCCGGATTCCAACTAAGAATGGCAGTACCGTTACCATGAACTAGTGTAGTATGAATAGTAGCCAATGTATCTGAATTATAATGGACGCCTCCTGCAAAGTTAGAACGAATAAAGTAATAGTTATGAACTACAGGATCAAGTCCATCAAAGCAGTCTGTATTACAAGTTGTCAATGCTGAAGTTAATAGTGTATAGGGACCATCATAATTGTCAGAATAGTGTACAGAATAATTCAGAAAGTTGGTGGAGTCCTGTGTAGGAACGAAATAAAGTGATACGGAATTATCTTCATCTTTTACAAAAAGACAACGCAAACTCGGAGTAAATTGGGCCCAAGATGTCGCAAACAATCCAAAAAATAATATTAATAATAAAGCTAACTTCCTCATCCTTAAATATATACAATTATTTATCTATTTTCTACTTTTGTCCCACAACAATACTAAAAAAATCGGTCTCTTGCAAGTGCTGATTCGCTAAATACTGAATTTTTTCAACATTGAACTCAGCAAGAGCCTGAAAAGCACTATCTACCATATTTTCTCCCCCTCCAAACAGATCTCCATGTTGATACACCCTCATTGCTGCTACAATACCATTCAATTGTCTGTACAACTTCCCTTTTACCGTTCGAACTAATTGTTTGAACTCCTCTTGTGAGACCGGCTCTTCTCTTAAACGTTGTAATTCGAAAAATATTTGCTCCAATGCTTTATTTGTTCCCTCTTTTACCACCTCTGTTTCAATTATCATGATTGAGTAATCAAAAAACATAAGAGAACCTCCCGAGACCCCATAAGTTAATCCATGTTTCCCACGTAAATTATTCATTAGTCTTGAAAAGGGAGTACCATGAAGCAATGTCTGAACAAAACTCAAACTCTCTCTATCCGGATGTTCGTGTGGAAGACCCTTCTTGAATAACATAACTGTGGATTGCTTACAATCCGGCAATTCGTGAAAAACAGATCGAGGTGTTAACTCCTTAAGAAGTGGAGATGTAATCAATAATTTCTCTCCTTTTTTTATTTTTGAAAAATAGGATTCAATTAACTTTTCCAGTGATAAATCGATAGAACCGGCAACATATAGTGATGTCGTTGAACTATTTATAGCACGCTCGAAGTAAGATTCCAGCATATTTACAGTTAAATCCTTGTAATGCTGCTTGGTCAAAATAGTCCCATAGGGAGAATTCTCCTCATAAAGCAGCATATCTCTCATCTCTCTGGCAATATAACTTCCTTCCAGTTTATCAATCTCCAATGAGGTGATTCTCTGACTTACGTATACATCCAAATCAGATTGTTTAAACTTAGGATTAAGAATGAGTTCCATCAAATGAGGTAATAGAGCCTCACAGTTAGACTTTGGAATTACAAGTCTCACTATTAAAACGTTATCGGTAATTCGAATTCCCCATGAAGCACCATAAAAATCGATCAATTGTTCCATTTCCTGAGCTGAATGAGTCGGAGAACTCTTCTTTAACAACCTGATGACTGCTCCTGCAACTCCCGGAGCGGGCTGAAAAACAGTACCGGCAGTCATAACCAGATCAAAATGGATCAAATCAAACTGCTCTTTTTTAAAATAGTGTACCGGTAAACCATTCTCCAGGATTTTTTTTTCGGGAAGTGTTAGTGTAATCGGATCAATCTCAAAAACAGGCGGCGCTATTGTTCTATCGAGTTGCATGAAAATATCATTAAAAATTAACGGATCAAGTTAAAAGTTCCTTTTTCGACTTTAGGATCCCCTTTTGAAGTACTGTATTTCAGCAAATAAACATACACTCCCATCACCATTTCACGACCCTGATAGGTTCCGTCCCAACCATCCGACCAGTTCTTTGAATAGTAGAGCATATTGCCATTGCGATCATAAATATAAAGCTCAAACTGAGGAATCTCTTGCTCTGAATAAACCTTAAAGAAGTCATTTTCCCCATCATAATTGGGAGTAAATCCTCTTGGAATAAAAATCCTTGGTTCATCTGCCACTTCAGGATCAGTGTGAGTCAGCGAAGTAGCATCCTCAACAAAAGTTACCTCCGGATCCGCTGTTGATTGAGTAACAATAGGACCTTTAGCTTGAGCTGCCTCCTTTTGGGGTTCAATATTTTGCTGTTTTTCTCTTTTTTCTATTTGGGATTTATAATTATGGGGGGGAGGTAAGATGTCGCTCTTTACAGTAGTACTTTCTCCTCTCTTTTTATTCACTTCACTATATACAACATCTCGATTTTGAGGATTATTCACACCCGGAGCAGATGTCTGAAGTTCTGTTTTCTGAACAGCAGGTTGCTCTTGAGATTGGAGGATTGTTGATGAGACAGGAGCAACTGATTCTGAGAAAGCACTATTCGATGATTCTGAGATCAAATCTTGATGCGTTTCTTGTTTTTCGGCAACAGGAATCTGTTCAACCTGAACGGACGAACGATAATACCAGGTTATGACAGTTACCAATACCACTACGGCAGGCACACCCACGAAGAGCGACCACCGTTTGAAGCGCTGTATGCGATTGAACCGACGCATTGCCGGATCATTTCGCACTTTATCCCACAACAAATCAGCAGGTTGCGAATCCAACCCTTCCAATTTATCTTTGAAATATTCACCAATCTCTTTCATATCTCAACTTGTTTATACTTTTCAATAATCCTTTTTTTTAAGCTCTTTTTTGCTTTAAAATATTGTGAACGCGAAGTTCCCACGGAACAACCCAACATCTCCGCAATCTCCTCATGTTTGTACCCTTCTATCGCGAACAGATTAAACACCATCCGATAGCCGCTTGGCAGTTCCTGAATCAACCCCAGTAAATCACCCTCCGTAAAAGGAAGCTCCTCATCCACCATAACATCAGGAATATCCTCCTCCATATCAATATCTACCGTTCTCTCTTTCACCTCTTGACGATACCATGAAACTGCTGAATTAACAGCTATCTTACGCACCCATCCTTCAAAAGAACCTAAAAACTTAAAATGTCTGATACTCACAAACACACTCACAAATGCATCCTGGAAGATATCTTGTGCATCATCTCTATTCTTGGCATAACGCATAGAAATCCCCATAACCATTGAAGAGAAACGATCGTAAAGCATCTTCTGACATCGCTCTTTCCCGACTTGACAACCTTTTACAATCTCTTCTTCTGTCATTTGTAATTTCATTCTGGTAGAAAGACGATACTAAGTCCAAAACGTTGCCTGACTACCACTCAACATCTGATTTTTTTTTAATTATTTTTTCAATGCGGCAATAGAAAGGATTAAACCTAAAGCAATTCCCAGCAATGCAGCAAAGAGAACCTGGAACTCACCGGGTAAAATAAAAGTGATAGTATGTGCCGGAATCCAGAAGAAGGGAATCGTTTTCTTGAACACAAAATTCCACTGTACATTCCAATTCAATTCGGAAATAATTTTGCCAAAATTCACAGGTGTGTATAAAAATGATAATTTACCGTTACAATTTGCAATATGCGCATCGGTCATTTTGTGAAATGTCATAAAAACAGGAGCAAATGCCGTATTCATCATCAAACTGATACAGAAGGCACCCAACAGTTTCATCCAGGTTAATGGACCTGTCATCGCTGCTTCCATAGATTCAAAAATAGAGAATTTGCTCAAATAAGCAGGAACTCCTATTTTGAATATTCCCATGGCAATGGCAATCCACATTCCTAAAAAACCCCAGACAATGGCGCGGGGAAGCAATCCGAAACCGGGCGCATTATAAACCCCATTCTTAATTCGCAACCCTAATGACTCTCCAAAAGTAGCCAAAATAAAAAACTTCAGAAAAGCCATGATCAAAGGATAAGAAGAGTTGAAATTGATATACCAGTCGTACACTGAATCAAATAAAAAGAAAGGAGCAAAAAATAGAACTACTCCTATAAATACAAATAGATCAATACGTTTCATACTTTCAATTTTAAAAGTGCAAAAATACGACATTTATCTCAATTGCACTCCCAATTTTTAATTACCTTTGCAGAACTGTTTCTAAAAATTATAATGATGAAAGTAATGATCATGGGCGCTACCTCCGGTTTGGGAAAAGGAGTTGCCGAACTATTCGCAAAAGATGGACATTTAGTAGGGATTGCCGGCAGAAGAACCGACAGACTCAAAGATATCGCGGCACAATATCCTGATCATATTCAATATAAAACAATCGACGTCAACGACCCCAATGCACTCTCCCTTTTGAATGAGTTGATTGAAGAGATGGAGGGTGTCGATCTTTTCTTATACTCTTCCGGAATTGGGAAAACCAGCTCTACTCCGGATATGGAGATTGAAGTCCGTACAAATGAGGTAAATGTGGTTGCCTTTACCAAAATGGCGGTACATATCCATAATTACTTTCTCAAACAGGGGCATGGACATTTGGCAGTGATCAGCTCCATTGCAGGGTTGCGCGGGTTGGGACCCTCACCCTCTTACTCCGCTTCCAAAGGATATCAGCGAATCTATCTGGAATCTTTGTCACAATCTGCAAAAAAATTGGGAGTCCCCATCCGATATTCCACTATTATCCCCGGCTTTATAGCCACCGACTTCATAACGGAAGGAAAATATCCCATGGTACTTTCTCCCGAAAGAGCAGTTAAAATCATTTACCGCGGATTGATTCGCAAAAAAAGAAAAATTTACGTAGATACCAAATGGCGCTGTGTCGGTGCCATCATGAGACTCACCCCCACATGGTTGTGGGAAAAAATCAAACTATAAGACAAAAGTCGAAAGTCGGAATAACAATTACGGATTAATTGAATTTAGAATTTATTGATTATCAGTTATTTAAATAGATTCATTTCATATTTCTAATTTCTTATTTGGTATTTTAAATAATTGGGGGGCAGACAGGACTTACCTTTTCAGTTATTTTATCACCCCACTCTGGAAAATTTACCATTTTTGATATGGAGTGTTAATTACGAATTACGGTTTTACAAGGTAGAAAGTAAAAGGAAGAAGGTAGAAATAAATCGGGAATAACATTATTTTCCGCTAAGTTAACCCCGAAGGGGTGACATTATTATAGCAAAATGTTGCCCCTAAGAGCTATTTAAACCCCGTAGGGGTGACATTATTGTAATCTAAAAATTGAGTTGAGCTACATTGTTTCGGAGCTAGTGACGAAGTAATTCGTAATTTATTTAGCAATTATCAGTTCATTTTCACAATTTTCTGCGTTTGATTCCCAATCTGCAAAAGGTAGATTCCTTCTGTGAAAGATTCCAAATTGAGCTGCATAGTTTCAGCAGTCAGATTACCGGAGTGAACCAATTGTCCGGTAATGGAATAGATTTTGTAGGGAGTATCCAATAAAGCAGGATCAATTTGGAGATTTAGAATATTTTGCGTTGGATTAGGATAAACTTGAAACTGCAATGTCGGGTCAAGCTCAACAATGCCGGTTTCCGGAGAAAGTTTGAGAATCCACATATCATAACCCCCGTGGTTTGCAGTCCAGGGATATGTTGTAGAACCTACTAATATAAATCCCTGATCTGTAGTTTGTTGAAAAGAAGCAAGAGTTTCTCTTCCTGTTTCCTGATATTGTTGTTCCCATATAACTTGCCCTGTTTGAGACATTTTTATCAATAAAAAATCTGGATAATTATTGGTTACATTTTTAGCATCACCACCCACTACAACACTACCATCCGAAATAACCTTAACAGTATAATATTGACTCCAGCAATAGGTTCCCTGCCGTCTCCATTCTAAAACTCCTGACTCTGAAATCTTTAAAATTAATCCTACTTCATACGGACAAATTTGATAATCATAGGTCCACCCAACAGCAATATAACTTCCGTCTGACAATTGTGTAATACCATAAATTATATCATCCGTAGTCTCATAATCCATTTCCCATTCAACAACTCCCACCTCATCGACTTTCAGAAACCAGATTAGAGCACCCAAATTTTTTTCACCTACAATCATATATCCTCCATCAGAAGTTGGAGTAATATCATGGAATCTGGTTACAATATTGCCCCCATAAACTTGACTCCATATAATATTGCCTACACTATCTATTTTTAATAGCCAACCCTTATTTATCCCTTCAGGATTAACAATATCTCCGTCATTAGAATTACTATTTCCCATACAAATATAACCACCATCATTCGTAGCAATGATGGTATGAGGATCGTCATAGGAAGTACCTCCATAGCATTTTTGCCATTCAATCTCCCCGGAATTATCTAATTTAACAACCCATCCATCAAATCCACCATGATTCCCGCTAACATCCCCGTCATTTGACGCAGTCGAACCCACCAGGATAAATCCTTGATCAGAAGTTTCTAATATAGAACTTGCATAATCATAATGTGAGCCTCCCAGACATTTAGTCCATTCTGTGATGTAATTTGCAGAAAGTTTAACAACAAAAATATTATAAAAAGCATGACAGCCAATGGCATCATAATCATTTGATAATGTTGAACCCACTGCAATATAACCACCATCTGATGTTTGAATAATATCTCGCCCATAATCATGACTACTTCCCCCAAAACATTTTTCCCACTCTATTGTCGGAGCTTGTGCATTGGCAATCGCAGCAATCAAAATAAACAAAAAAGTAAGTCCATTTTTTTTCATATCACTCCCTTTTAATTTCTATATTTTTCATTCCATCTTCCTTTCATTTTAAAATTTTAAAATCTAAAATTCTGTTCTGCAATATACAACTTTTTTTTAACAGACTCATCAAAACTTGAAAAAACCATAACATATTGATTTTCAAATACATACTTTTGCGTATGAAAAAATATTTTTTAAGATTCAAATAGAAAAAGGTGTTATTTTGGTAGAAACTTACAAGAAATTACGAATTATGGAATTCTAAATTTAGGAATCGTTATTCATAATGGATCACTCACATCCGAAAAGGTATCATATTGCCGAGTGGGGAAATGGAACAACAAAAGAGGGAAGAATGTCCTGCCCCCCATTATTTTTATTTACAAAAAGAAAGAAGAATTATAAAAAGGAGAAAGGCGTAATTTATTTAGCAGTCATTATTTTATTTTCACAATTTTCTGCGTTTGATTCCCAATCTGCAAAAGATAGATTCCTTCTATGAAGGATTCCAAATTAAGCTGCATGGTTTCAGAAGTCAGATTACCGAAGTGAACCAATTGTCCGGTAATGGAGTAAACTTTGTAGGGTGAATCCAATAAAGCGGGATCAATTTGGAGATTTAAAATATTTTGTGTTGGATTAGGATAAACCTGAAACTGCAATGTGGGATCAAGTTCAACAATGCCGGTTTCCGGTGAAAGTTTCGCAATCCACATATCGCTCCCTCCATGATATCCGGTCCATGCAGATAATGTTCGACTCATTAATATAAATCCATGATCTGCTGTTTGTTGAAAAGACGAAAAATATTCCGCATTCACTCCTCCATAATACTTTTGCCATACAACATTACCTGAATAGGTCATTTTTATCAAAACAATATCTTCATCTATTGTATTTGGACAATGACCACCTATTACAAAGTGATTGTTTGAAACCACTGCAACTGAATAATATTGACCCATAGGATGAATTCCCTCCTGTCTCCATCTGAAAGCTCCTGACTCCGAAATCTTTAAAACTACTCCGGTATACATTACAATTGGCAGTTCACCATGATAAACTGATTCTCCAACAGCAATAAAGCTTCCTTCTGCCAGTTGTGTAACATCATAGAATCTATCATCAACATTGCCATAACCCATTTCCCATTCAACAGTTCCCATCTCTTTAATTTTCAAAAACCACACATTGGCATCATCTGATCCATCAGGAGTTTTATGACCTGTAATCAAATATCCTCCGTCGCGAGTTGGAGTAACAGCATTGAACGAGGTTCGTGAAGTACCCCCATAAGTTTGACTCGATTCAACATTGCCCAAGCTATCTATTTTTAATGCCCAACCCTTTCTTTTTATTTGGGGATTAACAAAATGTTGATCACTTAACTCAATGTTCCCGAAACACATATAACCACCATCATCCGTAGGAATAACAGTATGAAGAACATCATTGCAAGTATCTCCATAACATTTTTGCCATTCAATCTCCCCGAAACTATCTAATTTAACGACCCATCCATCAGATGCACCGTGATTACCGCTGACATCTCCATCATTTGACAAAGTTGAACCTGCCACAATAAATCCATGATCCGAGGTTTCTATTATACAATGGGCAGATTCATCATAAGATCCTCCTAAACATTTAATCCATTCCGTTGTGGAATTTGCAGAAAGTTTAACAATAAAAACGTCATATCCTCCATGATTATCGACAGCATCATAATCGGTTGATACCGTTTTCCCTGCTGCAATATAACCACCATCTGACGTTTGAATGATGCTAGACCCAAACTCATAAGAAGTTCCTCCAAAACATTTTTCCCATTCTATTGCCGGAGCTTGTGCATTGGCAATGGTGGCAATAAGAATAAATAATAAGGTAAATTTAATTGTTTTCATGGTTTGCTTATTTGTGATTATTTTATCTTTTTACGTTCATTTTCTCTATTCCAAAACCCCAGATTATCAAGTCAATAATTAACTCTGCAATATACAACTATTTTTAATAAGTTCAGAAAGAGTTAGATAACAAATTAAGGAAATTTAATATGTTGATAACCAGATATATATAAATATTATTGAAAATTTTTATTGAGATTCAAATAGAAAGAAAAGGCGTTGTTTTGGGAAAAATTTGCAATAAATTTCAAATCAGGGAATTCTAAATTTAGGAATCGTTATTCATAATGGATCACTCACATCCGAAAAGGTATCATATTGCCGAGTGGGGAAATGAAACGACTGAAATGGAAGTTCTATGCTGCCCCCCAATTATTTAAATTTAGAAATAAGAAATCAGAAATATGAAATGAATCTATTTAAACAACTGATAATCAATAAATTCTAAATTTAATTAATTCGTAATTTTATTTCGACTTTCGACTTTCGACTTTCGACTTTTTTTATTCCGCCTTCCGCCCTCCGCCTTCCGCCTTTTTTTGATTCCGAAATCCGAAATTTTTCTATATCTTTGCAGGTTATAGCGATGGATTAGTAAGAACTAAAACTGAATCACTTATGGCTCCTATTACCGGGATAATTACGACGCTCAATGAGGAACACAACATTGTAGAGGCGGTCAATTCACTTTTTCAGATTTGTGATGAAGTGATTGTCGTGGATTCGCTTAGTAGTGACCAAACGGTTGCTTTGGCGCAACAGGCCGGGGCGAAAACCTATTTGCAGGAGTATTTGGGAGATGGCATTCAGAAAAATGTGGGAATTCAGTATGCAAGCCATGAATGGATCTTCAGTATGGATGCGGATGAACGAATTTCTCCTGAATTAGCGCAATTAATCAATAATCTTGATCTGGAAAATACTCCCTTTTTTGGGTTTGCCGTACGTAGAAAAAACCTGATCGGCAGTCGGTGGGTAAAGTCTTGCGGTTGGTATCCCGATTATTTGGTTCGGCTTTTCAAACATAGCGAAATCCGTTTTAGCGCCGTGAAACAGCATGCTTCCGTACCGACTCACAACTGTGCAAAACTGAAAGGAGATCTGATCCATTACCGTTATCAGAATTTAGGAGAACTGTTTGCCAAACCGGGTCGGAATTACAGTACCAGAGGGGCTAAAATCTTGTATAATCAAGGGAAAAGAGCTCGCTCTTATTCGCCTTTTGTACACGGTACTGCTGCTCTTTTTGTGAATTTATTTATTCGGGGGGGAATCCTTGGGGGTGTAGATGGATTTACGCTCTCACTTTCGATAGCCCTCAACAGTTATCTAAAATATGCAAAACTTCTTGAGTATCAGCGAGATCCTCAAGTACGTGAACGGGAAAACTTTAATCAAGTGTGGTAAATGAGTACACAGTCACCTTTAGCGGAACAACTGCGCCCTAAGCGTTTAGACGAGTATGTCGGGCAGAAGCACCTCGTTGGAGAACAGGGTGTGATTCGTCGGGTGATTGAACAAAAGCAGATCCACTCCATGATTTTTTGGGGACCTCCCGGCGTGGGAAAAACTACACTCGCCTCCCTCATTGCAGAGGAGCTCCAGGCTCCTTTTTTTGTCCTCAGTGCCATCAATTCCGGAGTGAAAGATATTCGTGCAGTGATTGATCAAGCGGAACAATCAAGTCAGCAAGCTCTGCTCTTTATTGATGAGATTCACCGTTTCAGCAAGTCTCAGCAAGATTCATTGCTGGGTGCCGTGGAGAAAGGAACTGTCACATTGATTGGTGCAACAACGGAAAATCCCTCTTTTGAGGTGATTGCTCCCCTGCTCTCACGTTGTCAGGTTTACCTGCTTGAGCCGCTTACCCAAGAAGATCTGGAAGAGATTCTCGAAAAAGCGATTGCACACCTACAAAAGAGCTACTCCTACCCTATCAGAGTGGAGGAGAAAGAGGCACTGTTTCACTTTTCCGGCGGAGATGCCCGCAAACTGCTCAATGCGGTTGACCTCTCCGTGAAACTGATCCAGCCTACCGATGGCGTTTTGGTGCTCAACAATGAAAAAGTAGCTCAATCGATTCAGAAAAACATCGCACTGTACGATAAAACGGGTGAAAACCACTATGATATCATCTCCGCTTTTATCAAATCGATGCGGGGATCAGATCCCAACGCCGCGCTTTACTGGCTGGCGCGCATGCTGCTCGCCGGAGAAGACCCGCTTTTTATCGCCCGCCGCATGATTATCCTGGCAGCGGAAGATATCGGCAATGCGAATCCCAATGCTTTGCTGTTGGCGAACAACTGCTTTCAGGCAGTACATCAGATTGGGATGCCGGAAGCACGGATTGTCCTCTCCCAAACAGTGATCTACCTCGCTTCCTCTCCCAAAAGCAACGCTTCTTACGTAGCGATTGATGAAGCGATGGAATGGGTCAAAAAGACGGGAGATCTGCCGGTTCCACTGCACTTGCGCAATGCACCCACCAAGTTGATGAAAGATCTCAACTACGGCAAAGATTATCGCTATGCACACAACTATCAAGATAACTTTGTTGATCAGGAGTTTCTTCCGGAATCGATCAGCGGCAAAAAGTTCTACGAACCGCAAGATAATCCGCGGGAAAATGAGTTGCGGAGATTTCTTAAAAATCTATGGAAAGGAAAATACCGCTATATTCTTGTATTACTCCTCTTCTTTTTTACTCAAGCTCCTTTGCAAGCCCAGGATATGCACTATTCGCAATTCTATACCGCTCATTACTTGATTAATCCTGCCTTAACCGGAGCTTTCAACGGAATTTTCAGAGCCAACCTCAACCAAAAAACACAATGGCTTTCAGTGACCAAGCCCTTTCTTTCGCTTTCTGCCAACCTGGATGCGCCCATCTGGAAAAATCATAAAACGGAGGACCTGTGGGGATTGGGACTTCAACTCAACAGCGACCGGGCAGGCGATAGCGAGTTTCAATCTATCGATATCAACCTCTCCACCTCTTTTATCAAAAGCTTAGGATGGAGAAAAAAGCACAAAATCGGTTTTGGAGTGGTAGCCGGTTATAAGCATCAATCGCTCAACTATGCTGCCCTCCATTTTGATGAACAGTTTCAAGATGGCGTGTACAATTCTCAAAATCCGATTACAGAAGTGTTTGGAGATTCGAAAATCTCCTATTTTGACTTTGGAGCGGGCATTTTATGGAACTATAGTTTCCACAAAAACAGTTTGATTTCAGCCGGATTTTCGCTGTTCCATATCAATCAACCCCGCACCTCATTTGAGCATGGCACTTTTCAACTACCTATGCGTTACTGCGGTTACCTGAGTACCCGTTTTCATGTGATGGATGAATGGAATATCACACCGATGGTTTATGGAACCTTTCAAGGAAAATATAAGGAATTGATCGGTGGTGTCAGTGCAGAGTACTTGTTTAAAAAAAATGCCTATACCACAACTGCCGTTTTAGGGTTTGGACTCTATTACCGATGGTTGGATGCACTCATTGTTGAAGCACATACCGATATTCAAAATCTAAGAATCGGGATCAGTTATGACCTCAACGTTTCCGGATTTGTTCCGGCTACCAAAGTGAGGGGAGGATTTGAAATATCTCTGATCTATATCTATAAAAAGAACTTAATTCAACGAATTGGACGTGAACCTTGTCCTTATGATATTATGTAGCTGACAATGAGAAAGTTAATCACTTTTTGCTGGTTTTCTATCGTGAGTTTCAATCTGGTTTGGGCGCAACTCGTCCCTCAGGATGTACAGTTTCGCTTGGATCAGATTAAATATATCAAGGAAACCGTGCAACCGGTGATTGTTACGCCTTTGCCGAGCTACATTAACACGCCCTATTCCGAGTTTCGGGGCGAACTGCTGCCCGACTCTACGTTTATTTACTCCTCCTTCTCCTCTGTGGAAGGAAGCGGATACAGTACACTCTTTAGCGCATACCGATTAGGCAGGATTTACAGCTCACAATTGACCGAAAGCGGATATACGTCCCCTTCCCCCCTTAATTCTAAAATCAATAGTAAAAAATTCTACAATATCAACTTTTGCTTCGATAAAAGTAAAAAACGACTCTTTTTTACACGCTGTTCCAAAGGAGTTTACCCTGAGTTAAAGTGCACCATCTGGCAAAGCGATTGGCAGGACGGAAATTGGAATAAACCGACCCCACTACCGCCTATCATCAATGCACCGCACAAAAATACAACGCAACCCTGCTGGGTAGAGTACCCCAATTATGAAGTGCTCTATTTTGTGTCCAATCGGTCCGGTAGCGTGGGGGGATTGGATATCTGGTATTCCATTCACAAAGATGGGGAGTTCCAACAGCCTGTCAATCTGGGTCCTACCATCAATACTACAGGGGATGAAGTAACTCCTTTTTATGATTCTGAGAATCGGATTCTTTACTTTAGTTCAGATGAACATCTCGGCATCGGGGGATATGATATTTTCTACTCTTATGGGGCGTTGAACGAATGGGAAGAGCCGACCAATATGGGAGTTCCTTTCAATTCGGAATATAATGACGCTTATCTCACTTTCTATCAGCCACTTCAAAGCGGCTATTTCTCCTCTAACAGACCCAGCAATGTTTTTGTTAATCGGGAATGTTGCAGCGATATTTATCATTTTGAGTGGGATCTGCCTGGTGATACCCTGATTACTGAAGAACCTCAAGACACGGTGACCATCGAAGAAAAATTGTGGCAATTGCTACCCATAACCCTCTATTTTGACAACGACCAGCCGGATCCTAAATCAAATAAAACAAGCACAAATCAGAATTATCAGCAAACCGTATCCGATTATATCGCAAAAAAAGAGCTTTTTATGACGCAATATACTGAATCTCTGTCGGGAGATGAGGCTTCTGCAGCAAGAAGAGAGATGGAACTCTTTTTTAGAGATTCAATCAAGGGGGGATATGAACAGTTGCTCCTCTTCACCAAAGCGTTGGCTCAAGCGGTTGAAAGTGGCAAAAAGATAGAGATCACCATTCATGGATATGCCAGTCCGCTGCACAAATCGGAGTACAATCTCAAGCTCTCGTCACGCCGGATTGCTTCCGTGATCAACTTCCTCAAAACCTATCAGGATGGCCTGCTGCTCCCCTATTTCGACGGTTCCAAACCGGGCAGGATTACTGTTGTGGAAGTGCCCATGGGTAGTGAAGTGGGTAAAAAGAAAAGAATCGAGGATCGCCTTTCTCATAAGCGGGAATCGGTATATGGTATCGCTGCGTCAAAGGAGAGAAAAATTAAAATTATTGCAATAGAAATTGAATAAGTACAGATATTATGAAACATAAAGAGTGGATTGATGCTGCTTTTGAAGAAGCATACAAAGGAATGAGAAACAATGCCGGAGGCCCGTTCGGGGCTGTGGTGGTACTCAATAATCAAATTGTAGGACGAGGACACAATCAGGTTACCTCCACCCATGATCCGACAGCACATGCTGAGATGGTCGCCCTGAGAGATGCGTGCAGAAAGCTGAAACAGTTTCACCTGGTCGATGCAGATATTTACACCACCTCTGAACCTTGTCCGATGTGCCTGGCAGCACTCTATTGGGCAAATATCAAGAAGATTTACTACAGCACCGACAAACATCAGGTTGCTGAAATCGGATTTAGTGACCAGTTTATCTATGAACAGTTCAAACTCCCGGAAGAGGAACGATTAATCCCCATCGAGCAAATCGATTTGGAAAAAGGGAAAGCCCTGTTTGAGGAGTGGCGGAATAAGGAGGATAAAACACCCTATTAGGGATTTCGGAGGGCGGATTTCGGATTTCGGATTTAAAAAAAGGCGGAAGGCGGAATCAAAAAAAGGCGAAAGTCGAAAGTAGAAAGTCGAAATAAAATTTCGAATTACGATGAACAAACCTAACCTCTATATTGGCTGTAGAGACGCAATGCTTTGCGTCTCTACAACCGCGTTCAATTTAAATTTCCCATTTTGTAATTACATGAATATCAAATTTTTGTTAACTCGGGGCGCGACTTGAAGTCGCACCCCGAGTATCCTGAATTTTGTAATTAACACTCCATATCAAAAATGGTAAATTTTCCAGAGTGGGGAAATAATCGATCCTAAAGATGATGGCTTTTCTGCCCCCCATTTATTTTTATTTCAAAAAGAAGAAATTAGAAATACAAAATAAATATACTTTAAATACCTGATAATCAAGAAATTCTAAATTCTAAATTCCAAATTTAAAACTTTCGCCTTCCGACTTTCGACTTTCGACTTCAAATTACTGTTTTAACACTTTTTCAATAAACTGCTCTCCCTCATCAGACATAATTTTGACGATATATAAGCCGTTGGGGAGATTTTTGATATCGATGCTGTTCCTATCCGGATTCAATTCCGCAGCAACCCTCTTACCCAAAATATCGTAGATCATGACCGATTTTGGCGTTACACCTGCAATATAAACCTCATCTTGTGCGGGATTGGGATAGATTGCAAAAGGAGTACTTTCCTCTTCTGTAACGGAACTATAGGGACCGCATGGATAAACATTATCATAAATCACTTGAAAACCGGGTATTATGGAAATCTCCTCATATAAATAATCAATCGTGAGTAAATCGTAATACAAGGGAATTAAATCATCATTTTCACAATAAATATAGATGTTTCTCCATAAAGTATCACCACTGATTGGAGACACATAAGGATCATAAATATAATGTTCTATATCATATTGCATCAAGATTTGATTCATCCATATATTGTTAGATCTGGTTGAAGAAGAAGGTACAAGCGTCGGATTAAAGTAGTGTTGATAAAAACCTAAAGTAATCATACCATGATTTGTGGATACCAGTTCTCCATTTTGGTACAGTGGATTATAATAAGGCAATGCTACACCATTAAAAAGACCGCGATAACATTGGGCTAAAAACTGCATGCATTTGTATTCTTCCTGAGCATACTCCGGATCCAGTTGGATTTGATAAAATGCAAATTTGTTGGTATAAGGAGCTACATAAAAAGAATCCACAAATCTGTAATCTATAACATGATAATCTTCAAATAGCATATTGAGTCCGGGATTTCCACTACGATTCCCATCTACGGGATAAGCATCAGCACTTTCGGGAACAACCCAAATAATTCCTGTGCGTTGTGCAAAAATATCATTCACCCCACTAAACAGAATGAAAGAAAATAAGAAAAAAAGGATAATAAAAGGATTTTTCTTCATGGCTGTAGAGTTTTTATTTTTATTCCATAACCCTCACCTCACAATCAACCCTCGAAGATACAACTTTTTTTAATACACTCGGATAAAAATCGGGAAATAAATCTAAAAAAATACAATTGATGACAATTCTAATTTTTTTATGTAAATAATAAGCATTTACTCGGGGTGCGACTTCAAGTTATAAACCGAGTAGTAAGTCACACGAATAGTAGTCGCGCCCCGAGTAGCTCAATTTTCATTCCGAAATCCGAAATCCGAAATCCGAAATTTTTTCAATACACCTAATTTTTTTCAGAATGCAATATCTTAAAAAAAGAACCCAGTAATTGAGCTACCTCACCGGCGCTCCCGGATTGGTCTCTTTTTCCGGTGTCAGCAGAACCAATTCGCCTTTACTGTTTTCCGCCAGCAGCAACATGCCATGCGATGAAACTCCTTTGATCTCCTTAGGTTGCAAATTGATCAACATCAACACCTCTTTGCCGATCAGAGTTTCAGGCTCATAAAACTCGGCAATACCTGAAATAACCTCCCGTTGATCCACACCGGTATCCACCCATAACTTCAAGAGTTTCTTGGTTTTAGCTACCTTTTCCGCTTTCAAAATTTTACAAACCCGTAGGTCAACCTGCATAAATTGATCATACGAAATATCCTCTTTTGCCGGCTCAACTTCGATAGTTGTTTCTTGATTTTGTTCCCTTGTAGCTTCCAATTTTGCCACTTGTTTTTGAATGATTTCGTCTTCTATTTTTTCAAATAAATATTGGGGGGGGGCAATTTTTTCTCCGACACTCAACAAATCAGCTCTACCGCCCTCATTCCATGGCATTATAGGCAAGTACAACATCTCTCTCAGCTTCTGCATCGTGAAAGGAAAGAATGGTTCTCCTAACACTGACAGAGAAGCGCATATTTGGAGCGATAAATGGATAATCTTCGCCACCTCATCCCGATCCTCTTTGATCTTCTTCCAGGGTTCGGTATCAGTCAAGTACTTATTGCCCAACCGAGCCAGATTCATATATTCGGCCTGTGCTTCGCGGAAACGATACTTCTCGATCGAATCTCCTATAATTGATGGGAATTGGGCAATTTTAGCTACCATTTCCTCCTCTTCCGGTGTCAATTTGCCGATAGGCGGAACAATCCCATCAAAATATTTATGTGTTAACACAATGGTTCTGTTCACAAAATTACCCAAAATAGCCAACAACTCGTTGTTGTTTTTAGACTGAAAATCTGCCCATGTGAAGTCCGAATCTTTCGTTTCAGGAGCAATAGAGGTCAAAGTGTACCGCAACGTATCCTGTTTTCCTTCAAATTCTCTCAAATACTCATGCAGCCACACAGCCCAGTTGCGGGAAGTTGAGATTTTATCTCCTTCCAAATTTAAAAATTCATTGGCTGGCACATTTTCAGGTAAATTGTAGGAGCCTTCCGCTTTCAACATCGAAGGGAAAATGATACAGTGGAAAACAATATTGTCCTTTCCAATAAAATGGATCATGCGTGTTTCAGGATCTTTCCACCATTTTTCATAATTCTCTCCATGTTCATCACACCACTCTTTAGTAGCGGAGATATAACCAATCGGTGCATCAAACCATACGTACAATACCTTTCCCTCAGTTCCTTCCAAAGGCACTTTAACACCCCAATCCAAGTCACGGGTTACCGCACGGGGATGTAATCCGCTCTCCAACCAGGACTTGCATTGTCCATACACATTCACTTTCCAATCCTCCTTATGCTGCACCAAAATCCACTCTTTTAACCAATCTTCATACTGATCCAATGGGAGATACCAATGTTTGGTCTCTTTCATTACCGGCACATTGCCTGTCAATGTGGATTTCGGGTTGATCAAATCGGTTGCATTCAAGCTGGTACCGCAAGCTTCACATTGGTCGCCATACGCTTTTTCATTATTGCAATGAGGACAAGTTCCTGTCACATAACGATCTGCCAGGAATTGTGCTGCTTCACTGTCATAAAACTGATTTGAAACTTGTTCTATCAACAATCCTTTCTCATACAGGGTGGTAAAAAACTCACTGGCTGTCTGATGATGAATGGCGTTGGAAGTTCTGGAATAAATATCAAAAGTGATCCCCAGTTCCGCAAAAGAATCCTTAATGATTTGATGGTAATGGTCCACAATTTGTTGTGGGGTTTTATTTTCATTTCGAGCTTTTATTGTGATGGGAACACCATGTTCATCGGATCCTCCAATAAACAGAACCTCTTCCCCTTTGGCTCTTAAATATCTGCAATAGATATCGGCAGGGATATAAACTCCGGCCAGGTGCCCGATATGAATAGGTCCATTCGCGTAGGGTAAAGCTGTTGTAATGAGATGTCTTTTGGCCATAAAAAATATAGTTCTATGAATATTAAATCAATTAAAAATGAAGATTAACCCCTAAAGCAACAGGATTAACCCGATCTCCTCTTCCGTCTCTGAATAGAGGAATCAAACCATATCTGAAGTAGATTGAAACAGCACCAATTCCCATTGATACACGCGCATCACAGGCAATGGGGTTAATCGCACTCAACGGAATTTTATATGTTACATCTCTTTTGGGGTCATTAAGTCGATATTTGTAAAAACTGTAACCATACATTTTGATTCCTGTTTCCACCCCGGCCTGAATATAAAAAGATGTTTTTTTGAACGGTTTCTGCCACTCGAAAACAATCGGGATAGTTAAATATCCGGTTGCTACGTAGCTCTTATCATAATGTATATCACTCCATTCCTCAATCTGACGAACCCTGTCATTGATCACATAAAAGTAACGATTTTTATCTGCATTGAACCAATGAAAGCGGAATCCCATAGCGCCGGCAAGCAGAAAAGCAGAAGACTTTTCTCTACCTGAAAGTCTGAATGTATGGGTAAATGGAATCCATCCAAACTCGAAAGAGTTATATTTTAGAAGACCGTCACGGGTGTTTCCAATATCTCCCTCTGTTGACATCCAGTTAGATAAGCCAAAGGAAAAAGCGGCAAGGTGTGCCCGGTAATGTTTACGCTGCAAATTTCTGTAGTGTCTGAAAAAAGGTTGATTCGTTTTATTATCACCCTCAATTTGCTTCTTTTTATCACTGAGAATGGAGTCATTTTCAAAGAGATCTTCAATATATTTATCGATAATTTCAGTTAATTCGGAGAGATCCTCACTACAATCAACCCCCTCTTTATCTATAAATAGAGTATACCCATCTTCATTCTCCTGAATAGTAATTCTATTTCCATGTCGGTATATAGTAGTATCTAATTGTGCAGATGCCATCAAAAAGCCAAATCCTAAAAGAGTAAATAAAGTTATTTTTTTCATATTTAATTTTTTTTTGCAAAAGTATTGAAAAATAGTTGAAAATAAAAATAAATCTCGCAAATGAATGAAAAGTTTACTATATTTGCAAAAAAAAAATGAGAAAATGATAATAGTTACGGGAGCGGCCGGATTTATTGGCAGTTGTATGGTGCAAAAACTGAATAGTATGGGATTGTCCCATATTATACTTGTCGATGACTTTACTCAAGAAAAGAAAAAAAGAAATTGGATCGACAAACAATACACGGATAAAATTGATCGAAACGATTTTTTCAAATGGGGAGCCAATGAGCAACAAAAGATCAAAGCTATCATCCATTTGGGTGCCAGAACAGACACCACAGAACGGGATATGGGAATATTAAATCACTTGAATTTGGAGTATTCACAGCAGATGTGGAGTTTTGCAACCCAATATGGAATCCCACTCCTTTATGCTTCCTCTGCTGCTACATACGGAAATGGGGATTTTGGCTACGGGGACGATGTGGAACAAATAACGAAACTTCAACCCCTTAATCCTTATGGGCTCTCAAAGCAAAAATTTGATGAGTGGGTACTTAAACAACATCAAACACCCCCTTTGTGGGCCGGATTTAAGTTTTTTAATGTATTTGGCCCCAACGAGTACCATAAGGGAAGGATGGCTTCTGTCGTTTTTCACGCTTTTCATCAAATTCAGGAGAAAGGAGTAGTTCATTTGTTCAAATCACATAAACCGGAATTTCAACACGGAGAACAAATTCGTGATTTTATATACGTTAAGGATGTAACACACCTACTCTACTGGTTTCTTAAGAACAAACCCCAAAGTGGAATTTATAATTTGGGAACCGGGTTTGGAAGAACCTTCAATGCTTTGGTAGAATCTATTTTTGCCGCTCTACAACTGGAAACTCAGATCAACTATATCGATATCCCCGAAGATATCAGATCTCAATATCAATACTATACTCAAGCTGAAATGAAAAAAATAAGAAAAATAGGATATAAAAAACAGTTTAGACCTTTGGAAAGGAGTGTAAAGGAATATGTGACACAATATTTGTTGAAAGACAAAATTTTATAATTTCTATTTGTTGATTTTCAACTATTTGAATGAAAAAAGTAAGAAAAAATAATATTTATCTGATTTGAATTGAAATTTATGTATTTTTGTTCTATGAATTACTACAATTGAACAGACCATTACTAACTTAAAAAATAAAATATAATTTTAAAAATATGATGCAAAATATCTCTGACGCAGAGATCCATAAAATGTTGAAACGTTTTTTTGGATTTGATAAGTTTAAGGGAGATCAACTCAAGGTTATTAAAACATTAATGAAAGGGTCCGATGTGTTTGTAATTATGCCTACCGGTGCCGGAAAATCATTATGTTATCAACTTCCTGCTCTGTTGGCCGATGGTACAGCTATTGTTATTTCACCCTTAATCGCATTGATGAAAAACCAGGTTGATGCGCTTAGAAATTTTGGAACTGAATTGGGTATTGCCCACTTCATGAACTCCTCTTTGAATAAAGCTGAATTGAGAGCAGTTAAGGAGGATTTACTTTCCGAAAAAACAAAATTGCTTTATGTTGCCCCTGAAACATTGACTAAAGAGGAAAATATAGATTTTTTTCAAGATATTAATATCTCCTTCTTTGCAATAGATGAAGCACACTGTATTTCTGAGTGGGGACATGATTTTAGACCGGAATACAGAAAAATTAGGGAGGTTATTGAAGCAATTAACCAGAAAACTCCCATTATTGCCCTTACCGCAACAGCAACTCCAAAAGTCCAAAGTGATATTCAAAAAAACTTGAAGATGGAAAAAGCTGAGGTCTTTATCTCCTCTTTTAATCGTCCCAACCTATATTATGAAGTAAGAGAGAAAACCAAAGATATTGATAAAGAACTAATTAAATTCATAAAACAACATTCTGGAAAATCGGGTATAATCTATTGCCTTAGCAGAAAAAAAGTGGAAGAGTTGGCAGAGTTTCTCCAAGCTAACAAAATCCGTGCCCTTCCATACCATGCCGGGTTGGACTCCCACACCAGAGTCGCAAACCAGGATGCTTTTTTGATGGAGGATTGCGAAGTAATTGTGGCAACCATCGCTTTTGGAATGGGTATTGATAAACCGGATGTGCGTTTTGTAATCCACTACGATATGCCCAAAAGTCTGGAAGGATACTATCAAGAAACCGGTCGATCCGGAAGAGACGACGGAGAAGGCATTTGTATTGCATTCTATGATATTAAAGACCTATATAAACTGGAAAAATTCTCTACCAGAAAAGCAGTTGCCGAACAAGAGATTGTGAAACAACTCCTGGCTGAAACAGCTGCCTATGCTGAATCCACAGATTGTAGAAGAAAACATTTACTACACTACTTCGGAGAAGTGTATGAACAGGATAATTGTAATTGTTGTGATATCTGTTTACATCCAAAACCTAAAATGAACGCCTCTGAACAGATCCAATTAGCGATTGAAGTGATCCAAACAGTGAAAGAACAGTTCCATGACACTCAAATTATTGACATCTTAACCGGACATAAGTCAACATCGATTCTCAAATATGAACACAATAAATTAAAACAATTTGGAGAGGGAAGTGAATTTGATGATACTTTCTGGAAAAGCGTTTTGAGAGCTGCTATCTTTGAAGAATTGATTTACAAGGATATTGAAAATTACGGATTGCTGAAAATCTCTCCCAAAGGACTTAAATATCTCGAAAAACCTTATGCAATCAGTGTCCCCAAACCTGCCCCAAAAGATAAAGATGAGGACGATGATGAACCGGAAGATGGCATGATGGCTAAGGGTGAAGCAATGGATAAAACCCTCTTCTCCCTCCTCAAAGATTTAAGAAAAAAAATATCTCAAAAAGAAAATATTCCGCCATTTATTATCTTTCAGGATCCGTCATTGGAGGATATGTGTATTCAATACCCTATATCCGTTGAGGAAATGGTCCATATTACCGGAGTAGGTGGAGGAAAAGCACAGAAATATGGCAAACCTTTTGCCGACCTGATTAAAAAATATGTTGAGGATAATGAAATTGAAAGACCTCAAGATTATGTAGTTAAATCAGTTCCCAACAAAGGAGCTGTCAAACTCTATATCATTGAAGCCATCGATCGGAAATTACACTTTAAAGATATTGCCAATGCCAAAGGATTGGAGATGGATGAACTCATTACCCAGGTTGAAAGTATTGTTGCTTCAGGAGCCAAACTGGATATCAACTACTATATCGAAGAAGCTGTTGAGTATTACCATCAGGAAGAGATTTTGGAGTATTTCTCTGAAGCCGAAACCGATTCTCCACAAGCATGCCTCGATGAATTGGGAGAAGATGAGTACACCCTGGAAGAGATCCGATTGATGAGGATTAAATATTTGTCGGATGTAGGAAACTAGATACATTTTGAAAGTCGAAAGTCGAAAGTCGAAAGTCGAAAGTCGAAATGACAATTACGACTTCGCTTCTAATTTCTTACTTACTTCTTATTTTTTCCTTCTTATTTGGTATTTTAAATAAATGGGGGGCAGCATAGATTTTCCTCTTCAGTTATATCATTTCCCCGCTCGGCAAAAAAATCCGCATTCCGCATTCCGCATTCCGGCTTCAAGTTTAGCTGATTGTTTTTTGGCTATTAGCGTGTACAAAGAGAACATTGCCAATCTCACCATAGCCTTCGAATAGAGAAAGATCTCCCTCTTTTCTGAAAGCATTGGCATTGAACCCGATCATGGTTAATCCGGCATCTAGTGATCTTTTGTTGATAATTTCTTTCACAGAAACAGATTCATCTCTTTCTATAATTTCAATATTGGTTTCAGTAATGGGCATCCGTCCGCTCCGGATCAAATCCTGCATTTGTTGTTTCACTTCTCCCATTTCATGAGCTAAACAAACATTAAAAATTTTGATATTCGCTTTTCTCCAGCTGGGGTGTCCCATGATAATAAAACCGAGCAAAATCATTAAGTTGGTATTCGCGGCATCAAATCTATGCACCCAAATATGAATCCCGTTTTTATACAAAATAGGTTTGCGACTGGTTCCCAAAATACAAACATCAAATCCTCCCGCATTAACCATACGGAAGTTAGCTATGATATCATGCAGTTCATCCTCCGGCTCACTTTTCATAAACTCAAAAATCACCATATTGTTTTCCATCCCCGCAATGCCCGGAGTTTGAACCGATTGCGATATAGCCGATGTGATGGATGGCGAAATTAATGTATCCACATAAACCTGGTTGGATGTGTCAAGGTTGCTTAACAAACGCTCCAACTCAGCATCAGCCTGCTCGCTGGTTTTTTTAGAGTAATACCCATCAATTAAGTGCAAATAAGTACCAAATCCATACTTGTAAGAGATCCAGTTGAGAAGTCTAAGTGCTGAATCTCGTTTGAAAGTATTTCTGGAAATACAGATGGCACTGGGACGCCAATCCTCTTCTGTTTCGGTTTGTCCATCAGATGGAGTTCTCTTTCTCTTGTTTTGAAGATAGATTTGCAAGCCCCTATTGACCTGGAAAAGAGTATTGGCAAATATGGCTGAAAATCCTTTACGGTCGCTATGATATCGTTCCATATAGATATATAGTCCCACGATTGCTATGTAAGCTATCAATGTGTAAAGAACACTGATTTGAAACATAGCCCATACTGAAATCACAAATCCTGCCAAAGAGATGTACCATTTCGACTTAAATGTGGGTCTATAGGCTGGAGAAGAACCAAAGTGGTGCAAAAAAGAGATCAAACAGAGACTGCCGTAAGTAACCAAAAAGAACATAGAAATAATTTGTGCTACCGAATCGACACTTCCAAATGCAACAAAAACCAAAGCTATCAGACAGGTAACCAAAGAAGCATTAACCGGTTCATTATCCTTTTTCCTGGTTTGACTCAACCATTTATTAGTACTTTTAAACGGGATCGATTCATCCAAAGCCAGCGCTTGCAAAGTGCGCGGTCCTACCATAATAGAACTCAGCGCCGATGTAAAGGTGCAGGCTGCCAGACCGAGCGGAATGAGAATCTTTCCGCCAATCGCTATATCCGACATGATGAGTTGGTAGTTTACCAAATCCCCGGGTAGTGCAGAGTTTGCAAACTTCAAGCAGATCAACAAATATAAAATCAAACCGGTAAAGGTTGCAGCGGTAGTACCAAGAGGTATCGATTTTCCCGGATTTTTCAAATCACCCGAAAGCCCAACTCCGGCGGTAATCCCCGTAAACGCCGGAAATATAATGGCTAAAACGAAAAACATATTTCCACTATTTTTTAGTGAAACATTGGCACTAAAATAATCTATCTCTCGTCCATCTACCGGGGAACCAAAGAAAAACATGAGTAGAGCAACTAAAACAAGAGCCCCTGCAATATATAACACTTTCAAACCCATATTAGCTCCTTTTTTTAGAACCAATACCGATAGCAAGAGCATAGCAGGAATACTGATTACCTGCCTCGGCAACACAATATTAAAATTATCAGCGAGATAGTTAAACAGAAAATCAAACGCTTCCGTAAAAGCCACAATATAAAAAGCAACACTAATGGTTTGCGAAAGATAAAGTAATATCCCTAAGGTAGCACCGATATTGAGCCCAAATGACCGGGAAATAATGAAATATTCACCTCCACCCTCCACTCGTTTATTTGTCGCCAGTTCAGATATTGCCAATGCCGTGGGAATCGTCACCAAATGACCGATGATAATCAAAATAAATGCCCCCCATAAACCGACCGTGCCTACAGCATACCCAAAACGTAAAAAAACAATAGCCCCAACAATGGTAGAAAGAGCGGTAAAATAAACTGCGGAAGTTCCGAATTTTTTAGTATTGCTCATAATCGTATCGTTTTAGATCGGCTCAAACTCAAGGTCAAACCAACGAGCAAAGATACATTTTTTTTGATTACACTATTAAAAAAATAATTAACTTTTTTTAATAAATAAATCATTGATTTCAACGTTTATTTTATTACTTTTGTACCATAAAACGAATATAGTATAAAAAGACAAATAAAATGAAGCTCAATACAAAAGATACCATCGTTCAGGTTGCAGGAAATCTATTTGCTAAATATGGATTTTATAAGACTTCAATGGATGAAGTTGCAAAAGTCGCAAGAAAAGCCAAAGGATCTCTTTATTACCACTTTAGAAGCAAAGAGGATCTCTTTAAAGAGGTTCTTGCACGTGAATTGGAAAGTGTTAAATCGGGTTTATCGGAGGTTGTCAAAGAACACAATGGAGCCAATGACAGATTGATCTTTTTTTACTTAAAAAAACGAATGGAGTTGCTTTCAAAAGCAGAAATATACCATGAAGCGCTAAAGGCTGACCTAAATGAACGCTTTTCTTTCCTGGATGATGTGAGAACTCAGTTTTCACTATGGGAAAAGAATTTTTTTAAAAATATAATCCAAAAAGGTATTGAGGAGGGAGTTGTTGACCCTAAATTAAATTTGAATATGGCTGTGGAAGTGTTCTTTCTGATTTCCAAAAATACAGAAATATCATTCTTCGTACAAAATAGATTTGAAGAATTTGCCCCTCACTTTGACGACCTGATTGAAATTCTCATCAAAGGTATCAGACCTTAAAATTTAAAATCGATTTATGTAAAGCAATATGTAATTAATTGAACAATAAACTGACTTAAAAACAACAAAAGTATAAAACGACTAGAAGACATGAACAAAGTATCAAAATTTATTATCAAATTTAGAATCTTGGTAATTCTAATTATTGCTGCCATCACCGTTTTTATGGGAATAAAAATGATGGATCTCAAGATCAACTCTGACATCATCAACTCATTACCTGAGGATGATCCTGCTGCCGTACTTTATAAGGAGATTGGAGAAAAATACCAGGGAAGTGCCATGGGTGTGGTGATTATTAAAAGTGATTCCCTTTACTCCAATCGTACTTTATCAGATATTAACACCATCACTGAACTGATCCAAAACAGTGATGGAATTGAGAGTGTCAACAGTTTAACAAATGTTATTGACATCTATTCTGATGAATATGGTATTGAAGTGGGACACCTGGTCGATACCGATCTGCTACCTTATAGCGAAGAACAACTCAAGGCTCTCAAAAAACGGGTTGAAGAGCAGGAGATGTATCAGGGTGCCATCGTTTCTACAGACCACAAAGCTACCATTATCGTATTTACGATGTCTACAGATGTCAATCAGGAGGAAGTCGGCAATATTATACGTGAAGAGATTAACAAACTGCAATTGGATCAGAAGATTCTTTACGGAGGACTCCCGATGATGATGATGGAGTTATCCGATATCATTTTTAACGATATGCTCTGGCTCATTCCCACCGTCTTCATTGCCCTTTTAATAATTCTCTTTTTGAGTTTTAGATCATTAAGGGGGGGAATTCTACCGCTCATTTCTGTAGGTATTGCGATTATCTGGACCTTAGGTCTGATGTCCATTTTGGGATACCACATTACCATGATTGGAGGGATTATCCCTGTAGTGCTGTTTGCCGTAGGAAGCGCCTATGCTATCCACGTCATCAATCACGTTACAGAAAATCAGCAGGAGGATTACCATGCCGGCATAGTAAAGTCACTCGGATACCTCATCCTTCCCGTATTTCTATCTTCACTGACTACCGTATTCGGTTTTGTTTCCTTTATTTTCGGATCCTATCTAACTATGATTAAGGATTTCGGAATCTTCGCTGCCGTGGGTACATTCTTCTCCTTCCTGTTAGCACTCAGTTTTGTGCCGGCAGTTCTCTCTTTCGCTCCTCCCAAGAAGAAAAAGCAGAAAACTGAAAATCCGCTACTCAATCGATACATACTCCAACCTATTAGCAAACTGGTAGTTAAATATCCGAAACATATACTCGCAACATGGGGCATTATTGTGGTAATCGGTATTGTAGGTACATTTCTTATTAACCGGAGTACTAACTTAGCTTCCTTCTTCCCTGAAAAGAGTGAAACCCGTTTGGCTGAATTAACACTTCAAGATCATTTTGGAGGTTCCGCACCGGTTTTTGTTCGCTTTAAAGGAGATGTTCAGGATCCTGAGTTTTTGCACAAAATGAAAGCATGTGCCCTATTTATGAAGAAAAATCCCCATATTTCCAACATCACTTCTGTTGCTGATCTGGTAGAACAAATGAACGATGCAATGGGTGAAGGAATGCAAATCCCGGATGATCGGGCAAAGGTAGAACAACTGTGGTTTTTACTGGAGGGACAGGAGATCATGGGACAACTGGTATCGGATGATTTGGATGAAGCGCTGATCCAAACCCGCTTTGCTTCTATCAGTACTACCGATACCCAGGAGTTTATTGATGATATGGAAAAATATATCGCAGAACATCAAACCGAAGATTGTCAGATTGAACTGAGTGGTGTCCCTTCCGTGTACGTTAATATGGATAAGAGCCTGCTAAAAAGCCAATTAGGTAGTTTAGGTATCGCTATTGTACTGGTTCTGTTGCTGGTAACCATCTCCTTAAAATCGCTCCCCTTCGGACTTATGGGAATTACCCCAATCCTGGCTACTGTAATCACGGTTTTTGGATTTATGGGCTATACCGGTATTGCACTGGATGTCGCCACCGTTTCTGTTGCCAGTATTGTTCTGGGAATCGGTATAGACTACTCTATTCATACCATGAACGCATTCAACCACTATTACAAAGTAACCGGAGATATTGCAAAAGCAACTGAGAGCTCAATCCTGATTATTGGAAAATCAATTCTGATCAACGCCATCTCTGTGGGTGTCGGATTCAGTGTGTTGATCTTCTCGCATCTGATTCCTATGCAATATATGGGCTTGTTGATCGCCCTTTCAATGCTCTTCTCATCCATTGGAGCACTCACCCTACTACCGGTACTGATTAACATGAGATTTAAAAGACGCCGCCTCAAAGGCTTAGTATAAACAAATTGAAAATTGAAAATTGAAAATTGAAAATTAAAAACATAAAACTATGAAAAAGAGAACAGCCATTCTATTAGCTATTTTATTTAGCTTAGGTTTAGGATATCAAGGATATGCCCAAACCGGAACAGAAATTTTAAAAAAACTAGATCAAGTGATGTTTTCAGCTAAAGATCTATCAGCTAAAAACAAGATTATCATCACTTCTAAAAGTGGAAAGCAAGAGGTAAGGGAATCTACTGTAATTCAAAAAGGACAGGAAATGAGATTATTCCGGTTCACTTCACCCGCATCACAAGCAGGTATTGCCATGCTTTCACTCCCTAACGATGTGATGTATATCTACATGCCCGCTTTTGGAAAAGAGAGACGCATAGCCAGTAGCGTTAAAACACAAAAATTTGCCGGTACAGATTTCTCTTATGATGATATGCAGGCACAACCATTTAGTGATAAATATAATGCCAAACTGATAGAAACCACTGACAAACATTACGTTCTTGAACTCACTCCTAAAGCAAAAAGTGAGTATTCCAAAATTATAGCCAAGATTCATAAAACAGAATATTACCCTATTTCAACTGATTTTTATAATCAAAAAAATGAAAAAATTAAAGAGACTGCCTATACATTTGAAAAAGTGGGTAAATATTGGTCTCCAACTGAAATCATCATGTTTGACCTGAAAAAAGGGAGTAAAACCCAAATTCAAATGATTCAACCTAAATATGATCAAGGCTTGTCAGATGATGAATTTACAATCAGAAAATTAATCAACTAAAATGAAAAAATGGTTTTTTATAAGCAGTTTACTTCTCCTCTTCCTGTTCGGTAGAGCACAAGAGGAGTCTGCTTTAAAAATTTATGGAGCCTTATCTACAGACCAGCGTGTAACGACCAGTGTGGATAGCGGTTGGATATGGAATGAAACACGATTGGACCTCAAATTGGAAAAAAAAGTGAACCGTGGAAAATTCTATGCTAACCTCTGGGCTCGAAATTTTGGTGTCCCAAAATATAATGAAATGGGCTCCCTCTTCAGTACTGAAAAAATTGATCCGTTCAATATCCAACTGAGGGAAGCCTACTTTCAAGTTGATGATTTTCTGGTCGAAAATCTGGATCTCAAAATAGGTAGACAACGTATTGCATGGGGTACTGCCGATAAAATGAATCCTACCGACAACCTGAATCCCTTAGATATGGAAGATATTTTTGATTTAGGACGCCGCCGGGGATCCGATGCAATCAACTTAACCTACTATTTAAAAGGTGATTTCTCAATTCAAGGGGTTTGGATACCCTTTTTTCAACCGGCAAACTTACCGGCAGGAGTCTTCGCCGGTGCGCTCATGCCTTCCTTTGATATACCTGAAGATAGTACAATGAACTTGATGGAAGTTCGTATCAATCAACCCAATATTCATATCAACAAACCTAAATTACAATCTACATTCGGGTTCAGATTGAAAGGGATCATCAAAAGTGTCGATCTTTCAGTCAGCTATCTGTATGGAGTCAATGGAATCCCCGAATTAACTCAGATTGAAGCAACTCCCTCAGTTAACATCTATCCTTGGTATGTCAATGTTGATGTGGATGTCCAACTCTCCTATTTTCGAAATCATATCTTTGGGATTGATTTCTCAACCAATATTTTTGGATTGGGATTCTGGGGGGAGGCAGCCATTATTAAGCCGGACGAGGATATCAGACTGAAGATTATTGAAAATCAAATTGTATCTACTGTAGATCCCACAATAACTGACTCATTAATCCTTGACAAAGATAAACCTTATGTAAAATGGATTTTGGGAACAGATTACCATTTTTCAAGAGGTGGTTACATTAATTTCCAATGGATGCACGGGTTTTTCCATGAAAGAGGACAAAGTGAATTGAACGATTACTTCTTTTTGCAATTTAATCAACCCTTTTTCAACGGTCAACTATCAGTAACCCCTTTAAGTGGCTCCTTTATTGTCAATAGTTGGAAAGAGCTCAAAAATAACTATGCCTTCGTTTATATGCCTGAAATAACCTACAATCCCATTCCGGAAGTAGGTATCACCATCTCTTATATATGGATGAAAGGGAAAGGAGCAGGAATGTTCAGTGCCATCCAGGATTATGATATGTTTGTCATCAAAGCAAAATACTCCTTCTAATTAACAAGGAAGGAACAACTTAAATCACCAACAGATTGCATCCTCTCACCTGGGTGTAATCTGCACGACCTAACAGTTCAATAGTGCCCTCAGGAGTTCTTCTGCCCAAATCTTCGGTCGCGATAAAAGCACAGGAATCGCGATTGGCTAGATCGATGATGTTGATTACGCCTGTAGTGGGTTCCACTCTTCCAATAGCGTCAGCTTCGCGTGATGGGAGCGGTTCTTTCTGATCCCGGACTATCATTTTCATCCAGGGAGGAGTCAGAAATAGGTTATCCCCCTGACTATACGCCTGAGAGGTCAGCTCACACATGCCATACTCGGAATGGATTTTTTTCACACCAAACCCTTTTTTGAGTCGTGCATGCACCTCCTCTTTCACCAATTCGGTGCGCATTCCTTTCATTCCACCCGTTTCCATAACAATCAGGTCAGGATAGTCGAGTGCATAGTGCTCTACAAAATCGAGCAGGGCGAAGGTAACCCCGAAGAGCAATACTTTTCCTGCCCCCTTTTTTAACATTTCCAAATGATAAAACAGATCCTGATGATTATAGAGATAAAATCCGCTGTGAGGGGACTCAGAATGGCGAATTAAGTAATCCATCATGTAGAGCAGAGAGGAGTTTTGACGCTCCATGTAGTGCGGCAGCAACGCCAGCATCGTGTACTCCGAAGGATCCCCGTAAAAATGGGCAAAAGAGTGATTGAAAGCATCCTCATAAAGTTTAAGAGAACGGATAAAGTGCTGAGAATCACCGGTTCCCGTAGTGCCGCTACTCACGAAAACCATTTCCGGATCAAAAGTACCGGTTCTGATTTTATGGGTCTTAAAAAAAGAGATGGGCAAGAACGGAATCTGATCCAACCGCTTAACCGTTGTCGGATCATGCAAGCCTATTCTACGACAAAACTCACCATAAACCGCATTATTATCATACTGATACACAAATAGTTCCAAAGCAGCTTCTAAAAACGCTTCAGAACTATTCATCTCAAAAATCGCCTCTTTTGTCATAGTTTAATTTCATTCCATACCAACCTGCAAATTTAAGGTTTTTTACTTGATTTCAATTTGTAATGCTGGTTTTGGTTTTGCTTCGTCTCTTTTGGGTAGCGTAACGGTTAAGATACCTTTATCATACTTCGCTCCAATTTTGTCAACCTGGATGGTATCAGGCAATGAGAAAGAACGGCTAAATGATTGGTAACTGAACTCTTTTCTACTGTAGCACTCACCCTCTTTCACTTCATTCTCTTCTTTCTTGTCGGATGAGATAGTCAATACGTTGTTCTCCAATATAAGATCAAAGTCCTCTTTTACAAAACCGGGTGCTGCCACCTCTACAAGATACTTATCTTCATCTTCCATAATATTCACTGATGGAAGTGTAGTGTTGGTTTTTGAAAAACTTCTGGATGTTAAATCTAAAAAGTTTCTTCCGAAAAAATCGTTAAAAAATGTACTCCATACGGGATACTCTTCATTTCTTTTTACTAGTGTCATATATTCCTCCTGTTTTTTTAAAGTTGTTAATTAATTTTGTTTTCTGGTTCTATTTTTTATTTTATTTTTATGGTTCTGATTGTAGATAATTCGCTTGGATCAATTTTAGGGATAAAGATGGTTAAGATTCCTTCTTTAAAGCTGGCTGTACTCTTCTCAGGAACGGTTTTATCCGAAATTACAAATGTTCTCTCAAATGAAACGGGATTAAACTCTCTCCTAAGATATCTGCACTTTTTCTCTGCTTGAGCATCTTGTTTCTCTGCATCATAAGCGATAGTGATATGGTTATTTTCCAGTTCTATCTTGATTTGCTCTTTATCCAATCCCGGCACCGCCATATAGATTCGGTAACCGTCGCCATCTTCAGTAATATTGGTAGCGGGATATGCAAATTGTGGATAGGTACGAGGCTCTCTGCCTCCATAATACTCATCTCCTAAAAGTTGATCAAACAACATCAAGTTTGGGTTTCTAAATCTTCTTATATTTCTCATGGTTTTATTTTATTTTAATTAATATTGAATTACTTGTTTCTATCTATATAGTAACAAGATCCGTGCCGCCTCCGATTTTAAGAAAGAGAAATACAAATTAAACAGTTGATTATCAAGATATTAAAAAGACTTATGAAGGATTATTAGACTGTCATTTTGACATACATGATACAAAATTCAAACTGACATTTTGTCTGCTAAATAAATGGAAAGATATCATAATGGCGTAAAACCCAGAAAATCAATACCAGTTTTGATATAGCCTCAGCTACCAAAATGCCTACCACAAAGCCAATGATGAGTTTAGCACCTTTTGAACCGGTAGAAACTTTGAATCCGTTGTATAGCAATGCAATATACCAAACTATAACCGGCACGGCAATCACCATAAACAGTATTGTAGAAGGATAATCAAGGAAAATCATAGGATCTCTCATAATTTCCTCCACTTCAGGGAAAGTAGTAAAAAGGGAAAGTATCGCCAAGATGAGGAAGGGTACCCTTGCCAATGTCATGGTTCCCAGAATATCGATAAAGCGAAAATTTTTGGCAATAATCAAGCCGGTTACGTACATAACAAGCACGACAGTGAGCAGGCTTACTCCCATAACAATCAGCGATTCAGTCATGGTGGTAGGAATGCCGAAATGGGCATCCATAGCGCCATCAAAAAGGAGACCACCGAAGTGAGCCAGTATTGTGGATATAATCACGATAACTATTCCAATCCAAAAAGCTTGCCACCCGGCAATACGTGTAAATGGATTCCAAAGTAAGTTCCAATTGCTATTTTTCTTCATGATCTTGAATTTTTTGAATGATTTCATTTAACATATTTCGTACGGTGGGGTAACTCAGTTTCAGTTCTGCCAAAATCCGAAATTATTGGACATTCTTAGTATGAAAAAAGCAGGAACATCATGGATGCCCCTGCTCTTTACATGAAATTAAATCAATTTCTTATCTTACAAATACTTTACGTGCTGTATCACCAACGCGTACAATGTAAATACCTGCAGGAACTTGAATAGTTGCATGAGAACTTGACAAGTCAGCAGTATTAACAAGTTGACCGATTACGTTATAAACTTGAGCAGAAGTTGCATCAGCATTGTTGATAGTAATGATACCATTTCCGCCGAAAACATTCATAGCTTGTCCGATTTCAGTCTCAATACCCACTGTATTAGTTACAGTTGCACGGATATTCCAGTTATAATCCAAACCTGCGTCTGACATTTCAAACCAACCATCACCTTCAAAATATAACCAACCACCTTTTCCTGCAACCATAGGTCCTGCATCACATCCTGCAGGGAAACCTGCATCAGTAGTTACTTCGTAACCTACCCAGTAGTCTCCTGATGTAAGAGCCAGAGGAGTAGGAAGTATAAACTCGTTCCATCCTTCCACTAGTGTACCTGCAGGCAGATCGACTAACATTGTCCCTGGTTCTGTTGCAGTACCATTACCATAAATCCTTACTCTAGCGGATACAGTCCAAGGTGTACCATCTGAAGCACTCAAAGTAGTCGAAAATTTCACTTTAGTGATACTATAACTATTATAGTAAGCAGACAACTCAGTAGATGTAAATCTTGCTGCCACTTCAAATGTAGCCGGACCATTAACACCTATCGAATTGAAAGGCTCTCCATCATAATGAATGTCAACATCAGTTTTTTGAGGAAGAGGTTCAGTAGTAAATTTCACGCTTGAAAAAGTTTGAGCATTTAATCCAAATGCTACAAACATAGCAACTAATAAAAAAGTAATTTGTCTTTTCATCTTAAATAAATTTAATTAATAATTCCAATTATGTACCTGCAAAAGTAATAATATTTTTTCATATAAAAAAACATTATTTGAAAAAAGTGATAGTTTTTTTGTTTTTATTATAAAATCATGGTTAAACATTGTTCAAAAAAGAGCATTTTTATTCAAAAACATCTTTTTTTTCGCTGAAAAGGCCCAAACTTACGACCTTAAGATTAAGATAAAATTTTCCGACCTCTCACACCACCGTATGTACTTACGTGTACGGCGGTCAAGATAAGGTAAGCCTTGAATTGTGTTCCTGTTCGTTCATTCATGGTTTTGTCGCCGACTTCCTTCAGATTTGCCCTCACGAACAACACCCTTGTCTTAGACTAACGTTTCCAATTGGCTGGCACGTTCGGAATTTCCACCCTATAGATGTATGGTATGCGTAGCGCACAAAAAAGAGCTATTTCATTATGAAACAGCTCTTTTAGTTCAACAAATAGGCACTCTATTTAATAACAAGTTTGTATGAAGAGATTCCTTTTTCAGTTTCCACTTTTACCACATAGAGCCCACTTAATTGATGAATTGTAAGCATTTCATTTTCACTAACATAATGCGAATCAATTAATTTACCAACCATATCATAAATAGTGATATGTGATGTTTCAGCAGCCACAATATTAACAACCCCGTTGGAAGGATTAGGATAGATTTTTACTTGGTTTGGATCTATCTCTTGGATACCGGTAGCAGGACTAAGACTTATATTATCTATGTTTACTTGTGCACCATCATCTCCATAAAAGTTAAATGCAATTTTAACATTAGATTGACCTGATAAGTTGTTGAGAATCAAGTTCACAGTGTTCCAGGTCCAATTATCAAAAGTTCCAAAATTTTCTTCTTTCCAAACTTCATTCCAAGTGGTTCCACCATCTGTAGATATTTTTACCATCAAATCTGCTCCATCATATGGATCAACCATCCAATAATAGCTCATTAGAAAGTCAAATGAAAGTTCAACACTTCCTGAGACAGAAGAAAGATTAAGAGTTGGGGAGATGAGCCATTCATCCATCATCTGATCGTCATAGTATAACACCTCAGCTCCATAACCACCTGTTTCAAATTCAACGAGATGCCAGTTAGCATCAGAATTACTGTGGGTATTAATTACTGTCCAATTTCCAGGAGGAAATACACCGCTTTCAAAATCTTCAATTAAAGGGAAAGTACTAGTAGTAACACCAGTTTGAGCTGCATCATTTACTGTAATGACATCAGTTACAATAGTTGTTGAAGTTTGAGGCATTTGTTTTTCTTGTTGTGCTTTAACCATTCCTCCAGTTAATAGAATTAAAGCCAAAAACATAGTAAAAATTCTTTTCATAGCAATAAAATTTATGTTAATATTAATTATATACGTGCAAAAGTAACAATATTTTTCCATATAAAAAACCATTATCCAAAAAAATGAAAGTTTTTTTCATTTTTATTGAAAAATCTGGTAAAATGTATAAAAAAGGAAGGCGGAGGGATCAATTATGAATCACGAAATTTGCAGTTCTACGTTAAAAAAATAAGTCCGCACAAAAAAACCACATACACAAAATTGCGCATGTGGCCGATTATTGTGATTCCGACAAGGATCGAACTTGTAACCTACTGCTTAGAAGGCAGTTGCTCTATCCATTGAGCTACGGAACCAGATTTCAAACTGTAAAAAAGAACAAATTTTTCTCTTTTTATTTTGAGGGTGCAAAATTACAAAAAAATATAATACCAATCTCCTACCGTGGGGGAATTTTTAATTTTTGCCCAATTTGGATGGCATTAATATTGGTAATTTTATTATAATCTGCCAGTTGTTTTGCAGTTAATCCATATTTCCTGGCAATAGAACTCATAGTATCTCCTTTCTTGACAGTATGGATTTTAGGGGAGTTGCTTGGAGTAGGATTCTTTTTTTGCGCAACTACTGTATCAGAGGGTGTTGTCGTTTTTAAGGAGTCTATTCCTACGGTATCATCTACAGCCAGTGAGTCCGTGGTTTCTACCTGAGGTTTGATATACTCATACCCTACCAATAGACGTTGTTTAGGTTTAATGTAGTTGGATTTCAGATTATTCATTTGCTTTAATTCATTGACAGACAATCCATATTTTCTGGCAATAGATGCCAGAGACTCTTTTGATTTAACAGTATGATAAGTCTTTTTATAATCTGAAGCCGCCACTTGCTCTCCGGTAAACATACCGGCATAAACCTTTATAGGAGTAAAAAACTCTTCATATTTATAGGCGTATATGGAATCTTTGAGTTCCAGAAAACGGATCAGATCTCTGTTTTGCATCCTCAGGGGATAAGGGTCAGAATAGGCAGGGATCACATTCCGTTTATACTGCGGATTCAATGTGGTCAACTCCTCCATATCAATCTCCAAAACCTCTGCAATCTGCTGGAGATGTACTTCATGGTTAATCATAACGGTATCCACAGAAAAGGGAATTGAGATTTGAGCAGCCGGAATTCCATGTTGTTTATGGTATGTTGCCAGGTATAATGCAGCGATATATGCCGGAAAATAGTTTTGTGTCTCTCTGGGAAGATAGGATTTCACTCCCCAGAAGTCAGTTTTTCCCCCTGATCTGGTAATTGCCTTACGCACATTCCCTGCGCCACAGTTGTACGCAGAAATAGCCAAACCCCAATCGTTAAAGATATTGTATAAATCCCGCAGGTGACGAGCAGCTGCGTCGGTAGCTTTCATCGGGTCACGACGATCATCCACAAAGGTGTTCACTTCCAATCCGTAAGCTTTACCGGTACCATGCATAAACTGCCAAATCCCGGTTGCTCCCATGGGTGAAATGGCAGTAGGATTGAGTCCCGATTCAATGATTGTCAGGTATATTAACTCCTCCGGAACGTCATACTTGTCAAAAATCTCCTGCATGTAGGGATAATAATATTGCGCCAATCCCATCAATACTGCTGAGGATTTCTTTCTTTTGACCACATAGAGTTCAATCCATCGCTTCACTACATCATTGTATGCCAATGGAATCATCGTGTTGATACCCTTTAACCTTTCCACCAAGAGACTATCCGACAAAACGATATCAGCATCGGAATCCACAACATGGGTTGCTTTGATTCTGTTATTTTGCATTTTGATATACCAGAGGTCCAGCATATTATCCATTTTTCGGATCAACTGAATTTGAAATGCATCATCCTCACTTTCGTTCACAACAGTATCACCCACTTGAGCCCAAGTAGAAGCGGATAACAAAAGAAATATTAAGAGTAAAATCGATTTTCTCATTTTCACAAACCTATTCAACGGAGGAAAAGTTGGTTTTATTGTAAAAAAACCTACTTTATCTTGTATTGATTCCATTGAACCTCTTTCCCATTTTTATATATTATTGTCAGATAAGGAGTTCCATCCTCATCATATTTAGTCCAAACACCATCCTGTTCCCCTCCGACATACTGCCCTGAAATTCTACGCAATCCATTTTCCCAGTACGCGGTATAGTTTCCACTACATAGATCTTGATCATACTCAATTTCATAAGCCAGATTACCGTTGGCAAACCAGATTTTCCAGACCCCCATTCTCATTCCATCATAATATTCTCCCTTTTCAATAACTCCTCTGTTGGAATAGAACCAGGGTCCCTCTTCACTATCCTCTTTGTACTCTCCCTGCGTCATCACTTTTCCATATTCATCATACTCTACAAAAGCTCCTTCACGTTCTCCTGCAGCCCAATTTTCAATCATCAATGGTTCCTGGTTAGGGTAATACCAGATCCACTCCCCATCTTTGACTCCATTGAGGTAGGCTCCTTCCATCTCCAGCTCTTGCGTAGGATAGTAAAACTTCCATTTGCCCACCATTTTCGAGTTTTTATAATGTCCTTGTGATCTCAGTTCCCCGGTCGGATAAAACTCTTTCCACAATCCTTGCCGCAGCCCATTCAGGTCGGTAACTCCCTCAAACCTCATCCATCCGTTGACAAACAGATAGCCTCTGATCACCTTTCCTGTCGTATCATACTCTCTCCGAATCCCATCCTCAATTCCTTTGTAGAAAGTTGTTGTAATAGCCGGTTTTCCATTGGGGTGGTACGCCACTTTGGGATCCAACTTCTTGGTTTCCTTTGCATCTTCCAAATGCTCTCCTCTCTCCCATTTTTCAACAGAAATAAAGTTCCCCTCCTGATCATAATATTTAAAAAAGCCATGTTTTTTATCATTGTAAAAGGTCCCTTCCTCTTTCAAGTTACCATTTTCCCAAAAGAACTTCCAATTACCTTGTTTCATTCCAAAATTATCGATTCTATTGATCGGTTCCCTGCGGGTCAGCACCCCTCCATAGTATTGTGTTACAACCACTACCAATCCAGTCGTATCGTACTCTTTTTCCAAACCATGTTTCTTTCCCGTCTGAATGGGCACTTCCGATTTAATCTTACCACTATTGTAGTACACCGCTATTTTATCTACTAATGTGTCTTGTTTGAATTTTTCGACAGAATAATCTTGGGGGGAGTAAATGATCCTGTTCCCGTCCTTTTTCCCTTCTTTATATTCCAACTCCATCCGTAGCTCCCCGGAGGGATCGTAAAATTTCCAAATCCCGTCCAATTCAAAATTTTTGCGGTTCCCTTCAGATATGAGCACACCTTCTTCGCTATAGGATTTCCAGTAGCCATCCGGTTTCCCATCCACCAACACCCCTTCGCTAGAGATCACCCCATTGGGATAGTAGAAAATCTTATAATTCTGAGGTAAAACAGTATCTTGAGCGACGGTTGTCCTCCCCCCCAATATTATTATTAAAATAAAAATAAAAAAACGGATCTTCATTCTGAGTAATTAGAACGGACAAAGGTATATAAAAAAATAATACAGTGACAACCTTTAAAACTCAAAAGCTAATTTCACGTTTACCAATATGGGCGTCAAAGAGTTAGGTATTGCATTTAGTACTCCATCGATATCGGGAACCCAGGAATAGGAGGACACATTAGCGATATCGAGCAGATTAAACACCTCCACATAGAGTGCCGCATTATCGATATGTCTCAATGATTTCCATCGATCCTGATGGCGGTCCCGATTAGGTTGTAAGAAAAGGTAAGAGAGCCCCAAATCGACCCTTCTGTACCAGGGTGTTCTGAAAGTTCTCATCCAATTGGGAGCATTGGGTGCCACAAAGGGAAGTCCACTGGAGAAAATAAAGTTGAGATGCACCCGCCATTGAGGGTAATTGGGAATATGATCTTGGAAAAAGAGATTCAGCGCAAAGCGTTGATCGGAAGGTCTGGGAACATACCCAATTTCAAAGCGATTTCCCAAGCTATCCGTATAAAAATCATTCCAAAAATCCTGTGCAGTTTTCATTAAAGAGATGGCAATCCAGGACTCCATTCCTTTGATAAACTCTCCACTCAATTTCAGGTCGGTACCATATACATATCCTTTGGAGTCATTTTCTCCGCTGTAAACAATTCTCACATTATCCATTTCGTAGGATATTAGGCGGTCCATATACTTATAGTAGAGTTCCGAAGTCAATTTAAACGGTCTTCCCCACAGGGCAAACTCATAATCGGCGGAGAGCAATGCCTGATATGAAAACTGGGATTGAATATCGGGATTGAGCGTACCATCCGGCCTACGAAACTCACGATAGGTAGGCGACTGGTAATAAACTCCGGTTTTCAACCAGAATGAGCAATCTTTACTCCATTTTGGTTTGTAGAGCAGTCCTACACGAGGAGAAACGGTTAACTCCCGATTAAAATTCCAATAATGAAATCGCACACCCCCATGGAGAATAAACTGTGAGCTATCTCCGGTCAGGCGCCACTGATCTTGTAAAAAGCCGGTAACTCTGTGGGTATTGAGTTTATTTACTGAGAAAAGGAAACGATTCTCTCCAAAGGTCAACCATCTGGCAGGATGTTCCAGAGGTACGGGTTCACCCGGAGGAAGTGTTATATGAGGTAAAATATAACCCGAAGAATCCACAATATTCCACTCTCTAATATGATCATCTATCCACTCATTCTGGTACTGAACACCCCAGGAAATAAGATGATCCTGTTTTTTATGATCCCCCTTCAACAAGAATGAAGTAAAAAAGGCATCCAACCGATTACGGGCGTGATCTCTAAAGGCTCCCACTCCCCTTTTTGTCGATTCAGTGAACAAAGTACTACCTTCTGCCAAATCGATTACAGCATCCTTTAACCAATACTCGGAAAGAATATCAAACTGTTCCTTCTCTTTTGAGTAGTATGAGGAAATGATAAACTTCAGTTGATCTTCCTGTGTCGGTTTATAGGTCAATGTCAGTCCACCCAAATAGTTCATAAAAAGATCCAACTCCTGTCCTTCGTAATACACCATAAAAGTGCGAGGGTGCTCTAAAGAGCCAAAATTAGTTTTTCTATTTTTCGGCTGATAGAGATATGTATTGGCTGAGAAGTTAGTTAACAGACTGATATTAAATTTTGGATTCAGCTTCCAATCCAGCAACATCTGAGTATCAAAAAATTGAGGTTTATATTCCCCTTTTATTTCCATAAAACGAAACAGGTAAGCATTCGACTTATATCTTACACCGATCAGATAGGTAAAGCGATCTTCCGTTTTAGTTTTATCCTTAACAACCCCCTCCACATGGGCGGTAGCACCTAACAACCCCATTGAAAAACTACCGGCAAACTCTGTCGGGGTTTTGTACTCCACATCCATCACGGAAGACATCTTATCTCCATATTGAGCGGCAAATCCACCGGCAGAAAACTTTACATTCTTTGTCAAATCCAGATTCACAAAGCTCAATCCTTCCTGATTTCCGGAACGGATCAAAAAAGGTCTATAGATCTGAATATCATTGACATAAATCAAATTTTCGTCATAATTCCCACCTCTCACATTATATTGGGAGCTCAATTCATTAACCGAAGAGACTCCGGCAAAGGTTTTAATTACTGATTCAGCACCTCCCATGGGAGAGGGTATATTGAACCTCAACTTAGGGTTCACTCTCACATAGCCATCATCGTGGCTGGCAGTTACATCCACCGGACCCAATTTTTTACCAACGATTTGCAGGGTTATGTTGAATTCTTTTTCCTCACCCGGTGCCAAGGAAATATAGATCAGCGTATCCGGACAGGAGATATATCGAAATAAGATAGGAATCTCTTCATGGTGTATCACTTGCATTTCATACCTTCCCCGTGCATTGGTCGTAACATTTTTTTGAGAAAAAAGATCAATTACAACCACATTTTCTATCGGATCACCGTTTTGATCTGTAACCACTCCGTACAATTTTGCGGTCGACTGCGCCAATAGAGCACCTCCTTTGAGCAACAGCAAAAAGAAAATCCATTGGGTTAAAACAGAGCGTAAAAAATGCATCAATTGAATTTAAAACAATAATACGTTAAAAAAATAGATTTATTGTACTTTAGGCAAAAAAAAATGCCACACCAAAGTGTAGCATTTCTTAAACTAAATCTTAAAATTAGATTATAACAAACCTTTATTATATGCGTCTATTATTGAGTTCCAAACTCCTTTTTTATTAATATCACGGATTCCTTTAGCGGAAACTTTCAATACTACCCACTCTCCTAATTCAGGAACATAAAATTTCTTTTTATGTAAGTTGGGGTTAAATCTTCTCTTTGTTTTTATATTGGAGTGAGAAACATGGTTCCCAACCATTGCTTTCTTCCCGGTAATTTGACAAACTTTTGACATTTCCTCTATATTTTTATATATTAACAACTCTTAAATTAGGGCTGCAAAAATACGATTTTTTTCAATACAAACCTCTCTTTTGTGAAAATATTTTTCACTTTCGTAATTAATTGATTATAAATCAAATAAGAATAATCCTTTTTTAAAAAGCAAAATCCTACCCTCTATTCCCAACAAAAAAGTCCTCTTTATCGTCGAAAAAAATATTGAAAGTCGTCATTGAACCGTAACACCTTGTAATGTATTGTTGCAGATTCACTTTTTCTTCATCCGTTAAAACTGAGTGACTATTGATGTTCTGTTCCAGCACTCTCAAACGATCTCTCATCATCACGATTTTATGAAAGAAAGATTCGATGGGCACCTCTTTGGGTTTCAAATCTCTATTACCGGGTTGCAAAATCATCACGCCATCGATCCACTTATTACCTAAGGAAACCTGATGTTCTATTCCGTTGTACTTGTCCAGCAATGTTTTGAGCATTAACTCCATCTCTTTCAGATTGATCACAGGTTGATCGCTTTCTCTGTCTGATTGCTTAAGTACGTCAAACTGGGCACTCATTTTTGAAAACTCGATCTCTCCTCCTCTGATAAAAATCACTTTAAAAGTTACATTACCATTTTGACTGATAACGCCTTCACCATATTTTGGATGATCAATTCTATTCCCTACATTAAAATCTTTTTCATTCATATCGTTTCAAAATTATTAAGTTATTATTCTTTTATATCAGTTTCTTTGTGTTCTTTCTCGTAGTAACTGCATATCGATTTTAAGTCACATTGAGCACATAATGGTTTGCGCGCAATACAAACATATCTTCCATGTAGAATAAGCCAGTGGTGCGCTTTGGCAATCCACTCCATTGGAAAATTTTTTACCAACTGTTTTTCCGTTTCCAGCGGAGTTTTCGCATTTTTCACTATCCCCAGACGGTGCGAAACCCGGAAAACATGCGTATCCACTGCCATAGAGGGCTGATCGAAAATCACTGAAAGGATCACATTTGCCGTTTTCCTTCCCACTCCCGGCAATTGGGTTAACTCTTCCAAAGTTTGAGGTACTTCACTGTTAAATTGGGAGACTAACCTTTTTGATAAGCCCGACAAATGTTTGGCTTTATTATTAGGATAGGAACAAGACTTGATCAACTCATAAATCTCCTGAACTTCTGCTTCAGCCATCTTTTCGGGAGTCGGATATTTCATAAGCAGGTCCGGTGTGATCATATTCACTCGTTTGTCTGTACATTGTGCCGACAAAACCACAGCCACCAACAATTCAAATGGATTATCGTATATCAATTCAGAGGCAGGCTCCGGATTGTGTTTGATGAAATAGTCGAGAATAAATTCGTATTTTTGCTTTATAGTCACGTGATTCAATATTAAAGCTACAAAAATAGCAAAAATAATCCACTTCAAAGAGAAAGCGGGTCAAGATTTATTTATATCTTTGCAGGTTAATCATATATCTGAAGCTATGTTAGAAAATAAAGGTCGACTTGAGGTATCCCAAATGGGAAAAGAAGAATTGATCAAACATTTAGGGGAATTTTTCCGGTTAAGCAACGCTTCTTCCCTATCGGGAATAGAGAATGACGCTTCTGTTTTAGCAATGGGTAACCAACTGACCCTTACCACCTCGACTTTAGCGATTGAGAATGTCCATTTTAACTTAGGCTACTTCCCGCTCAAACATTTGGGATATAAAACAGTAGCTGCTGCCGCTGCCGATATCGTAGGGATGAATGGAACTCCCACACAAATCCGGATCAATATCGGAGCCTCCAACCGCTTTTCAGTGGATGCATTGGAGGAGTTTACCGCCGGTGTTAAGTTCTGTTGCGAAAGGTACGGTATCGACCTGATTGGGTTGGATATTACCAGTTCCAACACCGGATTGATTATTGGAGCTCAAGTGATTGGAACCGTCAAGGAAAAAGAGTTGGTTCAACGCAAAGGGACTGCTGAAAATGAGTTGATTTGTGTTTCCGGTGACCTAGGTGCTGCCTATACCGGACTTTTGATTTTGAACAGAGAGATGCAGGTATTTGCTGTCAATCCTGACCAGCAACCCAATTTGGAAGGATATGAGTACATTATTGAGCGTCAGTTAAAGCCGGAACCCAGAGTGGATGTGATTGAAGATCTCAAGCAAGCGGGAATCCTGCCCACTAGCATGATCAATGTCAAAAATGGACTTGCCAACGCGCTACTCCATTTATGTCAGCAATCGGATTGCGGATGTACCATCTATGAAGAAAAGTTACCTGTTGATTTGCTTACTTTTGACACTTTGAAAGAATTGAAAATCGTAGCCACTACCATTGCGCTCAATGGAGGTGAAGATTATGAGGTACTTTTCACTATCAAGCAAGAGGACTACGAGAAGATCAAAAACTTTAAAGATATCTCCGTCATTGGACATATTACGGCTGCATCAGCCGGAAAAAATCTGGTTACCAATGACCAAAAGTTGATTGAGATACAGGCGCAGGGATTTCAAGGAGAATGATGGAAGAAGGCGGAAGGCGGAAGGCGGAAGGCGGAAGTGATTTCGAAGTACAAAACTGTTAGTAGTAGTTTGCAATTAACATCCTGTTTGTCCCTTCCACATGTCTATGTATTCTATATTTAAGTCCTCGTTTCATTAATTTGTTTTCTATCCCTTTAGTCTCTACGCAAGGATCACATAAAGTATTGAAAATAATCGTCCCACCGGGATTCAGTTTGTTAATTAGGGTCTGCTGAAAAAGTTATATTTGTTTGATATTCAGCAAAATAACTTGTTTTTTTGTTGAATAATTGCAAGTTTTTTTGTACTTTTGCATTAAAATCCTTGCAGTTATGTTCAAATATC
>Ga0208195_1000404_pt1 | contig 57979 bp, 48 predicted proteins | sample AD_UKC077_MetaG_FD_184441 | JGI IMG/M metagenome (GOLD analysis project Ga0208195, IMG submission 184441) | Active sludge microbial communities of municipal wastewater-treating anaerobic digesters from USA - AD_UKC077_MetaG (SPAdes) (version 2) | ecosystem: Engineered > Bioreactor > Anaerobic >... | reverse complement strand
GTACAGTCTCGAAGACTAAATAATATGACGAACTTTAATCTTGGCCGTTCTGTTTCTAATCAGTCTAAAAACATCAGAACGTTTCTTCAATAGACCACGCTGTTGACCTTTTTATCATTCCTCCTGTTCTATTCAATAATTGCGAGCCGGCCGTATCGACCGGTCCAAGAAAAAACCTCCCGCGTGGAGGTCTTGAAAGCATCATCTCTCAGACCGCTCCGGTCTGCAGGATTTGGCACCGATGCGACGACGCCGGTTGCCGGGCTTCATAGGGCCTGTCCCTCAGCCACTCTTGATAATCATTGTATTCAGTTTTCAACATTGTACCATAGGGAAAATTAGTCTCGCCTTTTCATATCCGACAAAACAGCTCATCCTTGACGGCTCATGACACGTTTTTCTATTACCGGACAAACCGGCGCGGCATACGATGAATCGAGCCAACCTAGTCAAGATTGAGCTTTTCGGATGCGCATGAAGGAGTGGACATGAGACCTGTTGTGTTATACATCGACGATCATCGCGATTATCAGTTGCGACTTTCAAGACGCCTACATTCTTTGTCGGGCGGCGCCTATGAGGTCGTCACAATGACCGTCAACGATGAACGCGAAATTGGCAGTGCTGTCGATACGTTGGCTCACGAAATACGACGCCGTATCACTGTCTTCCTCTGCCCCGGATACCTCGCGGCCGAGTCGGTGCTTGACCGTCTCCAAGCATTGACTCTCCTTGCCAATTTGTGTGAGCACGAGAGTGAAAAAGAGATCGAAACACGTTCGAATATCTCTCGTGGCCATCAAGCGAAAAGAGACCATGACATCCGACGCGATTTCCGTACGGATAACCTTGAAAGACAAAAGACAATAGAAATCCTCTCCATTTCCCGCTTCATGAGAACTTCACAAATTGATGCAGTGATACGGCCTTACCTCGTGGCAGACAAACCCTCGTATGCGACTGGAAGTAACCGTTCCAACAGTGTCGGTACACACCTGTCCTTTTCACATGAGACGGGGACACGCATCACTCGTTACGTAATCGGCAGGGAACAGACGCTCGGGCATACGGTCATTTATCTGCCGGTTAAACCTCTTTATAAGATCGAACACCGATTTCGCAGAGGTCACGGGCTGACGTTCGGCGATCTCATCTATCGATTCTCCGTGGGTGATATCCCCGAAATCGGCGAAATGGGCAAGTGGCTGTACATGCATGAAGATGGCTACTACACGTGCTCTCTGCCCGAGCGATCCGATGATCTGATTACGTGCGATATTAATACGTTAAGGCAGATAACGAATGCATGGTGCGACTACACCCGTACGAGATCTCAGCCGACAACGTCATGGATTGACATTGAAGGAATGCCGCTCGGCGATGTGCTCGCGCTCGCCGTCTTATGTGATTTCGTCTACGTCGACGCTCCCGTCGGAAACTCGGACAAAGAACTGGTCGCTCAGCGTGAGCTTGGACTGTTCTTGGCGAAACTCCCCAAGGAATGCCGCATTCTTGAACTTCCGCACAGACACCAGCCGCTCAAGGAGATCAATCATATCACTCGCGGCAAGGAGTCAGCCATTGCTTCCGGGTTATAAGGAAAAACAGGTATGGATAAGACGGATCGCTTCACGTCTCGAGCCGGGAGCGGAGCCGACAGACGATGAACTGCGACGCATCATCGCGGCAGAGGTTTCGGTACGGACGCAAGGATCTCATTTGACCGTTCAGGACAAAACGAATTTGATTCGCCATCTTTTTGACGCGATGCGTGGTCTGGACATATTGCAACCGCTACTCGAAGAGCCGTCCGTCACGGAGATTATGGTCAACTCCCCCTCTCAAATATATATTGAACGAAACGGCAGACTGGAGAAAACCGATTACTCTTTCGACTCACCCGCCCATCTCACACATGTCATCAGTCGCTATTTCGGCCGCGCTAATAAACTTGTACACGAGCGTTCACCCATCGCCGACATGCGGCTCGCCGACGGCTCTCGCGTCCACGCGATTTTGCCGCCCGCGGCACCCGACGGCCCCGTCCTATCCATCAGAAAATTTACAGGGATTATGCCGACGATGGAAGCTCTTATCAAAAACAACACGCTGCCTGCCAAGGAAGCGCGTTTCCTGATCGAGTCTGTCATAGCTCGCAAGAATATTTTCATCAGTGGCGGAACGGCGTCCGGTAAAACAACTTTTTTGAATGCACTCGCCGCCTTTATCCCGGAGCACGAACGCATTGTGACAGTCGAGGATGCCTCCGAGCTTGATCTTACGGGGAAACACAACCTCGTTCGACTGGAAGCGAGGGAGTCCGCCGTTGACGGAGGAGGGGAAATTTCTCTTTCCGACCTCATCCACTCTTCATTACGCTTGCGACCTGATCGCGTTATCGTCGGAGAGGTTCGCGGAACGGAAGCGTATGACATGATCCAAGCGATGCAGACGGGACACCCCGGCTCCATGTCGACGGGGCACGGCAACAGTACGGTCGAGATGCTCAATCGCCTCTCCCTGTTGCTCATGACCTCCTCACAACTCCCATGGGAAGCGTGCAGAAGAATGGTCGCCTCTTCCATCGATTTAATTGTCCACCTTGTTCGCTTGGCCGACGGGCGGCGCCTCGTCCGAGAAATCAGCTCCGTGGCGGGATTCCATGAGGGTGCTTTTCAGCTGAAAACACACTACTCGCTACCGTTGGAAGAATAACGTATGACACCGCCGCCATCATCAGCCTAAGAGAGGAGACATTATGGGAAGAAACGATCATCGCAATAGAAACCGTAAAGTACAAATAGCGAACGCATCGAGACGAAACGAGATGGCAGCCGACCTCGGCAGGCGTGGAATTGCCGCGATCAAATGGGTTTTGTTCGCCACGATTCCCGCTCGACTCGCATCCATCGCGTTTCTTGGATCGACACCTTCCGGGTGGTTCGTAACTGTCCCGGGAGCCCTTTTATTGGGGCTCGGACTTGCACGACTCTTCCATTTACGTGAGAGCAAGATGTTGCTTACCCAATACCAGCATCTCTTGGGATACCTTTCCACGCGTCTGTCCGCAGGTACTCCTCTTGAAGCGGCTCTGTCGGAATCTATAAAGCCCTTGACGGAGCAGCTGGGAAGACACAATAAACTCATTCGTTCTCTCCTCCGGCTTAAAAAGAATTTAGAGGCGCAAATGTCGCTCCATGAGGCGCTCGCATCTTTTACGCGCGAAGTCGGACTACCGGTCTGCACACGCGATATGACCATGCTGACGCTTCTATCGAGATCGGGTGGTCGCATCGATGTATTTGTTCGACAAACTCATCACGATCTGTCAGCACAAATCAATATGCAAAGCGAAGTCGCAAACGAGCGTAGAGGTCAAACAAGCGAAGCGGCTATATTGTCGGTCATTCCGTTTTTCATGGCTCGTTTCGTTTTCGGCGGAGCCGTTTCCTACAGTCGATCCGTGCAACAGGATGGGAACATGTTTCTTCCCCTCTCCGTCCTCTATCTCCTCTCCATGTTTGCGCTCTTCGTTCTTCTCTTATTGCTCGCGCCGGAAAAGGTTAAGAAAAAAACACGTCGATCCCAAAGACGAAAGAAGAGGACGAAAAAACTTCCGAAGAACAGGCGCACGGCAACCTTGCTGTCGCGACTCTACCTCGACTGGTTGCCGGGACAGATCGGCATGACGATCTCATCGTCCGTTCAGTTGCTTGCGGAAGACAAGGAAGACGCGTGGCTTCATTACATGACTCGGAAAGTGAATGATTTAGTGTTCGGGTTTATGATCGCGACTCTCTTCTTGCTGTCGGGTCGCGTCTCTCCGTTCATCGTCGCTTTAGCGGTTGTATCCGTCTCCATTGCTCGCGACATTGAAAGCTGTTCAGAAGCGGCAAAACGACGAGAGAATTATCGTTTCTACTATCCGTCCGCTGTCAATTCTCTCTACATTCTTCTCGAAAGCGGGTTAACTTTTGACCGGGCGCTCCGCATGGTGGCAAAAGTCAACCTCTCCAACAGACACGATAACGACCCCGTCGCGAACGATCTCAACAAAGCCGTCATTCATCTTGAGACGGGTTGCGACAGTGTAATGGCGGCAAATTGGCTCGCCGAGCACTGTCCGTTGCCGGAAGTGCAGGCGGCATTGCGCCTCATGGCGCGATATGAACGTGAAGGCGGAAGAGAAATTTTGGAACTGATCCGTATGCAGGCGGATCGCGGACGACAACTTTATCGCGATGCGATGCGCGGTCGCGCCGAGCAACGCTCGCTTATGTTCGTCTTTCCGATGGCGATCGACCTGATCGTGGTCATGGCAACCGTCATTCTCCCCGCCATGACACAAATGGGATTCCTGGTCTAGGGCCGAAAACATAATCCGTCAATTTTGACATGATCGACAGGCGTCCGCATTGAAAAGAAAGCACCCATGACGCGCATCAAGACGACAATAGTAGTACATAAACACAAACGGAGTTCGTGTGAAAGGAGGTACATCATGAAACGTCTAAAAAGGAACAATATGCCGGAACGAGTCGCATGGAGCGGTTTTGGAACACTTGAGGTCATTATCATCATCGCCGTGCTCATCACGGTCGCCCTTCTGTTCCGTGAAAACATCATCGCTTTTGCCAGAAATCTTATCGACAAAGTATTCAGTTCATCAGTCTATGACCAATTGTAAGTCGGAAAACAACATGCAAGAGAGCGTAGAAACATCGATACAGCTGAAAAAGACGGACACACAAGCTGTGTGGATGTTGTACGTTCCGGATTGCGCGCCGTATCCGTCCATCGACACACTTGCGGATACGGCGCTCCTGCGACACCGCCCGAACGCCGTGACCCCCATCTCTTGGTTTAGAGCCGATCAAAACTCTTGGCTTTTCAGTGTACCGCAACGAAAGCGATTGCCGCTGTCGGAGGCGGTCAAATCGATGTCTAGAGATGCGGAGACAGGTTTTAAGGTGCTGTGCAAAACGATGGAGGCCATCGAGACGGCAAGCGATCACCTGCTCCCGATCGTCCCCCTTTTGCTCCATCCCGAGTTGATCTTTCTCGAGCAAGGCGACTGTGAACGAGAACATTTCGATGTTCAGATCGTTTCGTTACCCCTCATCAATACGCAACAGATACGTAGCGATCAGCAACCCGGATTGATCGAATGGATGGGAGAGGTCTTTCACTGGAATGCCTCGTTGGTCATACAATTAGCGGAGTTGTTTCGAAAAGAAGCTTTTTTCGACCTGCTGCTCGAATCGAATACATTATGCGGTGAATCATATCGTCATTCAGCGAGTGTTGAGTGTAGCCTTGTGACCCCGCAAAAACTCGATCATTCTCACTCTCTTTCAGTTGAACATCATGAACGGATGGCGAGCGATGAGAGCAGGGATCCGTCAACGGCAAACGGCTCAACGGGAGAGCGCATCATGTCAAAACTAAAAAGGCTCGGGGAGACTCTTTTCGGCTACCAAAATCACGAAATGATCCATGAAGTGACGCAGGAATTGGATCTCTCTTCCGACCAGTTTAAGATTGCTCAGCTCTCCGAAGGCCTGCCGAGCACGCCCGATGAGGAACTCGGACACCACGCCTATATCCTAACGGAGGAATTCGTCATCGGAAGAGATATGGGGAAGTCGGATTTTTGGATTGATTCTTTTTCTATCAGCCGCCGACATGCGGTGATACGTAGGCGGGCGGGCAGCTATTTCATCGAGGATCTCGGATCGAAAAACGGAACAACGCTAGACGGCATAAAACTGTCAAAACACCGTGAACATCTTTTGCCGGAAAAATGTAAAATCAGCTTCGCCGATCATGTCTACTATTTTCGATCGGCTTAGCGTAAACGGCTCCCACCGTAACCTAGCGGGACAGCGGGAGCGAAAACTCAAAAAATAATTTACTTCGTACCGAACAGACGATCTCCGGCATCACCGAGACCGGGCAAGATATAGGCATGATCATCGAGTCCGTCGTCAAGTGCTGCACAATAGATCGGAATCTCCGGGTGTGCGCCGTGGAAATGCTTGATACCTTCCGGTGCGGCAACGAGACAGACGAACTTAATATCTTTAATCTCTCTCATTTTGAGGAAATCGACAGCTGCTGCCGCAGAACCGCCTGTCGCGAGCATGGGGTCAAGCAGGATGACGTCGCGTTGCTGAACGTCCTCGGGCAATTTGCAGTAATACTCAATGGGCTCAAGCGTGACGGGATCGCGATACAGTCCGATATGCCCAATTTTGGCCATCGGAATAAGATTCGTCATACCGGCAACCATTCCCAAGCCGGCACGTAGGATTGGAACAAGCGCAATATTTCTCCCCTCCAACATGTGGCAATGTGCCATCCCCATGGGGGTTTCGATTTCAACCGGTCGTAAAGGCAGATCTCGTGTCACCTCATATGCCATGAGCATAGCCACCTCGCTCAACAGCTCCCTGAAATCTTTCGAGTGGGTGTTCTTGTCACGCAATAATGCGAGCTTGTGTTGAATCAGCGGGTGATCCAATATATAAACACCGTTCATTTCTTTAAATGTCTTACTCACAAAAGTCTTCCTCCAATTTCGCAATTTGGTTGACGCGCTCCAGATGGCGTCCTCCATCAAACGGTTCCGACGTAAAAACATCGACCAAAATCATCGCATAGGGAATAGCGAGAACGCGTGCACCGAGGACGAGCACGTTCGCATCATTGTGACGACGTGCCATATCTGCCATAAAGGCGTTTGTACAAAGAGCGGCGCGTATTCCTTTATGTTTGTTCGCGACCACCGACATGCCGATGCCTGTGCCGCATACGAGAATTGCGCGCTCGCATGAACCGTTCTTGACTTCGTCACATGCTCGATGACCGAAGTCAACATAGCTGACTGACGTTGTCGAATGTGTACCGACATCGACCACTTCGTGGCCGCACTCGATCAAGTGCTGCTTGATCTTTTCCTTCAGTTCGTACCCGCCATGATCACTGGCAACTGCTATTTTCATATGATCCTCCTCATTTTTTTATTTTACCGCAGGGCACCCATTGGTGACAATAAGTTCATCTTCAAATCTCATAAAGTGAGACAACAAACGAGTCGATTACGCTTCTCGCCTAAAGCGAAAAAATATTGCATCGAAATTATATTTTTGACAATATTTTCACCTCAAAATCCCTAAATTCTTGTTCACTTTTTTCCGATTCTATGCACATTTATGTTGATAATGTTAATAACTCTGTGTATAACTTGCGTGACAGGCTTTTGGGGGTTTGAGACCGTCAAACCCCTTGAAAACAGCCTTATCACGATTTTAAAAATATTTTTACAAAAACATAATGTATGCACCCAACATGCTACAAGACAATCAGCGCAGGGCTTTCAAGGATTTTGAGTTGTCGTATATATATTCGTGTCCACACACTGTGGACACTTGCGCAGTCGTCATGATGACTTATAGAGAAGACACTTCGTGCCGCATTACAAAAGAAAATGTCGCACGTCATCGTTAAACGACGATAACGTGCGACACTCAAGCTAAATTCAATAAGCGGTATACTGCTTGACTTATGACGCTTGGAAAAAACGGCAGAGATCCTCCAAAAGGGCGTTTACTTTGAGGGCAGACGGCCGCTCATCCGCGTGAGCTCTCTGAGCGAGGATACCAGTTCGAGCGTCAGCTTATCAGGCAACATACGCCATTGCCAATTGCCTTCCGCCTGACCCGGATAGTTCATCCTGCTTTCATCCCCTAAAGTGAGCAAGTCTTGCATTTGGAAGATTACTGTTTGACAAACGGTCGTTGCGGCGCCGCGAAGCATCCCGCGAATATAGCCTTCCTCCGCGTTAAGCCCGAGGTATTGTTTTGCGAAGGCTAGTTCGCGAGGATCGGCATTTACTAACCACGCAGCAATCGTATCGTTGTCATGAGTACCCGTATACAAGACTGCATTTTCCGCGAGATTGTGAGGGAGATGATCGCTCGATGCATCGGGATTAAATGCAAATTGCAAAACCTTCATGCCGGGGAAGCCGAACCTCTCCCGGAACTCATAGACCTCCTGCGTCATATAACCCAAATCCTCCGCGATGACGGGTAAAGGTCCGAGAGCTTCGTCAAGCGCCTCAATGAGTGAATCGGCGGGACCATCGATCCACTGACCGCGTCGAGCTGTTTTATTACCGTATGGAACAGACCAGTACGACTCCAACCCTCGAAAATGATCGATCCTGACAATGTCGTACAGGCGCATTTGAAAACGAAAACGTTCAATCCACCACTCATAACCCTGTTTTTTGTGCGCATCCCAATCGTAGAGAGGATTGCCCCACAATTGGCCGTCATCGGAGAAAGCGTCTGGCGGACAGCCGGCGACGTAAGTAGGTGTCAATGTTTCGTCGAGTTGAAATAAAGAGGGGTTTTGCCAGACTTCAACGGAATCATCGGCAACGTATATGGGGAGGTCGCCGATAATGGCGACGCCCATACGTGAAGCATATTCGCGGATGCGGTTCCATTGACGGAAAAACAGAAACTGAATGAACTGTTCAAATAAAATGTCATGGCGATGTGACTCGGCGAATTCTACGAGAGCTACCGGATTTCGCCATTTCAGAGGGTCGGGCCACAAACGCCACGGAGCGCCATTCATGGTTGCCTTGATCGTCATGAAGAGAGCGTAGCCTTGAAGCCAGTCGCTTTCATTCTTGCGAAAAGTCGCGAATGCTTGTTTGAGCGAATCGGACGACTTCTCTTGGAAGGTCTCCCATGCAAGACATAACAGATCGCGTCTATTTTTCCAGAGAAGACCGTAATCGACGCGTTCAGGATCATCTCCAAAGTCGAACTGTTTAGGAGCGTCCTCCGACAAGAGACCCTTGCGAACTAATTCATCCGGATCGATAAGGTAGAGATTCCCTGCTCGCGAAGAAAAACTCTGATATGGAGAGTCTCCGAACCCTGTCGCGCCCAAAGGCAAAATTTGCCAGTAAGATTGTCCCGAAAGCACGAGAAAATCAATAAACTCAAGCGCCTCGTCGCCCATCGTGCCGATTCCATATGGTGAAGGCAAGCTCGTCACATGCATTAAGACGCCACTTTTTCTCTCATTGCGACAGAGTTTATAGTTATAGCGATCCTCGACATGACCCTCACGGTCCGTAGCGGTCTTCACGTTTCCTCCTTGTGTTCTGCTGAAAATTGTTCTACCACACTGTCCTTGTCGCGCAAATGTGTACATTCCCCTTGCGTTTTACTGTACTTCTAACCCGTTAAAAGCGCCAACTATTTCAAACAGAGATAATAATAAACAAAGTCCTGTAACTTTTCCTTTATTACATCCTCATTCAATTGTATAATTATCTCAGACATAGTTCCTGTTTCGCCTTGGTTTGTCTTTCTTGCAAAACTGTTACACCAAGTAAGGCAGGAGCCCTGTCTCTTTTCGAATGCACAAAATTTGTCGTACTTCATCGACAACTAACGAATTATTCATAGTGTTAAGATTGTAGTGTAATTGAGAGTGTAGATTAGAATATGATAAAAAAGCAAGGGAAATACTATGGCGTATAAACGATTAGGTGAAATTTTAACAGATGCGGGCGTTATATCTGAGGAACAGCTCGGCAAGGCTCTTGCTCTAGGCAGGGAGCAGAAAAAACGTCTTGGTGAGGTTTTGATTGACAATAAGATTATTACCGAAAGACAGCTCATAGATGTGCTTAAACTCCAATTAGGAGTTGATTTTATTGACCTTACCAAAGTAGATATTCCTGTTCATATGGCACAGCTTCTTCCTAAGAACATCGCGAGGAAGCATGAGGTCGTGCCTGTAAGGGTGGCGGGAGACACTATTTATGTGGCAATGTCCGACCCTCTGAATTTCATGGCAATCGAAGAAGTCAAATCAGCGACGAAGAAGCGTGTCATACCGATGATTGCCACGAAGAGTGCAACGAATAGGGCAATCCATGTGCTTTACGGACACGAGAACGTAAGCCGTGCTATAGACGAGATGCAGAAGTCTATGATTGTTGACACTGCTCTACCGATCAGCGACTATGTTGAGTCAGGTGAAATTGATGAACAAGCCGCACCGGGAATCAGACTTGTCAACTCGATCATAGAGCGTGGTGCACAAGAGAATGCTTCCGATATTCACATGGAGCCGAGAGAAAACGGATTCGTCATCAGAATGAGAATAGACGGTGTGCTTCACGAATTATTTACCGTTCCTCAGAATCTTCAATCGTCTGTCATATCCAGAATAAAAATCATGGGTGAAATGGATATCGCCGAGAGGAGAATACCTCAGGACGGTCGTTCTCACATAAGAGTTAAGGGAAGAGAGATAGATCTCAGAATTTCTACACTTCCTACCAAATACGGTGAAAAAGTGGTTATTCGTTTCCTCGAAAAGTCTGCATCGCTCCTTACGAGCGACGGAATTGGGCTGACCGGCAAACTGTTAGACAGTTATAACCAACTTATAGCTAACGTCAATGGTGTGATACTCATTGCAGGACCTACAGGTTCAGGAAAATCTACCACTATGTATACGATGGTGAGTGATCTTAACCGTGAGGAAGTCAATCTAGTGACCCTTGAAGATCCTATCGAGTATGATATCGACGGTGTGAATCAGGTTCAGATAAACGAAAAAGTGGGCATGACGTTTGCGAGCGGTCTGCGTGCGATACTTCGTCAAGACCCGGATATCATAGCTGTCGGCGAAATCCGTGACGGAGAAACAGCCGAAATAGCCATGCGTGCCGCCATTACGGGACACTTGGTATTATCGACCATCCATACGAATTCTGCCATTGCGACTCTCGACAGACTGCTCGACATAGGCGTAGAGCCTTACCTGATCGCGGGTGCTCTTAAAGGTGTCGTAGCGCAGAGGCTCTTGCGCAAGATTTGTCCAAACTGCAAAGAATCCTATACACCTAGCGAGGATGAACTCGTTTCAATGGGTCTTGATCCTGCCAAGTCAAAAGATGTCAAGTTTTACAGAGGAAAAGGCTGCCCTGACTGCCTGAACTCAGGATATCGCGGCAGAACCGCGGCATTCGAAATGTTGGTGCTTAATTCCGAAATTAAACAGAAGATCAGAGAAAATGCGCCGCATCACGAGCTCGAGGAAGCAGTTTATCGTTCCCCGAATTTTGAAACGATGAGTCAGAATTGCCTTAGGCTGGTTTTAGAAGGTACGACGACCGCAAGTGAAGCGAGAAGAACCCTTTACACTACAGCTTTATAAAGAATTAATTATTGTATATTGTAGTACGAACACTACCGGATGAGAATGATCAAATGAATATAATAGAAATAATAAAAGAATCACAGATAAGAAGGGCATCGGATATTCATGTCGTGTACGGGCTTCCTGTCAGAATCAGAATAGACGGAACCCTCGAAAACTATGACGACCATGTTCTCGGACATGAGGACTGCGACGGTATTGCCAAGCAGCTTCTCGGTGAAAAATACAAGCTGCTTGAGACAGTCGGAGAGGTCGATGGTTCAGGGACTTTTGCGGATAATATCCGTTGCAGGTTTAATGTCTTCAGACAGCAAGGGCATATCAGCTCCGCAATCCGTATTCTGTCAGACAAAATACCCGAGCTCGAAATGCTTGGTTTGCCGCCCGTTTGCTACGAATTCGCAAAATATCCGAGGGGCATCGTCATCGTATCGGGAGAAACAGGCTCAGGTAAATCCACTACATTGGCCGCGCTCCTTAACCGAATCAACCAAACGAGAGCAGAGCATATTATCACGCTCGAGGATCCGATCGAATACATCTATCACCCGGATAAATGCACCATCAATCAGAGGGAGATAACGGAGGATACCGTAAGCTATGAAACCGGGTTAAAGGCGGTACTTCGCGAAGACCCCGACATCATACTGATAGGCGAGATGCGAAGCTTGGATGCGATTGAAACGGCTTTGATAGCCGCGGAAACGGGGCATTTGGTTTTTACCACGCTTCACACCAACAGCGCGGCGGACTCTATCGACCGTATCGTCAGTGTTTTTCCGGGGGAAAGACAACAGCAAATCAGGCTTCAACTCAGCAGAACGTTAAGAGCTGTGCTTTCGCAACAGCTCCTTCCTCGTGCGGGAGGACAGGGCAGGGTGCTTGCCTGTGAGGTCATGGTGCCCAACTCCGCAATCAGGGCAATGATAAGAGAGGGTAAGACGCCTCAGATTGCAAGCGCGATTCAGACCTCTGCTGCGGAAGGCAATATCTCGATGGATAATTACCTCGCCAACCTCGTCAAGCAGGGTGCTATATCCAAGGTGGTCGCTGTAGAAGCTGCACACGATGCAGGTTTTCTTAAAAAACTCATAGGCATGTCGAGCTCGTCAACGTCAATAAGCCGTGATAGGATAAGAAGGTAGGCACTCATGTTTAACTAAAAGTATGTAGGGTGTATTTCAAAAAAGAATAATTCGAGAGAAAAAACATGGTGACATATAAGTACAAAGCTTTATCAAAAGGCGGCATAGAGATCGAGGGCGTGATCAAGGCTCATGACAAAAATGACGCCGTCATCAAGCTGAAAGAAGAATATGACCTCATCGTAGACATCAAGGAAGTCGCGAGCTTAGACCTTTTTAAGAAAGACATAGGCAAGGGCAAAGTCACAGACAAGGATATCGCCCTCATGTGTCAGCAGTTTTCCATTCTTCTCACGGCGGGACTTCCGATAGCCAGAACAGTGGAGCTTGTAGGCGTGAGGTCAGAGAACAAGGCGCTTAAGCATATCCTCGCATCCGTCGCCGAAGATGTAACCGCGGGATATAGCTTGGCGGGCAGTTTCCAAGCGAGAGCTCAAAACCTGCCGATCAGCTTTATCGAAACAATAAGGGCGGGTGAGGAGTCGGGTTCCCTTGAGATGGCGTTCGGAAGATTAGCGGGCTTCTTTGAGAAGAAAGCCAATGTATCCGGTAAGGTCAAGTCCGCTCTAACCTACCCGATTTTTGTCATCATAGTTGCAGTCATAGTCATAGCCATAATAATGGGATATGCTGTACCGGTGTTTACGACTGTGTTCACGGACATGGGAGTTGATCTTCCGTTACCGACCAGATTGCTGATCGCCATGTCAGGTTTCTTTAAAGTCGCAACTCTGCCTTTAATATGCATGATCGTTGCCCTGATCATTGCCTATAGACTATTAAAGAAGAAAGAAAGCTGGGCGATCAAGTTTGACAAGATTAAGCTGAAATTACCTCTTATCGGTAAGATCAGCATCATGAATGCGTCGAGCCAGTTTGCGAATACTTTCTCCACCATGCTTGCGGCCGGTATTCCTGCTGTCAGGGCTCTCGGAATCACCGCGAGGTCGTTGCCGAACGCCTATATGACCGACGAAATACTTAAGACGGTCGGCATTGTAGAGCAAGGTCAATCGATAGGCAACGCTCTCAGACAGGTCGAAGAGATGCCGGAGCTTCTCGTCGAGATGACGGCGGTAGGCGAAGACTCGGGTTCGATGGAGCACACCCTTGAGGTCGTAGGTCACTATTATGATACGGAGGTCGAGTATGTGACAAGCAGGGCGGTCAAAATGATAGAGCCGGTGATCATAAGTGTGCTTGCGGTATTCGTAGCGTTCATACTGCTCTCGGTCTACATGCCGATGTTCAGTATGTATGGCAATATTGGATAGGGGAAAGCGGATACAGATGTAATGAATGTTACCTTTCATAAGTGCTCGGTGATGTATTTATGAAAGGTAGGAAAAAATGGTTTGAACGGGTCACCCCAATTCCCGTTTAAAATAGACACCCCCATAATAGAAATACGATAAAAAGATTGGAGTAAAAAATTTATGAAAAAAATGAATAATAAAGGCTTTACCTTAATGGAGATGCTTATCGTCGTCGCCATTATCGCTGTACTGATAGCGATTGCCATCCCTGTGTTTGGCAATCAACTCGAAAAGGCAAGAGAAGCCGTGGACGCGGCAAATCTTCGTTCAGCGTATGCGGAAGTTGTGGCTGAGGTTATGCTTGATGGTTCTAGCGAAGGAAGGACAGTTATTCAAAAACAAACAAAAGCTAATTGGGCAACTACATTCGCGTTCCCTGATAACTTTACTGTAGCAAATCCAGACGGAACTACAGGGAAGTGGGATTTGTCGTGGGATGCGGAAACCGAAAAAGTTGTTACAGAATACACGACACCCTGGCCTGCAGGATAGAGTGGTAAGGCTCATCACCGGATGCTAGCCAGGTGATGAGGAACGAAAAACATTGAATCATTTCCCCGAAGATGTAGGGGTGCATCTTCGGGGAGTTAATGTGTTTTTGAAAGCATGATCCTATGACCATCTATTCAACGACATTTTTTGCGTTTTTTTGGTTTTTCGTCACCTTCTTTCTCGGCATCACGATGGGCAGCTTTCTCAACTGTGTGGCGATGAGGGTGCTCTCGGGAGAACCGATTGCAAGAGGAAGATCGCACTGTATGTCATGCGGACACAAGCTGGGGGCGCTTGATTTAGTTCCGCTTTTTAGCTGGCTTCTTCTTAGAGGCAAATGTCGTTACTGCGAATCTAAGATAAGCGCGAGGTATCCTCTCAGCGAGCTTGTGTTGGGCATCGTGTATGTCTTGGTCTTGGCCAAGTATGATTTGACGTTGAGGACGCTTGAGCTTATCGTGCTGTGCTCGATTCTGCTCTGCGTCACGCTCTGTGATTTGGATGAGCATATAATTCCCGACAGATTCATCATCATCGGAATGATTAACAGAATCATTTTTGTTTTGATATCGGGTAATATATTAGAAGAGCTAAAGCTCAGCTTAATAGGGGCGTTTTCAGTGTCGCTTCCGCTCCTCATTTTGTCGCTCATCCTCGATAAGATTTTAAAAAAGGACACGATGGGTGGCGGAGACATTAAGCTGTTTTTTATGGCGGGAATGTATTTCGCCTGGCCTGTGAATGTTCTCGTGCTCTTAATGAGCGCGATCATAGGCATAGTATTTGGCATTTTGAGAAAAAAGAATGAGGGAAAACAGATACCTTTCGGACCTGCCATTTCAGTTGGATTTTTTCTTGGAATGCTCTTTGGAAGTGAATTAGTTAATTTGTATGCAGGTCTTTTTTAGACTGAATTTCAGGAGAATCGTTTGTGGCTAAAAACTATATCGGGATTGAGATAGGGAACGGAATCACTACGATGTATCAGGGCGGAAGCAAGGGCAAAATCCTTGTTTCGCGTCTTCCTGAGAATCTCGTGGATGGCAGTGAGATTATTTCGCCGGAGTTCCTCTCGCAGTTTTTGAAAAAGTTGAAAAAAGAGGGAGGGTTCAGCGGTAAGAACTGCGCTTTGATTTTACCTGAGTTCAGTACCTATTTCAGGTCGCTCGAGATGCCTCCGATAAGTGAAAAACAGCTGAGACTCAACCTCCCGTACGAATTTCGAGACTTCGTCGGAAATGAGAGTATAAACTATAATTATGATTATGCGGTTGAAGGCTATGTCACAGACGAGGACGGCGAGGTAACGGCCATCAGTTTGCTCGCAGCCGCTGCCTCGAAGAAAACAATCCAGGAGTATGAGGATCTGCTTTACAGAGCCGGCTTTAGGCTAAAGCTGGCACTTCCGAGAGAAATGGCTCTTCTGAATCTCATCAGAAATGCTATCGAAAGGGAAGCTTACGGTGACAGAATCTTTGTAATCATCGATTTAGGTTTCTCAAACACGAGGGTCTACATACTTCAAGGCAGAGATCTGAGGGCTACCAAGACGATCGAAATGGGTTGCAGGGATGTGGACATGGTCATAGCGGATTATTATAATATCGATGCTTATCTTGCTGCCTCATACAGGGAAACCGACCATGAAGGAATACTTGAAAGCGATGTATGCCGGGCGGTATACAACAGAATCTCGCTGGAAGTCATGAAGGCTATAAACTTCTACAAGTATGAAAATCGGCAGAGCGAATTCGAGGACTGCTTCATCTGCGGTGACTGCTCGGATACCGAAGCTCTTGTAAACAATATGCTTGCATATGTCCGACTGAAAAGGGCGAATCTAGATGAGATTTTACCTGAAGAATGCAGAGGCCTGAGTGACGCTCCGCGCGCACTCATGTCCATAGGCGTTACTTTATAAGAGAAGGTATTTCATGGGGAATATGCTAATAAAACACAAAAAAATTAAACTTCCTTCAAAAAAAACCATGAACCTCTATCAGATTGAGGTTACCGATAATTCGTGGCAGAGAGTAATACCTTACGCGATACTGATCATTGTTATTGTGTTTGTATTTACCAAATTCGGTGTATTTCAGAGGATATCGCAACTGAATACGTTGAATGAGCAGGTTTCCGAAGCTCAGAGTCAGCTTGATAAGTTCAATAATTCCCTTGTGGACTATGATGATGTTAAGTCCGAATACATAAGATATACCAACGATTACATGCTTGAGGAAGAAGGAAAACTCGTTGACAGAACGAGAATCATCGGTCTGATAGGTGATTATGTTTCCATTATAGGAGAAATCAAGAGATACGCAATAACCAACAACACGGTTTCTCTCGAAGTCATTGTCGATACGCTCGATGATGTTCGCTTGATAAGAAAACAGCTTGAAACAGTCGATTGGGTAGGGCGCATAACCGTCAATACGGCGACAAAAATTACTTCTTCCACAGGTAAGGACAAGGTAGTCGCTTCTATTGTGTTTGATGTTATTTATCAGGGCGAGCTTGAGGCGTCTGTTGACGTTTCAGGCACTTCGGAAGCAACAGGCTGAGAGGAGGTTGATGACTGATGAATCTAAAAAGAGACATCCTGTCACTTAAAGAGTTGATACTTCTGGGCGTATTGATCATCATTGTCGCATACTATTTCGTAGTGCAGGGGCCGATTCAAAAACAGACGACTGAGTACGAGACTAGGCTTGTCAAGATTAATTCAGAATTGCAGGTTGTGCAACAAAAGGCTGCCGATAAGAACAGGATGAAGAAGTCAATCGACACCATATTTGCCAAATATGACGGCAACCCACCGATGACACCTGAATACAACAATATTAATTATATTATTGGAGAGTTGAACGGTATTTTAGGTAATACTTATAATTACCATTTATCATTTGGCGCGGAAGTGGTTGATGAGAATTATAAGAATATTATTAGGAGACCGATCGTTATTTCTTTTTCAACTCAAAAATATGAAGATGCTGTAGCGAAAATCAAAACGATTAATGAGTCGAATAATAAATACTTGATTCAAAATGTTTCTGTTTACGATTCAGGCGCTAAAAGCTCCGGCTTAACCGATCCGTTTGGTGTTCCTGTTAACAGCACTCAAGACACCGGTCGGTACGATATAGTAATGACCATGACAAGCTTCGAATACAAAGCGGACACATCGGCGTCGCATGAGGGCAAATCAAAATAAAGTACGTACTCCTGAATGTATAAGAATATTTTGGTTTAATATTGGGGAACAGTAAAAAGGTATCCAAAGTTTTCCGGGATTCGTATTTGAATAGCGGAGGCACACCGTGAAAACGAGAGTTAAGAGCCATTTAAAAAATAAAAAAGGTTTAACACTGATGGAAACACTCATCGCTGTTGCGATCGTTGTGATTCTTCTCGGTGTTGCATTTATTGGCATTCAAGGTCTGGTCGACCGTATTAATCAAACTAAACTGGACAACGTCGCTCAGAGTATGTACGTAAGCGCGCAGAACAGAATCAAGGAGTTAAAAGCATCGGGTGAAATAGACCGATTATTAACGATCACAAGTGTCGCCAACAAGCCTGCCGATTGGGAAGATGACCCTGCGGATACGGTAGATTATAGTGACTTAAGATATATTTACCATATCAAAGACGACCCGCTGGCTTCAACGCCAAGTGATCTTGTCAATTTCGTTTTTCCAAAAGGAAGCATCGACGAGAATGTACTGAATGATCATTGGGTCATTGAACTTGATCCTGTGACGGGATATGTCTATTCGGCATTCTACTCGGAAAAAAGATCTTCCGCCGATTTCTACATCAATAACGACGACACGCTCGACCTCAATGTCGAGGGGGATTCTTCGATAAGGTTCAAAGATTTCAGGCATAGCCTAAAAGGAAAGAACAAGTTAGGCTACTACGGCGGCAAAGCGAATATGCCGGCGTATGTGGGCGGCGATAAGATCAACGCGTCGCTGAATGTCATGAATGCGGACATTTTAAAAGCGAAGATGACAGCCATTCTCCCTATTGATTCTGCGATAGGCACGAACGATCTTGCATTTACGCTTACAGTTAAAGGAAAAACAAGCAAGAATACGGTAACTCTCAGGCCGATCGTCACGCTGACTTTGGGGGCAACGAAGGTATTTTCTGCATCAGTGATACTTGATAGCCTCGATGACAGTAATCCACTTGTCAACCAACACTTCAAAGACACTTTCGGCGCTATAACATGGGAACCAGCGGGTGTAGAGCCAAGAACAGGTTCTCTCATTCCAGGCGAGGACTTAGAACTTTCATTCACTGTCTCAAGCAACGATGACAGCGTTCTAGACGTAGGTCCGATCACAAGAACGGTAAACAGTTTATTCGCGTCATTAAACCCTGATGACCCGACGGAAGCCTATATCGCGTATGGCAGACATCTGCAGAATCTTGACAGCGATATTTCGGGCTTGCCGGCGGGTGACGTTACCGCCGCTAAACAGATTTCAGATATCGATTTTAATGATGAATCCGACAGCGCTCTGTCTCCCGAAGAACAATTCCTGTGGATGTCAATTTACGGAGAAAAGACATTCACGCCAATTAATAACCCGGACTTAAATAAATACTCGGGCTACAATCCTGAGACCGCATCGGATTCATTCAAAATATTGAATATGCATATCGGCACCAACGAGCAGGCGGGTCTCTTTGGGGTTTTTGCTGGAGATGAGATTGCCGGTGTGACATTGGTGAACGAGAAGATCGACGGCGGCACGTACGTAGGCGGTCTGGTGGGAGATACAGCTTCTGACCTGCTAATAAAAGACTGCAGACTTTATGTTGAAAACTTTGCCGACGGCACCTATGCCGACAATATCTTCCTAAAAGGCACTTCCAAGATCGGCGGACTCGTAGGTCGTTCGACAGCTGCCAATTTAACCATTAAAGACAGCTTTGCCTCAACGATCATCGAGGGAGAGGGCGCGATTGGCGGCCTGATCGGCAGCAAAACAAACGGCAGCGCTCTGATACAGGACTCCTATGCCGACTCATACCTTATCGGGGGAGCATCGACATCCAAGATCGGCGGACTGGCAGGTGAACTGCCTCAAGGCTCCTCGATTACCGGTTCATACTCCGCAGGTTTTGGCATGATAAAAAGCAGTGTGTCCGGTATCGCTTCTGCAGCGGGTTTTGCTCCAAGCAGCATTTCAAGTGTCATCAATTCCTATTCGCTTTTTAACTCCTTCGAGTCAAAGGCGACGACCATATACAGTACTACGGTACCGTCCGCAACAACAACGGTAGAGAAGGTCTACTATTTCGGATCCGGAGAAACTAAACTAGCCGGTTCTGAAGAATATAACTTCATATCGAATGCTGCTGCTGTCGCCGCATTTACCGGAAGCAAGTTTTCGGACGATAACAACGAGCTTGACACGTATCCCTACAATCAAAAGGCAGGTCTTGAGCTTGTAAAATACCCGTATGTATCTATAACAGGTCTTCCTCATTACGGTGACTGGGAGATACCGCCGATGCCCGCAGAACTTAAATTCGGCAAAGCCGGCCTCTTCTACTGGGAAAAAGTCGAAAAAGTTGATGGAAGCTCTGATCCTGATTATAAAATTTATATGGTAGGCAGAAAAGGCAAATCCGGTAGCTACGAGGCGGTGTTCCACGACACCACGAGTGTCGAGCATGACGAAGGAGGCATCGTCAAAGAATACGGCTATGGATATTATGTTGCTAAAAAAGGTACGGGCAACGAGACATACACGTTAGAAAAATCATGGGCGAACGTGAATGTTCCTGCGAACAGAAACACTTCTGCGGAGAAATCGTTTAATGAAAACACCGACTACAGCGGTTACGTTTTCACATGCTTTAATACATGCAATGAAGCCAACCCCGCGACCCCATATAATGCCGTTGCAGCGGACTATATGTTCATGACGGGGGATGAACAGAATGCTGCGGTGACCTTGACCCCTGAGGGAGAAGATGATCTACGCTATACGTTCTGTCCTTTCTTCGCTAAATCGATAAAGCTCGAAGGCTGGAACAGCGGAACCAATCCCGCTCTCCAATATGAACCGGGAACAAAGGATAATCCTTATAGAATCAGGTCGCTCGACCAGCTTCAGTTTATAAACTGGAACAGTGCTGAAAAAAAATGTAATCAGTGGGTTCTTAGTGATAATTATGACAAATTCCCCTACTTACATGCGACTGAGAAAGGAGGTCTTATAAATTATGATACCGTTTTTGGCTGGACTTATAACGGTAACGTAGCAGGCACAGGAGAGGAAGGCTGGGACAATTTCGAAACATTAAGGGCGAACCAGAATTTCATCCAAGATTATGATATCGAGTGCAAAGACAGTAATGGTAACTACTGTCCGATCGCCGCTTTGGGTCATACTACAGGACCACAAATTGACAGCTTCAGGTTGCCCCTTTACGCTTGGTTCGGGGGAAGTTTTGACGGACAAAGCTATAAGATAAAAAATCTCTCCATCACATCAAAGTGTTTTTCTGTAGGGGTTTTTGGTACGACTGTCGGTGCTAGAATACAAAATGTCGTACTCATCAGAGATTTAGAAGACACTGGTCCCGGTTCAGAAGACATTGGCGTGATTACGCGTCAAGCTGATAGTCCTTCCGGGTTCTATGCAATCGGCACCTTAGTTGGTATTGCAAATGATTACAGCAAAGGAATTCATGATCCTTTGCTGTACCCGAATCTAAGCACCGGTGTCTATGAAGGTTTTATTGAAAACTGTGCGGTGGCCGGTTACGAAGTAATCGATGCAAGCACTAATCCGGTTACATCAGGAGAGACCGCTATAGGTGGTTTGGCCGGTGTTCTCAGGACGAAGATTGACAGATGCTCCGCAGTTAATACCATTAGAATTAACACATACCCTTATAGAGGCTCAGTATCGACTCATTTTTCCGGTTATGGCGATCATATATCTGTAGGTGGAATAGCAGGAAGGAATCAGACTATTATTAAAAACTGCTACTCGGGCGGCAGAGTTATTGTTCACCCTAATCTTACCGTGGCTACATCTGAAGCAAAAATTTATATCAGCGGAATAGCAGCATCAGCCGTCACGCCTAGATTTCTCAACACATCACATAGTGATGCAAGAATGTTTAGAAAGCCGGAATACAAGAATTGCTATTCTTATATGGAATTGCCGGAGCCGGTCGCGAACAGGATATTTGTTGGCACGATTGCTGCCAATTCGAATCATATGTCTGCAGGTGCTGCATTACCTACATTTTATGTCGGCGGCATAATTAATAAAAGTTACTATTATAGGGAATATTATAAAATTGGTCAGGAGTCTCTTCCTGAGGAGTACTACTACTGGACGAATACTTGGGAGGGTCAAAGTATTGAGATGCCACACTACAGCATGTCCCAAGCTCACTTCGTTGGTGAATTGAATAATGACCCTGATGAACCTTATGCGCAAGTTTCACCCGATCATTATAGTTTCCCATGTGGAGTGGCAGCACTTGAGGGTAAGGATTATCCGTTCGCGGCTGTGATTACACAAGATTACAAGAACGATCCTTCCGATCCGGACGGCATAAAACATGTCCACTACGGCGAATGGCCTGAAGCAATCCACTACACCGGGAATCTTATTCTGAACCATTATGATGAAACGAAAGAATACACGAACCATCGTTACGTGTACAAGAACGGCGATAACGGTATATCGCCGAACCTCATATCCACAGAAACGAATAAAATCTTCTCTACTTTGAATGAAGAAATGGATATTAAGGGTTCGAGTTTAAGCACGGGCGCGACCTTTGACGGCTGGTACGTTAACCATGAGGGCACTCGCAAAAAACTATTGAATACGGACGGAACGATTTACGCCGGTGCGGGTGATATAGCAGGAATTACACAGGATGGCATATTTAATGTTGATTTGGATGTATATCCGGAAGGAAATATTGAACTGTATGCGATGTGGAAGATACGGTACAATCGTTTGACACTTGCGTCTTCCACCAAGACGCTTCCCGATACTACTAGTACGAAAAAGTATCTTGTTGTTGCGAGGGTACCTCGTGTGCCTAGTGAAGGAGAAGACATCCAAGAATACGATGACTATTGCATGACCGGAGATTCGCCTCCCGGTCCCGGGGATAACAATCCGGTTTCTGCGAGAGAAGTAGAACTTCACAAGGATTTACAAGGGAATTATTACCTCGCCTCGCCTGTGAATAATAACACAATGTTATGGAATGTTGGTGGACCAAAGAATTGGAAATACTTTAGGCTCAATAAGGTTGATTCATTCATTTACATAAAGAGACTTGATAAGACGAGCAATAACATTACCGATGTTGTTTTCGGTTCGGCAACAGGGGCAGACCTCAATTTTGCATATAACAGCGGTGCACATAATTTGTACATCTCCAACGGTAACTGGAGGATTTTGTTTGAAGAGGGCAAATTCATTTTTGAGAGCTCCGACCAAAATACTATTAAAACCCAAGACGGCGGTATTTGGCTCTTTGAGTGTAACCCTACCACTGAGGAGAGACTGCATGAATTCAAGTAGTCTAAAAAACAAAATCCAGTCAAATAAGGGGGCGACCATGGTGTTCGCCTTGGTCGCCTTGATTCTTTGTGTCATGATTTCCGCAGTTGTGATTTATACTGCGTTTTCCAACGTAGGTCGTGTAAAGAAGACACAAAGCGAAGAGCAGAATTATCTTTCGGTAAGCTCTGCCGTTATGCTGTTCAAAGACTCACTGGAAGGCGACAGTGTTTCTTATGAGGAAACACACGTTTCTACTACTACGATAATATGTGATGAAAACTGGGAACCGATCGACCCCACCCCGGGAGAACCTACATTAGAGACTAAATTCGATAACTATGCTTATAATGATGCTGATGCTTTGCCTCTGAACAATTTCCTAAATCAAGTTTTTGAAGAATGGGCAAAAAAAGTAGATCCACCCGTTTCTCAACCACCTCTGCCCATCACGGTAACCGACACAAGCGATCCACGGGATCTACCGAATATCGCACCCGTAGAAGCTGAGATAGTTTTCGATCCGGAAAATATGAAAATGACCATCACTTTCTGCATCAAAGATGCTTCACCATTGGATGTTGACAAATACAGCACGATTATGACGATGGATTTATCAAAATCCACCTCATATCCGATTACATTTTCAACGGAAAAGAGAGAACAGATAAGCAACAGAAATGTTAAGACCATAACCGTTACAAAAAAGTATTTCCATACAATCAGCTGGGACAACTGCATGATAACCAAACAGAAAGAAGCTAACACCGGAGGCTGAGATGAAACTAAAAGACAAACGCGGAGAAACCCTATTAGAAGTATTGGTCGGTCTGCTCATCATCGTTCTAGTCATGATTATGCTTCCTTCGGCTATTACGATTGCAGCTAAGTTTAATAAACAGGCCAAGGATAAAGATACTTCTACGATGATGCAAAGGGCAACCCTTATTTCCGATGCGAAGATTACAGTCAGCTACACTTTCAACGGTAACAATAGTGTAGCGATTCCTGTCAATGCGTATGAATCTGAGGGGTACTATTTCTATGACTGTAAATAAGGTCGTAAGAAAATTTAATAATAAAGGTGTGACCCTTGTCGAACTCTTGGTTACGGTCGTTCTCCTGATATTAGTAACCGGAATGATTACTTTAGCGATCGATTTCGGAGTGCGCTCATTTAACAAATCGAACAGGGAGGCGGAGGGGCAGATTTTGTGTGCCATGCTCGCTACTTCAGTTAAAGATGAGCTTCGCTATGCAAAAAATATCTATATTGAAGGAATCGATGAAGGAACCGATTTTAGTACTTTGAATTTTTATAGTACAAATTATTCTCTGAAAAATTGTAGTTTTTCTATAACGGGTAAAGACGGTCTTTCCGCTGAAAGCGGATTCATCATGCTCAGCACATTAAATGGGGAAAATGAATTAGTCCAATATGACTTGGTCCCGAAAAAAACCTATGTTTACGGTTTAAAGGCAAAGTTCTCTAAGTTCGAAAGGGATTCATCTCAACCGAATCCAAATTTCATTGTTGGCATTCAGGTTATGACGCAAGATGATCAAACTATTATTGCCGAAGAGGAATTCGCAGTTGAGCCTCTCAACAGATAGATAGTTGTGTATTTTCGCTTTTTTATAATTGGATCGTTAAAAATAAAATGCTTGAACGGTTAGACTACGCAAAGAATGAGAGAAGCCGCGAGGCGTGGGAAAAGTTGCTTGAAACGGCAGGACTCCGCCCCGACCACCCTTACACCGCCGTATACGGTATTTACAAGGATGGACAGCTTGTCGCTACCGGAGCGCGGGACGGCGCGCGCATCAAGTGCATTGCTATCCGGGACGATTACCGGGGCGGAGCCGTCTTTCATGAATTGTTATCCGGCATGATCACGGAAGCACTTGATGACGGAGTAGAAAGACTGTTTTTATATACGACGCCTGACGCCGTACAGTCGTTTACACATCTCGGTTTTCGGTTATTGGCACAGATCGATAACGGTATCAGCTTTATGGAGAGAGGCGCGCCGACAATTGATGACTATATCGGACTGCTCAAAGAACAACGTATAAACTACGAGAAAGAACACGGCGCTATCTCTGGTCCGGTCGAATCTATTGTGATGAATGCAAATCCTTTTACCAAAGGACACCGCGCGCTCATCGAAGATGCACTTTCAAGATCTGAACGCCTTCATCTCTTCATTCTTAGCGAGGATGTCTCGTCTGTCCCGACGGAAACACGCGTCAAATTAGTCATGGACGGAACAGCCGATCTCCGGGGGATTATCTACCACCCGACTGACTCCTATATCATCTCGCGCACACATTTCCCCTCCTATTTTCTGAAGAGAGAATCCGATATGACGGAGACGCAAGCTCGCCTCGACGCCGTCCTGTTCCGCGACAGAATAGCGCCCGCACTCGGCATTACGCATCGCACCGTCGGCGACGAACCACATGACTCCGTGACCGCGCTCTACAACGAATGCCTCGCGCACGAATTCAGAGATTCAATCAAGCTGACCGTGATGCCGCGCATACGAACGGAAAAGGGCGAGATAATCTCCGCATCGCGCGTCAGGGGAATGCTCATGTCGGGACAGATAAAAGAGATTGAACCTCTCGTTCCCGCTTCAACATTGCGCTATTTCAAATCATTTGCCGGCAAAAGGCTCGTCCGATCTTGGACTCGATGAGCAGTTTTTCAATTAATATCGAATTACCGGACTCTACACCCAAAACAAGCGTGCAATTTTCCAATTACTATCGAATTTCCGGACTCTGCGCCAAAATCAGTGTTCAGTTTTTCAGTTAATATCGATTTTTTGGACTGTACGTTTGACAAGCTTACGTTTGACAAGTCAACAAACCAAATTTTGACGTTTTGACAAATGGATGATTACTCTGTATGATTGACAAGCGATCGTGACACGCCTTTTTAGCTCAGTAGGCAGAGCGCATCCATGGTAAGGATGAGGTCGCCGGTTCGATTCCGGCAAAAGGCTCCACACATAATCCGAACTGCTTTGCCTCGAACGGGTAGAGAGTTCGGATTTTGCATTACAAGTAAACTACTCCTAGTCAATCTTAATTTCTGCGAGGGCTTTCCTGAATTCCTCATTGTTCTCGTCAGCAACTTCTCGCTGGAAATCATCTGAGATTTTCTTAAGTCCTTGGATGACCTCCTTAATAAACTGATTCAGCGACTCCTCGTTTTTATTAAGTTCCTTGGCATCATACTTTCCGTTACGAATTCCCGACTCAAATCGTTTCAGTGGAGTACCTTTTGGAGCATCCTTAGGAATACGCATAATGAATTGATCATTAGGAATTGGAATTCGCGCCTCGCCCTTTTTGTTCCCGCCTGATATATAGGCGTTATAGTCCTTGTAGTCTGTATAGAAATGGATGCCTTGCCCCTTCCCCCGCGTTAACTTAACACTCCTGAAAATTGTACTGTCTCGAAGATTCTGGGAAAGTTCTTTTGTGAGATTTGATTCCCTGATCGTTGGAGGCGTTTCACTGTCCGTTAGCACTTGAAAAAGGCGACGTATGACTCGCTGCACAGCGTCCGAAGGAGTATGGTCCTGAATGGTGCGTGAGTTGAACATGATCTCCATCGCCGTGATGATCCTCTGTTCATCATAGTTGCCTACGCGGATCTCTTTATAGAACTCTTCCCGTGCCAGTTCTTTTTTGTCCTGCTCTTTTGTCAGTTCGTTTTTGTCTTGCTCTTTTTGCTTTTTGCTTGCGCCACTCTCTTTTGCTTCTTCAGGTTCTATAGCAGAGGAATAAAAAATAAGCGCATTGAGAAAATGCTCGTCATTAACTATTGCACGAAGCGCATCTTTGTTCTCATCGTAACGTTTTTGCACGATGACACGCTCAAGATCGTGGATAAAATCCAGTAAAACCTTGACGAAATTAAGCTCCGGATTCATGGAAACCATGGGGCGCAGAATCTCGATGAGTTCCTCGTACGACATGGCAATCCATTCTTTGTCAGTTGGCTCTACTTTTAAAGGAGTAAGGAAAATCAGAACCTTTTGTGGATCTTCCCCGCCACAATGATCTTTTTTCCATTTCTCGAAAGAGTCATTATACCTTGTGAGCTGTGATTTTTTAGCGTCACCATCCCCTGTGAGTTGTTCGGATGCATATTGCTTGACCTCAATTCCGATAAAAAGCTTGTGATCCGAATCTTTGTATGACACATCAAACCTTTCCCACTCCGGTTCAACAGCGACAGGTATCCAACCTTTTTCTCCTTGTGGGAAGAACCTGTCAAAGTCGCGGGCAAGTATTTTCTCTTCCTCCTGTAAACGTTCGTTTTTTATCTCAAACAATTTTCGCGCGAGATAGTTCCCGCAATTATGGTTTTCCTTCGGATCAAGGAGCCATCGCAACATACGCGAATATCTCGTTTCGTGGGCACTTCTACCATATTTACCGGGATTCCCCTCACCGTATTCAATAATATTCCAGAAGTTTGGCAGTGGGTTCTTCAAAGCTAACTCGACGCTTTCCTTTAAGGAAACACCTTGAGAAGCGCCATCGTCTGACAAAAGCGATTGCACTTTTTCAATGAACTCTTTTGCAGTCATTAAGGGGGCTTCATTTCGTTTTTTTGTCATGGTTCATCTCCTTGCATCATAATCATACAGTATCAGAAAACCGATCACATCATAGTTGCTACGCGAAACCTGTTGCACGGAGCGGCTTTCCTATATAAATCAATTTCTTGTTCAAAATCTGTCGAATTCCCTCTTGTGAGCATCTTGTGAGCATCCTGAGAATTGAAACGAGAGAACAAAAAAATCGCCGTGGTCGGTAGCCGCTTCGAGACGTTTTCAGCTCGCTGATTTGTTCATTAACAATCTAGAGGGACCCCAGTGGCTTTCTTTATTCCGTTTTCAATTTGCAAACATCAGTCTGCGTGACCAATATATTGTATAAAACTGATCAAACTGATATATTAAAAGTGTAAAGCAATTAGTATCCGCAGGCTGACTTTTCGCCAGATTCTCGAGGAAATCCTTATCGTATTTTATCAATCAAAATAGTTTTTATTTGCGTGTCAGATACGCATAGATTGGAGACATAACATGAGAAAAACACTATTTGCTGTTTTAGCTTTCGTATTAGCACTCCTCATCTTAACAGCAGCCTGTTCGCCCAAGGACAAGCCCGCGGATGATCGGAAGAAACCTCGAGAAAGCAATAGCACAATGCCGGATGATCCGCAAAAACCCGGTGAGCCCATCTTTTTTTATCAGGTCATTTCAAGAGAAGAGATCGAGGAAGCGACAGGTCTCAAAGTTCTCGCATGTCGTGAAGCAAAAGACAGTTTCGGAGACAAAACAGGAAATCGCATTTTCTTCGGTGAAAAAAATTCAATGCCTCTCGCTTCAGACTTGCACGAAACCGATTATTTTATAACCATCGGTGTGAACTACTCAACGAAACATCCCCCCGAAGAACGTGCAGCTAGAAAACTCTTTGAAAGGGACATAGAGCGTCAAGAAGATAATCCAACCCTTAAGCGTCTTGATTTCGGAGAAGAAGCATTCGCTTTTACGGTCACCAAGGAGTCCTCCGTTAGGCCGACTGTTCTTGTTGTTAACGGCGAATGTGTATACAATTTCGTAGGCGGTTCAGAAAAAGTCGCTCTCGACGTATTGATCGACATCGCAAAAACGGCCGTTAATAATCAGACAAATCTTCATGCAACCAATACTTTTGAGAACTTGGAGAGACCTCGTCCGGGCTCGGAGTTGAGTGTCGAAGAGCTGAGGGCAAGAACCTGCGAATGGTACGAAAAGGTAAAGCTCGGCATGACGCTGGACGAGGTTCGAGCGATAACAGAGCACAATGGAGATATTTTGTACCCATCAGGCTCGCAGATCGTCTTTTTTACCGATATGAGCGGAAAAACACTCCTCGTAAGGTTGACGTCAGATTTACGTGTAAATCAAAAACAGATCATGTTGGATTATTTTGATTATAAAGATTACGCTCGTTTGACGCCTGCAAGCATAAGTCTGGATAGCGATATTGACTTTGAAGACATGCCAATAGATGACGCCTTTACTTTGCTTGGAACGCCGGGCTTGGAGATTGCCGAGACTGGCGACTCGGATACATTCGAAAGAAAGTCAGCCTACTATTGTTGGTTTGACGAAGAGGGAAATCGCCTTCGGGTTTACGTTAAAGCAACCTTCAACGAGATCAATGAATTTAATTATTACAGTTATGATGAGGACGAGTGAGCGAGCAATCACTAAGACTGATGCGATTTCCGTGACTCGCTCTTTTTAACGGCAATCGGTACAAGCAGTGCGATAACCGCACCGAGCATGGCAAAAAAAGCCATCAAATCAAATCCCCTGCCATGATCACGGAAATGATCATAAATGAGCCCGACGAAATAGGGTCCGATTAAAGCGCCCACGTTCGCCAACGTCGATGACAGACCATATCCGAGTCCTGAGTAACGGCTCGGCAAATAACGTGGTACCAAAGTAAGCACAGGCGTAGGAATGAACACGGAGGACAGTCCGACCAGTGCGACCAATATGAGCGGGTTCACGCCGCTTCTCGGAACAAGAAAGATAAAAAACGCCAGCATGGTATAACCGAACGCGGTAAAATATATTTCCTTGCCGATCCGACTGATGACGGCGCCAAGCACAGGACCGAGAAAAATCGAGGACATCATGAAGAGGCTTGTTAAGAACCCCGCCAGCTCGACACTGAAACCTTGCGCGATGTAATGATCGCCGGCAAACGTCATGAAGGAAACAGACGCTATATGGTACATCATCCACACGATAGACAAAAGCCATACGGGGCTTCCCGCCTTTCTCAGAACCATGAGATTTTCGCGAATATTTGGTTTATGTCGCTCCGGCTCGACTGACGGTTTGGCGGGATATTTCCAAGCAAATAATAGACACACGACAGCACAGTAAATGAATGTCAAACGGATAGGAACTTGCCAGTGCGTTACCTTCGCCAATGTTCCGAACGTATTAAAAGCGGTAATAAAGGCGACAGGGATGGCACTGTTATACACGCTGATCGCGATGCTGAGCCGTTTATCTGAAAACCAAACGGAAAGCGTCTGAGGAACCACAACGAAAATTGTCATCCCGCCGATACCCGCAATGAGTCGACCGACAATGAGCAGAGGAAAGGAGGAAGCCAAAGCGACGAGAAACACTCCCCCCGTCATAAAGAACAACGCTCCAAGAATAACTCGTTTCGCTCCGTATGCCGTCGCAAGGATACCCCCCGGGAGAGCGACAATGATACCCGGAAACGAAAAGATGCCCATCAACGCACCGGCTTGCGCATGGCTCAAACCGAGCGAAGAAATCACGAATGTCAAAATGGGCGGGAAGCCTTGGTATACAAACCCAAGAGCGACAGTGACCAAAAAGAATAGCAACAAAACTGTCCAACGTGATGTCTGTTTAATAGGCGCCTCCTATTATTCGTAATATCGATCATATCGAAAAAAGCGCCCTTTCCTTTTTAGGAGTTGCGCCTTTGCTTGGAGCGGGTGAGGGGAATCGAACCCCCGTATTTAGCTTGGGAAGCTAATGTTCTGCCATTGAACTACACCCGCATGATGAATTAAGCGATAAGATCACGCCCTAGCTATCGGCACGACACATATCCGTACGGAGCATTATAGCACGACCGACCGAACGGTGATGCACCCAGTCATAAAAATACAGAATCTCTTCTTTCGGTTTTCATTTTTGAAAGGCGCTAAACACGACTTCCTAAATCCTCTGAAGGACATGTTCAATTGCCGGTCTCAAGTTCCTCGTTCCACCACCCTGACTGACGATTTCCAGAGCAAGAGCGGGATTCGTAACCAGACTGCCGGCCAGCAGACTGATGCCGTGTCGGGAAAAGACAGCGGGACACATGGGCGTTGACGGCCCGACAAGACAGACCTCCCTGGCGTCCTGACAGTGATCGACAATCGAATCGATCGTATGGTTGATAAGACTCGTAGCGGTGAGAACGATGACATCGCAACTTGGCAAATAACGGGGAATATCGTCTGATGAAAAATAGCCGTTGCCGTCTTCGATATCTTCTTCAAAGACGTATATTTTACCGACCCGCGATCTTATCTCTTTGAGAATAGGACGAAAAGCGCCCACCATACCAAAGGTATCCTGCATTCGCACCTCAAGAGCGTCTGCGACATTAGCACGGGTCATGCCGGGACTCTCACGGTTAATCAGGGCGTTGATGGTGGCGAGACCGAGAGCCGCTTTTATTTTATTATCCGACCTTGCCCATGTGAGTATGTCCGACACCGGAAGACCGAGCAAAGTGCCGGCAGTCCCCAGAACGGAACAAGTATGACCTGTATCACGGCGAAAAGTATACGCCAGGCCACAACCGCCACCGCTTAGTTCTACACACGTATAACCTAGACCTATTCGAATGTCCTTTATAACCTGAGTTCCGGCTTCAGGCGCGACATATTTCATCAGTTCATCAATGATCATGGTACTTCCTCCTGTTTTGCCGTCCTCTTTCATGTTCAGAGAAATGATGTCGACGACAGACAAAAACTAATGACAGTAAAACGGTTGATCTCTATGCGTTCTCGTTCCTTTTGTTCATCATGATGTTGAACAACAATTCGTCCATGTTGTCCATGCCCTCTTTCGAGATGCGTTCCATATTTTTGATTGTCTCTTCAACATCACACTCGATCACGCCATCCGTCGGAGCAATCTGCTTACCCTGCATAGCGACGGCCGCCGCTTGGACAGCCGCATAAATGCAAGCGGAAACTTTCAAGGAACACCCCGGTTTCGCCCCATCGCAAATCATGCCGGTCACGGTGCCGAACATATTTTGTACGGCTGCGATAACATGTTCAATATCTCCGCCCTGCAACATCACGATGCCCGCGCTCGCACCGACTGCCGCGGCCGTCGCGCCGCAAAGCGGTGAAAGGCGACCGAAACTCTTTTTTACATGAACGGCAATCAGATGGCTCAAAGTCTGTGCCCTAAGCAACTCTTCTTCAGCACTGCCGAGAAAACGTGCTGCACTTAAGACAGGTATCGTCGCCGTGAGCCCTTGATTTCCGCTCCCGGAATTGCTCATAACGGGAAGCGACACGCCGACCATCCTCGCATCGGTCGCGGCGGCTGTCCATGCGGCGCAATAATCAGATAAAGAACAACACTCTACGTCAGGGACATCCTTTCCGCCTCGGCACGCTTTCGCTATAGAGCGTCCGACTTCGAGTCCATATGAACCTGACATCCCTTCAACGGCAATCTTGTCATTCAGCTCGATCGTCTGTCGAATAAGGTCTAACTTATCGACATCCACCATCGTCGCGAAATCCCAAATATCGCGCAAATCATCAACGCTAATCGAGTCGGTCAATTCCTGGACTTGACTCGTATCATTCAAAAAAGTTTGGACGCCGTCGCGTTCCAGTTCCATTACGAGATCATGTTTCCATGCCACGACCGCCCGTCCACAATGATCTTTCGTACGGACCGTGACATCGATGTACAAAGAAGGCGCTCCCCTCGGAGCGAGATCGAGCGAAACCTTGCCCTCAGCACAAAGCTTGCGAGCCGTGACAATGTCCTCTTCACCGATACTTTGAAGAACTTGCAGATCGAGAGAAGGGTCGCCTCCGACGGCACCGAGGGCGGCAGCCATTGCCGCGCCCATGTCATTTGTTCCCGGAATAAAAACGCTCATCGCATTTTTGTAGATGTTGACACTTGCTTGCAACTCAATCGATTCGACCGGATCGTCGTATCCCGCTTCTTTTCGCGCCAGCGCGGCAGCAAACGCGACGGATACCGGCTCCGTACAACCGAGTGCGATAACGAGTTCTTCTTCCAACTGTTGAAGGTAATATTCCTGATTCATCCCATCCCACCTCAAAAGATCGCCCTGCTTCAATATTTAGAGACCGCAGCATCGCTACTATCTCATCATACCTTTTTATTCCCACCTTTGCCGAAGATCGAGCTGTTCAATTTCAATGAATTCTTGTAGAGTCTTCGTCACGGACACGCCAAGTGTCATGGCAGATCTCTTTAGCGGTACAACGATCACATCACGAAATCGGAAAGTCGTCGCGGCCTATATTGGATCGAAAACAGATCATCGCATCAGTGATTTATACAGCGAGAATGCGCTTTCCAGATCCTCAAGAAGAACGCTCTCGTTTTCGCGATGAACATCGGAGAGATCCCCCGGGCCGATGATCACCGGCGTCAACCCCGCTTCACGCAATACGTTGGCATCCGTGCTACCGGAAAACGTTGTCTCATAAAAAGCGCCCAAGGAGTGAATTCTCAATACGAGACGGTTGTTCGAAGCCGTCGTCCAGGGTTCTCTTTTATCTTCGACCGAGAATTCCGTCTTCACATGATGAACCCTTTCGACCTCATCGAGCATGCGCTTCAGACGCGCAATCTCATGGTCGCAAGAACTCGTCGGCATGATACGGCAATCAAGGCGTAGCCGGCAGACGTCGGGAATGATATCCGGCTCAACGCCCGCATGAATCGAGAGGGGTTGCCAGTATGACGTAGGGTGCGACACGTCGACATTCAACGTCCGAAGAGAGCGGATGATATCAGCGGCAATGTCAATCGCATTGACGCCGACGCCGGGACGTGAACCGTGTGCCGTTTTACCTCGGATAACAAGCTCACCGAATGTCCGACCGCGTGAGGACCGGCAGAGCGTCATTCCCGTCGGCTCACAGACGACAAGGTCGGACAGTTTATTCATAAGAGGATGTTCGAGAAGTGCACGCGATCCGTGCATGGCGTCTTCCTCATCACATGTCACGAGAAAATGTACGGTACGGCTCGGAGAAATCGAGGAGCGGGCATATTCGCTCATCGCGAACAGAACACATGCGAGCCCGCCTTTCATATCGGCAGCACCGCGGCCGATCAACCTGTCATCCTGAACAACAGGATCGTAAGGATCTGTCTCCCAGCGGGACCGCTCATCACTCGATACGGGGACAACATCCATATGACCTGTGAAAGCCAGCGGATCATTTTCTTTTGCGCCCGGTAAAGTAATGATTAAATTCGCGCGATTAGATGTAACCGGAACACGTTCGACGTGAAGATTGTTTTTCTCGCAATATTGAATCAAATATTGCTCGACAAGAACTTCGCGACCGGGCGGGTTTTCGCTCGGCAAGCGAATAAGGTCAGATGCCAAGTTGATTAATTTTTCACGCCGCTCAGCGCTTAAAATGAACGTGGATGAACCGGCTTTCTTGTGTTCAATCGCAGTCTCTGTTTCGTTCGACTCTTTCATGCAATCAGTTAGTTCGGATTGACACCGTCCCAGAGCGCCTCTTCAACGGGATTCAGTTGTTCACGGCATCGAGGGCAGTCGAGCGAGGCGATGTGTCCGCGCTTGACGTGCGACATCCGTTCTCCACATTCGAGGCAATAGTACATGGCGGAAAGCGTGTGATCCTCTGTGATAAGACGCACGCGTCTCTTCACGTCGAGCGTTCCGCAGGAACGACAACGGTATAATTCGCGCGAAAAATCAATCTCACAGTCATCGCGTTGCACGAGGTCGATCGCGATCAACGGGTCTACTTTGCCGCTACGAATCTCTTCCACAATCTCTTTGAACATGAAGCGATCTTCGCCGCTTCGACCGAGATAGTACGTATCATTAAAGTCACAGTGTGGACATGCCAGTGTATAGGCGATACGCCACGGGAGGCGAGAAGGTTTGAACGAAGCGACGTTGATTTTTGTGTCCTCGATGGGAGCATCGATCTCGATGAATAGCATACTGTAGTTTCGGTCATCACCCTTAATAGTCGTCGTCACCAACGAAATGGCGACATCATCACCCTTCTTCTTTTTCATTGTTCCGGGAATATTGTCAAGCAATATGGCGCGCCACGTCCCATTGTTTGCAGGCACCAGATCGGTGATACGAACGAATTCAACTGACATGGCATCGACGGGAAGCGGCTCGGGCTCGCCTTCGACCTCGACATCTTTCGCCCTGATACCGTCTTTTTCCGCCTGTTCATAGGCTGCTGCGAGAACTTCCAGATATTGCTCGACACTTTCATTAAATGTTGACTCCAGCTTCTTTTCGTCTACGATCCATGCCGCCTTCAGGATTGCGGGACGAAGGGGATCGCGAAGATGGTCGATCTGGCGAAGCGCGAGAGTGCTACGTCGGAGGGCATCGGATTCATGAAATTTAAGAACGCCCTGAACGAAGGGATGTTTCTCCAATTCTTCAGACGGTTTAACAATGCGCACCAACATCGTCGGCAACATCCAAGCTTGAGCGACAAGCACCTGATCGCCGTCAAAATACTTATACGAACCGTCCTCTTCATCACAGATACCGAGAAAAGCGACGCGCATCGTATCATCCAAAAATGCATATCCGAGATAGCCCGTATCACTCTCGGGCAACGACTCCATGCCTGTGAGAGTGCAAAGCTTTTTATCCGGAGAAATAACAAGGAATTTCTCATCAAGTTGCCAGAATTCGGAAGTTTTAAGCATATGGCGTTTCAGGCGTTTGGCATTCAATTTTTTCATCAGTTTACTCCTCAACAGACATAGTATGAGAACAGCGGACACAAATTCGATCCGATAATCAATTTAGTTTTTACAGCCAAAAAGGCACCTGACCCTGTTGCTTTCAAACAACAGAAATCGATCAGGTTGCCTCAGTCGCTTTTAGAACACTTTTATTATATATGACTTCTTTTCGTCGCGCAGTAAGTAAATGCACGAAAACACACATAAGACTGCGCCATAACGTGTCATCGACCTTTAAACGGTAGCGCTTTCTCTTTATTGACAAAAGCGCGCATCGCGTTTTTCTGATCTTCAGTATCAAAACATTGACTGAAATACTCCGTCTCAATCGCAAGTCCATCGGAAAGCGTGCAGCAAAGTCCTTCATAGATCGCCCGCTTTGCGTTCCGGATAGCGACAGGCGCTTTGCCTGCGATAGTGCTCGCGATCTCCTGTGCGCATTCGAGAAGCGCATCCGGTTCCGTTACTTCAGTAATGATTCCGAGCGCCAACGCTTGCTCGGCGTTGAGGCGTCTGCCCGTGAAAATCAAGTCACAAGCGACCATCGGGCCGACGAGGCGCGAGAGCCGCTGTGTTCCGCCAAAGCCGGGAGTGATGCCGAGACCCGTCTCCGGGAAAGCGAATCGGGCTTTCGCGGAGGCGATGATTAGGTCACATGCGAGAGCCAGTTCAAAACCGCCGCCAAGGGCGAAACCGTTCACGGCAGCGATTGTCGGCATTGGGAACGATGAGAGTTTTTTCATCGTCTCGTGTCCTACGTGTGCGAAGGACGCCGCTTCCTCCCGCGTCAACTCCGCCATCTCGCCGATATCCGCACCGGCGACGAAAGCGCGATCACCGGCTCCCGTGACGACAAGCGCTCTTAGGTCGCGATCTCTCGCAAGTACGTCAAGCGCATCCGCCAGCTCTCTGAGGACTGCCGTGTTCAACGCGTTCAGCCCCTCCGGTCTGTCGATCGTAAGAAGTGCGACGGTTTCTTTCTTTTCAACTTTTACTAACTCCATGTTTTTCTCCTATCCAGAGCCGGTTGACATTGCGGAAATAACTCATTCGCGACTGACACCGCGATCATGCAAGTAATCTGTTATGTAGTGACCGTTTGTCAAGTGGTGTTTTTAGCTTGTTTGATTTTACTCTCTGTACTTGTATCCTTTTATTGTTGAGGGCGCTTTCAAAGGTTTTGCTCAACAGATCCCGGTATTGGCCACTCTGTTATACGCGGATTCAGTCTCTCGACCTACCGCAGGCAAATGGTCCGCCGGAAGTCTTGCTTTCTGGAAGCGCGAATCACATGAATCATGTGTCAGCATAGGTTACTCGCAAATGACTTTGACCTTGTCGGTTGTCAAAACCTTTGAAGACGCCCTCATGGTTACCCTATCCTTCAATCATTCTTTGTCGTACAGCATTCATCCTGCCGGTCGCGCGGTCAAGCAACCGTTCATCATTCCCCAGATAAAACAAGCGAGCTCACGCGCGATTGCCACAATCGTCACGCTGTGTTTTTTCCCGTGCCGTATCATGTGATAGTATTTGCGACGCAATCGCTCGTTGGCGTGATCGGCGTAGGCAATGACTTGAGGGGAATTCCCTTCTTGGCGTTTCCGCAACACTTTAGATTTGTACCCGATTCGACCGCGAGCCATGCAGTGGGCAGCTTCCACCAGTAGCGTTCGCATCTGAGTATTGCCCGCGCGTGTGATATTCCCTCGTCTCGTTGTCTCGCCACTCGATTTCTCACTCGGTGTCAAACCGAGATAGCTGGCATAGTGTTCTGCTCTGGCAAAACGTGTAAAGTCACCCGTCTCCGCTAACAGTGATAGAGCCGTATACGTTTTAATACCGATGAAGCAGGATAGCTGTTTCACCGGCTCATGGTAACGATCCCGTGATGCCAACTCTTCAATCCGTTGGTCAAAGGCTTGGATACGTGTAGAGGTTGTTTCATACGTCGTCAGGTATTCGTCCAGTATCTCGCGATGTAAGGCAGGTAACTCCATATTTCTTAACCAATGAAGGTGGGCTTGGCTCCACTTGGTGCGACCGGACGTATAATGCTTACCTAAGCGCAGGCAAAAAGCATTGATTTGTTGTTTAACCTTCTTGAGAGCAAGCTGGTGATCGTTGCGCATGCGAAGATAGTCACGCGTCTGCTCATCTTCCGCTGTCGGTATATGAACAGCTCGATAGGTGCCATAGGCTAAACTCTTGGCGATATGTTCCGCGTCGCGCTTATCTGTTTTAATCCGATGACCGGGATGCTGCGGCATGGTGGACGGCGCAAGAATCACACACGTCAAACCGGCGGCGTTCATTTCATGGTAAAGCGAATAGCCGATAAAGCCCGCTTCATAGCCGCAAATAAAATGTATGCTTCGACCAGGATCGTTTATACGCTCAGCTATCTTCGTTAAATACAGCTTCACACTCGATACGGAAGGCTCTAGTCGCATGTGACCGAAAATCTTATCTTCATCTTTGAAACTCGGCTCGACACAGCACATGGTGTAGCTGCTCAGGTGGACATCCATCCCAACATAGATTATTCTTTTCATTGTAGTGACCTCCATTGTATGCGGTAATGCCGCTTGGTTGTTTCAACTCAAGGTTATGGATAAATCCGCGTTCCTGCAATTGCGGGGTCACTACATATTTTCTAGAAATAAATATATGTATTACCCTTTAACTACGCGCGCTCAACGATCGTCGCGACGCCCTGTCCGCCACCGATACAAAGCGACGCGAGACCGCGTTTTGCATCGCGCCTTTTCATCTCGTACAACAAGGTGACGAGAATGCGGGCACCGGAGGCGCCGATCGGGTGTCCGATGGCGATGGCGCCGCCGTTGACGTTGACTTTATCCTGATCGACGTCAAGTTCGCGTACGACAGCAACGGCCTGGGCGGCAAACGCCTCGTTGTATTCAAACAGATCGATCTCGTCGAGCGTCAACCCCGTGCGTTCCAGGATCGCTTTCGTCGCATAGTACGGCCCCATACCCATATAGGCGGGATCGAGCCCTACCGATACGCCCGCTCTGATGGTGGCGAGAGGCTCGATGCCCAGCTCATCGGCCTTGTCGCGACTCATGACGACAAGTGCCGCCGCGCCGTCGTTGATGCCCGACGCGTTGCCGGCCGTCACCGTTCCGTCCTTTTTGAAGGCGGAGCGCAGTCTCTCAAACCCTTCAATGGTCGAATCGGGACGCGGATGCTCATCCACATCGAAATCGAACTCGCGCCGCCGTTCTTTGATATGTACGGCGACAATTTCGTCCTTAAAGCGACCGTTCTCGATCGCATCCTTTACTTTCAATTGGCTTGACAAGGCGAATGCATCTTGGTCTTCGCGGGAAATCCCATACTTCTCCGCCACGTTCTCCGCCGTGACACCCATATGATAATCGCCGAAAATATCCCAAAGGCCGTCCTTGATCATGCTGTCAACGAGCGATCCGTGTCCCATCCTGTAGCCGTATCGCGCCTTGTCGAGCAGGAACGGCGCTGCCGACATATTTTCCATGCCTCCGGCGATGACGACGTCAGCTTCACCGCTACGGATCAGCGATGCCGCCAAGTTCACTGCCTTCAGACCAGAACCGCAGACATTGTTGATCGTCGTCGCGGGTACGCTAGAAGGCACACCGGCCGCGACAGCGGATTGCCGCGCGACGTTCTGTCCTTGACCGGCAGCCAGTACACAGCCCATCAATACTTCATCGACCACGTCGCCTTCGATTCCCGCGCGCGCCAAAGCCTCACGCACCACAACCTCACCGAGTTTCACGACGGGTACCGACGCGAGCGTCCCGCCAAAGCTACCGACTGCCGTACGGCAGGCACTTACAATCACAACTTCTTTCATTTTCAGTCATCCATTCCCTTACTTCTTGTATTGATAGAATCCTTCACCCGATTTCCTGCCGAGTTTGCCGGCACGCACGAGGCGTCTCAACATGAGACTCGGCCTGTATTTCGGGTCACCCGTCTCGCTGTACAGAACTTCCATAATCGCCAACACGATGTCGACACCGACGAAGTCGGCGAGCTCGAGCGGTCCCATCGGATGATTCGCCCCCAGCTTCATCGCCTGATCGATATCCTCGCGACTTGCAACGCCGCGATCCAACAACTCGACCGCCTCGTTGATCATCGGAATCAGGATACGGTTGACGATAAATCCCGGACTTTCACGGCAGATGACGGGTTCTTTACCGATCGAGCGAACAAGGTCGAGCGCGACTTCCAGCGTCTCCTCGCTCGTCGCATCGCCGCGGATAATCTCGACGAGTTTCATCACAGGCGCCGGATTGAAGAAATGAATGCCGAGAAACTGTTCCTCGTGTTGAAGACCGCTCGCCATCTCCGTTATGGAGAGCGACGAGGTGTTGCTGCCGAACAGGCAATCGGGAGCGCAAATGGCGTCGAGTGCTTTGAGAAGTTCGCGTTTGGCGATCATATCCTCGAAAATCGCCTCCAGAACGAGCGTTGCGTCGGATGCATCGTTCAAATCGACGGAGCGCGAGAGGCGCCGGAGTGCCGCATCGACTTCTTCCGCCGTCATCCGCCCTCTCTCTTCCTGTTTTCTCAGTTGTTTTTCGATCATGGCATACCCGCGATCGACGAGCTCCATCGTTCGGTCAAACATGACGACCTCGTACCCGCTGACCGCAAACGTCTGCGCGATCCCTGCTCCCATCGTACCGCAACCGGCCAAAAACACTTTCATATTCTATCCCTTTCTGTTTCGGTCAAAACGTATCTCGAACACGTCTATCATTACCTTGCTTTGTGTGACACCAGATTCTTCTCCCGGATGCCGTCACCCATCAATTGCACAGGGTCTCGGTCGGGCAAAATGCTCTAGAACACGAGCTCGGATGCCATCGTCTCCGCTTCGGACGCCTCCAAGAGCGGTAAAAGCGATTCGAAGAAATCCAGAATCTCCGGATTTTGAAGCGCATCGCGGTTCGTCACTTTGCGCCGATGCAAAATATTCGTCACGGCGCCCTCTACTATTTTACCGTTCAACGTCTTCGGAATGTCTTTTGTCTCCATTATAAGCTTCGGGACGTGACGAGGCGAAGCGTTCAGGCGAAGCGCCGCACGAATACGCTTAGCGACATCTGCCGTCAAGACCTCCCCCTCTTTCATCTGAACGAACAAGATGACTCGCTCGTCGTCTTCATATTGTTGCCCGACAGCCAACGAATCCTGCACCTCATCGACTTTTTGAACTTGCGCATAGATCTCCGATGTGCCGATACGCACGCCGGACGGTTTCAGGATGGAATCGGAACGACCGTAAAAAGTGACGCCACCCGTATCGGAGTGTATTTCAATGTAATCGCCATGACGCCATGCGCCGGGAAACACGTCGAAATACGCATCGTGATATTTCTGTCCGTCTGCGTCATCCCAGAAATAGATCGGCATGGACGGGATCGGGAACGTACAGACGAGTTCACCCTGCTCATCGTATATGGTCTCACCCTTGCCGTTGAACGCTTTGACCGGTTCGCCGAGTCCGATGCACTGAAGCTCGTTGCTGTAAACGGGCTCCAAAGGATTGCCGAGACAGAAACACCCGTTGATGTCGGTACCGCCCGCAATCGAACAGAAATGTAGATCGCGCTTAATCGAGTCATAGACATACTTGAAGCCTGCGTCGGAGAGAGCGGAACCTGTCTGCGAGATGTTGCGAATGTGTGAGAGATCGGCATGGTCTTTCGGCACGAACCCTTCCGCCATGAGCGCATGGATGTAACTTGCCGAAAGCCCGAAGAGCGTCACCTTCTCCTCTTCGAGAATTTTCCAAATCGCCGATGTGTCGGGGTAAGAGGGATTGCCGTCGAACAGGACGAGCGAACACCCTGTCCCGAGCGCGGCGAGCATCCAGTTCCACATCATCCACGAGCACGTCGTGATGTATAGTATGCGGTCTTTTTCCGTCACATCGTGGTGCAGCGCGATTTCCTTGAGCTGATTGATGAGGAGTCCCGCCTGTGATTGCACCATGCATTTCGGTTTCCCCGTCGTCCCCGAAGAGAACATCACGACGAGAGGGTGCGAAGCGGGCAGTTGTTCATATATAAACGATTCCGGCGCGTCTGCGGCGAGGTATTCGTTCCAACCGACGCCGTTCGGCACCTCTCGAATTAGGTCGCGGTCGCCGGCATAATGGGCAAAGACGACGCGCTCCACACTGGGAATACCTGCAGCCACTTCGGTGGCGCGTTCCGTCACATCGAAAGGACGACCTTTGTATGTGTAACCGTCCACGGTAAAAAGGATCTTCGGCTCGATTTGTCCAAGTCGGTCGATCGCCGCGGTAGGCCCGATATCCGTGGCGCAGGAACACCAGACGGCTCCGATCGCGGATGCTGCCAACATCGCGATGATTGTCTCCGGCATATTGGGCATATACGCGGCAACGGTATCCCCGGGCGCGATCCCTTCCGCCCGCATGGTCGTGGCGAGACGCTCGATCGCGTCACGGAGTGCGCGCCAAGTGAGTGTTCGGCGCGTGTGGTTTTCACCTCTGAAAATGATGGCGATCTCATCACTTCGCCGGTCGCGGAGCATGTTCTCCGCATAGTTCAGTTTTGCGCCGGGAAACCACTCTGCCCCCGGGAATTTCGACAAGTCGTCGACGACCGCGTCGTAGTGGCACGATGTGATGATGTCGAAGAAAAACCACAGCTCATCCCAGAACAATTCCGGGTTATCGATGCTCCATTGATGAAGTTCGCGATAGCCGGAAAAAGTCAAGCCAAACCGCTCTTCCAACTGCGTCATAAAAGACTTCATTTCCGACGCATTGATGCGAGCCTCACTCGGTCGCCACAATATCTCCCTCACTATTCCTACTCCTTCTCTTTTCTATACACCATCCACGGAAACAAAGTGCTTCTCTATCCGGTGCACTCTACCTTGTTACTCGTTTCGTTCCGGTCATGTAGGCGTTGAGCTCCTCTCCGCCCGTCGTCTCTTGTCAAGCTCCGTAACAAAATAACTGGCTACATCATCTGCATATTTGCCGAGACCGAATCCCGCATCACAACCGAGTTCCTTCGCCAGCTCGTGCGTCACGCGCGGGCCGCCGAGGATGAGCAGAAAGCGCTCTCGCACCGATTCAGCTTCCAACAACTCGACGAGCTCCGTCACGTTTTGGATGTGAACGTCCTTTTGCGTCACCGTCTGCGAGACGAGCATTACATCTGCATCAAACGCGATCGCTTCGCGAATGAACTCTTCGTTCGGCACTTGACTTCCGAGATTGAGCGTTTCGATCATGTCGTAGCGCTCCAACCCGAAATGACCGGCGTAACCCTTCATATTCATGATTGCGTCGATTCCGACCGTATGCGCATCGGTTCCGGTGCTCGCTCCGATCACTTTAATTTTGCGCCCGAACCGCTCGCGTATCAAGGCGTCCGTCTCCTCCATGCTCATAACGTGCACATCGACCGTTTGGACTTTAATCTTCGAATAATCGATTCCCTTTTCGTGCGACCCATAGGCGACAAAAAACGTGAAACCCTCGTCAAGCGCTTCATGCCACGCGATCAACGGATCCGCCAATCCCATGGAAAGCATGATTTCTCTTGCGGCTTCGATGGCACGATCGCTATCGGGCACGGGCAACGTGAAACTCACCTGAACGCGACCGTCATTCATCGTGTCACCGTAAGGTTTCACTCGGTGTTCAGTCGACATCGCGTTTTCTCCCTCATGTTCCGGTATCCGATGTTTCATATCACTTTTACTCCCCTCGTTGCTCCGTCATAAACAAGTCGACGAAAGGGTTGTCGTAGCGTTCACCTTTCGCGATGACGCCGTCGAGCCCCTTTCCACCTGTAGAGCGCCGCTTGATGCCGGCGAACAGCCCCGTCTCAAGCGCATGAAAGAGTCCGTCGACGCGAATATTCTCCAGAAGTTCCAGCGCTTCACTTAAGACTTGATCAGCGCGTCGCTCCATCAGGCCGCCTTCCTTGTATTCAATTTCCGATGAGAAATCGGCCATCGCGCGCTTGATGTATCGCGCGTTCTCAATCGCCAACGCGCGATCAGACATGTGCGGCGTATGAATCGCTTCCGTCATCATGCCGAGCAGGAGAAAGCGCTGATCCGTCAAGACCGTCACGGCATTGAACAGCGCATCCTGAATATGCCCCCTGAAAATATTGCCTGTCATATATTTCGTCGGCGGCATATATTTGAGAGGCGCTTTAGGGAATATCTGTCGTGCCATTTGCGCCTGTGCGAGCTCATAGACGAAAGAGTTTGTCAGTTCGGGATTCATTTCAAAGGCGTGTCCGAGACCCATCTGCTCTTCCGCCATCCCGGCGCGTAGCGCGAATTGCTCATTGATAAGCTGCGAAGCGAGCACCGTGTGCGCCTCCTCCCACGCGTCCGCTGTCGTCAGGTAATTGTCTTCGCCCGTATTGATGATGATGCCGGCGGCTCCGTTTACCATGCGAGAAAAGCTCTGGTCGATGAGCGTGCGCTGCATATTGATGTCACGGAACAGAATCCCGTATAGCGCGTCATTCAGCATGACGTCGAGACGCTCGAAGGCTCCCATGACCGCGATCTCGGGCATACAGAGACCCGAGCAGTAATTACACAGTCGCACATAACGACCGAGCTCGTCGCCGACTTCATCGAGCGCCGCGCGCATCAGCCGAAAGTTCTCCTGCGTCGCCATCGTCCCGCCAAAACCTTCCGTCGTCGCGCCATAGGGCACGTAATCGAGCAGACTTTGCCCCGTCGTCCTAATCACTGCGATCACGTCTGCGCCTTGGCGTGCGGCTGCCTTCGCTTGCACGATGTCCTCATAGATGTTACCGGTCGCTACGATGGCGTAGAGAAGCGGACTCGGCCGCTCACCGAATTGCTCTATCTTATCGTTGCGAAATCTCTTGTTGTCTCGTATGCGGTCGAGCGCTTTTTCCGCCCGTTCTCTCGCCCAGAGCGAGCAGGCGTAGGGGTCAGCTTGTTCCAAACGTGTGAGATCGACATCACCCGCAGCGATCCCTTCGGCGAGTTCCTGCTGAGACAGACCGGACGTCAGAACGCCTTGAGCGAGCCAGTAGGCGACACCTTCGCCCAAGACATTTTTGTCTTTTAAGTGGTCGACGACGACATTGGAGAGCGGAACGTCGAACGCGTCGACACCGTCGATCCCGAACAGGCGCGCGATGGACCGCTCGACCGTCACCGTCGTGAACCGACCGAGTTGGTCGTTGACATCGTCGGCAATAGCGGAAGAAGCTTCCCGCGCTTTCGCCACCTTATCCCAATCAATTCTCAATTCCGCCATGGGTTCCCCCTATCACTTTGCAATGTTCGCTCTTCCCTTGTTGTAGCCTCGCTTTTCCTTACATGTCGTCGATGAATGCGAGAATATCTCCGTCCAACCCGAGAAGTTCCGCGATGCGAATCGCATCGGTCGGGACAGACGCATCCCCCTCAACGCGTTCGATGCGATAATCCATCAAAGCCTCGATCCTTCGGATGGCATCGCGATCCGACTCGGGAATGCCTTCCGACGCGATGACATCCAGCGCTTCCGACTGAATCCCGCGAATCCTCACGTGCGCGATACCGTCGCCGGCGGGAACGCGGTAGTGCGTCGAGATAACAAACGATCCCTGTTGTTTGCCGTAAAACCGAGCCAACGCTCCGACGAGAGCCGTCGCTTCTTCGGGATTCGTACCGCGACATGGCTCGTCCATCACGACAAGTCCACGTTCCTTTCGAGCGCGGGAGGCGTCATCGCGAATCCTCACGATCTCATTGCCAAAAGTGGACAAACCGCGCTTCGTCGTATCGAGATGGTCGGAGCTGTAACTGATAAAGTCGTAAAGAGGCGTCGCCGACGCTGTAGCGGACGGGTAATATCCGAGTTGTATAAGAACGAGCGCCAAAGTCATCGATTTCAGGGCGACTGATTTGCCGCCCATATTCGGACCCGACAGAACGGTCGTTCCCGGCGGAAGCGAGACAGATTGTCGGACAAAGGTCGCGTCCCTCTTTCGCAGATCCTCCTTTATGACAGGGTGACTCATATTCTCAAGCGTTGCAGAATCGCCCTCGCCAAGAAGTGACGGTTTCCCTGCACCCCATTCATCCGCCAATGCGGCACGTGCGAGACGAAAGTCGAGAACGCCGACAGCCGAAAAGTTTGTCTTCAACGCATCAAGATAGGCCGCCAAAGCATCCGTCAATCGAGCTCGAACAACCGCCTCTTCACGCTCTTCCTCCGCGACGAGCGATGCCCTTTCCGCAAGCAACGATTCACGCTGAGACGAATCTCCCGATTCCATTTGCCGTTCTACGGAAAAGCGCCGTCTTCGCAACTCCGCTAAACGTGGCGAGTATTCATCGTATAGATAAAACCCGCTCGTTTTTCGATCACTCGGGTCGAGTAACGCTTCAGCCTCCGGCATAGCGGTCACTTCGACCGATGCCGCGTGGAGTAGCGGCTCCATCGCCGATAATTCGCGGAAAAGCTGTAATGCCTGCTTGATCTCGAAAAGTTCCGTCACTTCGAGCGGGCGCCTTTTTTCAAGTCCTGAAAGTGTTCCGACCAAATCGCGAAATCTTCCGAGCGTTACCGCGGCGCGTCTCACATCTGTTGGATGTTCGTTGAGAAACACGATGAGCAACTCGATCGCATCGAATTCTCTTGCGAGCGCCGATCGGTCGGATGGTGCGTAGAATGCACGCTTCGCCTTCAACCGACGACCTTGAGGCGAATAACAGCGACATGCATCAAGCACCTGCGGTAGTCCCAGTCTCTCTTCGTCATGGCGGCTAATGATCAGCATGATTCACCTTCCACATTTTCTTAGAGTCCGTCAAACGAACGACGGACCAAGTTCACATACGGGGACGTCCACGACGGATATGATCGCCTCCAGTATGTCTTCACGTTCGACGGTCGTCCCGTCTCGACGCATCGGGTTGACGCAGATGAGCGGAAGTGACAAGTCCGACAGGACGGCAAGTTCGACAGATCGCTGTCTCAGCTGTCGCACCGCCTTGTCGCTGAGAAAAAATCGCGTCCCGTCTTCTGCGACGAGCGTCATATCGACAAAAGCGCTGTCGGACAGCAAATATTCCAACACATTGTCGGTAATTGCCCCTCTCAACAAAAGTGCCGTATCGTCTTTTCTGAATTCATCGGCGATCGTTTTCCCTTCTCCAATGACAGAAGCTAGCGGCAGCGACCTCGCTCGTATCGTCTTCCCGGTCGTATCACACTGCGACAGAAAAATAGCGCGGTGACCCGGAAACTTCTCCATCACCTCGGAGAAGATCTTATTCTCCTTTTCCTCCACGGATGGCAGGGTAAGGAACAAAACTTGTCGCGCCGTCTCTATGGCGAGTTCTTCAAGTGACGGCGCATTGGCCGCCCCTGCGACGAGAATGACCGACTCCGTCAATCCTCCTCCGGCAGGCGATTTTCTTGACAAAGCGCCATCGACGATGAAAAGACAATCTTCTTCTATTTCGCGGCAATATCGTTCACACGTTGCCACGTCGCGAGCGATGGAAGGGCCTGCCAATTCAACGTAACCATTCGTTCGCATACGGCCGATCGCTATTTCGCCGGTCGCCGTATGAATTCCCGTCAGAACGAGTATCTCGATCACGGCATCACATTTGTCAAGCGAACCGCAAGCAGTCGCGAGCAATGCACCCTCCGTGAGATAGATGCGTGGCTTCGCGCCTCCGGTAACAATATCTTCGTCTTCTCCGTCGAGACCGATCGACGTAACGGCGACGACTCTCTTCCGCTTCATTTGCCGAACGGCACTTAAAAGATGGTTGAGAACGGTCGTCTTGCCGGCATTTTTGCCCGTCCCGATGATCGCGAGCGACCGAAGACTGTCGAGTCCGAGAGCGTCGACAAGAAAATCAGGTGAATGTCGTGGGGCGCACTTCAAGAGATTAACCCTTTAGATGTAGTTGACGCCTTCGTCAACTTTGATTTTACGGAGAAGCTCCTTCGGTTCAATCACGAGCTCCTGGCCTTCAAGCAACCCCGAGACACCGATCATTTTTATTTTTTCCTTCCCGGAACAGACAGGACAATGACACTCACTCTCGTACGCCGCCGGTTGCGTATACGCCGAGATCAACCCCTCATAGTTTCGAAGAATAACGCGCTGAGGACCTCGTGAGATGACATAGTCGGGCATCACGGGAATTTTTCCTCCGCCGGCAGGCGCGTCGACGACAAATGTCGGCACGCACAGCCCCGACGTGTGACCGCGGAGACTTTCTATAATCTCAGTTCCCTTTGAAACACTTGTCCTGAAATGGGCGATCCCGCGCGACAGGTCACACTGGTAGAGGTAATAAGGTTTCACGCGAATCCACACGAGACCGTTTACGAGCTTACGCATCACGTGCACGCAGTCGTTAACTCCCTTGAGTAACACGGACTGGTTGCCTATGGGAATACCGGCATCGCTCAACCGCTCACACGCCGCGCGGCTCTCCGGCGTTATCTCATTCGGGTGGTTGAAATGCGTATTGACATAAATCGGATGATATTTTTTGAGCATGTCGCAAAGTTCCGGCGTAATTCTCTGCGGAAGTACGACAGGGGCTCTCGTGCCGATGCGAATCATCTCGACGTGGTCGATTGACCGCAATTCCTTAATGATATATTCAAGGCGATCATCGCTCATTAGAAGGGCATCGCCGCCGGAGAGCAAGACATCGCGGACGAGAGGTTTGCTTCGAATATAATCGATGCAGGCGTCTATTTCCTCTTTCGTGCGCGCACCATCCGTTTGTCCTGCGAGACGACGCCTCGTGCAGTGGCGGCAGTACATGGAACACATATCGGTAACGAGGAAAAGAACGCGATCCGGGTAGCGGTGTGTCAGTCCGAACACGGGCGAATCGACATCCTCTTGAAGCGGATCTTCCATATCCTCCTCCGAAGCTGACACTTCATGCACTGTCGGGACAGCCTGCTTGCGTACGGGATCGAACGGATCATCCGGATCGATCAACGTCAGATAATACGGCGTGATCGCCATGCGAAATTGACGTAAAGCCTCCTCCACGCCTCGTTCTTCTTCATCCGTCATGGTAAGGAGCTCTCTCAGCGCATCGACCGTCGTGATGCGATGCTTCACCTGCCAATGCCAGTCATTCCACTGCTCATCCGTCACATCATGAAAAATCTCCGCTTTTCTCTTTGCGCCTCTTTTATTGATGTATTTGTCTTCCGCTTTCATGTTCAGTTTCCCCTTCCTACACCTCACTGAGCCGGTAGCCGGTGTGACATCGCTCGAACCGATCCAAGACTACGGAACGGTCGGCTTCAATTCTCGCAATATGTCTTCAGGCGTACCTCGTCTCGAAAATGTGCCGCAGATTTTCACTTTCACGCAACACCTGCAATGAAAACTCGGCGTGATTTTTCGTGTAGCCGTTGCCGACGATCATGGTGACATCTTTGCCCACACCTTCAGCGCCGAGCGCAGCGCGCGTAAAACTCGTCGCCATACTGAAGAAGTAGACGAGTCCACCCTCTTTGGCGGGCAGAATGGACGACATCTCCGTTCCGTCAATGTTCACGACGTTGATAACTACGTCGTATTCATTACCGTTATTGGCGGCAAGCGCCTTCTCAAGCACTTCTGTCGGGTTCTGCGCATCAGCGACAAAGAACTTGTGCACGAGTCCGTTCTCTAGCAAGATGTCCTTCGGGCGATCGTTTCTACTCATCCCGACGACATTCCCGCAGGGACCAACGCGTTTCATCGCCTCGTAACCACAGAGCATGCCGCTCTTGCCGCCCGCTCCGAGAATGAGCACGCTGTCTCCCGGGCTGACAATTCTAGCCGCCTGCGCCGGGGCGCCGGCGACATCGAGCACCGCCAACGCGAGGTTTTCGCTCATGTCGGCGGGAAGTTTCGCGTAAATGCCACTCTCAAATAAAATCGCCTGGCCTTTCACCTCGACGCGCTCAATTTCCGGAAACACGGCAGTTATTTCCTCAATGTGCAAAGGCGTCAACGAGAGTGACACGAGTGTCGCGATGCGGTCGCCTGCCTTGAGGTCGCGGTCTTGCAATGCGCTGCCGATCTCCGCGACCGAACCCATGAGCATGCCCCCCGATCCTGTCACCGGATTTTGCAACTTGCCGCGTTCGTTGATGATCGCCAAGATTGATTCCTTCAGCCGTTCTTCATCGCCGTCTGCAGATTCCCACAATTGACGAAAACTTGCCGCGTCGATGTTGAGCGCCGATACGTCGACGAGAATTTCATTGTCATAAATCGTCATGGTGTTGTCGATTTTGTCCGCCGCTTGCGGCAGGAGTCCTTTCGGTTCGAGAACGCGGTGTGCCCCATATTTACTTCCCATAGCCATATATACTTTCCCCCTTCGTCTGCTTCTTATTTGAGCGGAGGCATCTTGAGGATTTCACGCGCCTCCTCCGGTGTCGCAACTTCCAATCCCAGTTCGTGCGCGATCCGCACGAGACGCGCCACGAGTTCGCCGTTGTCTGCGTTGACTCCACGAGAGTACTGGAGGTTATCCTCCAACCCCGTACGTGGATGGCCACCCATGACCATCGCCATTACGTTCAAGGGTAGCTGGTGACGACCGACCGCCGAGACAGTAAACGTCGCCTCGGGAGGTAGCGAATGGCGCATAAATAACAGATCACGCGGCGTCGCCGCCGCGCCGCCATTGACACCGAGAACAATGTTGAAGTGGAGCGGCCCCTCGATATGGCCTCTTCTGACAAGACGCATCGCCATATCGATCTGGCTTTTGTCAAAGCACTCGAGTTCCGGCTTGATCCCGCGCTCTTTCATCCTAGCGGCAAATTCGATGATCATGTTTTCCGTATTGACAAAGATCTCGTCGCCGCCGAAATTCATCGTCCCGCAGTCGAGACTCGCCATCTCCGGGTAGAGCTCGGTCGGCTGAAGTCTTTCCTCCGCCGTCATCCCTGTCGCTCCGCCCGTCGATGGTTGAATGATGACCGTCGGACAAGCTTCTTGAATCGCATCGATCAGAACCCTGAAACGTTCGCGATCCTGCGTCGGCGTTCCGTCGTCCTCGCGCGCGTGCAAATGGATGATCGCCGCACCGGCGTCCACCGCCGCCTTCGCTTCTCTGACAAACTCTTCAACCGTATACGGAACGGCGGGATTCATCTCCTTCGTGACCTCCGCACCGCTGATTGCCGCCGTGATGATAATTTTTGACATGAACAATCCCCCTCTTTTATTTTCTTTGATTTGCTTTAGGTGTAATACAAGTACCCGTCGCCTTGCAGACGAGGACGGGTTCATCCAACACGTCTGCCGCCGATTCGGAGATATCGGGTCTCGGCGCAATCACTTTCCACGCTTCAAACTCCATGCGACGCGAACTATTCCCTTCCTCAAGGATTCGGCCTCTCGCCTCAATAAAATCGCCGGCACGGACAGGCGCGAGAAAGTCCACGCTGTCATACGCCCGGAAGAGTCCCTCGTCTCCATCCCGCCGAATCAACAGCTCCGTCGCCACATCGCCGAACAATTTCAGCATATGGGCACCGTCAACAAGCTGACCTCCATAATGAGCATCTCCCGCACCGATTCGTACACGTATCATCGCTTCCATCTCGTCACTCCTTTGCTTCGTCATTCTTTCCTCAAAAAAATAAAGCGCCGCTGTCTATAAAACCGCATAGCGCTCCATGCTTAAGCATGACAGTAAACCGTCCTTTGTCCGGCTTACCAGGGTCAACGGGCGGGCCGCCGCGTCTCCCTTCGGCAACGGACACTTCAACACGACCCCGGCCCGGGTTGGACACCGTGTTTACCCATCCATTGCTCCTCTATTGTCATTGAATTGTCAAGTTGCAATCGCCGTGTCTCCAAATGGGATGCATGTCTGAAAATGCTGATGCGACGACCGCTAAGTCATTATATACGATTTTTGTATACAATCGCAACCCGATTATTCATTCGCAAGCACCCTCTTGACTATGATAAGATTGTATAGAAAACGCACTTCTATACCGCGTTTTGCACTCTAACGTATTTTACATACCGATAGGTAAGGAATGAGGGGAGTTATGAGAAAGATTTTATTGACCGGCTGTCTCGGTCAAATCGGCACGGAATTAACACTGCATTTTCGCAAAGAATACGGTGACGAAAATGTCGTCGCCTCCAATCGCACAAAAAAAGATTTTCCTGAAGTCATCGACGGAGGACCGTTTGAACTGCTCGATGTCCTCGACGCCAATCGATTGGCGGAAATATGTAATAAATACAAAATCGACACCATCGTCCATCTGGCGGCGATACTGTCCGCCGTCGGCGAGGTAAAGCCGCAACACGCGTTCAACGTCAACCTGAATGGGCTCTACAACGTTCTTGAAGTCGCTAGGGAGAACGACATGCAAGTCTTTACGCCGAGCTCCATCGCAGCTTTCGGTCCTTCCACACCGCCAGATAACACGCCTCAAGACACGATCCAACGTCCGAACACGATCTACGGCGTCACGAAAGTGGCAGGTGAATTGCTCTGCGATTACTACTACACGCGATTCGGTGTCGATACGCGCGGCGTACGACTCCCGGGTTTAATCTCCCACGAAGCATTGCCCGGCGGCGGCACGACGGATTACGCCGTTCACATTTACTACGACGCGATCCGATATAACCGCTACGAAAGCTACATCGCGGCCGGAACGAAAATGGACATGATGTATATGCCCGATTGCCTGAAGGCGTTCACCTTGCTGCTCGAAGCCAATCCCGATCGTCTCATCCATCGGAATGCTTTCAACATCGCGGCGATGAGCTTCGCCCCGGAAGATATGGAAAAGGAAATTAAGAAGCATCTTCCCGACTTCGAGCTCTCCTACAACGTCGACCCCGTTCGTCAAGCGATCGCAGACTCCTGGCCAAATTCAATGGATGACAGCTGTGCGCGTGACGAATGGGATTGGAAGCCCGATTACGACCTCGCCGCCATGACTGCCGATATGTTGAAACAGTTGAGAATCAAACTCGCTAAATAAAAAATAATCCGGCATCGCCAAAATGGGCGTTTATTACTTCTTGAACGCGTGAAACTCACGGGCGATACCAATGAATTTTTGTAACGTACACAAAAGGGGGAGCATACCCAGCCCCTAATTATTAATGATGTTTAATAACAGGCTATCAGTACATTACATACCGTAAAAATAAGTAGTCTTGCTACTCGTCAAACGTAATCTGCGAATACACCCATGAAGCCATTTCATCGAGCATCGAAACAGTCGGCACTTCATCCATATAGATGTGGATCGGGAGAACCTCCCGGACGTTGTCTTCTTCCATACCTGTCGTTTCAGCGATGCTCTTTACATATTCTGCGTACGAGACAACATCGAGCGTGACACCTCTTTGTCTCAAGTATTCTTGCGCGAGAACGCGAAACAGAAACGACGTCCGTCCGAGATAGAGGACATACTGGCGCACTTCTCCCTCGTCCATGGTCGGGACGCCGAATTCTTTTTGTCCGTAAGCTTCCAAGGACAACCCCTGCTCTTTTGCTTTCTCCTCAAAGATGTTCAGTCGATGCTTGCTTTCCCGCGTCGCCTCTTCATCGTTGATCTCAAAGGTACTGCGTTGCACGAGCTGAGGCACGAGAAAATCGGAGACAATCATGTGCGACTGCTGCGATCTGATCGTGAACGGAATTTCACGACGCATGGCGTCCTTATACTCTTCCACGGTAGTGATGCCCGGCAAATCCTCCGCCTGGACCATCTCGTCCGTGAGTACGTGCTTTTGACCTTCCGGTAATTCCAACTTGCTATGTCTCTCGGCAAGTTTTTGACATTGATCCTCGATAAAGGCGCTCAAATCGGGAAGTTGCAATTCAATGAGAGGCTTCGGTATATCAATGCTCTTGTAATCGTAAATCGTCGTGACTTTCGTTTCCATGATTCGTCTCGTTTCTATTCTATCTGCTTTGGGGAATGCCCTAGAATCAGCTTACTCCCGGTTCAAACTATATCATGAATATGACGCTGACTGCGTGACTTCGGACACCGATCAATCTACTTATCACTGAATATGCGAGACGCGGAATATCCTTATCAAGCAGGCCGCAGTTCTGTCACCTGCCCGCGCTTCACTTCGAAAACGGCATCGTAAAACGGCATCGTGTCGGGGAACAGGACATGACTGACAGAGAGAACCGTCACCCCGTCAAGCGACAACAGCGTCTTTTCGATGTTACGCGCAACCCGTTCGTCCAAGCTTGCGAATGCCTCGTCGAGCAACAGCAAGTCGGCACGGGCGATGAGTCCTCGGGCGATCGCCACGCGTGCGCGTTCGCCGCCGGATAGATTCTTGCCATTGTCGACGATGATGTGTTCAAGCCCGTCCGGCAAGCGCTCGAGATAGTCCGACAAACCCGCCCCCTCAATCGCACGCATGATCTCTTCGTCGCTGTAGTCCTTATAAAGCGTCAGATTGTTTCGAAGCGTGTCCTCGAACAGAAAAACTTGCTGTTCGACGTTCGCGATATGCCGATAATACGATTCGCGCCGAATATCGACTAAGTCGACACCATCGAGCAAGATAACGCCCTGATCAGGATTGAAGTACTTGCGTACCAGTCGAAGAATCGTCGACTTGCCGCCGCCGGACGGTCCGATCATGAGATATTTTCCGCCTTTGCGCAACGTGAAACGTGCATCCTGGAGCACCTGATTGTCGCCGTAAGCAAAGGAGACGTCATCGAACACGAGCTCCCCATCGAAGCCGTCAAAACTTTCCGTTTCGACGCTCAACTCTTTGTTCTCGAGATTATCCTCCATGCGCAAAAAGACGGTGCGAACGGAGGCGACCGATGGGAACGCTTCCGCCAATCGCCCCAATGCATCCATGACCATGCCAAATCCATTGATGGTCAGGAGAATACCGCCTGTCGTAATTCCGCCCTCCCGAACGGCGAGCATCGCCAACGTCAGTAAAACGGCTATAAAAAAACCGAACCGCACATTATTTCTCGTCTGGATGACCGTCTCTTTTTTGTCGAGCTCATACCGTTTGCTCTGCACGTCAGTGCTTCTGCGGTTGAAATCTTTCTCGATTTTATCTTCGAGGTTATGGCTCTTAATGATGCGGAAAGCCGATAGAAATTCCCTGATAAAAGCAGTGTATTTTATCAGGAAGTCCGAGCGCTCGCCCTCGCTTTTTTCAAGCGTACGACCCGAGCGCATGCCGATGAAGATCATAAGAGCCCCGATCACCGACGCAACGATGGGAATCCACGATTTTGTCATTGAGATAATAACGACACCGCCAAAAAATGTGACGAATGACTCGAAAATAGTGTAGAGCGAGACAAAATATCGTTGCTCCACAGTATTCATATCATTCGTGATATTTGAGAGGTACAGCGCCCGATTCTCACTTTGGAATTCACTGATGTTCTTTGCGAAAACACGTCCAACGTAGCGTTGCTTCATGAGCGTATTGGCGCGCCGTATATAGCATCCGCGTGTAAAAGCCGACAAGAGATCGAGGGGGACATAGAGTGCTAGCCCGATAAAGAACGGCGCAATGATTCTCGCAATATAATCGGACTGTCCCGTCAATGCCGCGTCGAGAAGGCGTTGAGTCAAGATAATAAGATAAACATTAAGCGCCTGACCTGCCGTGATCGGAGGAACGGAGGGAAGGAGCGTGATCAGCGCACGACGAATCGTCCGTTTCAGCTCAAGGGGAAATGGTTGGCGCGGCGTTTTTTCCTTTCTTTTCACCATCAAATAGCCTCCGTGAAATAGTCGTTAACATGCCACGACATGACATTCCCCGATTTGAGCTCGAGAACGGAATCATACCTTTCCGTAACGCCCTCATAATACCGATGCGAGATGGCGATCACGGTCGCGTCGAGCGACAGGAGTGTCTGTTCAACGTGTCGCCCCAGACTCTCGTCAAGATTCGATGTCGCCTCGTCTGCCAAAATCAGCGTCGCGCCTCTGATCACAGCGCGCGCGATGGAAACGCGTTGGCGTTCGCCGCCTGACAAGTTCTTTCCGTTCTCCTCGAGCATCGTATCAAGTCCGTTCGGCAAACGATTGACGAGTTCAGACAACCCCGCCTTTTCGACGGCATCGTGCACTTTCTCTTCCGAATAGTCTTCATAAAGAGTGATATTTTGGCGAAGCGTATCTTCAAACAGGAAGACGTCTTGGTAAATCTCCGCGATCCGCTTGTTATGGGAGGCGGGATGAATCGTGCGCAGCTCTGTCCCGTCGTAGCGAATCTCCCCCTCATAGTCCGTGTAGACACCCGCAAGAAGATTCAGCAGTGTCGTCTTGCCGGAGCCCGAGGCACCTTTCAGAAGGACTTTTTCACCTGGCGCAACGGAAAAGGTTATGTGGCGCAGGACGCGTTGATCGCCATATGAGAAGGAAAGACCCTCTACATCGAGCGAATGATTGAAAGAGAACGGCTGATCTCCCGCCTCAAGCTCTTGTTTTTCATCAGTATCACCGTTGACGACTTTATCGAAGATGCCCAGCGCCGCCAGCAATTTATTGCGGTGCGGGAAAATCCGAACAATGCTGAAAAGACAGCTTGACGTGATTTGCGCGATCAGTATGCCGCGGACTAAATCGAGTTGCCCCTGTGCAATGCGAATGCCGACATAGAAAAAAGAGAGAACCGTACACGCATATCCAAGTGTTTGCATGGTACCTCTTTGAAAGCTGTCGAAGATATTGAAGCGGATCTTCACCCTTTCGAGAACGGCAATAAACGCATTCGTCTGATCCTGAAAGCGGCCTTCCACCTGATTGAGCTTCAGGATTTCCAAGCCGCTAAAGACATTCGACATTTTCTGCGAAAAATCTCTGTTCGCATCCGACTCTCTCGATTTGAGCTTGACGAGCCGACCCGCGAACAACCACCCTAAGAGTCCGATACCAATCGTCAAGGCTAAAACGATAAGGGCGAAAATGTAATCGATGAACAGAAGAATCAGAAAGCCGAACAACGCCACGCCACCATTGAACAAGACGTTGAGGAAAGAGAGAAAAAAGTCATTCTCGATGATATTGATGTCATTGACTAGATTGGAAAGATAGACTTCCCGCGATTGGCGCGAGAAAACGCGCACGGGAAGACCGATGATGCGGCGAAATCCGAGCTTACGAATGTCAAGCAGGATATCGCGCATGAACCCGATGCGCATACGACGTGAGACGTAATGAAAGAACGAAGGCAACACAAGTCCCGCGAACAGGACGGCAATCCTTTTGAGCGATTCCTCCCGCGTCGTCGCATCAATGATGCCGAAAGCATAGCTGAACATTACCTGTTGTATCAGCTGCTGAAGGATAGGCAACAACGCGCCGATCAGGTACACGATAAAGCCGCGCCTGCGCTTTTGTAGCACATCGCGCATCGTGATTTTTTGTTTATCCTGTTTATCCTTTTCCAACAGTCGTACCGCCTCGTCGTCGAATCTGATGTCAGACGGCATCATCTTTTAACAAATTATCAAGTACATGTCGGTTCCGCCACAGTAAATTGTCACACGGTGTCTTTGTTAATCAATGTCGAATGCCACAAGTCGTTGATACACTTCCGAGACGGGAAGACCCATCACCGAAAAAAAGTCACCTTCAATCCGGGAAATCAGCAATCCGCCGAGCTCCTGAATTCCGTACGCCCCGGCCTTGTCGAGCGGCAATCCGGAAGCGACATAGCGATCTATCAGAGATTCGATCGCGGGGGAAAGCGGGTGGAAAGTGACGTGCGAGACACTTGAAAACACATCGGCGGACGATGCCGTCAGAAGGGCGACACCAGTGTCGACCGTATGCGTTTTGCCCGCGAGGGTGCGAAGCATCTTTCGAGCTTCGTTTTCATCTTCCGGTTTTCCGAAAAGCACACCGTCGAGCGAAACAATCGTATCTGCAGAAAGTATTAGGCAATCGGGGTGTTCGCTTAGGGACGCCTCCGCTTTGGCGAGCGCCAGTCCCTCGACTAAAGTACGTTCATCGAGGTTAGGATTTGTACGCCGCCACTGATTCAGCATGTCGTCTTCATCACACGACGAGGGCGCAACCTCGAAGGGGAAACCTGTCATCGCCAACAATTCTTGTCGTCGCGGCGATCGACTTGCCAAGATCAGCTTCATGATTTGATTCTCCTCCTTGTTACTTTCGGTTACAGGATATCGCAAGCCCGGTTCCCCGCACATGGGGTATTATTGCACCACGAACAATTCGGTAAATTCTTGGTGAAGATACTGTAACAATTTTTTGTTCGTGTAACGTATTTGTAGGTGTAGTAGAAAAAAGAGATTCCCCCCAAATCTGCTAAAGTAAAAAAAATACCAACGCTTTAACAGCAAACAAAGGAGGAATCTCATGAACATCATATAGGAACGGATGGAGAACTTCATCCAAGCTTTTTTCGGATTAGACATGCTTGAGCTAGGACTAGAGCAATGGCTGGAGAAGGGGCGACAAGGATTCGCAAAATTTCAGCTTGAGTGTGCACAGTTGG